>Ga0114939_10000070_pt1 | contig 81988 bp, 82 predicted proteins | sample AshMeaCrysSpring_FD_87196 | JGI IMG/M metagenome (GOLD analysis project Ga0114939, IMG submission 87196) | Groundwater microbial communities from Big Spring, Nevada to study Microbial Dark Matter (Phase II) - Ash Meadows Crystal Spring | ecosystem: Environmental > Aquatic > Deep subsurface >...
CACCGGGGTGAAGATCTTCAACTGGCTGGCGACGATGTGGAGGGGCTCGATGACCTTCGAGACCCCCATGCTGTGGTCCATCGGCTTCATCTTCGTGTTCACCATCGGTGGCTTCACCGGCCTGATCCCGGCCGTCGCCCCGATCGACATCCAGATCCAGGACACCTACTTCATCGTGGCCCACTTCCACTACGTGCTGGTGGCCGGTTCGCTGTTCGCGATGTTCGCCGGCTACTACTACTGGGCGCCGAAGTGGACCGGTGTGATGTACAGCGAGTTCCGCGGCAAGCTGCACTTCTGGTGGTCGCTGATCTCCTTCAACATCACCTTCTTCCCGATGCACTTCCTGGGTCTGGCCGGCATGCCGCGTCGCTACGCCGACTACCCCATGCAGTTCGCCGACTTCAACGCCATCGCCTCGGTGGGTGCCTTCGGTTTCGGTCTGGCCCAGGTCTACTTTTTCTTCTTCGTGGTGCTGCCCGCCATGCGCGGCCAGGGCGAAAAGGCCCCGCAGAAGCCGTGGGAAGCTGCTGAAGGTCTGGAGTGGGAGCTGGCTTCGCCCGCGCCCTACCACTCCTTCGAAACGCCGCCCAAGCTGGACGCCACGGCAACCCGCGTGATCGGCTGAAGCGTCAGGACGGAGCCTCAGACATGAGCACACCCGAGCAAAAGAAGGCCAACGTCCGTACGGGGCTGATCCTCGCCACCGTGGCGCTGGCGTTCTTCCTCGGCGTCATGGCCAAGTACATCCTGCTGGGCAGCTGACGGGATTGGCATGAGCCTGCGAACCGAGAACATCCGGATGCTGGGCAAGCTGGCCATCGTGGCGGCCGGCATGTTCGGCTTCGGCTATGCCTTGGTGCCGATCTACAAGCACATCTGCGAGGCCCTGGGCATCAACATCCTGGCACTGGGCGAGCGCAATGTGCCCGGCCTGAGCAAGGCCACGCCTGGCAACACGCAGGTCGACAGCAGCCGCACCATCACCGTGGAGTTCGATGCGAACGCCCGCGGTCCGTGGAGCTTCCGGCCGGCGCAACGCTCGCTGCAGGTGCACCCGGGCGAGATGGCCACGGTGATGTACGAGTTCGAGAACGTGCAGAACCGTCGCATGTCGGCGCAAGCCATCCCGAGTTATGCACCGCGCCAGGCCTCGGCGCATTTCAACAAGCTGGAATGCTTCTGCTTCAACGAGTACACGCTGGAGCCGGGCGAGAAGAAGAGCTGGCCGGTGGTGTTCGTCATCGATCCCAAGCTGGCGAAGGACGTGACGACCATCACGCTGTCCTACACCTTCTTCGAAGTCGGCAGCAAGACGCCGCCGGCACCAACGGCCAGCGTGGCCAAGCCTGTCACGACAGGAGCCGGCGCATGAGCGGGTCGGTCGACACCAAGCCGCGTGAGCGCAAGGGCTCGATCTGGCAGACCGCCAAGGCGGTGGCCTGGTCGTTCCTCGGCGTGCGCCAGAACAGAGAATTCCAGGACGACATCGGTCGCCTCAACCCGTTCCACATCATCGCGGTCGGGATTGTGGGGGCCCTTATTTTTGTATTGAGTTTGATTGCACTGGTGAACTGGGTTGCGGCCAAATAAGCCACTGTTCAGAACACCAACAAGATTGAAGAGAACCGGAAGGAATGGAGCAAACATGAGTTCGACTACCCACGGCGGCACCCCGTACTACTTCGTGCCCGGCCCGTCCCGCCACCCTGCGCTGGCAGCCTTCGGCCTGTTCTTCGTCCTCTTCGGCGCTGCCGAATGGATGAACGGCGCCAGCTGGGGCAAGTACAGCCTGATCTTCGGTCTGGTGTGGTGGCTGTTCGTGCTGTACCAGTGGTTCCGTGATGCCGTCGCCGAAAGCGAAGGCGGCCAGTACGGTCGCAAGATCGACATCTCCTACCGCTGGAGCATGACCTGGTTCATCTTCTCCGAAGTCATGTTCTTCGGTGCCTTCTTCACCGCCCTGTGGTGGGCCCGTGCGCACTCGGTGCCGCAGCTCGGCAACCTGGAGAACGCCCTGCTGTGGCCTGACTTCAAGGCCGTGTGGCCGAGCGTCGCTGCCGGCATGACCGCTTCGCCGGCCGGCATCATCGAGCCCTTCCAGACCATGGGCCCGTTCTGGCTGCCGACCATCAACACCGCGCTGCTGCTGACCTCGGGTGTGACGCTGACCATCGCCCACCACGCCCTGCGTGACGGCAACCGCAGCAAGACCATCACCTTCATGTGGCTGACCGTGTTGCTGGGTATCGTCTTCCTGTTCGTGCAGGGCTACGAGTACGCTCACGCCTACAGCGACCTGAACCTCAAGCTGACGTCTGGCGTCTACGGCTCGACCTTCTTCATGCTGACCGGCTTCCACGGCTTCCACGTGTTCGTCGGCATGCTGATGCTGCTGTTCATCACCCTGCGCCTGCAGAAGGGCCACTTCACCGCCGAGCGCCACTTCGGCTTCGAAGGTGCGGCCTGGTACTGGCACTTCGTGGACGTGGTGTGGCTGGGCCTGTACATCTTGGTGTACTGGATGTAAATCCGCCAGTTCGGGGCGCCGCGAGGCGCACCCGAGCCGACAAAAACAAAAGCCGCTGTCAGCGGCTTTTGTTTTTGTTCTTGATGACGGTTATTTGCCGGACTGGATGCCGGTGGGCTGGATGTAGCCCAGTTTCCAGGCAAGCAGGATGCAGAGGAAGACCAGGATGGAAAAACCGACGCGGAACGCCAGGGCGCGCGCCATGTTGTTCGTCTTGGCTTTGCCGTCGCGGCCGTCCTTCATCATGAAGAACAGGGCAGAGCCCAGGCTGGCCAGGATGGCCAGGAACGCCAACGCAATCAGGTATTTCATGAACGGGATTATCGCGTGAGTGCACCACGGAACGAGCGCCTCAGGTTCTGGCTGATCACGGCCGCGGCCTTGCTGGCAGCAACGATGACGGCCTCGCTCGGGCGTTGGCAGCTCGGGCGTGCCGCCGAGAAGGAAGCGCTGCAGGCGCGCATCGAACAGCGCAGCAGCGAACCCGTGCTCGACGGCGCCAGTCTGCGCCAGGAGGTATCGGTCGATGCCCTGCTGCATCGGCGCGTTGCGGCGCGTGGACGCTGGCTGGCGGACCGCACGGTGTTCCTGGACAACCGCCAGATGTACGGCCGCCCGGGCTTCTTCGTTGTCACGCCCCTGCAACTGGAGGGCAGCGGCGTGGTGGTGCTGGTGCAGCGCGGCTGGGTGGCGCGCAACTTTGAAGACCGCACCCGGGTGCCGGCGATCGACACGCCCGCGGCACTGGTGGAGGTGCAAGGCCGGATTGCCCCCCCGCCGTCGAAGCTCTATGAGATGGGGCCGGCCGAGCAGGGCCCGATCCGGCAAAATCTCGACTTGGCCCAGTTCCGTGCTGAAACCGGCTTGCCGCTGGTGCCGGTCTCCGTTCAGCAGACCGATGCCGCGGCCGATGGCCTGTCCCGCGACTGGCCGCAGGTCAACACCGGGGTCGAGAAACACTACGGCTACGCCTTCCAATGGTTCGGGCTTTGTGCCCTGATTGCAGTCCTTTATGTCTGGTTCCAAATTGTCAGAAGATACTTCCCGCGCCGCGCCGCCTGAGTCCCGTGACGACCATGTGCTCGGGCTGACCGTCCACACCCTGCCCGAACCCGGCGAGGCCATGGCGGAAGAGACGCGCCGCACGCGGGCCGGCCGTTGGAAGATGATTGCGCTGCTGCTGGTGTGCGCCGCACCCGTCATCGCGTCCTACTTCACCTACTACGTGATCCGCCCGGAAGGGCGTCGCAACTTCGGCACGCTGATCGAGCCGCAGCGTCCGTTGCCCGAATTGCAGGTGCAGGACCTCGACGGCCGCGCGCGCGCGCTGTCCGAGCTCAAGGGCCAGTGGCTGCTGGTCAGCGTGGGCAGCGGCGCCTGTGACGACGCCTGCGTACAGCAGCTGTACCTGCAGCGCCAGTTGCGTGAGAGCCTGGGCAAGGACAAGGAACGTGTTGATCGTGTCTGGCTGATCAGCGACGCGCAGCCGGTGCCGCCGGTGCTGCTGCCCGGCCTGAAGGAAGCCACCGTGCTGCGCGTGCCGGCCGACGCGCTGCAGCGCTGGCTGGCGCCCGACGAGGGGCACGCCCTGGCCGAACATCTGTACGTGGTCGACCCGCTGGGCAACTGGATGCTGCGTTTCCCGGCCAAGCTCGACGTGCCCACGGCTGGCAAGGCCAAACGTGACTTGGAGCGCCTGCTGCGTGCTTCGTCCTCCTGGGACCAGCCGGGACGGTAATGCCGATGGACGCTCCCGCCCTCTACGATTTCTCGCCGGTGCTGCGCCTCATGCTCATGGGCCTGGTGCTGGCGCTCGGGCCGCTGGCCTGGGTCTGGCTGCGCAATCGCCAGGCCTCCACCGCGCGGCGGTTGCGGGCGCTAACCGTGCTCACCCTGTTCCTCACCTTTGACCTGGTGCTGTTCGGCTCCTTCACGCGCCTGACCGATTCCGGCCTCGGCTGTCCAGACTGGCCCGGCTGCTATGGCAATGCCAGCCCGGTCGGCGCACACGCCGAGATCTCGGCCGCGCAGCAGGCCATGCCCACCGGCCCGGTGACGCATGGCAAGGCCTGGGTCGAGATGATCCACCGCTACCTGGCCACCGCGGTCGGGGTGCTGATCCTGGTGCTAGCCACCGTGAGTTGGCTGAACCGCTTCCGCCAGCAAGGCAACATCAGCCCGTGGTGGGCCACGTTCACCCTGGTCTGGGTCTGTGTGCAGGGCGCCTTCGGTGCGCTGACGGTGACCATGAAACTGTTCCCGGCCATCGTCACCTTGCACCTGCTGGGCGGCCTGCTGCTGCTGGCCTTGCTGTGCGTGCAGGCGGTGCGTTATGCGCAGGTGCACGATGCCCTGGCCACTGTGCAGGTACCGGGTGCCCTGCGTCGCCTGCTCTGGCTGGCGCTGGCGGCGCTGGTGCTGCAGATCGCGCTGGGCGGCTGGGTCAGCACCAACTACGCCGTGCTGGCCTGCACCGAGTTCCCCACCTGTCAGGGCGGCTGGTGGCCCGAGATGAATTTTGCCCAGGGCTTCGAACTCTGGCGTGAACTGGGCCTGACGGGCGACGGCCAGCACATCAGCTTTGCCGCGCTCACCGCCATCCACTACGTGCACCGCCTCATGGCCTATGCCGTGATCGCGCTGCTGGTCTGGACCGCCTGGCGCCTGCATGCCGTGCCTGGCCTGCAGCGCGCAGCACGCTGGCTGGCGGGCCTGCTGCTGCTGCAGTTCGTCACCGGCCTGAGCAACGTCGTGCTCGACTGGCCGCTGCTGGCCGCCGTGCTACACACCGGTGGCGCCGCGGCGCTCGTGGTGGTGCTGACCTGGAGCCTGGCCAGCAGCCAGGCCGGCGCCAGCCGTGCCATCCCCACTGTTTCCGTTTCGAGTTCTGTCGCATGAGTGCCCCGTCCGTTTTGCAGCCGCCGTCCGTCTTCAGCCAGTTCTATGCGCTGATGAAGCCGCGTGTGATCCAGCTCATCGTCTTCTGTGCGCTCATCGGCATGGTGCTGGCCGTGCCCGGCCTGCCGGGCTGGCGCGAACTGCAGCTGATGCTCGTGGCCTGCGTCGGCATCTGGCTGGTGGCCGGCGCCGCCGCCGCCTTCAACTGCATCGTGGAAAAAGGCATCGACGCCAAGATGAAGCGCACCGCCTGGCGCCCCACCGCCAAGGGGGAGCTGAGCGACGTGCAGACCCTGGTGTTCTCCGCCATCCTGTGCACCGTTGGCTCGGTGCTGCTCTACGTCTGGGTCAACCCGCTGACCATGTGGCTGACCTTTGCCACCTTTGTCGGCTATGCGGTGATCTACACCGTCATCCTCAAGCCGCTGACGCCGCAGAACATCGTCATCGGCGGCGCCTCGGGCGCCATGCCGCCGGTGCTGGGCTGGGCCGCCATGACGGGCGATGTGGGGCCGGAAGCGCTGATCCTCTTCCTCATCATCTTCCTGTGGACGCCGCCGCACTTCTGGGCGCTGGCGCTGTACCGGGTGGAGGACTACCGCAAGTCCGGCCTGCCCATGCTGCCGGTGACGCACGGCAACGAGTTCACCCGGCTGCAGATCCTGCTCTACACGCTGGTGCTGTTCGCCGCCTGCCTCATGCCCTTCGTCTACCGCATGAGTTCCTGGCTCTACCTGGTGGCCGCCATCGTGCTCAACGCCGGCTTTTTCCTCTATGCCTGGCAACTCTGGCGCAACTACTCCGACGAACTGGCGCGCAAGACCTTCCGCTTCTCGCTCATCCACCTGAGCGTGCTGTTTGCAGCGCTGCTGCTCGACCACTACCTGCTGTGAGTCACCATGAAAAAACGAAACGCTCTTAAATTCATAGCTGCCAGCGCAGTATTGGCGGGCGCCACGGGATTTTTGACGGCCTGTTCTGAAGACAAGCCCAAGTTTTCGGCGATCGACATCACCGGTGCCGACTACGCGAAGGATTTCCAGCTGACCGACCACAACGGCCAGCCGCGCTCGCTCAAGGACTTCCAGGGCAAGATCGTGGTGATGTTCTTCGGCTACACCCAGTGCCCGGACGTCTGCCCCACCTCCATGACCGAATTAGTGGAAGTGAAGAAGCTGCTTGGCGCTGACGGCGACAAGCTGCAGGGCCTGTTCGTCAGCGTGGACCCTGCGCGCGATACGCCCGAGATGCTCAAGGCCTACATGGCCAACTTCGACCCCAGCTTCATCGCGCTCTATGCGGACACGCCCGAGAAGCTGGCTGCCGTGGCCAAGGACTACAAGGTCTATTACAAGAAGGTCGAGGGCAAGACGCCGACCAGCTACACCATGGACCACTCGGCCGGCAGCTACATCTACGACACCCAGGGCCGCCTGCGCCTGTACACCCGCTACGGCAGCGGCGCGCCGGCCATGGCAGCCGACATCAAGCTGCTGCTGCAGCAGAAGTAAGCGCGCCGCCGCAGGCGCGGCGCCTGACGCAACCTTTTACTCGGCCTTGATGGCGCGGTCGGCAATGATCTTGCCCAGCACCGCGGTGTCCGTCTTGATGCGCGTCGCCAGCCCTTCGGCCGACGTGCCCGCCACCTGCCAGCCCTGCTGGAACAGCCGCTGCCGCACCTCGGGGCTGCGCGCGATCTCGCTGAACAGGTCGCCCAGCCGGTCCACCACGGGTTGAGGCAGCGAGGCCGGGCCGGCCACGCCGTTCCAGATCTCGAGCTGGAAATTCTTCACCCCCGCTTCGGCCAGGCTCGGCACGTCCGGCGCCAGCGTGCTGCGGCCACTCGACGTGACGCCCAGCACCTTCACCTTGCCGGCGCGCGCCTGCGCCTGTGCCAGCCCCGGCGGCAGCATGGACAGCTGGATCTGTCCGCCCACCATGGCGGTGACCACCTGCGGGTAGCCGGGGTAGGGCACATGCACCGGCGCCATGCCGGCGCGTGCCTTCAGCAGCTCCATGCCGATGTGGCCCACCGTGCCCACGCCGGGCGAGCCGTAGCTCCACGTGTTGCCGCTGGCGCGCGCGGCCGCCAGAAACTCGGCCGCGTTGTTGCCCGGGGCGTTGGCCGGTGCGGCCAGCACCAGCGGCGCCGTGCCAATCAGGCTGATCGGCTTCAGGTCCTTCGCCGGGTCATAGGGCGTCTTGGGGTTGAGCAGCTTGGCAATGGTGAGGTTGCCGTTGATCATCACGCCGATGGTGTGGCCGTCGGTCGCCTTGGCCACCAGGTCGGCCGCAATGTTGCCGCCGGCGCCGGGCCGGTTCTCCACGATCACCGGTTGCCCCAGCGCCTTGCCCAGCGGCTCGGCCAGCGTGCGCGCCACCAGGTCGGGCGAGGTGCCGGCCGGGAAGCCCACCAGGATCTTCACCGGCTTGCTCGGCCAGCCCGGGGTTTCAGGGGCTTTTTGGGCCTGGGCGCCCACGGACAGGGCGCCAAGCGCTATCAAAAGCAGAGCGCGGCGAAACGGGGCAGGGCGTACGGACATGCGGGTCTCCAATGAAAAAAGCCCCTGACTCTTGGCAAGTCAGGGGCCTGTTGAGGCGTCAGCCAAGATCAGGCGTATTCTGCCAGCGCGGCCTTCATCTTCTTCATGGCGGCTACTTCGATCTGGCGGATGCGCTCGGCGCTCACGCCGTACTCGGCGGCCAGCTCGTGCAGTGTCATGCCGCCCGAGTTGTCATCGTTCACCTTCAGCCAGCGCTCTTCCACGATGCGGCGGCTGCGTGCATCCAGCACCTCCAGCGCGGCGGCAATGCCGTCGCTGGCCAGGCGGTCACGCTGGCGCGCCTCGATCATGGCCGTCGGCTCGTGGCTGGCGTCGGCCAGGTAGGCGATGGGGCCGTAGCTGTCTTCGCCATCCTCGGTCGGGCCCGGGTCGAGCGTGACGTCGCCGCCCGACAGGCGGGTCTCCATCTCGATCACTTCCTCGCGCTTGACCTTCAGCTCCTTGGCCATCAGGTCGATTTCCTGCTCGCTCAGCGTGTCGCGGTGGGTGGCGGCGTCGGCGGCAGCGGCATCGGCCTTGTAGCCCTGCTTCATGGAGCGCAGGTTGAAGAACAGCTTGCGCTGGGCCTTGGTCGTGGCGACCTTGACCATGCGCCAGTTGCGCAGGATGTATTCGTGGATCTCGGCCTTGATCCAGTGCATGGCGTAGCTCACCAGACGCACGCCCTGGCTGGGGTCGAAGCGCTTGACGGCCTTCATCAGGCCCACATTGCCTTCCTGGATCAGGTCGCCGTGCGACAGGCCGTAGCCCAGGTACTGGCGGGAAATGGACACCACCAAGCGCAGGTGAGAGAGCACCAACTTACCGGCGGCTTCAAGATCCTGCTGTTCGCGAAACTTGCGTGCGTACTCCTGCTCTTCCTCGAGCGTGAGCATGGGCATGCGGTTGACGGCCGTAATGTAGGCGTCCAGATTGCCCAGCGGCGGCACCAGCGACCACGGGTTGGCAACAGCCAAAGCCGAGGTGGGAACTGCAGAGACAGCGGTCATGCCAGAACTCCTTTCAACCATCATGTTTCTATATTAGCACTCCCTGAGATAGAGTGCTAAGCGAAAGGTTCCTGTGATTTTGCACAGTCTTTTCGGTCGATGCCCGCTGGGCCATCTGTTGCTCCAGAATTCTGGGTTGGCGCGTGGGTAACCGCTCACATTACCCTGAAAACCGACCCCGTAACCGACCGGTGCTGGCCCGGCATGCCCCCGCCAACCCATGTGGACTAAGTCACTCCTGGACACTGGAAATAAAAACAGTATTGTGGCAAGATGCCCGTATGGATGACCGGCGCAAGCCGTCTACCGTCACCCGCCACGGAACCGAAATTTCCCGCCTGTATCGCACAGCGCCATGCACATCCCCGCCCGCCGCCGGCCCGAGTTCGACGAGGCCCGCCATTACGAATACCCCGAGCACCTGCGCGACAGCGTGGAGGCGCTGCCGCCCCTGCCCGGCGTCTACACCTTCCACGGCGAGCCGGGCGACGCGCTGCCGCTGTACATCGGCAAGAGCGTCAACCTGCGTGCGCGCGTGCTCTCGCACCTGCGCAACCCGGACGAAGCCCGCATGTTGCGCCAGGCGCGCCGCATCAGCCACCAGCGCACCGCCGGCGAGGTGGGCGCGCTGCTGCTGGAGGCCAGCCTCATCAAGCAGCAGCAACCGCTCTACAACCAGAAGCTGCGCCGCAGCCGCCAGCTCTGTGCGCTGCGGCTCGACGCCGCCGGCCGCCCCGAGGTGGTGGACGCGCGCACGCACAACTTCGCCACCACGCCCGACCTCTTTGGCCTCTACAGCAGCCGCCATGCCGCGCTCGAAGGCCTGCGCAACCTGGCCGACCTGCACAAGCTCTGCTACGGCGCGCTCGGGCTGGAACGGCTGGCACCGGGGCGCGGGTGCTTTCGTGCCTCGCTGCACCAGTGCGCCGGCGTGTGCCGTGGCGACGAAACCCCGGCCGCGCACCACGCCCGCCTGCTGGAAGCGCTGGAGACCCTGCGCGTGGCCTGCTGGCCGCACGCCGGCGCCGTGGGCCTGCGCGAGCGTGACGACGAAGGCCTGGAGCAGATCCACGTCATCCGCAACTGGTGCTACCTCGGCAGTGCCGCCACGCTGGCGCAGGCCCGCAAGCTGGACCAGCCCGCCGCCGGCTTCGACGCCGACGGTTACAAGATCCTCTGCCGCCCGCTGTTGTCGGGCACGGCCGAGCTGCTGCCACTCTGATGGCCCGGTGTAAGCCCCACCATGTCCGCCGTCCTGCGCACCCTGCACCCCGCTCCTTCACCTGCTGAACTGGCAGGCGTGTGGCGCGCCGACCAGCTGGCGCAGGCCGCGCAGGCCACCTTGCCCAGCGGCCATGCGGTGCTCGATGCCGAACTGCCCGGCGGCGGCTGGCCATTGGGGCAATTGAGCGAAGTGCTGCAGGCGCAAAGCGGCCTGCATGAATGGCGCCTGCTGCTGCCCGCGCTGCAGGTGGCGGCGCAGCGCGGCCCGCTGGTGCTGGTGGGCGCGCCGCACCTGCCGCACCTGCCGGTGCTGGCCAGCCTCGGCATTGCGCCGGAACGCGTGCTGCGCATCGACGCACGCACCCCGGCCGAGCGCCTGTGGGTGGCCGAGCAGGCGCTGCGCTGCAAGGAGCTGGGCGCCTTGCTGGCCTGGCTGCCGCAGGTGCGCACTGAACAGCTCCGTCGCCTGCAGCTGGCAGCCCAGGGCAGCCCGGCCGTGCAGGCGGCCGCCTTTGTGCTGCGCCCTCTGACCGCGCAACATGAATCCTCGCCCGCGCCGCTGCGCGTGGCGGTGCAAAGTGGCCAAGGCACGCAGCTCGCGCTGCAACTGCTCAAGCGCCGCGGCCCGCTGCGCGAGCAGCCGCTGGCGCTGGACGCACCGCTGCCCGTGCTGGCCGCGCTCAAGCCCGCGCGTGGGCGCACAACGGAACCCAACCATGCTGTGGATCGCCCTGCGCGCGACCGCATCCGCCAGCTCACCGCCGCATGACGCCGCCCACCCCGCGCCTGAACAACTGGCCCTCGCCTGGTGGGCCCTGCAGTTCAGCCCCCGGGTCTGCGTGGTGCAAGAGGCGGTGCTGCTGGAAGTGCACGACAGCCTGCGCCTCTTCGGCGGCCAGCGCGCGCTGCTGCAGCGCGTGCGCAGTGAGGCAGCACAGCAGGGCGCCAGCGCCCTCGCGGTAGCGCCCACCGCACTGGCCGCACTCGCGCTGCTGCGCACGCTGCCGGTGGTGGCACAAGCCGAGGAGAGCGCGAAGATTTCTGAGCCGCTTTCTCCCATCCCCGCCAAGTCCTGCACGCCCGCCGCCCTGCAGCGCACGCTCGATGCCCTGCCCATCGAAGTACTCAGCGCCACACACCCGCACGCCCCCACGCTACAGCGCCTGGGCTGCCGCACGCTGGGCCAGCTGCGCGCGCTGCCGCGCGGCGGCGTGTCGCGCCGCTTCGGCGCTGCGCTGCTGGAAGCGCTGGACCGCGCCTACGGCCTGCGGCCCGATGCGTTGGAATGGCTCACGCTGCCCGAGGCCTTCAGCGCCCGGCTGGAATTTGCAGGCCGCATCGAGGTGGCCGAAGGCCTGCTCTTCGGCGCGCGCCGCCTGCTGGCGCAGCTGGGTGCCTGGCTGCAAGCACGGCAGCGCGGCGTGGTGGCGCTTGCGCTGCATTGGGAGTACGACCTGGTGCGCCGCGGGGATGCGTCCAACGGCAGCCTGCACATTCGCACCGCCGAGGCCACGCGTGACCTGGTGCACCTCACGCGCCTGCTGGGCGAGCACCTGGCCCGCGTGACGCTCTCCGCCCCCGTGGTGGCCATCCGGCTCGAAGCACCGCAGACCGAAGCGCTGGCCACGCAGTCCATCAGCCTGCTGCCCGAAGACCTGCGCGAGGGCGAAACGCTGCAACAGTTCATCGAGCGCGTCTCCGTGCGCTTAGGCGCGGAGCGCGTGCTGCGCGGCCAGCTCGTGGCCGACCACCGCCCCCAGCACATGCAACGCTGGCAGCCCGCGGCCACCACGCCAGCGCCCACACGCAAGAGCAAAGCCAAGCTGCCGCCCCACCTGCGCCTGCACCCACCCTGGCTGTTGCGCGAACCGCTGCGCCTGGCCGTGCAAGGCGAGCGGCCCATCTACCAGGGCCCACTCACCCTGCTGGCCGGCCCCGAGCGGCTGGAGTCCGGCTGGTGGAGTTTGTTATCGAGCGCAGAGGCCGAAGGCCAGGAACTGGCCCTGCGCGACTACTTTGTGGCCCGCAGTCCGCACGCGGGCCTGCTCTGGGTGTACCGGCGCCGCAGTGCGGGCGAGCCGGCGTGGTTTTTGCAGGGGGTGTATGGTTAGCGTTTGAGATGAGTGGGAGCCGTAGGCGATCCACTCTCGATTGAATTGTTAGGCCTCATGGCGCTTCGCTATGTGCCTAGCTGAATTCTCGATGTACGGGAAGACTGTGCTTTCGTTGATATTCAGGCTATCCAGCTCGCGAAGAATCTTGGACTTCTCTGACGCCTTTATCGTAATTCGATCAACCGCGATTTCGGCGTTCCCCGCTTCCGGCAGAGTAGCGCCCAGACCGAACAATAAAAAAGCGCCAGACTGCGACGTGATCCGGCTGTTGGTCATGCGCCCCTTGACACAGAGTATCCGCTTGAGATCAGCCGACACGATCTTGGAGAGAAAGTACGGCTTCTCCTCGCGTACGAAGTGCAGCAAGCGCGTTACTGGCTGTGATTCATTAAACGGAACGTCGGCAAGTGCGAAATCAATTGCATCTTTGTCCTGCTTTGGCAAGCGCGCTAGATTGGCAATACAGCTTGCGGTGTCGCTGTCGAAAAACTTGATCTCGTTCCGGCGGATCTTGATGACTACGACTTCGCCCGTCTTGTCCGTGTTGGACTTGCACGTGAAGTACAAGGCCATTAGTGGATTAGAGGTGATGTCGAGCAGGCGGGTTGGCATTGAGTAGTGCTGCATTCTCACTAGCTTCTCGAAAGTTGATGAGTCACCCGTGAAGTCCGTTGGGTTGGCAATCAGTAGCTCGCGAAACAGGATGTGCTCGGAGTCTCTGTGGCCCTGATTCCTGTACAGCGACGGCTCAAGCTTGTACTTGTCGCGATTCGAGTGGCCACGGTAAAAGACCGTGAGATCGTCATCATGCGGAATGGCGAAGACCTTGCGAATGAGGCCTTCGGTGCTGGTGATGCCCTTGGACATGGTGTATGAGGCCTAACGTTTGAGGTAGCCGGCCGCCGGAGCGGCGAAGCCGCGGAGGGAACCTGCCGGCAGCGCCGGCAGGCGGTCCGTGTTGACCGAGAGGTTATGCCTCATTTTGGAAACAGACCGGGCCACCCTTTAGTTGGGTTTGCCATGTGAGTGAAAACAGCCGTCTCTTTGGTGAAGCAACGGCCGGAAAGGTTCGTAAAGTCGCCAAGTGTTCTGGGATGCTCGGTGTACTGAACCACACGGTTTCCTTGGATGAAGATCAGTAGTGAAATACCTTCGTTCGTTTGAATTGATGTTTTCCGTTCGACATCCCATTCAAACCCGAGAGTTCTTTTCGCGGCCTCGTTATCGGAATATGGACCAAGGACGCATACGCGCTCCCATTCTCCCGGCACGGCCTCCGCAAGATTGATGCTCGTTTGGCCACTCGATTCGAAACGCTCTGCGATGTGGGAAGAAAGCTCCGACTGCCTGGCGCAGCCTGCGGCTGCCAGAAACAGGGCTACGCAGATGATGAGCCTATGAGGCATAACGTAAAGGCGACCGGCACGTTGCGGCAAGGGGCCGCAACGTGTCCGTATCGTCCGGCCTGTTAGCCCTCGCGTGGTGAATTGGGGGCATCGTCTGCGAGCGGAGTTGTTGAAGTGGCCTGAATCATCGCTTCGGACCGACCTTCTTGGTCGCGGTCAATTTCGTCAACGTTGAAGCCGAGAGTCACGGCGGTGAAGTAGTAGAGGCCGAACGTCACAACATCGATGGCACTGTATAGATGCCCCTTCGCTTCCCTAGCTTCGGCGCTTCCCACTGCAATCGTAGACTCTGGCAGAGGGAACTGCAAGCGGGCTTCCACAAAGCTGATGTACTCGTTCATGCGCTCGCGCATTGCCTTGGGCTGTGACTCATGCGAAAGCATGTTCCGCAACCTGTTCAGATCACCGATCGCCTTCCAAATCCAGTGATCTGGATTGACGTGCGGACAGCACGCCCTGGCGACCGCCAGAACTTGAGCGAACGTCAATCGCGCTCCGTCGAGAGTGCTGGCATGCGGCAATGTGTGGGCCAAGTACGTGCGCAGCAGTTCCTCAAAAAGGAGATGCGCCTTGAGAAGCGAATAGGTGGGATCGCCCGGTGTCGGGGTGATCCAGCGCATGTACCCGCTCATCGTGTTCTTAGCCATGGCGTCGAGCGAGGGCTAACGTGATATACCGCAAAAGTGCGGAATAACATGGACGGATGTTCATCCTGAAGCCTCCCCTGATGCAGCTAAGTGGCTGATTTATTTGTAGATTTCCTGGAATTATGCTGCGAGACTAGGCTATGAAAACCCGTAAAAGTGCGGAATAACATCGACCGCCGACTTGCTTTGTTTTTGAGCAATGGCCTGTAATTTTTGATTTCATTGGATATTTTCGTGATACTGTACACATGAACAGTATCACGCAGATTCACAAAACCCGCAATGTAACGGCGCATCTGCCGCCGCGGGCGCCACGCCTGCTGGGTCAACTGCGGGAGCGTCTGCGCTACCTGCAGGACAGCCTGCGCACGGAGCCGACGTGCCTCTACTGGACTCGGTAATACGAGCTTGAGTCCATGTCTTTTCTTGAAGGGTTGCCGGCCTACGCCGAGCTGCATTGCCTGAGCAACTTCAGCTTGCAGCGCGGGGCCTCGCACCCGGAGGAGCTGGTGGCGCGCGCGCATGCGCTGGGCTACAGCGCGCTGGCGATCACGGACGAGTGCAGCATGGCCGGTGTGGTGCGGGCGCATGGCGAGGCGCAGCGACTGGGGCTGCAGCTGCTGATTGGTACCGAGCTGCGCGTGGAGCTTGGTGAAGATGTCCACTTCACGCTGGTGCTGCTGGCGCGCAGCCGCGCGGGCTATGGGCAGCTGTGCGAGCTGATCACGCAGGCACGTGGGCAGACGGTGACGCCGCGCGAACGCGAGCGCGGCCTGCGCTACCGGCTGCGGCAGAGCGCGTGGGAGCAACTGGCTTTCGACGGCCGCGAGGTGCTGGCCCTGCTGGTGCCGCAGCGCGACGGCCTGCGTCCCGAGGCGCCGGGTTTTGCGGCGCAATTGGATGATCAGCTGCAGTGGGTGAACGAAAAGTTTCCGCAACGCGGCTGGCTGGCGGTGGAGCTGCTGCACCGGCTGGACGATGACCTGTGGCTGCGCCAGCTGCGCGCCGCGGGGCAGCGCTGCGGCGTGCCGCTGGTGGCCGCAGGCAATGTGCACATGCACGTGCGCTCGCGCAAGCCGCTGCAGGACGTGATGACGGCCATCCGCCTGGGCCAGCCGGTGGCCGAGTGCGGCTACGCGCTGCAGCCCAATGCCGAGGCGCACCTGCGCGCACGCCTGCGCCTGGCGGCACTGTACCCGGCCGATCTGCTGGCCGAGACGTTGCGCGTGGCGCAGCTGTGCACCTTCAGCCTGGACGAGCTGAAATACGAGTACCCACAAGAGGTGGTGCCCACGGGCGAGACGCCTTCGACCTATCTGCGTCGTTGCACCTGGGAAGGCGCAGGCCGGCGCTACCCGCAGGGCGTGCCCGCCGCGGTGCAGCAGCAGGTGGAACATGAACTTGCGTTGATAACCGAGCTGGGCTACGAGAAATACTTTCTCACCGTGTACGACGTGGTGCGCTTTGCGCGCAGCCGCGGCATCCTGTGCCAGGGGCGCGGCTCGGCGGCCAACTCGGCCGTGTGCTACTGCTTAGGGATCACCGAGGTGGACCCGTCGCGCGCCAGCGTGCTGTTCGAGCGCTTCATCAGCCGTGAGCGCAACGAGCCGCCGGATGTCGACGTGGACTTTGAGCACCAGCGGCGCGAGGAGGTCATCCAATACCTCTACGCCAAGTACGGGCGCGAGCGTGCCGCGCTCACCGCCGCCGTGCACACCTACCACGCGCGCGGCGCCATTCGCGACGTGGGCCGGGCACTGGGCATGGATGAGGCGGTGCTGGACGCATTGGCGAAAGCTCACCAGTGGTGGGACGGCGGCGCGGTCCACGAAGAGCGCCTGCAGGAGCTGGGGCTGGACGCGCACTCTGGCCCAGGAAGCCGGCAGATCCGCCTGTTGATCGAGCTCACGCGCACGCTGCTGCGTTTTCCGCGCCACCTCTCGCAGCACAGCGGCGGCTTTGTGCTCACGGGCGACCGACTCACATCCACCGTGCCCGTGGTGCCGGCGGCCATGGAAGGGCGCACCACCATCGAGTGGGACAAGGACGACATCGACGCGTTGGGCCTGCTCAAGGTGGACGTGCTGGCCCTGGGCATGCTCAGCGCCATTCGCCGCACGCTGGACTTCGTGGGCCAGTGGCGCGGCCAGGTGTTTCAGCTGCAGGACATTCCGCCGGAAGATCCGGCCACCTACGACATGCTGTGCTGCGCTGACACGGTGGGCGTGTTCCAGGTGGAGAGCCGCGCACAGATGAGCATGCTGCCGCGCCTGCAGCCGCGCTGCTTCTACGACCTGGTGGTGGAGGTGGCCATCGTGCGCCCCGGGCCCATCCAGGGCGGCATGGTGCACCCCTACCTGGCGCAGCGCGAAGCCCAGCGCCGCGGCGAGCCGTTCACGCTGCCCAACGAGGCCCTGCGCCCGGCGCTGGAACGCACGCTGGGCGTGCCCATCTTCCAGGAACAGGTGATGCAGATCGCCATCATCGCGGCCGGCTTCACGCCAGGCGAGGCCGATGCGCTGCGCCGCGCCATGGCCGCGTGGCGACGCCGTGGCGGGGTGGACAAGTTTCAGCAACGGCTGATCGAGGGCATGACGGCACGCGGCTATGCGCGCGAGTTTGCCGAGGCGATCTTCCGACAGATCGAAGGCTTTGGCGAATACGGCTTTCCCGAGAGCCATGCCGCCAGCTTTGCGCTGCTGGTCTATGCCAGCGCCTGGCTCAAGTGCCATGAGCCAGCGGCCTTCCTCGCCGGGCTGCTGAATTCATTGCCCATGGGCTTCTACGGCCCCTCGCAGCTGGTGCAGGACGCGCAGCGCCACGGCGTGGAGGTGCGGCCGCCCGATGTGCTGCACAGTGACTGGGATTGCACGCTGGAGCCGCCCAGCGAGGGTGAACAACCGGCGGTACAACCTGCTGTTCGTTTGGGCCTGCGCCTGCTGGCCGGCTTGGGCGAAGCGAGTGCGCAGCGCATCGTGGCCGCACGCACGGCGGCCCCCTACACCAGTACCGAAGACCTGGCCCTGCGCGCCGGGCTGGACGCGGCCGAGCTGAAGGCGCTGGCCAGTGCCGACGCGCTGCTGAGCCTGAGCGGCCACCGCCGCCAGCAGGTGTGGGACGCTGCGGCCCTGCACGCTGCGCCCGCGCTGCTGCGCGAAGCGCCGGTGGATGAAGACTGGCTGGAACTGCCCGCCGCGCCCGAAGGCGAGGAGATCGTGTTCGACTACGCGGCCACCGGCCTCACGCTGCGGCGCCACCCGCTGGCCTTGCTGCGCGGGCAACTGCGCGCGCAGCGTCTGCTTACTTCAGAAGAACTGCACCGCCTGCCCGACGGCCGGCTGGCGCGGGCCTGCGGCCTGGTGACCACGCGCCAGCAACCGGGCACGGCCAAGGGCGTGGTGTTCGTCACACTGGAGGACGAGACCGGCACGGTGCAGGTGATCGTGTGGAAGGCGCTGCGCGACAAGCAGCGCTGTGAACTGCTGCAGTCACGCCTGCTGGCGGTCTATGGTCAATGGCAGCGCCAGGGCGAGGTCTGCCACCTGATCGCCCAGCACCTGGTGGACCTGACGCCGCTGCTGGGCCGGCTGGCCACGACGAGCCGCGATTTCCACTAGCAACGGTTACAGTGCAAGGCAACGTGTCCAGACATCCGAGGTCCGCATGAGTGTCCGCATCGTCCGCCTTGGCAGCCCGCCGCGCGGTGTGCCACCGACATACTCTGCGACAGACAGGACGCTGGGTGTCATTGGCACGGTGGGAGGTTGATCATGAAATCTGATGAACGCGCGATCCGCGAAGTCCTGGAGCGCTGGGCCCGCGCCACGAGCGAAGGGCGGCATGACGACGTGCTGGCGAATCATCTGGCCGATCTGGTGATCTTCGACGTGTTGCCACCCATGAAGTACGAGTCTGCGGCGGCCTATCGGAAGAGCTGGGACGACTGGCAGCCGGATGCCCAGGGGGAGATGCGGTTCGAGCTGGACGACTTGTCGGTTACCGCGGGTAATGACGTCGGTTTTGCTTTCGGCCTGCTTCAATGCGGCGGCACACTGCCGGGCGGAAAGACGTTTCGCGACACGGTGCGCATCACGTTCTGCCTGCGCAAGCAGGACGGGCGATGGAAGGTTGCGCACCAGCACGTTTCCAAGCCCTACGGGCAGGGCTGAGCGCGTCCTTGGCGCCGGGTCTCAACCCTGCAGCAGCCCGCGCGTTTCGATGAACTTCACCACCTCGTCCACGCCGGCCAGCGTCTTGAGGTTGGTCATCACGAAGGGCTTCATGCCTTGCGCGGTCTTGCGCATGCGCTCGGTGTCGGCGCGCATCACGTCCAGGTCGGCGCCCACATAGGGCGCGAGGTCGGTCTTGTTGATGACGAAGAGGTCGCTCTTGGTGATGCCCGGGCCGCCCTTGCGCGGGATCTTTTCGCCGGCAGCGACGTCGATCACATAGATCGTCAGGTCGCTCAGTTCGGGGCTGAAGGTGGCGGCCAGGTTGTCGCCGCCGGACTCCACGAACACGATGTCGGCATCGGGAAAGTCGGCCAGCATGCGGTCGATGGCTTCCAGGTTGATGGAGGCGTCTTCGCGGATGGCGGTGTGCGGGCAGCCACCGGTTTCCACCCCCATGATGCGCTCGGCCGGCAGCGCGCCGCTGACGGTGAGCAGGCGCTGGTCTTCCTTGGTGTAGATGTCGTTGGTGATGGCCACCAGGTCGTACTTCTCGCGCATGGTCTTGCACAACATCTCCAGCAGGGTCGTCTTGCCGGAGCCCACCGGGCCGCCGATGCCGACGCGCAGCGGTGGCAGGGTCTTGGTGCGATGGGGGATGTGGTGCAGGGTCATGGTGTCAGGAGCGGAACAGGCGTGAGTATTGGGTTTCATGCTGGCTGGAGAGGATGGCCAGCATGGGGCTGAAGGCCTGCCAGCTTTTCTGCGGCAGGGTGCAGGCCTGTTCGACGGCGGCCGGGATCTCGGCCGCCAGCCGCGCCAGGATGCGCTGGCCGGCGCTTTGCCCCAGCGGCACGGCCTTGATGGCGGCCTGCATCATGTTCTCGGCCCAGCCGAAGGCATAGGCCAGCAGGCAGTCGCGCGCGGTGGCCTGGGTGCTGGCGGCGGCCAGGGCAAAGGCGATCGGGTAGCTTGGTTCCAGCGCGGCGCAGGCCTGCAGCTGGGCCGGGGCGATGCCGTCGTGGTTGCGCAGCCACTCCACCAGCGAGCGGCCCATCTGTACCGTCTGCGCCCGCAGTTCGCTGGTTTCACGCGTCTGCAGCAGCCAGCGGTTGAGCGCCTGCAGCTGAGGCTGGTCGTCGGCGCGCCAGGCGGCCACGGCGTGCGCCAGCACGGGCAGGTCGGCACGCGCCAGCGTCAGGTGCAGCTGATCGGCCAACCAGTCGGATGCTTCGTTTTCTGTAGCAACTCGCGCACTGTCCACGACGGCTTCAAGCCCCTCTGAATAGGAAAAGCCACCCACTGGTAACGCCGGCGAGGCCAGCCAGATCAGCTGCAGCAGGCTGGCGGCCGGCAGTGCCGTGTCAGTGGGCATGGCCGTGGTCGTGCCCATGATCGTGGCCATGGTGGTCGTGCTCATGGTGGTGTGCATGTCCGTGCCCATGGCTGTGACCGCCGTGGCCTCCGCCTTGCCCGTAAGCTCCGCCCTCGGGTTCGAAGGCGGCCTGCATCTCCACCACGGTCAGGTGCATGGCGCGCAGCATGTCGGCCAGCACGTGGTCGGGTTCGATCTTCAGGTGGTCGGGCTGCAGCTCGATGGGCACGTGCCGGTTGCCCAGGTGGTAGGCGGCGCGGGTCAGGTCGAAGGGGCTGCCGTGTTCGGCGCAGGCGGTGATGTGCAGCACCGGTTGCGGCGCGGCAATGACACGGATGAGCGAGCCGTCTTCGGCCACCAGCACGTCGCCGCCACGCACCACGGTGCCGCGCGGCAGGAAGATGGCAAGCGCACGCCCCTGGCTGTCGGTGGCACCGAAGCGGCTTTTCTGGCGCACGTCCCAGTCGAGCTCGACCGTGGTCGCGCGCTTGAGCAGCGGTGCGGCCAGGCCCTGGCCGCGGGGCAGGAGTTTGGAAACCTGGAGCATGGTCAGAACAGGAAGTAGCGTTGCGCCATGGGCAGGCTCACCGCCGGCTCGCAGGTGAGCAGCTGGCCGTCGGCGCGCACCACGTAGGTCTGCGCATCCACCTCCATGCGCGGTGCGTAGCTGTTGTGGATCATGTCCTTCTTGCCCACGCCGCGGATGTTTTTCACCGCGGCCAAGCGCTTGGACAGGCCGAAGCGCGAGCCGATGTCGGCCGCGATGCCGGCCTGTGACACGAAGGTGAGCGAGGTCTGTGCAATGGCGCCGCCAAAGGCGCCGAACATGGGCCGGTAGTGCACCGGCTGCGGCGTGGGGATGCTGGCATTCGGGTCGCCCATGGCCGCCATGGCGATGAAACCGCCCTTGAGGATGAGCGCCGGCTTGATGCCGAAGAAGGCCGGCTTGAACACCACCAGGTCGGCCCACTTGCCGACCTCGATGCTGCCCACCTCGTGGCTGATGCCGTGGGCGATGGCCGGGTTGATGGTGTACTTGGCCAGGTAGCGCTTGATGCGCGCGTTGTCGTGGCGCTCGCTGTCGCCCGGCAGCTTGCCGCGTTGTTGCTTCATCTTGTGCGCGGTCTGCCAGGTGCGGATGATCACTTCGCCCACACGGCCCATGGCCTGCGAGTCGGAGCTGAACATGCTGATGGCGCCCAGGTCGTGCAGGATGTCTTCCGCCGCAATCGTTTCCTTGCGAATGCGGCTTTCGGCAAAGGCCAGGTCTTCGGCAATGGCCGGGTCGAGGTGGTGGCACACCATCAGCATGTCCACGTGCTCGTCCAGCGTGTTCACGGTGTAGGGGCGCGTCGGGTTGGTGGAGGAGGGCAGCACGTTGGCCTCTCCCACCACCTTCAGGATGTCGGGCGCATGGCCACCGCCCGCGCCTTCGGTGTGGAAGGTGTGGATGGTGCGGCCCTTGAAGGCGGCTACCGTGTCTTCCACGAAGCCGGACTCATTGAGCGTGTCGGTGTGGATCGCCACCTGCGTGTCGGTCTCCTCGGCCACGTTCAGGCAGTTGTCGATGGCGGCCGGTGTCGTGCCCCAGTCTTCGTGCAGCTTGAGGCCAATGGCGCCGGCCGCGATCTGCTCGCGCAGCGCGCCGGGCAGTGCGGCATTGCCCTTGCCGAGGAAGCCCAGGTTCATGGGGAAGGCATCGGCCGCCTGCAGCATGCGCTCGATGTTCCACGGCCCGGGCGTGCAGGTGGTGGCGAAGGTGCCGGTGGCCGGCCCGGTGCCGCCGCCGATCATGGTGGTGACGCCGCTGCACAGCGCCTCTTCGATCTGCTGCGGGGCGATGAAGTGGATGTGGGTGTCGATGCCGCCGGCGGTGACGATGTTGCCTTCGCAGCTGATGATCTCGGTGCCGGGGCCGATGACCATGTCCACGCCCGGTTGCGTATCGGGGTTGCCGGCCTTGCCGATGGCGGCGATGCGGCCGTCCTTGAGGCCGATGTCGGCTTTGACGATGCCCCAGTGGTCGAGGATGAGCGCGTTGGTGAGCACCGTGTCCATGGCGCCTTCACTGCGGGCGCGCTGGCTCTGCGCCATGCCGTCACGGATGGTCTTGCCGCCGCCGAACTTCACTTCCTCGCCGTAGCCGACGGGGTTCCCGGCGGCGTCTGTCCGGCCTTCGCCGGCGCGCAGCGTGTAGTCTGCTTCCACTTCGGCAATGAGCTCGGTGTCGGCCAGGCGCACGCGATCGCCGACGGTGGGGCCGAACATCTCGGCGTAGGCGCGTTTTCCGATCGTTGCCATAACTAGACTTTCCCTTGGATCAGGCCGCGGAAACCGTACACCCTGCGGTCACCGGCGTAGTCCACCAGCTCCACCGTGCGCTGCTGGCCGGGCTCGAAACGCACCGCGGTGCCGCTGGCAATGTTGAGTCGCATGCCGCGCGCGGCCTCGCGGTCGAAGCCGAGCGCGGCATTGGTTTCGGCAAAGTGGTAGTGCGAGCCGACCTGGATGGGCCGGTCACCGGTGTTGCGCACCACCAGCGTCAGGGTGCGGCGGCCGGGGTTGAGTTCATGCTCGCCGTCGTCGATGAGGAATTCACCGGGAGTCATGCGGTCCTCCTGGGGGCAGTCACTTGCGGCCGTGCCAGATGGCGATGGCCAGCACCACACCGATGGCGACAAAACCCCACAGGTCGGTGGCGTGCCAGTGGCTGCCCTGCAGGCCGTGGCCTTCATGGGCAAAAGTGCTGCTGATGCCCGTCAATAAAGCACCGGCAGCTATGAATTTGATAGTGTTTGAGAGGGTGCGCAACATGTTGGTGTCCTGTTCGTGGGGGATCAAACAATGGGCTGGTGCACGGTGACGAGCTTGGTGCCGTCGGGGAAAGTGGCTTCCACCTGGATGTCCGGGATCATCTCGGCCACGCCGTCCATCACGTCGGCGCGCGCGAGCAGCGCGCGGCCCTCGCTCATGAGCTGGGCTACCGTCTTGCCGTCGCGAGCGCCTTCCATCACCGCGGCGCTGATGTAGGCCACGGCTTCCGGGTAGTTGAGCTTGAGGCCACGCGCGCGGCGCCGCTCGGCCAGCAGCGCGGCAGTGAAGATCAGCAGCTTGTCTTTTTCGCGGGGAGTCAGTTCCATATCGCTACGCTTAGTCAGACCGCGCGGCCGCAAGGGCCGGCCGAACGCGGGGAGTCAATTCCATATCGCTTCGCTTCAAACAGACCGCGCGGCCGCAAAGGCCGGCCGAACGCGGGGAGTCAGATCCATGGCATGTGCGGTGGGTGGTGTCATGCACCATGCAAATGCCGTGCCGTCGTGGTGACACCTGGCACGTGCACCGTGGCACGGCGCGCACTCGCCTCCTGATGCCGAATGCGCTGTTGTGGTGCGTAAATCCGTGAAGGCACCAAAGTAGCGCATTGATCGTGATCCGTGCACCAGCATCAGGCGGCCAGCTGGTCATGGAGGGCCTGCAGGACGTGCGGCAACTGCGCGGCGCGCTCGACCACGCGGTAGCCGCGCCAGCCGAAGATGCGGCGCACATAGCGGTCAGCACTCGCATCGACCACCACGCCATGGCACTGCACGCCCAGGCGGCGCGCGGCCAGCACGGCGGCGCGGGCGTCTTCGGTCAGGTAGCGGGCATCGAACACGTCCACGTCCGACGGTGCGCCATCGGTCACCAGCACGATGGCGCGCGGGCCGGCGGGTTCGGCCAGCAGGCAGCGCGTGGCATGGCGCAGCGCAGCGCCAATGCGCGTGGACCCGGCAGCGCGGGTGCCCAGGAGGCGCTGCGTGCGGGCGGCATCCAGCGGCGTGCCGAAGTCCAGCAGCCGCAGGTACTGCACCGCGGCGCGGGTGTTGGAGGCAAAGCCATGGATGGCAAGGCGGTCCTGCCCGGCCTGCGCGGCCCGTGCCAGCAGCAGCGCCGCCTCCTGCTCGATGGCCAGCAAGGGCAACGCGCTGCCCGCCGCCACGTCGCCGGTGGAGGCCGACAGGTCGAGCAGCACCAGCACGCTGCAGCGTGGCGCTTCGCTGCCGGGGCGCACGAACAGCCGCCCATCCGGCGCCAGCGCCAGGCGCCGCTCCACCTGCACGTCGATGGCGGCGTCGAGGTCGAGCTCGTCGCCTTCCCACTGCCGCCGCAGGCGCTGGTTGCGGTTCAGGCGGCGCCGGCTGCGCCACGGTGCGGCGGGCTCGACGGCGAGTGGCGAGGCGGGCCGTGGTGGGACCGGGGGCACCACCTCGTGCACGGTGCACCAGTCAGCCCGCTCGCGCTGCAGGCGGTAGTCCCACTCCGGGTACAGATGGCAGATGCCGTCGTCGGGCTGGTCTGCACGGTCGACCGGCGGTATGTCTGTGGCTGAGGCATCGGCGGGCGGCGGTGGCGCGGCGGGGACCTGCAGCGTCTCGGTGGCGTGGTCGGCCGTGGCGCCGTGTTGCCAGAGGTAGCTGTGGTCGTCGCGGTAGGCGGCCGGCACCACGCACTGCTGCGGGTCCAGCCGCACGCGCATCTGGCCCAGGTCGTTTGCCAGGATGGAGGCCAGGCGTCGGAAGGCGGCGTGGTCTTGCAGACCGTAGTCGCGGACGGTGGCGGTGAACAGCGTGCGGCCCTTGTGCACCCAGTGGTTGCCGTCGGCGTAACGGCCGTCGAGCAGCGCGTGGCCCAGGCGGGCGAGCAGGCTGGGCACGTCCAGTCCGTGCGGGTCGTGTGCCGGCTGCGCCTGCAGGAACCAGCGACGCACGCCGGGCAGGCGCTGCATCAGCAGCGCCTCGACACGTGCATCCTCGATCAATGAGGCCACGGCCAGACCCAGTGGCTTGAGCGTTCCTGCCGCCTGCGCGGGTGGCGAATACAGCAGATGCGCTGCCGCATGGGCGACGGCAGCGCGCGCCAGTGGGGTCTGTTGCATCACCGGGGCCGGCAGCAGCAGGTGGGTGGCGCTGAGCACGGCGCGCACTGCCGCGGACGGCGGCGGGGAGGCACTGGCCAGCGTCTGCAGCGTGAGCGTGCGCCGGCTCAGGCCACCGAGCAGCAGGCCCAGCGTGGCGTGGGTGGGCGGGTCGGCATCGGCGCGGCCCATCGTGCTTCAGGGGAAGTGGGCGTCGACGAGCTGGCGCAGCGCAGCCAGCAGGTCCGGGTCGTCGGTCAGCGCGCGCGTCAGTGTCATCTCGCAGCTGTCGCGCGGGGCCACGCCGTCGCGGATCAGGATGCCGGCGTAGATGAGCATGCGGGTGGAGATGCCTTCGTCCAGGCCCTGCTGGCGCAGTGCGCGCGAGCCCTGCGCCACGCCGACCAGCTGCGCCGCCAGGGCGGCATCGATGCCGGCCTCGTGCGCCACGATCTCGGTCTCTACCGCGGCCTCGGGGTAGTCGAACTCCAGCGCCGCGAAGCGCTGGCGTGTGGAAGGTTTCATGTCTTTGCTGCGGCTCTGGTAGCCCGGGTTGTAGGAGACCACGAGCTGGAAGTCCGGGTGGGCGTGCACCAGCTCGCCCTTGCGGTCCAGCGGCAGCATGCGGCGCGCATCGGTCAGCGGGTGGATGACCACCGTGGTGTCCTGGCGTGCTTCCACCACCTCGTCGAGGTAACAGATGGCACCATGGCGCGCCGCCAGCGTCAGCGGCCCGTCGTGCCAGCGCGTGCCGTCGGCATCGAGCAGCCAGCGGCCCACGAGGTCGGCCGCCGTCATGTCCTCGTTGCAGGCCAGTGTCACCAGCGGGCGACCGAGTTTCCACGCCATGTACTCGACGAAACGCGTCTTGCCGCAGCCGGTCGGCCCTTTGAGGATGAGCGGCAGGCGGTGCGCGTAGGCGTGCTGGTACAGCGCCACTTCGCCGCCAGAGGGGCGGTAGTAGGGCGCTTCGGTGATGCGGTAGGCCGCGAGCGGATCAGAGACGGAAGCGGGAGCAGACACGGCGCAGCCTCGAAACAACAGGGGAAGCGCCGGCCCGGGACCCGGGCCGGCGGTGGCTCAGCGGTGGCTGGGCGCCTCGTTCGGAATGCCGTCGATCGGGCACTCGGCGGTGCCGACGGTGGAACGCGTGAACGACTCGACCTGCTTGCGCGTGCCTTCGGGGTCGCTGATCCACTTGCCGTAGAACTCATACGGGCAGGCGGCCACGCCGGTCGCTTCTTCGCCGGAGTTGATCTTGCCGGTGTAGCCGCGGTGCAGCAGCTTGAACAGGTGGTTTTCGCTCTGGCCGTTCTTGCGGAAGTTGCGGATCAGACTCTTGGAGAGGGCCGCGTATTGCACCCCCATCTCTTCCTCGCCGCATTCGCCCAGTGTGCGGCCGTCAAAACCGATGAGGGCGCTGTGACCGAAGTAGCTGTAGACGCCGTCCCAGCCGGTGGCATTGGCCACGGCCACGTAGCTGTTGTTGGCCCAGGCCATGGCCTTGGCCATCAGCACCTGCTGGTCCTTGGCCGGGTACATGTAGCCCTGGCAGCGGATGATGAGCTCGGCGCCCTTCATCGCGCAGTCGCGCCAGATCTCGGGGTAGTTGCCGTCGTCGCAGATGATGAGGCTGACCTTGAGCCCTTTGGGTCCATCGGAGACATAGGTGCAGTTGCCCGGGTACCAGCCCTCGATCGGCACCCAGGGCATGATCTTGCGGTACTTCTGCACGATCTCGCCCTGGTCGTTCATCAGGATCAGCGTGTTGTAGGGCGCCTTGTTCGGGTGCTCTTCATGGCGCTCGCCGGTGAGCGAGAACACGCCCCAGACCTTGGCCTTGCGGCAGGCTTCGGCAAAGATGGCGGTTTCCTCGCCAGGCACCGCGGCGGCGGTGTCGTACATCTCCTTGGCGTCGTACATGATGCCGTGGGTGCTGTACTCGGGGAAGATCACCAGGTCCATGCCGGGCAGGCCCTGCTTCATGCCGACCACCATGTCGGCAATCTTGCGCGCATTGGCCAGCACCTCGGCCTTGGTGTGCAGGCGTGGCATCTTGTAGTTGACGACCGCCACGCCGACGGTGTCGTTGCTGCTGGAAATATCGCCGTGGATCATTTCTTTTCTCCTTCGGAGTTTCGGATTCGTTGGTCTGTTTTGGGTGAGGTGTCTTGGGCTCTCGCTTTCCCACCCCCTATCCCCCCCCCCCGCCCTTGAGCACGCGAACCCCTTCGCGGTGGTGGCGTCGTAGAAGCCTGTCCATCCACCAACCACCAAATCGGGCTCCCCTTCCCGCCCTGGCGAGGGTGGGAAGGGGCGGGGGGGATAGGGGGTGGTTACAAAAGCATCCATGAAAAGACGCCAGCACTAAGAAAATCAGTGGCTGATCATCCAGGGCCGCTTCCCAGCGAAAGCCTTGGACCCATCCGGCGCCCGTACCGTCGCACTCCGTTTGGAAGACGACCCCGAGCAGCACCCGCAGCCCGCCGGGTGCCGCAAGCGGCCATAGTCGCCGTCACGCGAGGAACGCGGTGCATGCGAGGCGCGTTCATTGGTCTCGTACGCAGCGCGCGTCTCGCTGCTCAGGCAGGCCAGGCGCGGTGCGGCCACGAAGACACGGGGCGAGGCGGCCCCGCAGTCCGGGCAGCTGCAGGGCTCGTCGCGCTGCGACAGAGATCGCAGCGCCTCGAAGCCGCCGCAGTCCGGACAGGCGTAGTCATAGGTGGGCATGCGGGGCTCCTGGCGTTTACTTCTTCTTGTCGGGCGAGATCGGCATCTGCACGCTGCCGTCGATGAACTTCACCGGGCCGGCTGCCGTGGGGTTGATGTCGAAGTCGAAGATCTCCGTCGGCAGCCACAGCGTGGCGCAGGCGTTGGGCACGTCGACCACACCGCTGATGTGGCCCTGCACCGGCGCCGTGCCGAGGATGGAGTAGGCCTGGGCGCCGCTGTAGCCGAACTTCTTCAGGTACTCGATGGCGTTCAGGCAGGCCTGACGGTAGGCCACGGTCACGTCCAGGTAGTGTTGCTTGCCTTGCTCGTCGACCGAGACACCTTCGAAGATCAGGTAGTCCTTGTAGTTGGGCGTGATCGGGCTGGGCTTGAAGATCGGGTTCTTGATGCCGTACTTGGCCACGCCGCCCTTGATCAGGTTGACGCGCATGTGCACCCAGCCAGCCATCTCGATGGCGCCGCAGAAGGTGATCTCGCCGTCGCCCTGGCTGAAGTGCAGGTCGCCCACCGACAGGCCGCCACCGTCCACATAGACCGGGAAGAAGATGCGCGAGCCGCGCGACAGGTCCTTGATGTCGCAGTTGCCGCCGTGCTCGCGCGGCGGCACCGTGCGGGCGCCTTCGGCGGCCACTTTCTTGGCGACCTCACCCTGGGCCTTGCCGCAGTGTGCGGTGGCGGCAAAGGGCGGGTTGGCCAGACCCGGCACGCGGTTCGGGTCGGTGGCAATCAGCTCGGCCTCGCGCTTGTTCCACTCGTCGAGCATCTTCTTGTCGGGCAGGCAGCCGATCAGGCCGGGGTGGATCAGGCCGGCGTATTCCACGCCCGGCACGTGGCGACTCTTGGTGAACATGCCGTTGAAGTCCCAGATCGACTTCTGCGCCAGCGGGAAGTGGTCGGTCAGGAAGCCGCCGCCGTTCTGCTTGCTGAAGAAGCCGTTGAAGCCCCACTGGCTGTCGTCCTTGGCGCCGATGTCGAGCAGGTCGACCACCAGCAGGTCGCCGGGCTCGGCACCCTGCACGCCCACCGGGCCCGAGAGGTAGTGCACGGTGGAGAGGTCGATGTCGCGCACGTCGTCGGCGCTGTCGTTGTTCTTGATGTAGCCGCCGGTCCAGTCGTAGGTTTCCAGGATGAAGTCGTCACCCGGTTTGACCCAGACCGCGATCGGGATGTCCGGGTGCCAGCGGTTGTGCACCAGCGGGTTGCTCGGTGCGGGTTGCTTCAGATCGACTTTGATGAGGGTGTCAGCCATGGTGATGCTCCTTGAGGACGAAAGAAAACGGATGGATCAGACGGAGAGGTAGGACTTGATGCGGTTGACGTCGGTCTGCTCGCGCAGCGTCTCGTGCACCAGGCGGCCGCCTTCGATGACGAACAGGCGGTCGGCGACGTCCATGGCGAAGGACAGCACTTGTTCGGAGACGACGATGGTGATCTCGCGCAGCTTGCGGATCTCGTTGAGTGCCTTGGCGATGTCCTTGATGATCGACGGCTGGATGCCTTCGGTCGGCTCGTCGAGCAGCAGCACCTTGGGGTCGGTCACCAGCGCGCGGGCGATCGCCAGCTGCTGCTGCTGCCCGCCTGACAGGTTGCCGCCCTTGCGCCGGCGCATGTCCCACAGCACCGGGAAGAGGGCGTAGATCTCCTCCGGAATGCGCTTGACCTTGGCGTTTTCCAGCCCGGTCTGGATGTTTTCCTCCACCGTCAGGGTGGGGAAGATCATGCGGCCCTGCGGCACATAGGCAATGCCTTTGGCCACACGCCGGTAGCTCTCGTCCTTCGAGACGTCCTGGCCGGCGACCTCGATGTGGCCGGCCTTGAGCGGCAACACCCCCATCAGGCTCTTGAACAGCGTGGTCTTGCCCATGCCGTTGCGGCCCATGATGGCGACCGTCTCGTTCTTCTTGCCTTCGAAGGAGATCCCGTGCAGGGCCTCGCTCTGGCCATAGGCCACGTACATGTCGGTGACTTTGAGCATGGTGTTACTCCTTAGGATTCAGTGGCCGAGGTAGACGTCGATCACCTTGGGGTCGGCCTGCACGGCTTCCATCGAGCCTTCGGCCAGGATCTTTCCCTGGTGCATGACGGTGACCTTGTGCGCGATCTGCTTGACGAACTCCATGTCGTGTTCGATCACGATCACCGAGCGGTTCTTGCAGATGCGCTTGAGCAGTTCTGCCGTGAGTTCGCGCTCACGCGCGCTCATGCCGGCAATCGGTTCGTCCAGCATCAGCAGCTCGGGCTCCTGCATCAACAGCATGCCGATTTCCAGCCACTGCTTCTGCCCGTGCGACAGCAGGCCGGCTTCCATGTCCAGTGCGTCGGCGAGGCCGATCTCCTCGGCCACCACCTGCACGCGGGCCTTGACCTCGTCAGTGCACTTGAAACCGAGGGCGCCGAAGACCGAACGGCCGGCGGGGTAGGACACCTCCAGGTTCTGGAACACGGAGAGGTTCTCGTAGATCGAGGGCGTCTGGAACTTGCGGCCGATGCCGCGGCGCACGCGGATGTGCTCGTCCAGGCCGGTCAGCTCCTCGTTCTTGAACTTGATGCTGCCGCCACTGGCCTTGGTCTTGCCGCAGATCAGGTCGAGCAGCGTGGTCTTGCCGGCGCCGTTGGGGCCGATGATCACGCGCAGCTCGTTCTTGTCGATGTACAGCGTCAGTTTGTCGATGGCCTTGAAGCCGTCGAAGGAGACCGTGAGGTCTTCCACGGCCAGGGCGAAGTCGGTATTGCTCATGATGGGACTCCTGCGTGTCGTGGGGGTCAGGCGCTCTGGCCACTCAGGGTGGTAGGCGCCGCAGAGGACGGATCGGCCGGGGTGGCGGCATCCTTGGCCACGGCCAGGCGCACCGCGCGGCGCTGGGCCTGGTTGCGTTGCCACCAGGGCACGATCTTCTGTGTCCACACGCCGGCGAGGCCTTCGGGGAAAGCCATGGTCACGCCGATGAAGAGCGCGGCCATCAGGAACAGCCAGAGGTCAGGGAAGCTCTCGGAGAAGTAGGTCTTGCCGAAGTTCACGAGCAGGGTGCCGTAGACCGCGCCCACCAGGCTCAGACGCCCGCCCACCGCGGCGTAGATCACCATTTCGATCGAGGGCACGATGCCGACGAAGGACGGCGACATGAAACCCACCTGCAGCGTGAACAGCGCACCGCCGATGCCCGAGAGGGCCGCCGCCAGGCAGAACACGAAGACCTTGAACATGGCCACGTCGTAGCCCGAGAAACGCACGCGGTCTTCCTTGTCGCGCATGGCCAGCAGCAGGGTGCCGAGCTTGCTGCGCTGGATCCAGGCGCACAGCACGATGGTGCCCAGCAGCATCAGGGCGCACAGGTAGTAGAGGATGTATTTGGCGCTGTCGGTGCGGATGTCCCAGCCCAGCAGCGTCTTGAGGTCGGTCATGCCGTTGACGCCGCCGGTGTAGCCCTGCTGACCGATGATGAGCACGGTGAGGATCAGCGCCACCGCCTGCGTGATGATGGCGAAGTACACGCCGCCCACGCGCCGCTTGAACATGGCGTAGCTGATGATGAAGGCCAGCAGGGTCGGGACCGCGATCACCGCAATCAGCGAGAAGGGCAGGTACTCGAAGGGCTTCCACCACAGCGGCAGTGCCGTGAGCTGGTTCCAGTCCATGAAGTCCGGGATGCCGGGGGTGGACTGGATCTTGGTGGAGATCGGGTCGCTGGCCTCCAGCTTGAGGAACATGGCCATGGCGTAGCCGCCCAGGCCGAAGAACACGCCCTGGCCCAGGCTGAGCACGCCGCCGTAGCCCCACAGCATCACCAGCCCGAGGGCGACGAAGCCGTAGGTCAGGTACTTGCCGACCAGGTTGAGACGGAAGATGTCGAAGACGAGGGGAAAGACGACCAGCAGCAGGACGGCGAGGATGGCCACGCTGCCCAGGCCCCGGCTGGTGATCCATGCTTTGAATTGGTTCATGGTTGGACTCCGGAAATGAATGGCGACTTCAGCGGCGCACCTTGCTGGCGAACAGGCCTTGCGGGCGGATCATCAGGATGACGACGATCAGCGACAGCGTGAGCACCTTGGCCATGGAGCCGGTGATGAAGAACTCGCTGATGGACTGCGTCTGCGCGATGCCGAAGGCCGAAGCCACCGTGCCCAGCAGGCTGGCAGCACCGCCGAAAGTGACGACGAGGAAGGAGTCGACGATGTAGAGCGAACCGGAGGTCGGCCCGGTGGAGCCGATGGTGGTGAAGGCCGCACCGGCCACGCCGGCGATGCCGCAGCCGATGGCGAAAGTCAGGCGGTCGGTCTTGCTGGTGTTGATGCCGATGGCGTTGGCCATGGTGCGGTTGCTCACCGTGGCGCGCACCCGCAGGCCCCAGCGGCTCTTGTACAGGGCCACGAGCACGCCGCCGGTGACCAGCGCGGTGAGGGCGAGCACGAACATGCCGTTGATCGGGATGTCCAGGCCCTCATGCGGCGCCCAGGAGCCCATCAGCCAGTCGGGCAGGGTGGGGCTGACTTCCTTGGGGCCGATGGCCGAGCGGAACACCTGCTGGATCGCCAGGCTCAGGCCCCAGGTGGCCAGCAGCGTGTCCAGCGGACGCTTGTAGAGAAAACGGATCAGGCCCCATTCCACCAGCCAGCCCGCGATGAAGGCCAGCACGAAGGCCACACCAATGGCCAGCGGAAAGTAGTAGGGCATGAAGTCAGGCGCGAACTTCTCGGTCAGTGTGGAGAAGAGAAAGATCGTGTAGGCGCCGATGGTCATGAACTCGCCGTGGGCCATGTTGATCACGCCCATCTGGCCGAAGATGATGGCCAGGCCCAGGCCCATGAGCAGCAGCACCGAGAACAGGCTGAGTCCTGCGAAGCCCTGCATGAGGGCGATGTTGAGCATTTCCGAAAATTCCATGGCGTCACCTGTCTGTCTGAGAAGAAGGGTGGCGGCCGTCCCTTGATAACCCTGGCCGCCACCCGCACCCCCTCGCGGGGATTCCTGCTTACTGATAGCCCTTCGGGAACGGATCGGGCTCGATCAGGTTGGGCGACTCGGCCACCACCTTGAAGGTGCCGTCCTTGTTGCCCATGGCGATGCGCGACTTGCTCCACAGGTGGTGGTTCTGGTGCACCTTGACGTAGCCTTCGGGCGCGGTCTTGAGCTCGATGCCGGGCGAAGCGGCCACCACCTTGTCGACGTCGAAGCTGCCGGCCTTCTCGACGGCAGCCTTCCACAGCCAGGGGCCCAGGTAGCCGGCCTGCGTGACGTCGCCGATGACGGCGTCCTTGCCGTACTTGGCCTTGAAGGCAGCGACGAACTTCTTGTTGTTCTCGTTGTCCAGGGTCTGGAAGTACTTCATCGAGCTGTAGAAGCCGGCGAAGTTTTCGCCGCCCACGCCGGTCATCTCGTCTTCGGTGACCGACAGCGTCAGCAGGAACTGCTTGTCACCGGTGATGCCGGCGGCCTTGAGCTGCTTGTAGAAGGCCACGTTGGAGCCGCCCACCACGGCCGCGAAGATGCAGTCCGGCTTGGCGACCTTGATCTTGTTGATCAGCGAGTTGAAGTTGGTGTTGCCCAGCGGGTAGTACTCCTCGCCGACCACCTTGCCCAGCTTGCCCACCGATTCGATGTGCTTGCGCGCGATCTTCATCGAGGTGCGCGGCCAGATGTAGTCGGAGCCGACCAGGAAGAAGGTCTTGGCCTTCTTCTCCTTGGCGCCCCAGTCCAGGCCGTAGATGATCTGCTGCGTGGCTTCCTGGCCGGTGTAGATCACGTTCTTGCTCTGCTCCAGGCCTTCGTAGAAGGTCGGGTAGTAGAGCAGGCCGTTTTCCTTCTCGAACACCGGCAGCACGGCCTTGCGCGAGGCGCTGGTCCAGCAGCCGAAGACGGCGGCCACCTTGTCGTTGATCAGCAGCTTCTTGGACTTCTCGGCGAAGGTCGGCCAGTCGGAGGCGCCGTCTTCCTTGATCACGCGGATCTTGCGTCCCAGCACGCCGCCCATGGCGTTGATCTGGTCGATGGCCAGCTGCTCGGCCTGGATGGAGCCGGTTTCAGAGATGGCCATGGTGCCGGTGGACGAGTGCAGCTGGCCGACCACCACTTCGGTGTCGGTCACGGCGAGCTTGGTCGTGTTGACCTTGGCGGTGGGGAACTGCTGGGCCATGGCCAGGCCGGGCAGGCCGACCATGGACATGGCGCCCATGGCCTGCAGCACGTGGCGACGTTGCAGGCCGGCGGCCGGCTGGGTATCGGAGGGGACGGACGGTTTCTTCATGGGGCACTCCAAGAGGAAGAGGGGAACCGGAAACACCTGCGAGAGGCGGGGGCGACACCTTGTCACCACGGCCTTGAGGTTAGGGATCGGTCCCCCAACCGCCCATACGTCGATTGACGTATGCGACGTAGAAACCGCAGTGAGAACGTTTCTTGCGTGTGCACTGGAAAAGGAACTTCATGCACCAGAACGGCGCATCCATGAACCCCGCACCGCAACGCATCTTCCGTATCCGCCGCGACTACAACTCCTGGGTGGCCAATGAAACCCTGGAGGACTACGCGTTGCGCTACACGCCGCGCAGTGCACGCAAATGGAGCGAACTCAGCGTGGCCAACACGGCGCTGGGCGGCATCTCCTTCCTGGCGCTGGAGGCCATCGGCGGCGCGATTGCGCTGAACTACGGCTTCGACAACGCCCTTTGGGCCATCCTGGTGATGGGCCTGATCACCTTCCTGACCGGCCTGCCGATCGCCGTCTACGCCGCGCGCTATGGGCTGGACATGGACCTGCTTACGCGCGGCGCCGGCTTCGGCTACCTGGGCTCGACCGTCACCTCGCTGATCTACGCCAGCTTCACCTTCATCTTCTTTGCGCTGGAGGCGGCCATCATGGCGCTGGCGCTGGAGCTGGCGCTGGGCTGGCCATTGGTCTGGTGTTACGTGCTGTCGTCGCTGGTCATCATTCCGATGGTGCTGTATGGCATCACCTTCATCTCGCGGCTGCAGGCCTGGACGCAGCCGCTGTGGCTGGTGCTGCTGCTGTGGCCCTTCGCCTGGTTCGCGCTGGCGCAGCCCGAGCTCTACCGCGACTTCAGCAGCCTCTCCGGCCTGAGTTCGGGCAGCAGCGACTTCGATCCGCTGATGTTCGGCGCGGCGGCGGCGGTGACCTTCTCGCTGGTGGTGCAGATCGGCGAGCAGGTGGACTACCTGCGTTTCATGCCCGAGCGCACGCGCGCCAACCGCTGGCGCTGGTGGGGCAGCGTGCTGGTGGCCGGTCCGGGCTGGATCGTGCTGGGCATGGTCCGCATGCTGGGCGGTGCCTTCCTGGCTTTCGTGGCGCTGCAGTACGGTTCGGCGCCGGCGCATGCGGTCGAGCCGACGCAGATGTACCTCATCGGCTACATGCGCGCATTGGGAGACTCCGGGGCGGCGCTGGTGCTCACCGTCATCTTCGTCGTCGTCTCGCAGGTGAAGATCAACGTCACCAATGCCTACGCCGGCTCGCTGGCCTGGAGCAACTTCTTCGCCCGCCTCACGCGCAGCCACCCGGGGCGGGTGGTGTGGCTGGTGTTCAACGTCATCATCGCCACGCTGCTCATGACGCTGGGTGTGTTCGGCGCGCTGGAGAATGTGCTGGGCCTGTACAGCAATGTGGCCATTGCCTGGGTCGGCGCGCTGGTGGCCGACCTCGTCATCAACAAGCCCTTGGGCCTGTCCCCGAAGGGCGTGGAATTCCGCCGCGCCTACCTGTACGACATCAACCCTGTGGGCCTGGGGGCCATGGGGCTGGCCGTCATCCTGGCGGTGACGGCCCATGCCGGCTTGCTGGGCGACTACGCAGCGGCCTTCTCGCCCTTCATCGCGCTCGTCACCGCGCTGGTCACGGCGCCGCTGCTGGCCTGGGCCACGCGCGGGCGTTACTACCTGGCGCGCCGCGACCCGGCGCCCTGGCAAGCGGGCGAACTGGTGCGCTGCAGCGTGTGTGAAAACCTGTTCGAGAGCGCCGACATGGCGAGCTGCCCGGCCTACGGCGCCCCCATCTGTTCGCTGTGCTGCTCGCTGGAGTCACGCTGCCACGACCGCTGCAAGACCAACGCCCGCGCCGCCGACCAGGCGCGGCTCGCGCTGGCGGCCATCCTGCCGGCCAGCCTGAACAACCGCTTCAACTTCCGGGTCGGCCAGTACTTCATGGTCTTCCTGTCGCTGTGCGCGGTGATGGCCTTCGTGCTGGGTGTGGTCTACCTGCAGGAGAGCCTGCAGACGCCGGCGGAGGCGCTGCGCCAGCCCTTCATCAAGGCGTTTTCCCTGCTGGCGGCGGTGAGCGCGGTGTGGGCCTGGTGGGTGGTGCTGACCAACGAGAGTCGGCGCATGGCGCAGGACGAATCGGAGCGCCAGACCCAGCTGCTGCAGAAGGAGATCGATGCGCACCAGCGCACCGACGAGGCGCTGCAAAGCGCCAAGGAAGCGGCGGAGAGCGCCAGCCACGCCAAGACGCGTTATGTGGCCGGCATGACGCACGAGCTGCGCACGCCGCTCAACAGCATCCTGGGTTATGCGCAGATCCTGTTGCGCAAGGGGCAACTGGCCGGCAGCGAACGCGAGGCCGTGACCACCATCCAGCAAAGCGGTCAGCACATGCACGCGCTGATCGACGGCCTGCTGGACCTGGCGCGCATCGAGGCCGGGCGCCTGCGGCTCGACCCGGCGCCGCTGCCGTTTCCGGAGTTCCTGTCGGAACTGGTGCGCATGGTGCAGCCGCAGGCTGAAGGCAAGGGCCTGAGCTTCCGGCTGGAGACACAGGGCCGCGTGCCGGCCTGGGTGCAGGCCGACGCCAAGCGCCTGCGCCAGATCCTGATCAATCTGCTGGCCAATGCGGTGCGCTTCACCGACCACGGTGGCATCGTTTTCCGTGTGGACTGCCGGCACGAGGTGCTGCGCTTCGAGGTGGAGGACAGCGGCATCGGCATCGCTCCGCAGGACCAGGAGCGTATCTTCGAGCCGTTTGAGCGCGGCAGCGCCGGCCGGCGCGCCAGTGAGTCGGGCACGGGGCTGGGCCTGACCATCACCCACCTGCTGACCGACCTGATGGGTGGCGAACTCACCCTGCGCAGCGCGGTGGGGCAGGGCAGCACTTTCAGCGTGCGGCTGTACCTGCGCGAGATCGAGGCCCCGGCGGTGCGCAGCGTGCGCAACCTGCGGCCCATCGTCGGCTACCTGGCGCCGCGGCGCACGCTGCTGGTGGTGGACGACCAGCCCATCCAGCGCCAGCTGCTGGCCAGCCTGCTGCTGCCGCTGGGCTTTGCCATGCATGAGGCCGCCAGTGGCCGCGAGGCGCTGGAGATCATCCAGCAGCAGCGCCCGGATGCCGTGCTGCTGGACATCAACATGGACGACCTCAATGGCTGGCAGACCGCGCAGCTGATCCGCGAGAGCGTCGGCCCCGCGCTGCCCATCCTGTTCGTCTCAGCCGACCCCTTCGAGAACCGGCCCGAGCTGCTGGCCGCGGTGGGGGCGCAGGGTTTCGTGAACAAGCCGGTGATCGAGTCCGAGTTGCTGGATCTGCTGGCGCGCGTGCTGCAGCTGGAATGGGTGCATGAAGCGCACCCGCCGCCCGCGGCCGCGGCAACCGAGCCCCCCCGCAACAGCCTGGCCGTGCTGCCGCTGGCCGACGAGCTGCGACAACGCCTGGTGGCCATGGCCCGCCTGGGCAATGCCAGCGGCCTGCGCGCGTTGCTGCGCGACACCGCCCAGCAGGAGCCGGCCATGGCCGACGTGCTGCAGAGCCTGGTGGTGCACGTGGACCGCTTCGACTTCAACGCCCTGATCGAGAAACTGAAAGTGGAAACCGATGAGTGAGACCGACCGTACTGCCGCCACGCCCGGCGTCGTGCTGGTGGTGGACGACGCACCCGAGACCCTGCGCATGCTGTGCGATGCGCTGGCGCTGGAGGGTTACACCGTGCTGGTGGCACGTGACGCCGTCGAGGCGCTGGAGCGCTTCGAGATGGCCGTGCCCGATGCCGTGCTGCTCGATGCCGTCATGCCGGGCGACAACGGCTTCACCCTGTGCCGTCGTCTCAAGGCAGAGCCGTCCTGGGCCCACGTGCCGGTGATCTTCATGACCGGGCTGGCAGAGACCGAGCAGATCGTCGAAGGCTTTGCCAGCGGCGGCGTGGACTACGTGGTCAAGCCGCTGAAGATTCCCGAGGTGCTGGCGCGCCTGGCCACCCACCTGCGCAATGCCCACGTGACGCGGCTGGCGCGCGAGGCGGTGGACGTAGCCGGCCTCGGCGTGGTGCTGCTGGACCGGCAGGGCCGCATGGCCTGGCGCTCGCCGCAGGCCATGCGCTGGCTGGAGGCCGCCGTCCGCCAGCAGCAGGGCGCGGCAGGTGACCCGCCGCAGGACGCCGCCGCGCTGCGCGTCTGGCTGCAGCAGGCGGTGCAGCAGGGCGAGACGCTGAGTGCGCTGCCCGACGGCGCGCAGCTGCAGGCGCGCTACCTGGGCCAGGCCGGGCCGGGCGAGACCATGGTGCTGCTGCGCGTGCTGGGGCCGGCCGCCGATGCAGTGCACAAACGCCTGTCGAGCGCGGCGCTGACGCCGCGCGAGACCGAGGTGTTGTCCTGGCTGGCCAAGGGCAAGACCAACCGCGACATTGCCGACATCCTGGGCATGAGCCCGCGCACGGTGAACAAGCACCTGGAACACATCTTCGAGAAACTGGGGGTGGAAACGCGTACCGCAGCGGCGGCGATTGCCAGCAGTTTGTTGCAGGACGCCTGAGCCGCAGCAGCCACACGGCGCCGACGTTGACCTCACACGGGCTGGTTCACGTGGCCCAGACCCGCGGTGGCACGGCGTCCATCTGCCACAGGGCCTGGCGCCAGGCCGCACGGGCCGGGCGCAACAACGCCAGCACCGGCTCGACCAGCGGCGCCAGCACGCGCAGCACCAACACCTGCGGATGCGGGCTGGTGGCGCCGGCGCTGAGCCGTAACGGGTGCTGGTCGATCACCTGGCGCACGGCGTCGAGCGCGGCGTCGCGCCGCTGGCGCTCGATCGGTGTGCCGGCCACGAAGAACAGCGTGGCCAGGCAGCGCTGGCCTGCCAGGCCGAGCGGGCTGTCGAGCAGCCGAAGGTCGTCGGCCGCGATGCGACCCTGCTCCAGCCAGATGCCCGGCACCTCCAGGTGCTGCGCAAAGCGGCCCTCCACAAAGGGCTGGTTGGCGGCCGGCAGCCCCAGGGCCGTGACGTCCCAGCCCATGAGCTCGGCGCCCGGGGCGAGTTCGAACACGGCGTGGTTCTCCGCCAGGCACTGGTTGTAGGCCAGGGCTTCCAGCGGCAGCCATTCCAGCCGCGCGCCGGCCTCGAGCCGCGCGTGCACGCGCTGTCGCGCCGGCTCACCCAGCGAGCGGTAGAAGCGGGTGGCGCCCGGGGTGGTGACGAGGCCGTGCGCGCCGGGCGCCACGTGCACCTGCATCTCCAGCGTGTCGCCGCCCACCAGCCCGCCCGGTGGGTGGACCAACACGTTGTGGCAGACGGCATCGCCTTCCGGGTAGAGGCTTTGCAGCACGCGCAGCGGTCCGTCATGGCGATAGCGGGCGACGGTGCGCGCCGCCTCCAGGCTGTACTGCAGGTCGAGGGTGGCACGCCAGCTCATGGGTGTGGCGGCGTTGGGCAGGCAAGGGACATCAGCATGCGCAAGGAGACGCAAGTTCCGTACCCAAATTGGTGCACGGCCGGTGTCTGTCCGGCCGGCACCGCCGCGGGCTCAGCGTTGCGGCAGCAGGATGCCCGCAAAGAAGTCGGCCAGTTCCTGGTACGCGTTGAGCGGCAGCACGTGGGCCACGTACTGGTCGGGGCGCACCACGATCATGCAGCCCTGCTCGCGGTGGATGCCGCGCATGTCGTAGATGTCGCCCAGGCCCTTGTGGTCGACGCAGAAGACTTTTTCATGGTCTTGCAGGCCCAGCTTGCCGGTTTTGGGCTTGAGCAGCGAGGGCATGTGCTCGTAGGCCAGTTGGTCGAAGGTCTGCTGGAACACAGCGCGCACATCAATCACCGCGTCGATGTCCTCGCCTGGGCGGGTGTGCTTCACCACGGGGGAATTGGGGTGGGTCTCCAGCCAGTCGGCCAGCTGGTGGATGGCCGAGCCCGGGGCGGAGCTGTCGGCCTTGCCGGCGAAGGCGTAGATGCGCCAGCGTGCGTCGGCTTCGGCCACGTGGCCGAGTTGCATCTGCATGGCGTCGGCCACGCGCACCACCGGGGCCGAGTGGAAACGGCGACCGATTTCTTGTCCGGTCGCCAGCGACTGCCAGGTCCCGTCCGCAAACAAGAATGACGGGTCGTACTTCACGGCGATGCCGCCGGTGAAGGGCAGGTTCTCCTTGAACTGGCGGATGATGCGCGGCTCCTCCAGCCCCTCGCGCTCGGCCTGCGTGGTGGGGGCCGACATGATGCGCGCCCATTTGTGGTCGGTCTCCACCAGGCGCTTGGCCTCGGTCAGCCGCTCTTTCGAGTAGCTGCGCAGCAGGCGGGCATCGGCCCGGCCCTGCAGCACGTGGATCAGCTTCCAGCCCAGGTTGAAAGTGTCCTGCATCGAGACGTTCATGCCCTGGCCCGCCTTCGGTGAGTGGGTGTGGCAGGCGTCGCCCGCGGTGAACACGCGCGGGTTGCGGTCCTCGCCTTCGGGCACGTCGTCGAACCTGTCGGTGATGCTGTGACCGATGTCGTAGATCGACCACCAGACGATCTCCTTCACGTCGATGCTGTACGGCTTGATGATGCGGTTGGCGGCGGCAATCATGTCGTGCTGCGTGAGCTTGCGCTGTGCCGCCCGCTCGTCCGGCCGCAGCTTGTCGAGCTCCACGTACATACGGAACAGGTAGCCGCCTTCGCGCGGCAGGATCAGCAGGTTGCCTTCCTTGGCAGAGGAGATCAGGCACTTCTGCCGCACGTCGGGGAAATCGGTGTTGGCCAGGATGTCCATCACGCCCCAGGCCTGGTGCGCGGCATCGCCGTGCAGCTCACCGCCGATGGCCTTGCGCACCGCGGAGTGTGCGCCGTCGCAACCCACCACGTAGTTGGCGCGCACGGTGCGGGTGCCGCCCCAGTACAGGCCGGTGGCGTCCTTCAGCGTCACTGTGACCGGGTGGTCGTTGGTGGTGGGGTCGATGGTCAGGCCCACCACTTCCCAGCCGTAGTCGGGCTCCAGGCGCGAGGGCGAGTTTTTCATCACCTCCAGGAACAGCTCGTGCAGGCGTGCCTGGTTGATCAGGATGTGCGGCATCTCCGAGCTGTCGTCGGCCACGTCCTGCACGCGGCCGACACGCCGGACGTGCTCGGGCTTGGCCGGGTCCGGCATCCAGAAGTTGGTCTGGTTGACCCAGTAGGTTTCGCGCTTGACCTTGTCGGCAAAGCCGAAGGCCTGGAACATCTCCATGGTGCGCGTGTTGATGCCGTCGGCCTTGCCTTTGATGATGTTAGCGGACATCTTTTCGACGATCATGGTCTCGATGCCCGGGAACTGCGCCAGCTGCGCCGCCAGGCACAGGCCTGCGGGCCCGGTGCCGGAAATGAGCAGATCCACCCTCTCCGGCAGCGGCTCGTTGATGCCGCGGTTGCGTCGGTTCGGGGCGGCTTCCTTGACGTCGGGGTTGCCTCCCCTGAAACCATTCTTGTAGAACTGCATGGATCTGCTCCTCGGGTTGTCTGGACTGGGGTGGTTGCGGCGTTTCGGGCCGGTACGAAGGTCCGGGCCTGCGTACGGGCGACCACCGTCTTGAATCTTTGTTGCAATAAATGATAAGTATGCTTATTAAATAACTGCGTGTCAACCGGTCCAACCGCGTGGCAGCTGCCCGTTTCGCGGGCACCCCCAGCCGACCCCAGGCGGCATGCGGCCCGGCCGACTAACCCCGGTGTTATCCACAACGTTGACCACAGTTTCCGGGGATAACTAAAAATGGGGTCGTGAAGACCGTAGTCGAAGCTGGTCCGTCGCATGGGTTCCGAAGCGTTGGAAAGCGTTCATATTTTTTGAATCAGATCAACAATTCAATTCAAAAACGGGGCTAGATGGGCAGCCTAGACTTCCCTCCATGCACAACACGCAAGTCCCCACCCAGCGGTACAGCGGCACCGCCATCACCCTGCACTGGCTGCTGGGGCTGGCGCTGGTCGGTCTGTTCGTTGTTGGTCTGTACATGACCAGCCTGCCGTTCTCACCGCAACGCCTCAAGCTCTACAACTGGCACAAGTGGGCGGGTGTGGTGGTGCTCACGCTGTCGTTCCTGCGTCTGGTCTGGCGCCTCACGCACCGGCCGCCGGCTTTGCCCGCCGCCGTGGCGGCGGCCATGCCGCGCTGGCAGCACTGGGCGCACCATGGCACCCACCATGCGCTGTACGCCTTGTTCTTTGCCGTGCCCTTGCTGGGCTGGGCCTACAGCTCAGCCGCCGGTTTCCCCATCGTGGTCTTCGGCGTGCTGCCGCTGCCCGACTTCGTGCCGGCCGACAAGGCGCTGGCTGAACTCATCAAGCCCTGGCACAAGCTTGGCGCCTACGCCATGGCGGCGCTGGTGGGGCTGCATGTCGCCGCTGCGCTCAAGCACCAGCTGATCGACCGTGACGGTCTGCTCAGCCGCATGTTGCCGGGCCGGTCCTGATTTCAAGCTTCAAGGAGTTTCCATGTCCTACGTCCGCACACTCGTCCTGTCCCTGGCTGCTCTGGTCAGCCTGCCTGTCCTGGCCCAGCAGAAGCTGGTGCCGGCGCAAAGTGAAATCGCCTTCGTCAGCCGTCAGATGGGCGTGCCGGTGGAAGGGCGCTTCAAGAAGTTTGACGCCGAGGTGAGCTTCAACCCGGCCAAGCCCGACACCAGCAAGATCGCCTTCACCGTGGACACCGGCAGCGCCACCCTGGGCGTGCCCGAGACCGATGCCGAGCTGCCCAAGGCCACGTGGTTCAATGTGCCCAAGTTTCCGCAAGCCACCTTCCAGTCCAAGGCCGTCAAGGGCCTGGGCGGCGGCAAGTTTGAAGTGGCCGGCCAGCTCAGCATCAAGGGCCAGGTGCGCGACGTCGTGGTGCCGGTCACATTGACGCAAAGCGGCGCCACCACCACCGCCACCGGCAGCTTCACGCTCAAGCGCCTGGCGTTCAAGATCGGCGAGAACGAGTGGTCCGACACCTCCATGGTGGCCGACGACGTGCAGGTCCGTTTCAAGCTCGCGCTCACCGGCGTGGCCAAGCTCTGAACCTCTTTCCCTTTTCAATCAACCCATTTAAACAAGTAGAACATCCCATGCGCAAATCCCTCTTCGCCCTGACTGCGGCCACCCTGCTGGCGGGCGCCGCCCACGCTCAGACGGCCACCTACGCCATCGACCCGACCCACACCTTCGCCACCTTCGAAATCGGCCACTTCGGCACCTCCACCAACCGTGGTCGCTTCGACAAGAAGGAAGGCACGATCCAGCTCGACAAGGCTGCCAAGACCGGCAAGGTGGAGCTGACCATCGACGTGGCATCGGTCAACACCGGCACCGCCGCCTTCGACAAGCACCTGCAGGGCACCGATCTGTTCGACACCGCCAAGTACCCCACCGCCAAGTTCGTGGCCGACAAGTTCACGTTCAACGGCGACAAGGTGACCGAAGTGGCCGGCACCCTGACCCTGATGGGCAAGACCAACCCGGTGGTGCTCAAGGCCTCCCAGTTCAACTGCTACCAGAACCCCATGCTCAAGCGTGAGGTGTGCGGTGGCGACTTCGAGACCACCATCGACCGCACCGCCTACGGCATGAACTACGGCGTGGACTGGGGTTTCCCGAAGAACGTGCGCATCGTCGTGCAGGTGGAAGCCGTCAAGCAGTAGTCCCGCAGCCTGTGCTATTCCTGAGCCGGTCGCTGACCGGCTTTTTCATGCCCCCGTCCCAGGAAGACAGGCATCCTTGCTAGAGTCGCGGCGTTCAGAAAACTTTAATCGATCGACGATGAGCCTGCAATCCGTCCGTGTCTTCTTCCAGTCCCGCCAGCTCGACATTCCCATCATCGAGCTGGATGTCAGCACCGCCACCGTGGAGCTGGCCGCGCAGGCGCACGGCGTCGAGCCGGGGCGCATCGCCAAGACGCTGGCCTTCCGCCTGGGCGACGGCCGGGTGATCCTGCTGGTGGCCAGCGGCGACCGGCGCATCGACAACCGCAAGTTCAAGGATGCCTTCGGCAAGGGCAAGATGCTGCCAGCCGACGAGGTGGTGGCGCTCACAGGCCACCCGGTGGGCGGCGTCTGCCCCTTCGGACTGGCGCAGCCCTTGCCGGTCTACCTGGATGTGTCGCTGCAGCAGTACGACGTGGTGCTGCCGGCGGCCGGCGCCGTGCACAGCGCAGTGCGCGTCACGCCGGCCCAACTGGCCGAGGTGACGGGCGGCGAGTGGGTGGAGGTTTGCTAGGGCCTGTTCACACTATTTTTACAAGTGCGAAGTGATTAAAACCGCGCCAATCTAGGCGCACGACGACGCCCAGGCTGGTGGCCGCCTGGGCTACGAGCGACAACGAGTGGCGCGGTTTTAACCACATTCCCTTCGGGTTGCGGCCAAGAAGGCCATGCGCGGCGTTGCGTAGCCTTGCCGGAGGTTGCTCCGGCGGCGTCTCCGCGCCTTGCGCATGGCCTTTTTGATCCGCAACGCACCTTGCAAAAATAGTGTGAACAGGCCCTAGGCCTTACCAGCGCAGACCGAGCTTGCCGAACAGCTTGCTCAGCACGAACAGCGGGCCGACCCAGAGGTACTGGATGTCCTCGAAAAACGAGGGCTTCTTGCCTTCGATCTTGTGGCCGATGAACTGGAAGATCCAGGCCACCACGAAGATGCCCACGCACAGCGCCAGGCGTTGCGCGCCCATGGCGTGCACCAGTGCCAGCACCACCACCGAGCCGCCGAGCATGGTGATGAAAAAGGGCAGCGACAGGCGCACGTAATAGACCATGCTGGCGCCGATGAAGGCATAGGCCGCCAGAGGATGCGCTTCGTAGATCAGGCCGACCAGGCTGAGCATGATCAGCGGGATGGCAATGAAGTGGATCAGCTCGTTGGTCGGGTGCCGGTGGCTCTCGCTGTAATGCGCCAGCAGTTGGTCGACACGGCGTTCGGTGCTTTCCTGGACAGCAGTGTTCATGGCAGTCTCCTCATGTTGTTGTGTGGCGATTCTCGCACCGGCGTTGTCCGTGCGCCAGAGGGGTTGTCACGCAGGCGCAGGCTCATGGGGTGCGGGGTATAGTGCCGCGCATGAGCCTGCGCCAACCGCAATTCGTTCAGCTGTACCAGGAAGACCGCGCCGCCGTGCGCGCCGAACTGCAAGCCGGGCTGCTGGCGGCGCCGGCCGCGCTGGCGCCCAAGTACCTGTACGACCCGCTGGGCTCGCGCCTGTTCGATGCCATCACCGAACTGCCCGAGTACTACCCCACGCGCACCGAGGCCGCGCTGCTGTCCGAGCATGGCGCGGCCATCGCCACGCGGCTGCCGACGGGCGCCACGCTGGTGGACCTGGGTGCCGGCAACTGCGAGAAGGCGGCGCGCCTGTTCGGCGTGCTGCAACCCAGCCGCTATGTGGCGGTCGACATCTCGGTGGATTTCCTGCACAACGCCTTGCATTGCCTGCAGCGCCAGTTCCCGGCGCTCGACATGCTGGGCGTGGGGCTGGACTTTTCCAGCACGCTGGCGCTGCCGCCCGAGGTGGGGCCGGGGCCGCGCCTGCTGTTCTATCCAGGCTCCAGCATCGGCAACTTCACGCCGCCGCAGGCGCTGGCCTTCCTGCGCCAGGTGCGCGCGGCGGCGCAGGGCGGCGGCTTGCTGGTGGGTGTCGATCTGGTCAAGCCGCTGGACGTGCTGGAGCCAGCCTACGACGACGCGCTGGGCGTGACGGCCGCCTTCAACAAGAACCTGCTGCTGCACGTCAACCGCCTGCTCGGGGCCGACTTCGAGGTGCGCGACTGGCAGCACCTGGCCTTTTTCAACACCGAGCACTCGCGCATCGAGATGCACCTGCAGGCCATGCGCGACGTCACGGTGCGCTGGCCGCAGACCGAGCGCCGCTTTGCCGCCGGCGAGCGCATCCACACCGAGAATTCCTACAAATACCGTGTGGCTGATTTCGACGCCCTGCTGCACCAGGCCGGCTTCGCCCGCACCCAGGTCTGGCAGGATGCGCGCGGCTGGTTCGCGATGTTCTGGGCCCAGGGCTGAGCGCATGCGCAAACCGCTGATCCTCATCGCCAGCCCGGTGCTGGCCGACGCCAACAACGGCAACTGGCAGACTGCCTGGCGCTGGTCGCGCCTGCTGGCCGCTCACTGCCGCACGCAGATCGTGCGCGACTGGCAGCCCGGGCAACACCCCGAGGCTGTGGCCATGGTGGCGCTGCATGCGCGCCGCGTGGCAGGGCCGATTGCCGCCTGGGCCGCCGCACATCCGGGCCGGGGGCTGGCGGTGGTGCTCACCGGCACCGACCTGTACCGCGACATCCAGAGCGACGCCGCTGCCCAGCGTTCACTGGCGCTGGCGCAGCAGCTGGTGGTCCTGCAGGAGCAGGGGCCGCAGGCGCTGCCGGCGCAATACCGCAGCAAGGCGCGCGTCATCTTCCAGTCCACCACCGTGCGGCGCACGCTGGCCAAGACGCCGCGTCACCTGCGTGTCGTCATGGTGGGCCACCTGCGCGAGGAGAAATCGCCCGACACCCTGTGGGCGGCGGCGCGCCTGCTGCGTGCGCAGCCGGACATTCACATCGACCACATCGGCGCCGCGCTCGACCCCGCGCTGGGCGAGGCGGCCCAGGCCACCATGGCGCAGTGCCCCAATTACCGCTGGCTCGGCGGCCTGACGCACGAGGCCACGCGCCGCCACGTCCAGCGCGCCCATGTGCTGGTGCACACCAGCCGCATGGAAGGCGGTGCCCATGCCATCATGGAAGCAGTGTGCAGCGGCACGCCGGTGCTGGCCTCGCGCATCGACGGCAATGTGGGCATGCTGGGGCCGGACTATGGCGGCTACTTCCCCTGGGGCGATGCGGCGGCACTGGCCGATCTGTTGCAACGCTGTCGTGTTGGCATGGCGTCGGGCGCCAGCATGCTTGCGGCCTTGCAGGCACAATGCAGCCTGCGCGCGCCGCTGTTCGAGCCGGCTGCCGAACGTGCCGCTTTGTTGGCACTGCTCCATGACCTGATCCACGCACCATGACTGCTACCACTTCCCCCAAGGCCGAACCCCGCCTGACGTCCCTTTCACACGGCGGCGGCTGCGGCTGCAAGATCGCCCCTGGCGTGCTGTCCGAGATCCTCAAGAGCGGCAGCAGCCTGCCGGTGCCGCCCGAGTTGTTGGTGGGCATCGAGACGGCCGACGACGCGGCGGTCTACCAGCTCAACGACGAACAGGCGCTGATTGCCACCACCGATTTCTTCATGCCCATCGTCGACGACGCGTTCGACTTCGGCCGCATTGCCGCCACCAACGCTATCTCCGACGTCTACGCCATGGGCGGCAAGCCCATCATGGCGCTGGCGCTCGTGGGCATGCCGATCAGCGTGCTGTCTACCGACACCATCGGCCAGATCCTGGCCGGCGGCCAAGCGGTGTGCAAGGCCGCTGGCATCCCGATCGCCGGCGGTCACACCATCGACTCGGTCGAACCCATCTACGGCTTGGTGGCCCTGGGCCTGGTGCATCCCAAGCGCGTCAAGCGCAATGCCGACGCGCGCGTGGGTGACCGGCTGATCCTCGGCAAGCCGCTCGGGGTGGGCGTGCTCTCGGCCGCGCTGAAGAAGGAGGCGCTCGACGCCGACGGCTACGCGCAGATGATCGCCACCACCACCAAGCTCAACACGCCCGGCCCCGAACTGGCCGCACTCGACGGCGTGCATGCGTTGACTGATGTCACCGGCTTCGGCCTGGCCGGCCATGCGCTGGAACTGGCGCGCGGTGCCCGGTGCACGGTAGCGATTGATTGGGCCCGCGTGCCCTTGCTCGACGGTGTGCGCGCGCTCGCCGCCCAGGGCATGGTCACCGGCGCCTCGGGCCGCAACTGGGCCGGCTACGGCAAGGATGTCACGCTGCCGGCCGGCTTCGAGACGGTGGACCAGGCGCTGCTGACCGATCCGCAGACCAGCGGCGGCCTGCTGGTGTCGTGCACGCCCGAGACGGTGGACCAGGTGCTGGCCATCTTCCGCCAGCACGGCTTTGCCGCCGCGGCCGAGATCGGCTCCATCACTGCCGCTGACGCCGCCGGTCGGTTGGTCGTTCGCTGAGGTCACACAAGCAAACGCCCCGCAGGCCGGCTGGCCTGCGGGGCGTTGTTCATTGGGGGCGAGACGTTCAGCCCTTGGGCAGCAGCACGGCCATGGTGATGCGCGAGACGCAGCTCATCTCGCCGGCATCGTTGCGCATGTCGATCTGCCAGACCTGGGTGGTGCGGCCGATGTGCACCGGGCGCGCGGTGCCGGTGACCCAGCCGCTCTTCACGCCGCGCAGGTGGTTGGCGTTGATGTCCAGACCCACGGCCTGGTGGCCTTCGGGCGCGGCGAAGACCGCGCCGCAGGAGCCCAGCGTCTCGGCCAGCACCACGCTCACGCCGCCGTGCAGCAGGCCGTAGGGCTGGCGCGTGCGCTCGTCCACCGGTACGCGGGCAACGAGGTAATCGTCACCGACCTCGGTGAATTCCAGACCGAGGCGCTCGCCAGCGGTGCCGGGCATCAGCGCGTTCAGGATCTCGACCGAGACGGGTTTTTTCCAGATGGCGGCCATGGTGCTTTCTTTCAGGCCAGCAGGGCCTGCGCGAATTCGTGTGCGTTGAAAGTCTGCAGTTCGTCGAGCTTCTCGCCCACGCCGATGAAGTACACCGGCACCGGGCGCTCGCGCGCAATCGCGGCCAGCACGCCGCCCTTGGCGGTTCCGTCGAGCTTGGTGACGATCAGACCGGTCAGGCCCAGCGCCTCGTCGAAGGCCTTGACCTGCGCCAGTGCGTTCTGCCCGGTGTTGCCGTCGATCACCAGCAACACCTCGTGGGGGGAGGTCTCATCGGCTTTTTGCACCACGCGCTTGATCTTGCGCAGCTCTTCCATCAGGTGCAGCTGCGTCGGCAGCCGGCCAGCGGTGTCGACCAGCACCACGTCCTTGCCGCGCGCCTTGCCCGCGCTCACAGCGTCGAAGCAGACCGAGGCCGGGTCGCCGCCCATCTGGTGCACGATCTCCACCGTGTTGCGTTCGGCCCAGACCATCAGCTGCTCGCGTGCCGCGGCGCGGAAGGTGTCGGCCGCGGCCAGCAGCACGCTGGCGCCTTCGTTCGAGAGGTGATGCGTCAGCTTGCCGATGCTGGTGGTCTTGCCGGCGCCGTTGACGCCGGCCACCATGATCACCGTGGGTTTGTGCTCACCCACGGTCAGCGGCTTTTCCAGCGGTGCCAATAGCTCGGCCAGCGCGTCCATCAGCAGGCCCTTCACGGCCGCCGGCTCGGTGGTTTTGCTTTCCTTGACGCGGCGCTTGAGGTCGTCCAGAAGGAACTGCGTGGCCGCCACACCGGCGTCGGCCATCAGCAGCGCGGCTTCCAGCTCCTCGTACAGCGCATCGTCGATCTGTGCGCCGGTGAAGACGGTGGCAATGCTGCTGCCGGTCTTGCGCAGACCGCTCTTGAGCTTGTCGAGCCAGGACTGGCGCTCGGGCACGGCAGGCTGGGCGGCCGGGGCAGGTACAGCCGGGGCCGACGCTGCCGGGGCCGCAGGTGTTGCCGCGTCGGGTGCCGCAGCCGGCGCAGGGGATTTCTTCTTGAAAAAACTGAACATCAGGGGCGTTCCTACAATCCCCAATTCTATGAAACGCCTCCTCTCCCTTGTTTTCTACGCCTTGCTGGGCCTGCCGGCCGCCGCGCAGGCGCCGGCCCAAGCCGCGCAATTCACCTTGGCCAATGGCATGACGCTCATCGTCAAGCCCGACCGGCGTGCCCCCACGGCGGTGCACATGGTCTGGCTGCGCGTCGGTGCCATGGACGAGGTCGACGGCGCCACCGGCCTGGCCCATGTGCTGGAGCACATGATGTTCAAGGGCACGCGCACCCTCAAGCCGGGTGAGTTCTCGCGCCGCGTGGCGGCGTTGGGCGGGCGCGAGAATGCTTTTACCGCGCAGGACTACACCGGCTACTTCCAGCAGATCCCGGCCAGCCGCCTGGCCGACGTGATGAAGCTCGAAGCCGACCGCTTTGCCAACAACCGCTGGTCTGACGACGAGTTCCGCAAGGAGTTGGAGGTGGTGAAGGAAGAGCGCCGCCTGCGTACCGAAGACAACCCGCGCGCGCTGCTGTTCGAGTCGCTCAGCGCCGCCACCTTCCAGGCTGCGCCCTACCGGCGCCCCATCGTCGGCTGGATGAGCGACCTGGATGCGTTGCAGCCTGACGACGCGCGCGCCTTCTACCGCCGCTGGTACGTGCCGGGCAATGCCGTTGTGGTGGTGGCCGGCGACGTGGACGTGGCGCAGGTGCGCCGCCTGGCCGAGAAGACCTACGGCCGCATCCCCTCACGTGCCGTGCCGGCGCGCAAGCCGCAAGGTGAGCCGCCGCAGCGTGGCCTGCGCCGCATCGACGTCAAGGCCCCGGCCGAGCAGGCCTATGTGGCGCTGGCCTTCAAGGTGCCGCGCCTGCAGTCGCTCGACCAGCCCACGCCGCAGGATGACGATGCCTTGGCGCTCACCGTGCTGGCCGCCGTGCTCGACGGCTACAGCGGCGCGCGCCTCGACCGTGCCCTCACGCAGGGCGCCGACCGCGTGGCCGACAGCGCCGGTGCCAGCAACGGCCTGCTGGGCCGCGGCCCGCAGCTTTTCGTGCTCGACGGCGTGCCGGCGCCGGGCAAGAGCGCGGCACAGGTGAAAGCCGCGCTGCGTGAGCAGGTGGCGCGCGTGGCGCGTGAAGGCATTTCCGCCGCCGAACTGGAGCGCGTCAAGACCCAGTGGGTGGCCAGCGAGGTCTACCGCCGCGATTCGCTCTTCTTCCAGGCGCGCGAGCTCGGCAACCACTGGGTGCTGGGTCTGCCGCTCGATACCAGCGAGAAGCTGCTGGCGCGGCTGCGCGCCGTGACGGCCGAGCAGGTGCAGGCCGTGGCGGCACGCTACTTCGGTGACGACCAGCTCACCGTGGCCCAGCTGCTGCCGCAGCCGCCCGACCCGAACCGTCCCAAGCGCCTGCCGGTCACCGGCGGTCGCCATTGAAGAGGCTTGCGATGTTTGCTATCAATAAAAGAGCTATTGGCGCAATATTGACGGGCGCTGCAGCCCTGTTTGGCTTGAATGCTGCGCAGGCCGGCATTCCCATCCAGCATTGGCAGCAAGCCGGCGTACCGGTCTACCTGGTGGAAAGCCCGGCTGTGCCCATGGTGGACGTGCAGGTGGACTTCGACGCCGGCAGCCGGCGCGACCCGGCTGCACAGGCCGGCTTGGCCAGCGTCATGGCTGGCATGACGGCCAAGGGCCTGCGCGCCGTCAACGGTGCCCCGGCCTTGGATGAAAACGCCCTGGGTGAAGCCTGGGCCGATCTTGGTGCTGCCTTCGGCGCCAGCGCCGGCAGCGACCGCTTGAGCTACACCCTGCGTTCGCTCACCTATCCTGATTTGTTGGCACGCGCCGTGGCGCTGGCCGCGCGCCAGCTGGCCGAGCCCGCCTTCCCCGAGGCGGTGTGGGCGCGTGAACGCGAGCGCCTGGCTGCGGCCATCCGCGAGGCCAACACCCGGCCGGCCACCGTGGCCGCGCGCGCCTTCAACCAGGCCGTCTACGGCGCGCACCCTTATGGCCAGGAGATGACGGAGGAAACGCTGGCGCGCATCAGCGTGGCCGATATGCAGGCCCTGCATGCGCGCGCCGTGCGTGCGTGCCAGGCGCGCGTGAGCATCGTCGGTGCCGTCACCCGCGCGCAGGCCGAGGCGCTGGTGAGCCAGTTGCTGGCCCGCCTGCCCACCGACGGTTGTGTGCCACAACCCGCCGTGCCCGAGGTGCAGCCGCTGGCCGCCGCGGTGCAGCGGCGCATCGCCTTCGATTCGGCCCAGGCCCATGTGCTGATCGGCCAGCCCGGCTTCAAGCGGGCCGACCCCGACTTCTTTGCCCTCACCGTGGGCAACTACATCCTGGGTGGCGGCGGCTTCGTCTCGCGCCTGACCACCGAGGTGCGCGAGAGGCGCGGCCTGAGCTACAGCGTCTACAGCTACTTCAACCCCGGCCTGCATGCCGGTGCCTTCACCCTCGGCTTGCAGACCCGGCCCGACCAGGCGGCGCAGGCCGTGCAGGTGGCGCAGGAGGTGGTGCGCCGCTTCGTGGCCGACGGCCCGAGCGCGGCCGAACTGCAGGCCGCCAAGGACAACCTGATCGGCGGTTTTGCGCTGCGCATCGACAGCAACCGCAAGCTGCTCGACAACGTGGCCAACATCGCCTGGCACGGCCTGCCGCTGGACTACCTCGACACCTGGACGCAGCAGGTGGCGCGCGTGACGGTGGCCGACATCAAGGCCGCCTTCGCCCGCAAGCTGCAGCCGGAACGCATGGTGACGGTGGTGGTGGGAGGCCAGCCATGAGCAAACCCGCTCAACGCCAACCCGCAGGCAAGAAGACTGCTGCCCGCATTGCCTCGGGCGAGGTGCGCATCATCGGCGGCCAGTGGAAGCGCAGCAAGCTGCCGGTGGCCGACAAACCCGGCCTGCGCCCCACGCCCGACCGCGTGCGCGAAACCCTGTTCAACTGGCTGGGGCAAGACCTCACCCACTGGCGCTGTGTCGACGCCTTTGCCGGCACCGGCGCCTTGGGCTTTGAGGCCGCCTCGCGCGGCGCCAGTGCCGTCACCCTCGTCGAGCAGGACGCCGCGCTCATTGCCCAGCTGAAGAAGATCAAGGAACAGCTCAAGGCCGACGCCGTGCAGGTGCAGCGTGGTGACGGCATCACCGCACTCAAGCAGTTGCCGCCGGCCAGCGCCGACCTGATCCTGCTAGACCCGCCGTTCGACGCCAACCTGTTCGACGCCGCGCTGCAAGCCGCCGCGCGCGTGCTGGCACCGGGCGGCTACCTCTATCTGGAAGCCCCGCGCGCCTGGGCGCAAGAGCAGCTCACGCCGCTGGGCCTCACGCTGTACCGCCACCTCAAGGCCGGCACGGTGCACGCGCATTTACTGCAGCACGCCCCGGCGTTAGCATGAGGTCAGCGGTGCGTGCGCCGCGTTGCCACACGGTGCGGCCCACCCATGCACCGGGCCAAGGGGGTGAAATGAGTCAGACCGCTGCAGCGTCGTTTTCGGCCGACTTCCAGATCCTGTGTGCGCTGATCACGCACCTGGGGGCGCATGAGCGCTGGCAATCGCGCACGCCGTCCGAGATCGCCGGCAGCCTGGCCATGGACCGCCATGAGACCGAGCGCGTGCTCGGCGCCTACCCCTGTTTCTTCCGCGAGTCGGCCAACCGCAAGAACGGCGAGCGTTGCTTCACCGTCCACCTGCGTTATGCCCGCCGGCACACCCACCCCGTCACCGGCGCGCATGAGTCCCTGCCCCTGACGCCGGAAGAGATTGGCATGCTGATCAACACGCTGACGCAGATGGTGTCCATCGAACGCGAGGAGTCCCGCTTCGTGAGCGAGCTGCGTGACAACAACCGCCGCCAGACCCTGACCAACCTGGTGGCGCTGTCGGTGGCGGTCATCTCCGCTGTGGCGGTGCTGTTCGCCGCCGTGCTGAAGCGCGGTGCCTGACGCCATGCGCACGCGCAGCGAGGCGATCTTCAAGAGCGTGCTGCAGGTCGTGGCCATCCTGGGGCTGGTGCTGATTTTCGCCGTCATCCTGCACAAGGGCTATGCCGACATCGCCCGCCTGGCGCATGAGCACGCCGGCACCGACTTCTGGGCCGCGCTGGCACGCTACGTCTTCAAGAACCTGGCGGGCGGCTAGGGCGCTCACACACGGGCCTGGCCGGCCGCCTGGCAGCCGGCTGTCATCCTCCTTTGTTATAAGACATTTCGGGCCTCAGCCCTTGGTCCACGAGCGGGAGGTGCTATATGTTTTATAGCGATTCGGGAAAGGTCAGCCTGGCGCTGCAAGGCGGTGGCGCGCATGGTGCCTTCACCTGGGGTGTGCTGGACGCGCTGCTGGCCGACGGCCGGCTGACGTTCGACGGCCTGAGTGGCAGCAGTGCCGGCGCCATGAACGCGGTGGTACTGGCCGAAGGCTGGCGCCGCGGCGGGCGCGAGGGCGCGCGCCAGGCACTGGCGGCGTTCTGGGAGGGCGTGGCGCAGCACATGCCCTGGCCCTGGCTGGCGCAAGGGCAGGGTGGCGAGATCGGCCTGTCGCCCGCGGCGCGGCTGCTCTCGCTCTGGGCCGGGCAGTTCTCGCCGGCCCAGCTCAACCCGCTCATGCTCAACCCCCTGCGCGACCTGCTGCTGGCGCAGATCGACTTTGCGCAACTGCGCGCACACAGCCCTTTCAAGCTCTTCGTCGGCGCCACCCATGCCGGCAGCGGCAAGCTGCGGCTGTTCCGCGAGCACGAGCTGACGGTGGACATGCTGCTCGCCTCCGCCTGCCTGCCCAAGCTGCACCACACGGTGCAGATCGACGGCGAACCCTATTGGGACGGCGGCTACAGCGCCAACCCGGCGGTGTTCCCGCTCTACCACGACTGCCACGCGCGCGACGTGCTTTTGGTGCTGCTCAACCCGCTGCTGCGCCCAGGCACGCCGCACACCGCCGCCGAGATCGAGACGCGCATTGCCGAACTCGGCTTCAGCGCCCACTTCATGCGCGAGATGCAGCTGTACGCCCACGCTGCCGAGTTCACCGGCCCGCCCTGGCTGGCGCTGGGCCGGTTGCAGCGCCGCCTGCGGCGCATGCGCTTTCACATGATCGACACCAGTGACGTCACCGCCCTGCAGCGCAGCGACACCAAGCTGCTGGCCTACGGCCCCTTCCTCGACCTGCTGCACGCGCAGGGCCGCAGCTGTGCTGACGCCTGGCTGGCGAAGGAGTACGATGCCATCGGGCGCCACTCCAGCATTGATGTGAAGGCCTTGTTCGGCTAGGCGGCGCCTCCCACACACAAGGGGAGGGGACCATGCGTTTCGACTCAGCGCAGGGCCGTGGCCACGATGCCGCCCGCGCCATTTACCGCCTGCGCGCCTACAGCTACGACCTGCAGCTCGCGCCCTACGAATTCATCCGCCGCCATGCCGTCGAGCGGCTGCAACTGCAGCCCGGCCAGTGCGTGCTCGACCTCGGCTGCGGCACCGGCATGAGCCTGGCGCTGCTGCAGCAGGCCGTGGGCCCGCAAGGGCGCGTGGTGGCGGTGGACCAGTGCCCCGAGATGACGGCGCTGGCGCGCAGCCGCATACAGCTGGAGGGCTGGCACAACGTGGAACTGCTGTGCGCCGAAGTGGAGGCCGCGCCGCTGCCCGCGCAGGCCGACGCTGCTTTCTTCCACCTGGTGCACGACATCCTGCAAAGCCCACAGGCGGTGGCGCATGTGCTGAGTCACCTCAAACCCGGCGCGCGCGTCGTGGCCACCGGCCTGAAGTGGACGGCACCCTGGTTGGTGCCGTGGAACACCTTGGTGGGCCTGTTCGCCGCCCAGTCCATCACCAACTTCGACCGCCTGGCCACGCCGTGGCAGCCGCTGCTCGACCAGGGCGTGGAACTGGAAGTGGAGACCGTGCTCATGGGCACGATCTTTGTGGCGAGTGGTGCGGTGGGGAAGAGCAGCGTTGCGGCGGGCGGTAGGACTAGTCGGCCAGGTCCGAGCGATTCATGGCACGGAGGTGAGACTAAGGGCGGTATGAACAAGAACACTGCGAAGAGATGAGATGGTGCAAATGGCACTCGAACTGGGATGGAGCGGCGATGCTTCACCGGCAATACCTGGTGAGAATATTCTGTACATCGTCGGCAACGGATTCGATCTTCACCATGGTGTCCAGTCCTCATACTCGGCGTTCGGCCGGTACCTGAAGGGAGTTGACGCCAGTACCTACGCTCAACTGGAGCGTTACTTTTCTGTTGACGATGTATTCTGGTGGCAATTCGAAGCACAGCTTGCACACCTCGATACCGACGCACTCCTTGACGATGCCGCGGCGTTCCTACCCTCCTACGGTGCGGACGACTGGAGCGACGCGGGCCATCACGACTACGAGTATGAGTTGAACCGGGTGGTTGCCGCGATCTCCTCTACGCTTCGCCTTCGGTTCATCGAATGGGTGCGTCAGCTCGTAATCCCCCCGCCGACAATGATGATCAGAAAATTGCTCCCACTGCGTAGTGACGCGCGATACTTCACGTTCAATTACACCGACACGCTGCAGCGTGTGTACGGCATTCGGGACGCGAGTGTGCTCCACATCCATGGTGCGGCAGCGCGTGCGGACGACCAACTCATACTAGGGCACGGCTGGGAGCGTACCGTGGCAGACTCGCTCAATCGCGGGATCGATCCGGAGTCGGCCGACGCCCGCGTCATGGGCGGCAACGAAATTGTTGATAGCTACTTCACTGCGACATTCAAGCCCACGGCACGCGTGATCGAAATGCATCAGCCCTTCTTCCAAAGCTTGTCGGGAATTAAGAAGGTCTTCATCATGGGGCATTCGCTGTCGAGCGTTGACCTCCCTTATCTGCTGGAGCTACGTCGGCACTTGGGCAGCGGCGCCGTTCAGTGGCAAGTAAGTTTTCATGAGTCTTCGAAAGAAGCAGAAGACGGCATGGCGAGCATTGGCGTCGATGCCGACAATGTCCGCTTCGTACCGCTGACAGAGCCAGCTCAGTGGGTTTGCCCATGATGGCATCGCGTATCACGCCACCGCGCCGCCCTTACATAGCCGTAGGTGGCGGAATCGAGGAGGATTCCGAGATCGCCGCCGCACTCCAATGGCTCGCCAACACCTCCGGTGACGCTCCCGAATTCTTTGCTAGGCTGATCGCCTCGCAACAGCGCTACCGCGAAGTCACGGCTGATGTCGCCTGCTGCGGCAGGGATCCGTCTTGGTCTGATCTAGGTCCGGACATTGTGGCTGCTTACCTAGCTCAGGGAAAGTCGCTGCTCGATGACCGTCGCTCGTATGACTTTTCGCTCGTGTCTCATGTTGCGCCCTGGCTCAAGCAACTTGGCACGAACCTGTCAGCCCTTGCGCAGGTCGAAGGCGCGCGGGATCGTGCGTTGCGCATGCTTCGTAACAACCAAGTGCTTCCTGATACAGCGCTTTTCGAGCTTGTCATGGCCTGCAACTATGCTGCGGAAGGCTTTGACGTTGCCTTCATAGAGGAAGGGCGGGAAAAGACGCCTGATCTGCGGCTGTCCCACGGCGAATCGGGTAGCGAATTTTTTGTGGAGCTGAAGCGACTGCAGCGGGGAGTTTACGAGATCGAAGAGCGTCGCCGGCACGTGGAGATATTCCGCCAACTCGAGCCGTTCCTGCACGAGCAAGGGCTGTCAGTTGATGTCGATGTGACCTACGAGATGGAACTTGCCGACGTGCCCGTCGACTACCTTCTACAGCAGGTGAAACGCGCGCAGGCGAGCCCGATCCTGCTATACGGCGGTTATCCGTGGCGGGATGAGTTCGGCAGCGGCCTCATCCGCGACGCCAACGTGGAAGCCGTACGTCGGGATACGCGCGAGAGCTATCTTTACTTCGGTACGAAGATGGCGCGGCTTCTCTCGGGACGGGTCGTTTCAGAGAACAACTATCACCTCGCTGCACAGGCCGAAGCCCATCCCGAGGATCCCAGATACATTGACCGAATAAAGTTCGGATCCGTCGTGACCTGGCAATGCATCGCGCCGAAAGCAATCGAACGCAAGGCCAAGTACGTACGCAGCAAGCTCGCGGAAGCCGACAAGCAGATTGCCGACCATGGACGGGGCATCATCCACATCGCAATGGATGCCGAACTCCACAGTAAGGCCTCCGATCTGCGGCGGCAACGCAACCAGGATACGCTGGGCACGTTCCAGATGAAGTCGCAGGCTGCCATCGTCTATCTGCACTACTTGGTCCCCCGGGTGTCTGAGGAGCACTCCTGGCTCACGGACGAAACGGTTGACGTATTCAGTCGGTTCGAGCGCCCGCCTCCGCCGTTTCCCGCCTTCCCTAGTTCGACCACGCTCGACAACGATGAACCCGCATGGTGGCAGCGCTTCCGGCCATCCAACGCATAGAAGATCAGCACCGACATCGACCGACAGCTGCCTGTCGTCGAGTCCAACGGCGGCAACGTCCGCTTGAATCCGCCGACATTAGTAGTTACTAAACTGCGATGGCACAGTCACTTTCTACTTTGCTCTTGCTCGCCGCAGAAAGCACTGGTGGATAGCATGTGGCATCCGGCGCTGCATAATGCGCCGGAGGAGAAGCCCACCATGTCCCGCAACGTGATTGCCGTCTACCCCGGCACCTTCGACCCCATGACGCTCGGCCACATTGACGTGGTGCGCCGGGCCACCCAGCTGTTCGACCGCATCATCGTGGCGGTGGCAGTGGGCCACCACAAGAAGACGCTGTTCACGCTGCAGGAGCGTTTGGACATGGTGAACCAGCTGGTCAAGCCCTACCCGCAGGTGTCGGTGGAAAGTTTTTCCGGCCTGATGCGCGACTTCGTGGTGGCGCGCGGCGCCAAGGCCATGATCCGCGGTCTGCGTGCGGTAACCGACTTCGACTACGAATTCCAGCTCGCCGGCATGAACCGCAGCCTGATGCCGGACGTGGAGACGGTGTTCCTCACCCCCAGCGACAAGTACCAGTTCATCTCCAGCACCTTCGTGCGCGAGATCGCCACGCTTGGCGGCGAGGTCGACAAGTTCGTCGACCCGCTGGTGGCGCAGCGGCTGGCCGACAAGGTGCGCAGCCTCGGGCGCGAGTAGACGCAACGGGCTGCGGCCTCAACACATGCCGGGGCGGTGCCGGTCTAGGGAGTTTCATGAACGAACGCATCCGCGAACTGCTGGCCCAGATCGGCACGCTGGAAGACGAACTGCGCAGCAGCCTGCATGCGCAGGAGCAGCAGCTGAACTACCGCCTGCATGGCAAGCGCATCGAGTTCGAGCAGTCGGTCAAGGAGGCGCATGCCCGCATGAAGACCGGCATCCTGCGCTGGCTCTTCACCAGCCGGCCGCAGAACCTGCTGAGCGCGCCCTTTATCTACAGCATGATCGTGCCGCTGCTGCTGCTTGACGTGTGTGTGAGCCTGTACCAGGCCATCTGTTTTCCGCTTTATCGTGTGGCCAAGGTGCGCCGGGCTGATTACTTCGTCTACGACCGCCAGCAGCTGGGTTACCTGAACGCCATCGAACGCTTCCACTGTGCCTACTGTTCCTACGCCAACGGCCTGATGGCCTATGCGACCGAGATCGTGGCGCGTACCGAGCAGTATTTCTGCCCCATCAAGCATGCGCGCAAGGTGCTGGGCAGCCATGCGCGTTATGCGCATTTTCTCGACTATGGTGACGCCGCCGACTACCCCGCGCGGCTGGAAGAATTCCGACGTGCCCTTGAAAGGAAAGAACCATGAAGATCCTGCTGCCGGTGGACGGCTCCGCCCTGTCGCTTGAAGCGGCGCGCTATGTGGTGCGCCTGGCGCGTGAAGGCCTGGGTGCCAGCGTGGTGCTGGCCAATGTGCAGGAGCCGGCCTCGCTGTACGAAATGCTGGTGGCGCACGACGCCGAGGTGCTGGAACGCATTGCAACCGACGCCGGCCTGCACGCCATGGCCTCGGCCGAGGCGCTGCTGCAGCAGGCCGGCATTGCCTTTGAGCGCGAGGTGGTGAAGGGCGACCCGGCGCACATGCTGGTGGAGATCCTGGAGCGCTACGGCTGCGAGCTGGTGGTGATGGGTGCGCGCGGCAAGGGCGACCTGCGCAGCGCGCTGCTGGGCTCGGTCTCGCATGAGGTGCTGCACGCCGCCGGCGTGCCGGTGATGATCGTCAAGCCGGCGCAGGAAGAGTGAGCCGGCGGCCGACGCGGGGCCGGGGCGTTGAGCGGCTGCAGCCTTGCCGCCGTATCATCCCCGCATGACCGAACTGATCCTGATCCGCCACGGCGAGACCGACTGGAACCGCGAGCTGCGTTTTCAGGGCCAGCTCGACGTGCCGCTCAACGCGGTCGGGCACGAGCAGGCGCGGCGCGTGGCCGAGCGGCTGGCGCAGGCGCCGCTGCAGCATCTGGTCAGCAGCGACCTGCTGCGCGCGCGCCAGACCGCCGAGCCGGTGGGCGCGCACCCGCTGCAGCCCACGCCCTTGGCGCCCGAGCTGAGCATGGCCTTGCGCGAGCAGCACTTCGGTCTGGCCGAGGGCCTGCGCGTGGCCGACATCAAGGCGCAATACGCCGAGGCCTGGGCACGCTGGGTGCGCTTCGAGGCCGACTACGCTTTTGAAGGCGGCGAGAGCACACGCCAGTTCCATGCCCGTGTGGTGGCCGCGGTACGCGAGCTGGGCCGGCGCCACGCGGGGCAGACGCTGGTGGTGGTGACGCATGGCGGCGTGCTCGACATGGTGTACCGCACGGCGCGCGGGCTGTCGCTGTCCGGGCCGCGCCAGAGCGAGATTCCGAACGCTGGCCTCAACCGCGTGCGCCTGAGTGGCGACACCATCGAGATCGTGCAGTGGGCCGATACCGCGCACCTGGCCGACCTGCCGCCGCAGCCGGTCTACGACCAGACCAAGCTGGCGCGCGCCGCGGCACAGGAGACCGGATCAGCCTGATCGACAGGATCGGCCTGATGGCGGCAGGGTTGTCGCGCCAGCGCGGATAATCGGGGCATGCCGAGCCGCATGCCCTTTTTCCCCCTGCCGATGACGAGGCCGCTATGGCGCTGATGATCACCGACGAGTGCATCAACTGCGACGTCTGCGAGCCCGAGTGCCCGAACGAGGCCATCTACCTCGGCGAGGTGATCTACGAGATCGACCCCAACCGTTGCACCGAGTGCGTGGGCCATTTCGACGAGCCGCAGTGTGTGCAGGTCTGCCCGGTGGCCTGCATCCCGGTGAACCCGGCCCATGTGGAAGACCGCGAGACGCTGTGGCAGAAGTACCGCCGCCTGCAGGCGGAGGCGCAGGCCGCGCAGACGCCCGCCACCGGAGCGGGCAAGCCCGCCGTCTGAGCGTACGGACTAGGCGGGCCGGGCGCGCATTCAGCGCGTGGTGTCTTTGGTGTTGCCGGCGCCGTTGGTGTTCTCGCCGTCCGTGCTTTTCTTCTTCGCCGTCTTTTTGCCGTCTTTCTTTTCGCCCGCTGCGTGGGCGGTGAAGTAAGGCGGCTGCTTGGCTGGTTTCTTCTTGCTGGTGTGTGCAGGCTTCGGTACAGCTGCGGCCTGGGCCTTGTTGGCATCCGCCTGGGGAGCCCGCCGGTCGGCCCGGGCAGCGGCTTCTTCCTGCTTCAGGCGGTCTTTTTCCAGCGCGTTGGCTGACTGACGTGCGCGTGCTGTGTCCGCCTCGGCCTGTGCCTGCTGCGCGCGGCTGCGGCTGTCGCTGGCATCGACGGCCGCCCCGCCGGCGCAGGGCGACTGGCTGTAGCTGTTGCCGCAGCGATAGACCGTTTGGGCCCTGGCGCCCGTCGACAGGGTGCAGACAGCTATCAAAAGAGTAGCAATGACGGCAGGACGGATCATGCGGCATCTCCTGGTGCGGTGGCTTCGGGCGCGGCGGGCGGCCGCGGCGGCTTGGGGCGCGGGGGCTTGGCGGTGTGGATCAGCATGGTGGCCTTGGTCATGTCGCCGGCCAGCAGGTCGGGCAGGGCCTTGAGGGAGCGGGCGATGCAGTCCTCGATGGCGGTGCGGTGCTCGGGCGACGGCTTCTTCAGCACCCAGCTCACCACCTCGGACTTGACGCCCGGGTGACCGACGCCGATGCGCAGGCGCCAGTAGTCGTCGGTGCCGAGCTGGGCGTGGATGTCGCGCAGGCCGTTGTGGCCGGCGTGGCTGCCGCCGAGCTTGAGCTTGACCTGGCCGGGCACGATATCGAGTTCGTCATGCGCCACCAGGATCTCGTTGGGCTGGATCTTGAAGAAGCGCGCCAGCGCCGCCACCGACTTGCCGGACACGTTCATGAAGGTCTGCGGCTCCAGCAGCCAGACCGTCTGGCCCTTGACCGTGGTGCGCGCCACCAGGCCGTGGTAGCTCTTGTCCATCACCAGGTTGGCCTTGAGCTCGCGCGCCACGGCGTCGATCCACCAGAAGCCGGCGTTGTGGCGCGTGGCCTCGTACTCCGGGCCCGGGTTGCCCAGGCCGACAAACAGTTTGATCATGCGCGGATTATCGTGGCTGTGCCAACGGCATCGGGGTTACCAAAAGCAACGGCCCACCGAGGTGGGCCGTTGCAGGAGAGGCAGAAGAGGTGATTACTTCTTCTTGGCCGGGGCCTTCTCGGCCGGGGCGGCTTCGGCAGCAGCCGGAGCAGCTTCGGCTTCTTCAGCCGGGGCCACGACGGTCACCAGCACCGGGTTGACCTTGCCGTGGGTCACGGCGGTCACGCCCTTGGGCAGGGTGATGTCGTTGAGGTGCAGCGAGTCGCCCTTCTTCAGGCCACTCAGGTCCACGTTGATGAACTCGGGCAGGTCCTTGGGCAGGCAGGACACTTCCAGCTCGGTGACGACGTGGTTGACCAGACACTGGTCAGCCTTGACGGCCGGGGAATTCTCTTCACCGCTGTAGTGGAAAGGCACCTTCATGTGCAGCTTGGTATTGGCGTCCACGCGTTGGAAATCGATGTGCAGCACCAGTTGTTTGAAGGGGTGCATCTGCACGTCGCGCAGCAGGACCTGGCTGGACTTGCCGTTCAGTTCCATGTCCAGGATGGACGAGTGGAAGGCTTCCTTCTTCAGGGCGTGCCACAGTGCGTTGTGGTCGAGCTCGATCAGTTGCGGCTCGGCGGCGCCACCGTAGACGATGGCGGGCGTACGACCCGTGTTACGCAGACGGCGGCTCGCACCCGTACCCTGCTTGGCGCGCTCAAAGGCGACGAATTTCATAGTTCACTCCATGGAGAGTCCACCGCGACCAGTGTGACTCCGGTTTAACAAGGCCTGCGGCGGAACTGCGCGCAGGCCGGCGATTGCCTCAGAACAGGTCTTCCTGCTCCGAGAACAAACTCATGACCGACTCGCCCTTGGCGATGCGGTGGATGGTTTCCGCGATCAGCGGTGCCACGCTCAGCTGGCGAATCTTGTTGCAGCCGGCGGCGGTGGGGCTGAGCGGGATGGTGTTGGTCACCACCACTTCGTCCAGGGCCGTGCCCTTGGAGATGCGCTCGATGGCCGGGCCGGAGAAGATCGGGTGCGTGCAGTAGGCGTAGACCTTCTTCGCGCCGCGTTCCTTCAGCACCTCGGCTGCCTTCACCAGCGTGCCGGCGGTGTCGATCATGTCGTCCATGATGACGCAGTTGCGGCCTTCGATCTCGCCGATGACGTGCATCACTTCGCTCACGTTGGCCTTGGGGCGGCGCTTGTCGATGATGGCCAGGTCGCAGCCGAGCTGCTTGGCCAGCGCACGCGCACGCACCACGCCGCCGACGTCGGGCGAGACGACGATCAGGTCTTCGTACTTCTTCTGGCGCAGGTCGCTCAGCAGCACCGGCGATGCGTAGATGTTGTCGACCGGGATGTCGAAGAAGCCCTGGATCTGGTCGGCGTGCAGGTCCATGGTCAGCACGCGGGCCACGCCCACGGCTTGCAGCATGTTGGCCACCACCTTGGCCGTGATCGGCACGCGTGTCGAGCGCGGGCGGCGGTCCTGGCGGGCGTAGCCGAAATAGGGGATGACGGCGCTGATGCGTTCGGCCGAGGCGCGCTTGAGCGCGTCGACCATGATCAGCAGTTCCATCAGGTTGTCATTGGTCGGCACGCAGGTCGACTGGATGACGAAGACGTCGCGGGCGCGCACGTTCTGGTTGATTTCGACCGTCACCTCGCCATCGGAGAAGCGGCCTACCGTGGCCGAACCGAGAGAGATGCCCAGATGCTTGGCAATGTCCGCGGCCAGGCCGGGATTGGCATTGCCGGTGAAAAGCATGAAATCAGGGGAAGGAGCGGCCTGCATGTACGTCCCAGCGATCAAATACCCAGAAAAATTTGGCAGGGGAGGAAGGACTCGAACCCTCGCATGCCGGAATCAAAATCCGGTGCCTTAACCAACTTGGCGACTCCCCTACACAGGTTGATAGCCTGAACGGCTACCGACCGACAACTTCATCGCTGGTCGCCCAACCCGCCAGGGGGTGGACATCCAGGTTGCTGCACATCCGGGCCTCCATCGCGTCCGGCGCCTTCGGAACGCTTAAAGAGGGCGGTGCCCAGGCAAACACGGCACTTCCAGAACCTGTCATCCGGCCTTGCAGACCGAGTGAAGCGAGCCAATCGAGGGCTTGCGTCACACCAGCGCAAAGCTTCTGGGCAACAGGCTGCAAGTCGTTACGGCCAAAGCCGTATGGGTCTGCAGCAAAGCCTGAAATTGTAGCAGGATTTGTATCGCGTTTCAACGACGGGTCAGAAAAAATTGCGTGGGTGTCGAGTCCGGCCTCGGGCTTGACCACCAGCAGCCGGCCGCGCGGCACGTCCAGCGGGGTGATCTGTTCGCCGATGCCTTCCACCCAGGCATTGCGGCCGTGCAGAAAGAAGGGCACATCGGCGCCCAGCGTCAAACCAATCGTGGCGAGTTGCTCCAATGAGAAGTTGAGCTGCCACAGGCGATTGAGCGCCAGCAGCGTCGAGGCGGCATCGGACGAGCCACCGCCCATGCCGGCCTGCGCCGGCAGACGCTTTTCCACGCCGATGTGCACGCCCTGGGTGCAACCACTCACGGCCTGCAGTGAGCGCGCCGCGCGCAGGATCAGGTCGTCCGCCGGCAGCGGCTGCTGCAGGTCCTCGCGCTCGATGCGGCCATCTGAGCGGCGCTCGAAGTGCAGCGTGTCGGCCCAGTCGATGAGCATGAAGGCCGACTGCAGCAGGTGGTAGCCGTCGGCGCGCCGGCCCGTGATGTGCAGGAACAGGTTGAGCTTGGCGGGGGCCGGAACGTCGTAGAGCGCCTTCATGCGGCCGATTATCGACGCCCCGCGCGCAGCGGGCGTCAGCGTTCCAGCAGCAGCCGCAACTCGGTGGCCGGTGCCGGCGAGGTGCGCTGAGCCGACAAGCGGCCCGCGTCCAGCTGGCTCAGGTCGGCCCGCCAGCCGTCGGCGCTGGTCTGCACCCCGGCCAGCCATTGGAAGAGCGCGGCCACCGGCAGCGCGGCGCCGGTGGCCTGGGTGGCGAGGGCGTCGAGCGAGTCGAACTGCTGCGTCTCGCCATTACGCGTCAGCGTGGCGGCCTGCGGTGTCCAGCGCAGCTCGGCCAGCACCGTGCCCAGCGGGCTGTACAGGCGCAGCTCGCCTTGCGTGGCCTCGCCGCTGAGTTCGAAACCGGCTGAGAAGGCCTGTGCTGGTTCGCTGTCGACGCGCAGCGCCAAGCGGCCGCGCCAGTAGCGGGATTCCATACCTTGGGGTGGCTCTGATCTTGGTGGCTGGGCGCAGCCAGCTATCAAAAAAATAGCAATCAGAGGGAGAGCGGCCAGCGCCCGGCGCGGCAGGTTCACAGCGGGGCGCGCAGGCGCTTGATGGTTTCCTGCAGCGTCTCGTTCTCGGCGTTGAGGTTAAGCCCTTCCTTCCACACGCTCATCGCCTGCTCCCGCTGGCCCAGGCTCCACAGCACTTCGCCCAGGTGCGCGGCGATCTCGGCATCGGGGCGCTTGCGGTAGGCCTCCTGCAGGATGCGCAGCGCCTCGGCAGCGTTGCCGCGGCGAAACTCGACCCAACCCAGGCTGTCGGCGATGAAGGGGTCGCCCGGCGCGTACTCCAGCGCCTTGAGGATGAGCAGTCGTGCTTCCTCCAGACGGATGTTGCGATCGGCGAAGAAATAGCCCAGCGCGTTGTAGGCGTGGTGGTAGTCGGGCTTGATGGCGATGATCTGGCGCAGCAGCCGCTCCATGTCGTCGGCACGGTCCAGCTTCTCGGCCAGCGTGGCCTGGTCGTACAGCAGGTTCACGTCCACCGGCTCGCTGCGGTTGGCTCGCTCCAGCAGGTCGTAGGCAGTCTGGAACTGCTTGTTGTCGCGCAGCAGCTGGACTTCCGCCGAGAGCTTGAGCCGGGCGTCGCCCGGATTGCGTTCCGGCAGGCGGCGGATGAGCTGGCGGCCTTCTTCCAGCTTGCCCTCGCGTGCCAGCAGGGCGGCGCGCCGGCTCTGCGCGCTGACCATGTCCTGCGCATTGCTGATCTGGTCCAGCCAGCGGTTGGCCTGGGCGTAGTCGCGCCGCTGCTCGGCAATCTGGGACAGCTGGAGATAAGCCTGGGCCAGACCGCGGCTGCGCTCCTCTTCGGGCATCGCCGCGTTGGCCTGCAGCAGGGCCACGTAGCGTTTGATCGAGGTCTCGGCGTCACCCAGGCGCCGTTCCTGCAGTTCCAGCGTACCGCGCAGCAGCCAGGCCGGCGCATCCTGCGGCCGGTCGCGCGTGGCCAGACGGAGTTGCTCATAGGCTTCGCTGTAGCGTTGCAGGTTGAGCAGGATGCGGGCGTACTCCAGTCGCACTTCTGACTGCGGCTGGGCGTCCAGGTACTGGCGCACCAGCGTCTCGGCCTGCGGCTGCGACACGCTGGTCAGGGCCAGCGCCAGCAGCGCCGGGCCTTCGGCCTTGGCGTCGACGGCGTTACCGCGTCGCGCGGCTTCCAGCGTGCCCGGCACGTCGCCGGCGATCAGGCGCAGGCGGCCGATGCTGGTCCAGGCCGCAGCGCCGGTGGCCGGCTGGTCCAGCTGGTCGGCCAGGGCCTGCTCCAGCACCTGGGCGGCCAGCTTCTTGTCGCTGGCGCGGGCGAAATAGCCCGGCAGCAGGTTGATGGCGGCCACGCGCTCCGGTGCATCGGCCAGCGCGACTTCGCGCTTGAGCGGCTCGGCGGCGTCGCTCAGGCGGTTGAGGGCGATCAGGATTTCCAGCAGGTAGCGGTTGGCCTGGCGCGAGGCGGGCTGGGCCTGGCGCCATGCGCGCGCCGCTTGCAGGGCCGAGTCGCCGGCGCGTGCCTGCAGCGCAATGTCGGTGGCGCGCTTGTAGAGTTGGGCGTCGTTGGTCTTGCGTGCGGCGTCGAGCAGCAGCGCATAGCCGGTACCGGGGTCGCCACCTTGTGCAGTGAGCTCACCGAGTAACAGTTGGTAAAAGAGCGCGCCGTCGAGGGCTGAGTTGGCGGGGGCAGCGGCGGGGGCGTCCGGGCTCTGGGCTTGCGCGCTGAGCGCGCCGGCCAGCATGAGGGCGGCAAGGCGTTGGAGAGGCGACATCAAACCATAATAATCCAAGCCCGTTGCCCCTTCATGCCATGCCCGAACTGCCGGAAGTCGAAGTCACCCGCCTGAGTTTTGCCGACCGCATCGCCGGTGCGCGCATCGTCTCGGCCTGTTTGGGCAAGCCGCTGCGCTGGCCGCTGGGGGTGCCGGTGCAGCAGCTGGTGGGCCGCACGGTGCGCCGTGTGCGCCGGCGCGGCAAGTACCTGTTGCTCGATCTGGATGAGGGGCTGTTGCTGCTGCACCTGGGCATGTCGGGCAGCCTGAGTTTCGCCACTTCGCTGCCGCCCGCGGGCGTGCACGACCACTTCGAACTGGTGACCACACACGGCACGCTGCGCCTGAACGACCCGCGCCGTTTCGGTGCCGTGGTGTATGTGCACGATGAGAGCGACCCGCAGGCGAGCAAGCTGCTCGGCGGGCTGGGCATGGAGCCGCTGTCGGATGACTTCGACGTGGCGGCGTTTCATGCCGGCCTGAAGGTGCGTCGCGCCGCCATCAAGCAGGTGCTGCTGGCTGGCGACGTGGTGGTGGGCGTGGGCAACATCTATGCCTCGGAAGCGTTGTTCCTGGCCGGCATCCGGCCGACGCTCAGTGCCGCCCGCCTGAGCCGGCCACGGGCGGCCAAACTGCATGCGGCCATACGTGACGTGCTGGCGCGCGCGGTGCAGAAAGGCGGCAGCACGCTGCGCGATTTCTCCAACGCGCAAGGTGAAAACGGTTACTTCCAGCTCGAAGCCATGGTGTATGGTCGCGAGGGTCAGCCCTGCAGGGTGTGCGGCACGCCGATCAAGGCGATCCGCCAGGGCCAGCGCAGCACCTTCTACTGCCCGCAGTGTCAGCGAGGCTAGCGGGTGGCGGTGCTATATTGAAAAGTTCATTGGGAGAGATCGTGGCGACTTCATTCAACGACAAGTTTGACCAGCACGGCACGTGGCGACGCGAGTTCGCCTTGCGCCTGAAGCTGCTGGCCGAATGGATGAAGGACCATGACCTGCTTGATGCCGCGGTCGAAGAGCGCCTGCGCCGCCTGGAAACCCAGGTGCGCGCCGACAAGGTGATGGTGGCCTTCGTGGCCGAGTTCTCACGTGGCAAGTCGGAGCTCATCAACGCCATCTTCTTCGCCGGCTACGGTCGGCGCATCATGCCGGCCAGCGCCGGGCGCACCACCATGTGCCCGACCGAGATGGGCTACGACGCCGAGGTGCCGCCCTGCCTGCGCCTGCTGCCCATCGAGACCCGGCTGCAGACCCAGTCGCTGATGGAATGGCGCATGGTGCCCGAGAAGTGGACCCGCATCGACCTGGATGTGAACGACCCGCAGCAGCTGGCCGTGGCGCTGGAGAAGGTGGCCGAGACGGTGCGCGTGACGCAGGACGAAGCACGTGCGCTGGGCTTCTGGGACAGCCAGACGCCCGAAGACAACCCGCTGACCGACGCGCAGGGCATGGTGGAGGTGCCGCGCTGGCGCCACGCGCTGATCAACATCGCGCATCCGCTGCTCAAGCAGGGGCTGGTGATTCTCGACACCCCGGGCCTGAACGCCATTGGTGCCGAGCCGGAACTCACCGTGAGTCTGGTGCCACAGGCGCACGCGGTGGTGTTCATCCTGGGCGCCGACACCGGCGTCACCAAGTCGGACCTGGCGATCTGGCGCGAGCACCTGATTACCGAGTCCGACGACAGCGACACCCGTCTGGTGGTGCTCAACAAGATCGATTCGTTGTGGGACGCGCTGAGTTCGCCGGCCCAGATCCAGCTGCAGATTGAGCGCCAGTGCGAGACCACGGCTGAGATCCTGGGCATCCCGCGTGAGCAGGTGTTCCCGATCTCGGCACAGAAAGGTCTGGTGGCCAAGGTCACGGACGACGCGGCACTGCTGCAGTCGAGCTGCCTGCCATCGCTGGAAGACGCGCTGGCGCAGCGCATCATGGGCCAGCGCCAGCGTATTCTCGGCAAGGCGGTGGCCGGCGGCATTGCCGATCTGCAGAACGAGACCGGGCGCGTGCTCAACATCCGACGGCGCGACCTGGCCGAGCAGCTGCTGGAGCTCAAGGGCCTGCGCGGCAAGAACAGCAGCATCATCAAGCACATGCGCGCACGCATTGCGCAGGAGCAGTCGGAGTTTGACCTCAGCGGCGCCAAGATCCATGCGGTGCGCTCGGTACACCTGAAGCTGCTGCGAGACGTTTTCCACCTGCTGGGCTCGACCACGCTGCGCCAGGAGATGGGCCAACTCACGCAGGCACTGCAGCAGAAGGGGTTGAAGCTCGGCGTCAAGAAGGCCTATGGCGACACCTTTGACCGCCTGCGCGAAAACCTGCGGCGCGTGCAATCGCTCGTCGGCGAGATCCAGACCATGCTGGCGGCTACCTTCCGTCAGCTCAATGCCGAGCACGGCTTCTCGCTGCAGCCGCCCACCGAGCCGCAGATGCTGGAGTACCTGGGCGACCTCGACCAGATTGAGCGCGGCCATCTGCAGTACTTGGGCATCGGCAACGCCTTCCGTCTGGCGCAGCCCGAGTTTGCCGACCGGCTGGTACGTGCGCTGTCCACCCGCCTGCGTGGCATGCATCAGACGGCGCTGGCCGATGTGGAACTGTGGAGCAAGTCCGCCGCGGCGCAGCTCGATGCCCAGTTGCGCGAGCGGCGCAAGACCTTCAGCCGCCGCATCGAGGCCATCGACCGTATCCAGCACGCTGCCGGTGGACTGGATGAGCGCATAACCGAGATCGAAGGCCAGAGCCAGGCGATCGACCAGCTCGATAGCAAGCTGCAGGAGCTGACCAGCTACCTGACCCGCTCGCCGCAGGTTTCCGCGCCCAGGGCGCAGCCCGAGCTGGCGCAGGCCTGAGCGTGAAGCCACTGGATCTGGCCACGCGGCTGGTGCGTTGGCAGCAGCAGCACGGGCGCAATGACCTGCCCTGGCAGGCCACGCGCGACCCTTACCGGGTGTGGCTGTCGGAGATCATGTTGCAGCAGACCCAGGTGGTCACGGTGCGCGACTACTACGCCCGTTTCCTGCAGCGCTTTCCCGACGTGCAGGCCCTGGCGGCGGCCCATCTGGACGAGGTTCTGGCCCTGTGGAGCGGCTTGGGCTACTACAGTCGCGCGCGCAACCTGCATGCCTGCGCGGTGCAGGTGGTCGAGCGCTTTGGCGGTGTTTTCCCCCCCACCGCCGAGCAGTTGCAGACGCTGCCCGGCATTGGTCGTTCCACCGCAGCGGCCATTGCCTCGATCTGTTTTGGCGAGCGCGTCGCCATTCTGGACGGCAACGTCAAGCGCGTGCTGACCCGCGTGCTCGGCTTCGACGCCGATCTGGCGGTAGCGGCCAACGAACGCGCGCTGTGGACGCATGCCACCGAGCTGTTGCCCACACGCGATCTGGCACGCAGCATGCCGCGCTACACCCAGGGCGTGATGGACCTCGGCGCCACGGTCTGCCTGGCACGCAAGCCGCAGTGCGAGCGCTGTCCGCTGGCCCAGCTGTGCATGGCGCGCCGCGAGGGGCAGCCGGAGCTTTACCCGGTGAAGACGCGCAAGCTCAAGCGCACGGCGCAGTCGCTCTGGCTGTTATGGGCGCAGACGGGTGATGGGGCCGTCTGGCTGCGCCAGCGGCCCACGCCGGGGGTCTGGGCCGGGCTCTATTGCTTCGAGCTGTTCGACAGCCGCGACGCGCTGGAGGCCGCGCTGCCGCCACGCTACCGCGAGGCCTTGCAGTACGACCCGGTGTTCACCCATGTGTTGACGCACAAGGACTTGCACCTGCATCCTGTGCGGGTGCAATTGCCGGCGCGTGCGCGTCTGTCATCCGAAGGCGGCTGGCAGACGGCCGAGGTTTGGCCGGGCCTGGGTTTGCCGGCGCCGGTGCGCAGGCTACTGCAAAACGGCTGAGCGGCGGCGTTCAGCCGGCATCGAGTTCGCGGTGGCGCTTGAGTGTGGTCCAGCGCACGGCAAAGCGGCGCGCCAGTTCTTCCACCAGAAAGACGGAACGGTGCTGGCCCCCGGTGCAGCCGATGGCCACTGTCACATAGCTGCGGTGGTTGTGTGCCATGGCGTCGAGCCAGTGGTTCAGGAAGGCCTCGATGTCGCCCAGCATGCGGCTGGCCTCGGGCTGCGCCTGCAGGAACGCCGCTACCGGTGCGTCCTTGCCGGTCAGCGGCCGCAGTTCGGGCTCGTAGTGCGGGTTGGGCAGCATGCGGATGTCGAACACGTAGTCGGCGTCAACCGGAATGCCGCGCTTGAAAGCGAAGGACTCGAACACCAGCGTCAACTGGTTGCCGGGCAGTGAGATCACATCCTTCACGTAACCCTGCAACTGCGACGGCCGGATCAGGCTGGTGTCGATCACATGCGCCTGTTCGCGCAGGGCGCTGAGCAGTTCGCGTTCCAGTTCGATGGCGTCGATCAGCGCCCGGTTCAGATCGGGCGTTGCCGCGGTGGCGGTTTGCGACAGCGGGTGCTTGCGCCGGGTTTCCGAGTAGCGTCGTACCAGCGTGTCGGTGGCGGCATCGAGGAACAGCGGCTTGACGGTGATGCCCTGTTGCCGCAGCGCGGTCAGCAGCGCCGGCACCTGCGGCAGCGAGGTCGCACTGCGTACGTCCATGGCAATCGCCAGGCGGTTGGCTTGGTGTTGCTGCTCCAGCGCGACAAAGGGCAGTAGCAGCTCGGGTGGCAGGTTGTCGACGCAGTAGTAGCCAGCGTCCTCCAGCGCATGCAGCGCCACCGATTTGCCGGAGCCGGACATGCCGGTGATGAGGACGATCTCCATGCTCAACTGCCCGACTGCAGCATTTCCTTGGCGTGGGCCAACGTAGTGCCCGAGAGGCGTTCGCCGCCCAGCATGCGCGCCACTTCGGCCACGCGCTGCTCGCCTTGCACGGCGGCCACCGTGCTCAGTGTGGACTTGCCCTGCAGCTGCTTGGCCACCAGCAGGTGGTGATCGGCGCAGGCAGCCACCTGCGGCAGGTGGGTCACGGCCAGCACCTGGCGGTCGCGGCCGAGCAGTTTCATCAGCCGGCCCACTGTCTCGGCCACCGCGCCGCCGACGCCGGAGTCCACCTCGTCGAAGATCAGCGTCTGCGAGGTACCGAGCTGGCTGGTGGTGACGGCAATGGCCAGTGCGATGCGCGAAAGTTCGCCGCCCGAGGCCACCTTGCCTACCGGGCGCGGCGTGCTGCCCGCGTGACCGGCGACCAGGAAGGCCACGTCCTCCAGGCCGCTCTGCATGGGCTGCGCGGCCTGGGTGAGCGCCACTTCAAAGCGGCCGCCCTGCATGCCCAGGCCCTGCATGGCCTGCGTGATGGCTTGCGCCAGCTTGGGCGCGGCCTTGGCACGGACCTTGGAGATCGCCTTGGCTTCCTCCATGAACGCAGCGAACGCCTGCTGCTCCGCGGCTTCGAGGCCGGCCAGGTCGGCGGCGGCATCGAGCCGGTGCAATTCTTCCTTCCAAGTGGCGAGCGTGGCAGCCAGTTCCTCCGGCGGGCGCTTGTAGCGGCGGGACAGCGACACCCATTGCGTCAGGCGCGCGTCGAGTTCGGCCAGTCGTTCCGGGTCGAGGTCAGTGCGGCGCAGGTAGGCGCGCAGCGTGTGCACGGCGTCTTCCACCTGGGCCAGGCTGGAAGCCAAAACCTCGCTCAGCGCTTTGAATTCGGGTTCAAGATGCTCCTGAGTTTGTAGCAAATGCTGGGCGGTGCTCAAGGTCTGGTTGGCGCCACCGTCCTCACCGTCCAGGACGTCAAGCGCGCCTTGCGCTGCGTCGAGCAGGGCCTGGGCGTGGGCCAGGCGGCTGTGGTCAGTGTTCAGTTCTTCCCACTCGCCGGGCTGTGGCGCGAGCTTCTCGACCTCGCCGATCTGCCATTGCAGGCGTTCGCGCTCGCCCTGGAGCGAGTCCTGCGCGCTGCGCGCTTCTTCCAGGGTGGCGAGGGCCTGGCGCCATTGTTGCCACAGCGCGCTCAGGCGGCTGGTGTCCAGCTGGGCGTAGGCGTCCAGCAGGCCGCGCACAGCGTCGGGCCGCGTCAGGCTTTGCCAGGCGTGTTGGCCATGGATGTCGAGCAGCTGTTCGCCCACCTCACGCAACTGGGTGGCCGTGGCCGGGCTGCCGTTGATCCAGGCGCGGCTCTTGCCTTGCGCGTCCACCGTGCGGCGCAAAAGCAGGGTGTCGTCGGCTGTGAAGCCGGCTTCTTCGAGCCAGGGCTGCAAGGCAGCGCAACCGTCGAACTCGGCCCCGACTTCTGTACGGGCCGCGCCTTCGCGGATGAGGCCCGTGTCGGCGCGTGCACCGGTGACGAGCTGCAGGGCATCGATCAGGATGGACTTGCCGGCACCCGTCTCGCCGGTGAGCACCGTGAAGCCGTGGTTCAACTCCAGCTCGAGCTCGCTGACGATGACGAAATCCCGCAGGACGATGCGCTTGAGGCTCATGGCCCGGCCACTCCTTCGTTCCAGTGCAGCTTCTGCCGCAGTGTGTCGAAATAGCTCCAGCCGCGTGGGTGTAGGAAGCGCACCTGGTGCTGCGAGCGTGTGACGACGATGCGGTCACCGTGCTGCAGCGAGGCCAGCGACTGCATGTCGAAATTGGCGCTGGCGTCGCGGCCGGCCACGATCTCCAGGGCGATCTCGGAGTCGTCATCGATCACCACCGGGCGGTTGGTCAGGGTGTGCGGTGCAATCGGCGCCATCACCCAGCCGCCCAGGGCCGGGTGCAGGATGGGGCCGCCGACCGACAGCGAGTAGGCGGTGGAGCCGGTGGGCGAGGCAATGATCAGGCCGTCGGCACGCTGGTTGGCCACGAAGTGGCCATCGACCTCGACGCGCAGTTCCAGCATGCCCGAGGTGCCGCCACGGTGCACCACCACGTCGTTCATCGCCAGGGCATCGAACACGCACTGTTCGCCGCGCATTACACGCGCCTGCATCAGGCTGCGCCGTTCTTCCTCGTACTCGCCCTGCAGCATGGGCGGCAGGGTGGTCTCGTAGCTGCCGAAGGGAATGTCGGTGATGAAGCCCAGCCGGCCGTGGTTGATGCCGATCAGCGGCACCTGAAAGCGCGCCAACTGGCGGCCGATGCCCAGCATCGTACCGTCGCCGCCCACCACCAGACCCAGCTGGCAGTGCTGGCCGATGGCGTCCACGTCCATGACCTCGTAACCGCCCAGGCCCGTGTTGCCGGCGGTCTGCGCCTCCAGCACGACACGGCACCCCTGTGCCTGCAGGAAGCGGGCGATGTCCTCCAGCGCCGGGCGTACTGACGCGGCGTTGCCACCGGCCGTCGCAGCCTGGTACTTGCCGATGAGGGCGACCTGCTGAAATTTGGATGTCATGCGCAAATTACATCATTAAAACGACCCTATGGCGGGTAGCGGGGGCAGACGTTTTCTTCTGCGTCCAGAAAAAACTTTGATCTCCAATTTGGGGGATGGGGGCATTTGACCCACCTTTCTAGAATCAGTCTAGCGAGGCAGTCGATCACGGACCGCCTTCGGCGCCCGTTTACTTAATCGTTGAGCCTTTTCTTTCATGACTGCGCTTAGATACGCGTTGCTATTGCTTCTCACGCTATCGCTAGGAGGATGTCTTCCTTACACATCTGTTTCTGTCGTTATCGATAGTGCTGACGTAAAGGCCGATGTTGAACAGGTTGCAGGTGTTCTGAGGACTTTGGGATACGTCAATGCCGAGGTATCCGACTATGCACCCACGGGATCTCTCGGCTTTCGCGCGTATCCAGGACAGTTCACGGTCGTGACTCCCGATCAGGAGAAGCATCGCGTTGTTGTATCTTTCAGCGAGGTTACTAGTGAATTTAGCCCTCGCGCAAAGACGGCCTACACCGCGATGTTGAGCGCATTACGTATTCAATTTGGGAGTGATCGGGTAGTGGAGCTGAACGAGCTGTCTGCCACAAGCGGGCCTAACCCGGCATTTGCCTCGGACCCATCGCAGCAACCCGCGCTGGTCAGGTTGGTTCTAGCTTGAGTGCCGGCTTTCGCGCCCTGGGCGGGGCCGCTTCGGGTCGTAAGTCGTAATTCCGCTAGGAGGGCTATCCTGTTGACGCAGGATAAGTAAACTGATCTGTTGGAAAAACGGGGGCGTCATGAATAAAGAACACTTGCTCTTCCACTTAAATGAAGCTCGCGAAGAGCTTGAACAAACAATTCGCGCCTGTGAGAGTACCCCAGATTATTCGGAGGCAGAGCTTGTTGTAGCCATGCAGCATCTCTACCATCACATAAACACGGCTTGGAATACGCGCGGATTGAATCAAGAGCGTATAGCCCATGCGTCGGATCAAGACTTCAATAACTGGGGTGCGTTTCCTGCTGATTTGGCGCCGTTAGCCCTGTGACTGCTAGGCAGGCGCTTAACGCCTTAACTATGCTGATTCGTATCAATAGATTTGATTTGAGAGGATCGCTGGTCCGAGTAGCGCCTTTTCTTATCTTGGCGTTGGCCTTTTTCGCGCATGGGACAGCGCTTTCCTGCGAGTCGTTCGATTTTGAATTTGAACCGACTGGCCACTTTGTGGTGGGCGAACGGAAAGGTAAGCTAGCCTATCTTGCGCCTATATTGCATGCCCTGTTCGAGACTGGGGCCGGTGAACCGCAGGTTTCTTCATTGCGTGTTCATGTTAACGGTCAGGAAAAACTGCTAACAATAGTTCACCATCTGGATAACGGTTCGGAAGGCCGGTCCTTGGAGTATGGGGTTTCCTGTCACAACGATGAGTGGCGATACCTGAAAGTTGGAAAGACCTCTGCCGAAGGCGTGTTTCGAGAATACGAACTGTCGGTGACACTCAAGTTGATCGAGGATGGTCGGCTTCAGGTACGAAGTAACAATACGATTATTCGCGGGCTGCTTTTTAAGAGCACGACGGTCGCCTCGGAAACGGCAGTCTTCAACCGTAAGTCACAAAGATGAACGCTACGTGTTCCATCCCCGCAGTCAAGCGGACTCGGCCGAAAAGCCGTGCATGTTGGTTACTTCTGCATTCAGTGTCTACTTTGTTAATCCCTCGATAGACCGCAGTAGTGTGCAAACCGAAGCGCCAGTAGGTCAGCAACCTTGGCGACGCAGGATAAGTAAATCTAACTTGCGTTGAAAAGACTATGCTGCTGGCGTAAAAACGGGCAGTGCTAACTTGCTGGGGGCGAGGAATGGGTAAAAAAATCTACCGAGAAATGCGCGAGGCGTTGTCTACGCCTCCGAAATGGCAACCCAAGCCTACTGAAGAACAAGTTCGTAACTCGCGCAGGCTCAAGTTGTTGGCATGGGTCTGTATTGCACTTTGGGGCGTTGTTGCATTGGAGCATTTCCTGCTTGAGATGTGGCCGATTTGGGTTACTTACATCCTCTGTGGGGTTGGTCTCGCGGCATGGCCATTGATTGTTGGTTCTGCACAGGCGCTGCAAACGCCGGCTGACCGTGACGGCTAGCTGAGTGGCGCAGGATAAGTAAAACGACCCTATGGCCGTAAACAGCCAAGAGCGGTTCTTTAGGGATGTGCGAGTAGCGGTGGCGCCCCCCATTTGTGGGATAGGCCTCGGCGAGCGAGATTCCTAGAATCAGGCAAACCAAATAGGGTTGCCCTCGAATCGCCTCGGCTTTCGCTCAAATCAAACGTTACTTTTCGTGAACTCGATGCGTTTTTTTCAGATTCTTCGATCAAGACTCTATTGGGCGCTGGCAATTGCCGTTCTTCTGATTTTTCTGCTGTCGTGGGTCTTTGTTTGGATGAAAACAAAAGACTGCCAACTTCTATGTGGTGATGTCGCTCGGGAGGGAGTCGTCTATCGGATTGGTGGAGGAGTTGGCCGCTATCCATCCTCTACGCTGAGGGCAGGTTGTGATTGCGGGGACGGCAAGTCAGTTCCCGTCCAATGATCGACAACCTTGAGGAGCTGAAAAGAGATGGCTTGCATTAGGGCGTAAGTCGTCGCCTCGTTAGGCTGGCAATCTTTGTGACGCAAGATAAGCAATTGACCTGGCGGCGGCCACCGGCTGATAAGACAGATTGCCAGGCTTGTACGCTTTGTGGATCGTCCGGGAAGGTGGTCGTCAAAGGGAAAGGCTGATATAACGCTCGCAACAATGCACAGAGGGCAACTTGATGAGCTATAGCAAGGAGAGGTCGATACTTGCCATGAAGCTTGACGCTAACGTGCCAAGCTTCGCGTGGTGGGGAGCTCGGCGCCTTCGCTACAACCTGGCGCTAGTAATTGCTGCTCCGATCTCTGCCATCTGCCTCTTCTTGGTCTGGTGGCTGTTTGAAGATCGATTGCCGTGTCTCGAAATTACCGGGTTCTCCCTCGTTCTGTGGGGCGTCCTCTTTTTCGTTGGCCTGGCACTTGCCAACCTGTGTTACTTCTTAGGGCCTCTAGCGGAGAAAGTTGTGCGCCCGCGCAACGTGGCAAGGTTCCGAGCAATGGTCTTTGCCATGGGTCTCGGCATTTCTCTCTCCATCATCGTTTTACCGGTTATTGCCAATTTGGTTGCCGCCGCACTCTATCCCGCGGGCACTGGCAATTGCATCGCCCATGAGCCCTAACTCCGCGCTCAATTTCTCTCCAGTTTTCTTTGCCTGGGTCCGCAACGGGACGTAAGCCGTAGTTTCGTTAGCTTTGCAACCTTGGCGACGTAGGATAAGTAAAAAGCTTCCTAGCTCGCCACTGTGTATTTTTCATCGCCCGTGTTGGTCCATAGAATGAACGGAGCGAACAATTCGCGCCAAACAAAAAGGGGGTATCGAAAAATGAAAGCAAGCTGCGTTGCACTTATTTGCGTCTTTCTCGCTGGCTGCGCCGGCACAGTAGCCCGAGGACCCGACGCACAGGTATTCACTGGAAAAGTGATTGGGCGAACCGATATTCCGGCGGAACCTAAGTGGGCGGTGAGCGAAGACTACACCCGCTCAATGCTGGGGCCCATGGGCGTGATGCTGGCGTACCTTGAAGGTACTCCCAAGTACTTCTATTACAAGATCAACACGGTGGAAGGGGAGACACTGGATGCACCTTCCAAGGCAGAGTTTGCCGTGGGGACATGTGTTGATCTCGTGGTGCCAAAAGAACGCTCCGACGGCAGAAAGTGGGGCCTTGGCGACGTAGGCTTGGAAGCGAGCCAAAGCTGCCGGTAGAACATGCGCACTTTCATCAAGGCTGTCCATGGATGATCGGGGTTTTCAGATCATGCCGATAGAGTCCAGGGCGCCTGCCGATTAACTAGACGGGTTACCTTGGTGGCGCAGGCTAAGTAAAATGAATCCATGCTCGATGATCGTGCCAAGTTGTTGCTGAAAGCGCTGGTCGAGCGCTACATCGCGGAAGGGCAGCCGGTGGGGTCGCGCACCTTGTCGCGTGCTTCGGGGCTGGAGCTCTCGCCGGCCACCATCCGCAACGTCATGGCCGATCTCGAAGAACTGGGGCTGATCGCCAGCCCGCACACCTCGGCCGGGCGTGTACCCACGGCGCGGGGCTACCGGTTGTTCGTGGACACCATGCTCACCGTGCAGCGCGGCGAGTTTGCGGCGCCCAGCCTGGCGCCGGACCAGCCGCAGAAGGTCATCTCCAACGCGGCCAACCTGTTGTCCAACCTGTCGCAGTTCGTTGGTGTGGTGATGGCCCCTCGGCGCACCTCAGTGTTCCGGCATATCGAGTTCCTGCGCTTGTCGGAACGGCGCATCCTGGTCATCCTGGTTTCGCCCGACGGCGACGTGCAGAACCGCGTCATCTTCACCGAGACCGACTACACCCAGTCGCAGCTGGTGGAGGCCGCCAACTACCTCAACACCCACTACATGGGCCTGACCATCGAGCAGGTGCGGGAGCGCCTGCAGGGCGAGGTGGAAAGCCTGCGAGGCGAGATCGCCACCCTGATGCAGGCTGCCGTGACGGTGGGCACCGAAGCCATGACGGAAGCACAGGACGAGGTTGTGATCGCCGGCGAACGCAACCTGCTGTCGGTGAGCGACTTTTCCAGCGACATGAGCCAGTTGCGTCGGGCCTTCGATCTGTTCGAGCAGAAGGCGCAGCTCATGCGCCTGCTCGATATCACCGGCCAGGCCGAGGGCGTGCGCATCTTTATCGGCGGCGAAAGCCAGGTGGTGCCGTTTGAAGAGCTGTCGGTGGTGAGTGCGCCCTACGAGGTGGACGGCCAGGTGGTCGGTACGCTGGGTGTGATCGGCCCCACGCGTATGCCCTACGACCGCATGATCCAGATCGTGGACATCACGTCCAAGCTGGTCAGCAATGCCCTGAGCCACAGCAAGTAGGCCCTTACAATCTCGCCTTCGGTCGGGGCGTTAGCTCAGTTGGTTAGAGCAGGGGACTCATAATCCCTTGGTCGGGGGTTCAAGTCCCTCACGCCCTACCATTTCTACTGCCCGTTTTGTAAGCATGAGCCGCCAAGCCAATAACGGTGAGGCTTGCGCGAGTTGTCCGGCGAGTTTTCCACAATGTAGGCCACAGGTGTTGGGGGCAAATTGCCCCTTGAACAACGGCGACTTCGGAAAGCTTCAAATATCGTGCTATAATTTATTTTTTAGCGGCTGTAGCTCAGCTGGATAGAGTACTTGGCTACGAACCAAGGGGTCGTGGGTTCGATTCCTGCCAGCCGCACCAAATAAAAAGCCTGCAACTGCAAAGTTGCAGGCTTTTTTCTTGCGTTCCGTTCAGGTGCGAGGGCAAACACCATGAGCAAGGCCTTTACCAAGGAAACCGATGCGGCGGACGATGACGATCCGCAGCTGCCGCCACTGCCGGCCGGTGGCAAGAACTACATCACGCCGCAAGGCTATGCGCGCCTGCGCGCGGAGCTGATGGAGCTGATCGACAACGAGCGGCCCAAGGTGGTGGAGGTGGTGCACTGGGCGGCGAGCAACGGCGATCGTTCGGAGAACGGCGACTACCTCTATGGCAAGAAGCGCTTGCGCGAGATTGACCGCCGCATCCGCTTCCTGACCAAGCGGCTGGAGATCGCCGAAGTCACCGATCCGAGCGTGCACCACGGCAGCGACCAGGTGTTCTTCGGTGCCACCGTCACCTATGTGGATGAGTCTGGCCGTGAACGAACCATCACCATCCTGGGTATCGATGAGGCCGACAGCACACAGGCGCAGGTGAGCTGGATCTCGCCCATTGCCCGTGCCCTGCTCAAGGCGCGCGAAGGCGATGTGGTCAAGCTGGTCACCCCACTGGGGGCGGAGGAGATCGAGGTGCTGGCGGTGCGCTACCCGGCGCCGGTTGCGCCCTGAGCCTCAGGCGCTGGGCGAGACGCGCTCAGCGCGCAGCACCGACGGCGTGCGCCGCAGGTTGCGCAGGGCGGTTTCCAGGTGGGCCCGGTCGTGCACGGCGATGACGAAGCGCAGGTCGGTGGTTTCCTGCGCGGCTTCCTGCCCCATGTCGATGTGGGTGATGTCCGCCTCGGAGGCGGCCAGTGCCGAGGCCACGCGCGCCAGCACACCCTGCCCGTTGGTGACCGTCACCACGATGCCGGTTTCAAACGAGCGCACGGGCTCGTCGGCCCAGTCGACGCCGATGAAACGCTCGTTGTCCTTGTTGTAAAGCCGGCGTGCCACCGCGCAGTCTTCGCGATGCACCACCAGGCCTTCGCCGCGGCCGAGGTAGCCGACGATGGCATCGCCCGGCACCGGGCGGCAGCAGCTGGCGAACTGCACCGAAGCGTTCTCGCTGCCGTCCACCGTGACGGCGCCCTGGGCCGTGGCCTCATGGGCGGTGAAGCGTTCACGCGTGAGCAGCAGGGCGTCGGGCTTCTCGCCACTCTCAGCCAGCAGCGCCACCATGCGCTTGGCCACGATGGACGCCACGCGCTTGCCCAGACCGATGTCGGTCAGCAGCTCGGCGCGGTTGCGGTTGCCGGTGAAGCGCAGCACCTTGTCCCAGATGCCGGCGCGCGATGCGGCGTCGTCGTCAGCCGGGAACTTGTCGATGCCTTCGGCGCGCAGCGCCTGCAGCAGCAGTTTTTCGCCCAGCGCTTCCGACTCGGCCTGGGCCAGGGTCTTGAGGTGGTGGCGGATCTTGGAGCGCGCCCGGCCGGTGCGCACAAAACCCAGCCAGGCCGGGTTGGGCGACGACACCGGCGCGGTGATGACCTCCACCACGTCGCCGTTCTTGAGTTCGGTGCGTAGCGGTACCTGTTCACCGTTGATGCGTGCGGCCATGGTGCGGTCGCCGATGTCGCTGTGGATGGCGTAGGCGAAGTCCACCACGGTGGCGCCGCGCGGCAGGCCCATGATCTTGCTTTTGGGTGTGAAGACGTAGACCGCGTCGGGGAACAGGTCCACTTTGACGTGATCCCAGAATTCGGCCGCGTCGCGCGTCTCGTTCTGGATGTCGAGCAGCGACTGCAGCCACTGCGCGCCGAGCCGGGCGGCCGTCGGACTGTCGGGCTCCTTGGCCTTGTACAGCCAGTGCGCCGCCACGCCGGACTCGGCCACCACGTGCATGGCCTCGGTACGCAACTGGAATTCGACGTTCACACCGGAGGGGCCGACCAGCGTGGTGTGCAGCGACTGGTAGCCGTTGAGCTTGGGAATGGCGATGTGGTCCTTGAACTTGCCCGGCACCGGCTTGTAGAGCTGGTGCAGCGTGCCCAAGCCGGTGTAGCAGTCGCCAAGGGTGGGCACGATGACGCGAAAGCCGTACATGTCGCTGATCTGGGCGAAGCTCAGGTGTTTCTCGTCCATCTTGCGGTAGATGGAATACAGCGTCTTCTCGCGCCCGGCAATGCGCACCTGCATGCCGGTGGCGGCGAAGGCGGCCTCGACCTCCTTCTGCACCTTCTGGATCAGGTCGCGCCGGCGGCTGCGCGACTTGGCCACCGCCTTGGCCAGGATGGCATAGCGCCAGGGTCGCAGGTGGCGGAAGGCCAGGTCCTGCAGCTCGCGGTAGGTCTGGTTCAGGCCCAGACGGTAGGCGATGGGCGCATAGATTTCCAGTGTCTCGGACGCGATGCGCGCCCATTTGCTGCGCGGCACGTCGGACAGTGTGCGCATGTTGTGTGTGCGATCGGCCAGCTTGACGAGGATGACGCGCACGTCGCGCGCCATGGCCAGCAGCATCTTGCGAAAGGACTCGGCCTGGCTTTCCTCGCGGGTGTTGAACTGCAGCTTGTCGAGCTTGGTCAGGCCGTCCACCAGCTCGGCC
>Ga0114939_10000071_pt1 | contig 81565 bp, 69 predicted proteins | sample AshMeaCrysSpring_FD_87196 | JGI IMG/M metagenome (GOLD analysis project Ga0114939, IMG submission 87196) | Groundwater microbial communities from Big Spring, Nevada to study Microbial Dark Matter (Phase II) - Ash Meadows Crystal Spring | ecosystem: Environmental > Aquatic > Deep subsurface >...
CGCGGGCGCGGCGGCGGGGGCAGCCGGAGCGGCTGCGGCGGGTGCCGCGCCGCCGGCGACCTTGGCGCTTTTCTCCAGTTCCTTCGCCAGGAACGCGGAGATGTCCTCATCCTTTTCGTCGGAGAGGATGGCGATGAGCTGGTTCACCTTGGCGGGCGTGCCGTCGGCGATCACGAGCTTGCGCACGTAGCCTTCGTCCATGCTTTCGTAATCGACGGTGGTTTTGTCGGTCTCCACGCTGCAGAGCATGGTGCCGGGTTTCACGAAGTCGCCTTCCTTCACGAGCCACTTGGCGAGGACGCCTTCTTCCATGGTGGGGCTGAGGCTGGGCAACAGGATGCTGGTAGGCATGTGGTGTTTCTCCGTTGGGGTGCCAATTGGGGCGACCAAGAGGTCGCCCTTACGGCCCGTGATGTTAGACCCGGTACGTGACCTGGTTGACGGCGGCGATGATCTTGGCGACCGAGGGCATGGTGGCCGCTTCGAGGTTGGCCGCGTAGGGCATGGGGTTGTCCGATTGGGCGACACGCACGATGGGGGCGTCGAGGTAGTCGAACAGACCGCTATAGATGCTGTCGGCGATCTGCGCACCCAAACCGCAGAAGAAGTGGCCTTCCTCCACCACCACCACGCGACCGGTCTTTTTGACCGACTCCGCGATCAGCGGCATGTCGAGCGGCTTGAGCGAGCGCGGGTCGAGCAGTTCGACCTCCACGCCGTCCTTCGCCAGTTCGTCGGCGGCCTGCTTGGCGAGGTTCATCATGCGCGACCACGCGATGATGGTCACCTTGTCGCCGGCGCGGACGATGTTGCCCTTGCCGATGGGAACGATGAGGTCGTCACCCTCGGGCACTTCGCCCTTGAGCGAGTAGTTGAGTTCGTTCTCCAGGAAGATCACCGGGTCGTTGCAGCGGATGGCCGCCTTCAGCATGCCCTTGGCGTCGGCCGGGTTGGAGGGCGACATGACGTGGAGCCCGGGGAAGTGGGCGTACACAGACTCCATGTTGTGGGAGTGCTGCGAGCTCACGCGCGGACCCGCGCCGTTGGGGCCGCGGAACACGATGGGAATGTTGAACAGGCCGCCCGACATGTAATACATCTTGGCGGCGTTGCTGATGATCTGGTCGATGGCCACCAGCGAGAAGTTGAAGCTCATGAACTCCACCACGGGCCGCAGGCCCATCATGGCCGCGCCCACGCCCAAACCCGCAAAACCCGATTCCGAGATGGGGGTGTCCATCACGCGCTTGGGGCCGAAGTGGTCGAGAAGTCCCTTGGTCACCTTGTAGGCGCCGTTGTATTCGGCCACCTCTTCACCCACGATGAACACCTTGTCGTCGCGGGTCATTTCCTCTTTGAGAGCCAGGTTCAGCGCGTCGCGCATTTCCAGGACGGCCATTAGTACGCTCCTCCCACATTGGCGGGATGCAACAGGTTTTCCGGTTCGTCCTTGTAGACGTGGCGGATGAGTTCTTCCAGCGGGGGTTCGGGGCTTTCGTCGGCGAAGTCGACGGCGTCCTGCACCACGGCCTTCACCGACTTCTGCAGGGCCTTCACTTCGTCCTCGGTCATCCACTTGTTGGCGATGAGTTCCTTGATCGCCACGCCGATGGGGTCTTGTTCCTTGTACGAATCGACCTCTTCCTTGCTGCGGTACAGGCCCGCGTCGGACACCGAGTGGCCGAAGAAGCGGTAGGTCTTCATGTGCACCACGCAGGGGCGGCGCTTGGTGCGGGTCTCGTTCACCACGTGGCGCATCACCTCGTTGACTTCGGCGAGGTTCATGCCGTCGATGGTGTAGCCCTTCACCCCGTAGGCCGCGGCCTTGGAGGCGATGTCGGTGTTGGCGATGGCGCGCTTGTTGGCGGTGCCCATGCCGTATTGGTTGTCTTCGCAGACGAAAATGGCGGGGAGGTTCCACAGGGCCGCCAGGTTCAGGCACTCGTGGAAGGTGCCTTGCGGGGTGGCGCCGTCGCCGAAGCAGATGAAGCTGACGGCGTTGTCCTCGGTGTAGTTCGACTTGAACGCGGCGCCGATGCCGATGCCGAACTGGCCGCCGACGATGCCGTGCCCGCCGAGGTAATTATGCTCTTTGGAGAAAAAGTGCATGGAGCCGCCCTTGCCGCGCGCGCAGCCGGTGACCTTGCCGAACAGTTCGGCCATGCCCTCGCGGGGGCTGCCGCCCAGGGCGAGGTAAAGCCCGTGGCAGCGGTAGGTTGTGACGACGGAATCCTGGGGGAGCTTGTGGTCGAGCATGCCCACGCCCACCGCCTCATGGCCGATGTAGGTGTGGAGGAAGCCCGCGATCTTCTTCTGCTGGTAGGCCTTGATGCTGGCCTCCTCGAAGGAGCGGATCAGGAGCATTTTCTCCAGCATGGTCGTGAGCTTCTCACGAGACAGGCCGGACGGTTTTTCGGTTTTGGGGGCTGATTTAACGGTCGCTTTGTCCGTAGCCAAAGGGCGTCCTCCGGGGGAGAAAAGGCCGCGCGAACCGGAAAGTCCGGGGATGCGCGGAGGGCAAACCCGGATTCAGTCCGGATTCAGGGCAAGAGTAGCAAAGATAGGCGAAACGGAAAGAGTTTTCGCCCGAAATCCTGAAGGCTTTTGCCTGAAACCATGCCCTCACCGGGTAAACCGGCCTTTGACCTTGACAGGATGAAATCGAAAATTGCGTGAAAGTCGGGCGAATGGGCGATCTTCCCGAACAGGCTGGAGGAAAACGAGTCGAAGTTGTGGCGTTTAAACGGCCCGAAATCAGCAGGTTAACGCGTGAACGGCGCGGCGATTCTTCCCGGTGGCTCCGCAGGCCAGGGGGAATTGTGGGATCTTGGCGGAACCTAACCTCGAACTACCCGAAAACCGGCCGAATCCTGACGAAGTTCACCGTCGCACCAACCCCGAAGGCCCGAAATCACCCCAACACCCCCCGCTTTGGGGCATTTGGGCGTGTGACGAGAAGTGTGTGGATGGTTAGGTTGCGATCATGATTAAAAATCCGCTTAAATTGCCAAAAACCGGTCGTCCGCTCGCGGTACCCGTTCTCATCGCGCTCTTCACGGCCGCGGGTACTCATTCCCGTGCCGTCGACACGTCGGCCATGCCCGACACGCTGGAGCGGGGCGAGATCGGTGAGGCGGCGCCGGCCCCGTCTCCGTCACCTCGGGCAGGAGCGGCTTCACCCGACGAGGCGGCGGGTCGAGGGGGCGTCAAAAAGGTCCGTTACCCGAACGCCTACACGCTCTCGCCCTTGCACGCGGCGCTTTTGTTCTCCGTGGAGGGGTCGTACGAGCGCATGGTGTCGCACCATGTGGGAGTGGTGGGCACCCTGGGGGCGGGAACCCTGACGAGTTTGTTCGGCGCCCTGCGGGGCCCGGGGCTTGATCTGCAGGAGGCGGGAGTGCAAGTACGCTGGTACCCCCGTGAGCAAGCGCGGTGGAACCCGCATCTCGGCGTGGAGGGGTTCTGGGGGCGCGCTGATTGGCGGCAAGACCTTTCCGGTGACGACGGCTGGCTCGCTCTCGACTTCAGCGGGGTGTGGACGGCGTGGGGCGCAGGCCCCTTCGTGGGCACCAAGTTCATCGGGTACGGCGGTGTGGTGGTCGAGGTTCAGGCCGGCGCGCAGGTTTTGCGCATCAGCAACGAATGGGGCGACCTTGACCACCAGTTGTGGCCGATCGTGAACATCAATGTGGGGAAGGGGTTTTGAGGGAGGTCGCGAAAGGAACTCAGAACTCAAAGCGCTGAACTCAGAAACACAGCAAAGGATCCTGTAAGATCCTCCACGGTCGAATTGTTCCGCCTTTCCGAGCTCTGAGTTCAGAGTTCCGAGTTCCTTTATGGCCCCACCTTATCAACCCCGATCGTTCCCACCAGGCTCTTCACGTAGCCCGCCTTCTGGGTTTCGGTGAGACGCTTTTGGGCCTTGGCCAAACGTTCGTCGAGCTTGAGGGCGGCGACGGACCGGGCGTTGTGCGGCGAGGCCACGAAGGCCTTCAGGTATTCCACCTGCGCCAACGCTTCGGCCATGTCGTGGTCCTTTTGCCGTTCCAGCCGCGCCTTGTACCAGTCGGAACCCTTGATGTTCGACGTGTCGAACAGGGTGCGCAGCTTTTTGGAGTCGAGCGTCATCCCCTGGTATTTGCCGTAGGCCATCACGTGCAGGAGCGCCTTGAGCGGCGGACAAGCGGCTTCCACGCTGCCGTCCTCGAAGTAGAACAGGGCGGCCTGGCGTTGGCCTTCCACGATGTTGGCCACGCCGGCGGCGAAGTCCGCCTTGCTCTGCAGCTCGGGCTGCAGCATGTCGGCGGGAAACACCGCCGTCGGTTCGCTGAAGACGCGGCCGAAATAGGCGTGCAGGAACTTCTCGTTGATGCGCCAGCCCAGGCGTGAGGCTTCCACGGTCTTGCTGCCGACCTTGAAGTCTTTGATGCGTTCGAGGTAACCACCCGAAATCAAACGGCTTGCATCGCGCTCATCAGGTGACATGCGCGCCCAGATCTCGGGCATCAGCAGGCTGATGTCGTGGTCAACCTGGTACTTGTGTCCCACGTGGCCGGCCGGGGTGCTGAAGATCTGCAGGCCCGTGAGGGCATACGAAAGGAAGGCATTGTTGAGGTCGTGGATCGACCACAGGGCGTTGAACGGCCCCTTGGTCATGGCCCCTTCCGACCCCGCACCCGTCGTCGAAGGTGACTTGCCGGTGAGGCTGGCCACGAAATCCATGAACGCCTCGGGCAGTTCCTGATAATGCAGGGGATTGTACACGGCGAGCGGCGGAATGACCGTGCCCTTGGCGGTTTTCTCGGGCGGGTTGTTGCGGCGGCCCACCAGAACGGCCTGAACGGGTTGCCACACCGGGTCGGTGGGGCCAAGGCCCCGGCGCAGGCGGATGCCCGCCTGGGCGATGTAGAACTCGCGCGGGTCCACCACGTCGGGGCGGTCTTGCAGGTAGCGCACGTTGGGGGTCGGCTTGCCGTTCACCAGGCGCGGCGCGTTGGAGGCCACGAACCAACCTTCACCGCTCTCCGCCACCGCGCGGATGCGCGCCTTCATGGGCTCGGTGTACTTGTCGAACTCCACCACATGGCTCACCATGCGCTTGGCCTCGGAGGCCGGAAGGGGCTCGAAGTTCGAGATGAAGCGCGCGCCCCCGGCGAGGTCGGCCTCGCCCTGCTTGTCCTTGCCGGGGTGGATCGCGTCATCGGGGCGCTGGAACAGGCGGTACTCGCAGTTCTCCACGAACTTGAAGCTCCCCTGGCCTCCCTCGAGCGGGGACGGTAAGGTCACCGAGGTGGTGATGTCGTCCTCGATCTGCAGCTTGCGCGCGGGCACGTAGTCGGAACGCAGGCGGAACACCATCCAGTTGCCGTCGGGGTCGGCGCCCGACTTCAGGTAGCTGTTGATGAGGTGCTTGTGGTCGAACACCAGCTCGTTGCCCGGTTTGCCGTCGAGCAGATCCACCGAGAAATGGCTGCGGTAGTCGTCGCCCCATTCCGGGCGGTACGAGCGCTTCACCAGCAGAGCGAGGTTGCGGACGTGCGAGGGAATGTTCCGGAGCCATTCGTTGTAACTCGCGGTATACTCGGGAGATGGCGTGAGCAGGCGCACCACGGAGCCGAGCGAGCGCAGCGGCGAGAGGAACGGCCGCGACGCGGGTTTCTTTTTGAGCTTCACGCGGAAACGGGTGGAGTAGTCCTTCTTGATGATCTTCTCGACCAGGTCGAAGTCCTTCTTCAGATCCTGGACGTACACGTTGCGGTACAGGATGCCGTCGGCGACCGATTTGGAGATTTCGCTCTTGCCGCCGCCCGAAACCGTGCAGGGCTTGTGGCACAGCGTGCCCTCGGCCCGCGTCCCCACCAGACGCCAGGTCCCCGCGCCCGGGTGCTTTTCCATGCGGGCTTTGTAGCCGCTGGGGTAGATGTACACCTGCTCGGGCGAGAGCAGAATCGACACCGTCTTGCCGTCCTTCTTCCACGACACGGTCTGGTCGGGCAGGCTGATGTCGGCATCCTCGGGGATGTAGATGACGCTGGGGTGGCGGTTGTCCACGGCATAGCCTTCCGGCTGTGGGGTGACCAAGCCCTTGAGCGACCGCAGGGCCTTCTCAAAGGTGTACCCCTTCACCCCCACGAAGTCCGACTCGCCGCGGATCACATCGCCCAGGTTGTAGCTGGGGAACACCAGCGCGCCGCCGGAGTGTTCCTCCTCCACGCGGCCGATGAGGTTGGAGGCGAAGCCGATCTGGGTCTTCACTTCCTTTTTGCAGTATCCGTAGTAGTTGTCGGCGATGAGGGTGAGGATCACCCCTTCGGCCGTGCGGAAGGTGCACTTGAACGCGCCGCCCTCGTTGTATTTCTCGCTGTCCTTTTCCCAGCACATGCCGTCGCGCTTTTGGCGCGCCGTCGCCTTGGAGACGTGAGGCAACCCCAGTTCCTTTTTCGTGGCGTTCACCAGGTGAGGGGCGAGCAGAACGAGCCCCGTGACCCCGCAGAAGTGGTCCACGTCGAGGGCGGGGTCGTTTTCGGGGAGGTACGGGTCGCCCGCGTTGCCGAAGATCGACTCGACGAAGTCGAGGTTGCTCACCAGGCTCGCGGGCACGAAAAAGCGGATTTCCATGTCACGGTAGGGCGACAGACCCGGCACCTCGGGCGACACGCGCGGCCGCAAAAACAGGGACGTGAAGGCGTGCACGCGGTCGCGTTTGGGGAGCGACGAGGTGAACGGCAGGATGGAGAGCTCGGGCGTGGGCTTGGTGGCCAGGGCGAACAGACGCGCGAACACCTCGCGCGGCACGGCCTTTTTATCGGCGGGAATCGGCAGGCCGCCCTCGGCCACGTGGAAGGTCCCCTGCGTGGTGCGCTTGTCGGAGGCCGGGTTGTTCAAAATGCCCTGCGCGATGCGGGTGCTTTTGAGCAGCGGCGACTCGAAGGTGTCGCGGTCGGGGGGCAGCGAGAGCGTGCGTGCCAGGCCGTGGAAATCCATGTGCAGCGAGTTGGTCGGCAAGGTCACCGACCCGCCCCCGCCGATCTTCACATCCCCGAAGTGCTTGTCGAGGGTGTTCTGGATGCGCTGGTCGGTGGGGCACAGCGGCGCCGGATAGGCGCGGAACTTGGAGTTGATCTTGCGGACCAGATCGGCCGAGTGCTCGGTGATCTTTTGCAGCCCGAAGTGCTCGGGAACCTTGAAGCCGCTCGACAGCAACTTCAGCTGAATGATCGGCAGCACGTCCTCATAACGCGGCAGCACCGATTCGTTGTTTTCAAAACCCAGACTGGTCTTCAGATCCTTGGTCGGCATGCGTTCCCCTCTCCCGTGGTTCACTACACGGAAAGATGCACACGAGAGGGGGAGGTGGACAGGGGGGAAGTGTTGGGGTGACGCTTGGGTGGTGGGTAGTGGGTGGTGGGTAGTGGGTAGTGGGTTGTGGCAGGTCCCGGTGAGATTCAGAATTTTTCAGACTCATCTCGCGAACATATCTTGTCGAGATTTGTTTTGAAGTGTCATAGAAAGAAGGGTGAGATTCGCATCCAACTTCGCCACTACCCACTACCCAGCCTTCATGTCCCAAGAATGCCTTCCGATACCTCCCACAACCTTTTCGCGTTGTCGGCATTCAGGGCGTAAGGCGCGACGCCGCCGAGGTCGGCGGGGCGGGTCTTGGCGACTTCCTGAGGCAGGCAATCGGCCACGTAAATGCCGCCCACCTTTTCGGCCAGCGGGCAGGTGACCATCAGGCACGAGTTCGCGGCTCCCTGCTCCACGTTTTTGCGGCGCGCGGGTTCGCGGGGCTCGGGAAAATCCGGCGGCAAATGACGCTGCAGGCCCGTGCGGATGTATCCCGGCGTGTGCGAGGTGGCGTAGATGCCATCGGCGGCCCAGCGCCGCGTCGCCTCCACCGCGAACAGGATGTTCGCGGTTTTCGACTGCGCGTACGCCAACCAGGGTTGGTAATGCCGGTAGGTGAAATGCAGGTCGTCGAAGATCACCGGCGAGGAGAAGTGCGCGCTCGAGCTCACCGACACGATGCGCGAGGCGTAGTCCTCCGTCGTGCCCGCCGCCAGCGCGGGGCGCAGGCCCTTCGCCAGGGCGAAGTGGCCGAGGTGGTTCACGGCGAAATGCATCTCGAGCCCCTCGGGCGTGAGGGTCAGTTCAGGCAGGGCCATCACCGCCGCGTTGTTGATCAGGGCGTTCAGCGGGCCGTCCCAGGCGTTCACGAAGGCGGTGATGGAGGCGCGGTCGGCCAGGTCGAGGAAGGCCGCGCGCACGTTCGGGTTGCCGGTCTCGGCAGAAATTTCGCCGGCCGCGCGGTGGCCGGCCTTAAGGTCCCGCACGGCGAGGGTGATGTCGATGCCGATGCTGGCGAGCGCGCGGGCGGTTTCACGGCCGATGCCGCCGGCCCCGCCGGTGATGATCATGCGCTTGCCCGAAAAGTTGAGGCCGGAGACGATTTGCGTGGCGGTGGTGTGAAAGTTGAAGATCGGACGATTGGTTTTCATGGAGCGATTCGGTACGGCGAACGGTGAAGTGTCAAACGACGACCGAATGTAAACGAAAGTCCCGAGGCTGTGAAGCGTCGGGGTTCAGTTGGACAAAATGACAACGAGGTCGTGATGAGTGTTACAAATGGGGGAGGGGCTTCCGCGCGGCCGCGCTTCCGCGCCCTCACCCTCACAACAGGCCGGGGTTCGCGCGCCACACGCTGAAGGTCAACGCGGTCGCGAGCGTCACCCACGCGAGGTAGGGGACAAGGAGGAGGCCGGCGAGGCGGTTGACGCGGTAAAACGAGACCAGCGTCGCGAGGATCATCACCCAGAGGACGATGATTTCCGCGAACGACCACGCGCCCAGACGCCACGCGAAGAACAGCCAGCTCCACAAGGCGTTCACGGCGAGTTGGACGACGAACAAGGTGAGAGCGTTTTTGGTCGCCGTTCCCTGCAGGCGGCCTTGGCGCCACACCAGCCACGCGGCCACGCCCATGAGGGTATACAGCGTGCTCCACATGGGCCCGAACAGCCACGCCGGCGGCGCCCACGACGGGCGGACAAGCTCCGCGTAAAACGAGGCGGCGGTCACCGAGGCGATCGCCCCGACGGCGGCGGTGAAGAAGGCGAGGGAGAGCCACAAGAGCAGGGCGAGAGCCTGGGTCGGGGCGGGAAGAGGGCGGTAGGTATTCATGGCATCAAGGTAACCGATGAAGGAAGACAGTGCTGCAGGATTTCAACGGGATGGAAGTCGAACAGTACAACAGTACAACAGTACAACAGTACAACAGTACGGCAGTGCAACTGTAAAGTGCTGATCAGGCCGACCGGCATCAGGTTATGTTCACTGCTGTACTGCTGTACTGCTGAATTGTTTTTGCTGTCCGCTCTTCGCTGTCCGCTACTTCGGCACGATGTCGATGATGACGGTGCGGTTGTAGTTGCGCTCCTCGGGGAACACATTCCCGAACGGGGCTTGCTTCGGGTCTTCGCCCGACCAACTGGGGTCGAAGCGCACTCCGCGGTGCCCGGCACGCCGCGCGGTGTCCTCCAGAATTTTCAGCACGCCCTCGGCGCGCCCTTTGGAGAGGGTCAGGTTGTAGTCCGTGGGGGCGATCACGTCGGTGCGGCCGCGGATGAACACGGTGGCGCTGTCGGTAAGGCGCGGCGCCACCTCCGTCGCGAGAAAGCGGTCGTACGACGACACCGCCCGCGCCTGGTCGATGTCGAACAGAATGCCATAGCGGAGGGTCTCGTGCACGCCCTTGTTGCGTTGACTGAGGGAGAACGTGGCGGTGCGGGACAAGGCGGCGCCGTAGGGCCGGCTCTTCGCGCCGTCGGTGACGTAGGTTTGCCCGTTCATGACGGCCGCGAAGCGTGCGTCCGGGCGTTCGCCCAAAAGCGGCGGTGCGGGGAGGGCGGCGCGCGGTCCGGTGAAGGGGCCGTAGCGGCGAACGGTTCCGCTGTCGCCGTTTTCCAGATTCGTGACGTCGGTGATCGTCAGCGTCCACGAGAACGCGGCGTGGTCGCGCGCGCGCGGCGCCTCGTCGCGGCCGTCGCGCTTATCGACGATGCCGCCGAGTTGGCGCGCCACGCGCGCCACCTGGGGCGGGAGCGCCAAGGCGCGCCGCAGGGCCGAGGTTTCCGGCGTGATCAGGAACACCACGCTGTCGCCGCCGGGCGATTCGCCGTCGACCTCCACGGGCTTCAGCATGAAGCGTTCGCCCTCGCCGACCTGGAGCAACAGTTCGGGGGAGGAGGTGAGGATTTCCACGCGCTGGCTCTCGGCGCGCAGCATCGCCAGCTCCTCCTCGGTGCGGCCCAACGGCGGCGGGGGCTCGAGGCGTTCCTCCACCGTGATGCGCGCGCCCTCGATCCCGAACGTGCGCGTGAGGTAGCCTTTGATCTCCTCGGCGCGCGCCGCGCCCAGGCGCGGGGCGTCGACCGCGCGCGGGTTGAGTCCCACCAAGGTGATGCTCGCGCGGGGTGATCGGCGCAGGCGGTCGCCGATGATGTTCGGAATATGGCGGTACACGGCGAGCTGCCGCGCCGAGCGCCCGGTGGGCGCGGCGGGGTACTGGGCGCTCAGGCCTTCCTCCCGGAACGCGCGGGCCTCCTCGAGGCTCAGGCGCGCATACCGCCCGGAGAACTCCACGGCATTGCCGTCGAAGTACACGTAGTTGCGGAGCGGAAAGACTTCGTGAATGCGTCTGGTGCGGATGACCGTCGCGGGCGCGCGCACCGAGAACCGCACGTCCGGGGCTTCCGGCAGTGGTGTGCGACGGCCGAACTTGAGGACGGCTCCGACGCGCACCGTGGAATGCGCCCAGCGTTCCACAGCGTGGTCGGTGCGGCGCGGGTCCTGACCGAAATGCGGTTGGTACGAGACGAAGGGCGAGAGGTGGAGGCGGTTCAGGCCGTGATCATCACCCCCCAAAAGTCCCGAGATGTCGAAGTCGTACCCCGCGCCGATCTGACCGGAGTACACGACGCGGCGCATGGCGCTGAAGTCACCCGCCACGGTCGGCCGGTTTCCGACGGTGTAGGCGAAGCGTTGCTCGTTGTGGAAGGGGCTCATGAGCAGGCCCACGCGCGGACCCGCGAAAATGTGCAGCCCACCCGTGCGGCCCCCGCCGAAGGGCGACCATCGCAGGCTGGGTTCGAGTGTGAGGTACGCGGGCCTGGCGGAAAGGTCGGAGAGCGAGTCGCACGGGCAAAGCACAGGGTCGAATTTGCCCCGGCGGTCGTCATACCCCAGTTGCAAACTGAGGCCCCAGTAATCATCCGGGCGGTACTCCACTACAGGGGCGACATAGGGACCGATGCCGAAACCCTTGTGAAACGGGGCGATGGTGGCATACTGCGGGGTCAGCTGTTGCGTGGTGCCCGCATAAAAATTCAGGTTGACCGCGCCCGCGAGCCCATACCACCACACGGGTTCTTCGGCGGGTGGGCTTGTGCTGGTCTGTGCATGAGGACGCGGCGTGACCGCAGACAGCACCAAGGCAGCGATCACGATCAAGGTCGAGGTTGGCGTTCTCATTTCGACACCTACGGCAGCACCGTGATGGTACGTACGGGAGTCCACGCCCCGGTACCGCCCGTGTTGGTGGCATTCACACGCCAGTAATACGTGCCCACGCTGACATCCGAAGCCGTAATGTTCTGGTAGATGAGTGGCGTGCTTTGCGGAATGCCGATGTTGTCGATCACCGTGGTGGTGAAATTCGGGCTGGTCGAAAGCTGGAACCGATAAGTGACCGCTTCGGGCAAAGGGTTCCACGCATAGCGGATGAAACCATCGGATTCCAGCAAATCGGTCAGCGAGAAACTTGAGGTGCTTCCGTGCCGCGAGGTCGGCACGCCCGGCGGGTCGGGGAGCGGGGGTTCTTCGGGGTCTTCCGTGGTGAACGTCCACGTGTAGGTGCTGTCGGCCGGGCAGAGCGCGCCGACGCAGTCATCAGGGATGGTGACGATGACGGTGTAGGTGGTGTCGGGCAACAGGCTGTCCGTCGGGTCGAAGGTCATGGTGCTATCGACGGGGTCCCACACGGTTGAGCCGGGGATCGTGTCCGGGCCGAGTGTGAGCGTGATGATGTTCGTGTCGCCGGGGCCGGGCGGATCGTCATCGAAGGTGATGGTGATCACCGTGTCGAGCGGCACGCTGCTGTCACCGGGTTCGGGAAACACATCCACCCACGGGGGCGGGTCGGGGATGGTGTCCTCGGTGGTGAACGTCCAGGTGTTGGTGTCGGGCAGTTCGGTGCCCAGCGTGTCGGTGACGCCGGTGGTGATGACGACCGTGTATTCGTCATCGGGTTTCAGCTCGTCTTCCGGGACGAAGATGAACAATGTGCCGCATTCGTGGGGGGTGTCATGAAGGGGAGAGGTTTTCCCCAGCGCGGAGCGCTTCGCGTTCAGCTTTTCAAACAAGGTGCTGCGGCGTGGGAGGAGGTCCTCACAATCCGGGAATACGTCGCCGATCAAGGTATCGCCCGTGCTGGTTTCGATCACGAAAACCGTCGTGTCGTTCACGGTATTGCTGTCGACCGGTTCTTCGAACACGAAGATGATCGTATCGTCGAGGGGGAAATCTTCGCCGCCGTTTTCGGGGTAGGTTTCGATGAGGCGCGGCGGGTCGCAACTGTATACCTGACCGTCGGGTTCGTGGACGCAAGCGTTCAGGAGAAGGCCGCACAGAAAACCGAGGATGAGAACGAGCATGACGCGCCCCAAACCGGAGATTTTCGGGTTGGAGGGGGGGCGTGCCATGATGACAAAGTAACCCCTGAATACCGTCCCGACAGCGAAAGTAGGGGGGAGGAGCGGACGCTGCGCGAGTTAGTCCGGAACCTTCACGCGTTTGTGCCGGCTGGTCGCCCCGCCGGTGATGTCAACCGACGCCTTGGCCACCTTGAAATGCTTGGCCACCAGCCCGATCAGTTCTGCATTCGCCTTCCCGTCCACCGGCGGTGACTTCAAAAGCGCACGCCATGAGCCATCCTCAAGCTGCTCGAGGCGGCTTTCGCGGGATGAGGGTTTGACGGTGATGGTGAGGAGCATGGGGGGGCCTTGAAGCAGTACAGCATCACAACATCACAACAATCAAACTCAAGGGCTACGGCTATAAACCAGATGTTCAGGTGAGTTCTATTGCTGTGATGCTGTGATGCTGTGATGTTCTTTTGCTGTCCGCTGTCAGCTCACAGCTACTTCCCCACCCGCTCCACCTTCTTCACCGCATGCTTGGTGACGATCACGCCCTGCGTGCCGCGCGGCTTCACAGCGTAGTCCTCAAAGCTCACGTTGAGTGTGGGTTTGATGCGCGGTGCGGTTTGGTGATGGACGACCACCTTGTCGGCACCCTTCTCTGGTTGGGCCTCCAGGTAGAACACCCGGCTCTGGGCCGCGCCCTTGGTGAGGTCGTACTGCTTGTCGCGCGTGATGCCGCCGATCTGGAACCGCTTCGCCATCAGCGCGCCGCCGCGACCGTCGCGGTACAGCAGGTTGTAGGTCGGAGCGTTCTCGCTGCGGTCGAACTTCTCCACGCGCAGAATCTTCTGCCCCACGAAGGTTTTGTCCGACACCTTGGTCACCACAAAGGTGCCGTCTTCCTTAAAGGCGATCAGTTCGTCGAGCGCTGAGAAATCGTCGCCCACAAGTTCACCACCACGGATGCCCGTGCCCACGAAGCCCCCTTCGGCGTCCATGTACACCTTGAGGTTCGAGAGGATCACGTCCGACGCGTCGATTTCGTGGAACCCGCCGCGCGGGAGCTTCGTGCGACGCTCGCGGCCCTTGCCGTACTTCGTCAGCAGGCCTTCGTACCATGCGATCGCGTAGGGCGTCAGGTGCTTGAGGTTCTTCTCGGTTTCCTTGATGGCCTTGTCGAGCGCCATCATTTCCTCATCGGCCTTCTTGGCGTCGTAACGCGAAATGCGGCGGATGGGGATTTCGATCAGGCGCTTCACGTCGTCATCGGTCACATCGCGCAGGAATTTGGCGCGGAACGGGGCGAGGCCCTTGTGGACGGTGCTGTAGATGGCCTCGGAGGTTTCGGCGGTCTCCAGCTTGCGGTAGATCTTCTCTTCGATGAAGATCTGCTCCAGCGACTTGAAGTGCCACTTCTCCTGTAGTTCCTTGCGCTTGATCTCCAGCTCGGCGCGCAAAAGGTTCACGGTGTGCTGAACGCTGAGTTCCAGCAGTTCCGAGACGCCGAGGAACACCGGCTTGTTCTCGAAAATCACGCAGCAGTTGGGCGAGATGGAGACTTCGCACGAGGTGAAGGCGTACAGGGCGTCGATTTGCTTTTGCGCATCGGATCCCGGGGGCAGGTGCACGAGGATTTCCACGTTCGCCGCGGTCTTGTCCTCGATGCGCTTGACCTTGATTTTGCCCTTTTCATTGGCCGACACGATCGATTCGATCAGGCTGGCGGTGGTCACGCCGTACGGCACCTCGGTGATGGCCAACGTGCGGTCGTCCTCCACCGAAATCTTGGCGCGCACTTTCACCCGGCCGCCGCTTTGGCCGTCGTTGTAGGCCGAGCAGTCGGCGAGGCCGCCGGTGGGGAAGTCGGGCAGGAGCTTGAACTTCTCCTTCTTCAGCACGGCGATGCAGGCGTTCAAAAGTTCGCAGAAGTTGTGCGGCAGGATCTTGGTCGCCAAACCCACGGCGATGCCTTCGGTGCCTTGCGCCAGCACCAACGGGAACTTCATCGGCAAGGTGACCGGCTCGAGGTTGCGGCCGTCGTAAGAGCGCTGCCAGGTGGTGATGGCCGGGTTGAAGGCCGCCTCGAGGGCGAACTTCGAGAGCTTGGTTTCGATGTAACGCGGCGCGGCCGCGCTGTCGCCGGTGACCGGGTCGCCCCAGTTGCCCTGCGTGTCCACCAAGAGGTCGCGCTGGCCCATGCCCACCAGCGCCTCGCCGATGGCGGCGTCGCCATGCGGGTGGTACTTCATGGTCTGGCCGATGATGTTGGCCACCTTGTGGAAGCGTCCGTCTTCCTCCTCGCGCAGGGCGTGAAGGATGCGGCGCTGCACGGGCTTGAGCCCGTCGTTCAGGTGCGGGACGGCACGGTCGGTGATGACGTACGAGGCGTACTCCAGGAAGTACTCCTTGTACATGTCCTGAACGTGGGGGATGGTGGGTTTTAGGGTGTTTGACATGTGAGTCAGTCAGAAAAAATGATGGAAGGAGGAAACAAGGGAACGATGGTCGGCGAGGAGAGGTGAGTCATGTGCAAGCTGACCTTCATGAAGTTCAGAGGATGACTGCTGATGTTGTAGGCTTGGCGACCCGTCCGCCGTCCCGAACCCGGAAAACTTCTCGGGACGGAGCGAGGCGAGGACCGGATCCGCCGTCATTTTGATTTCCCGCAGGGATAATTTTAGGGGCGTGCGGACCGCAGCCGAGCGGGTCCCGAAAGTTTTCCGGGTGAAGGGACCACATCATACTGCGGCCATTTCCTTCTCCGCCGCCTTGTCCGCCGCGAACATTTCCGGATCCTCGTCCACGACATCTTCTTCGACCTTCAGGTTGTCGATGATGAAGTCGCGCCGCGCGGGGGTGTTCTTCCCCATGAAGTATTCGAGCGTCTCGCCGATCTTCATTTGCGGCTGCAGAATCACCGTCTCCAGACGAATATCCTTGCCGATGAACGCCGCGAACTCGTCGGGTGAAATCTCGCCCAGGCCCTTGAAGCGCGTGATCTCCGCGTTTTTGCCGAGCTTGTTCAGCGCCGCCTGCTTCTCCGAATCGTCGTAACAGTAAATCGTTTCCTTCTTGTTCCTCACCCGGAACAAGGGCGTCTGCAGAATGTGCACGTGGCCCTTGTCGACCAGCTCGGGGAAGAACTGCAGAAAAAAGGTCAACAGCAGCAGGCGGATGTGCGCGCCGTCCACGTCGGCGTCGGTGGCGATCACGATGCGGTTATAGCGCAGGTCATCGAGCCCTTCCTCAATGTTCAGGGCGTGCTGCAACAGGTTGAACTCCTCGTTCTCGTACACCACCTTCTTCGACATGCCGAAGCTGTTCAGCGGCTTGCCCTTGAGGGAGAACACCGCCTGCGTGGCCACATCGCGGGCCTTGGTGATGGAGCCCGAAGCCGAATCGCCCTCGGTGATGAAGATCGTGCTCTCGGCGCGGCGCTTGTGCTTGTCGTCGTAATGCACGTTGCAGTCGCGCAGTTTGCGGTTGTGAAGATTGGCCTTCTTGGCGCGCTCGTTGGCCAGCTTGCGGATGCCCGCCATGTCCTTGCGCTCGCGCTCGTTCTGTTGAATGCGCTCCAAAAGCGCCTTGGCCGTGTCGGGGTTCTTGTGGAGGTACAGCTCCAGGTTCTTGCGCGTGAACTCCACGATCCACGATCGCAGCGAATCGCCGGCTTCGTTGTAGTTCGTCGACCCCAGTTTGGTCTTGGTCTGCGACTCGAACACCGGTTCGTGCATGCGGATCGCGATCGCCCCGATGATGGAGGAGCGCACGTCGGAGGCCTCCATGTCCTTCTTGTAGAAGTCCTTGCACGCCCGCACCACGCCTTCCTTGAAGGCCGCGAGGTGCGTTCCGCCCTCGGTGGTGTACTGCCCGTTCACGAACGAGAAATAGCGCTCGCCGTAGCCGTTGTCGTGCGTCAGCGCGATCTCGATGTCCGGCTCCTTGGGGTCCTTCAGGTGGACGATCGGGTAGCGGATGCTGTCGTCGGTGTGGCGTTCCAGCAGGTCGCGCAGGCCGTTCTTCGACGTGTAGGCCTCGCCGTTGAACCGGATCGTGAGTCCCGCGTTCAGGTAGGTGTAGTAGTGGATGCGCTCCACGATGAACTCTTCCACCCATTTGAACTTGGGAAACAAGCCCGCGTCGGGTAAAAAGCGCATCAGGGTGCCGTTGGGTTCCTTGGTCGGCAACTCCTTGTCGTCCTTGACCAGCTTGCCCTTGGCGAATTCGGCGAGCTTCGTCTTGCCGTCGCGGAACGACTGCACCCGGAACCGCTCCGACAGCGCGTTCACGGCCTTGGAACCCACGCCGTTGAGGCCCACCGACTTCTTGAAGGCGTCGCCTTCGTATTTGCCGCCGGTGTTGATCTTCGACACGCAGTCGATCACCTTGCCCAGGGGAATGCCGCGGCCGAAGTCGCGAATGCCCATCGTGCCGTCTTCTTCGAGGTTGATGTCGATCACCTTGCCCGCGCCCATCACGAATTCGTCGATGGAGTTGTCGACGATTTCCTTGAACAGCACGTAGATGCCGTCATCGGGGGCCGAGCCGTTGCCCAGCTTGCCGATGTACATGCCCGGGCGCAAGCGGATATGCTCCACCCAATCCAGCGATTTGATGCTGTCTTCGTCGTAGGAGCCGGGGGCTTTGGGGGTTTTTTGCGGTTTTTCGGCCATTTTCACTCTCGGGTGGGCTTGATCGGCAGGGAGGCGTATCGGGCGCCCCGGATTGCCGCGCACGCGCGTTTACAGGCTCATTTTTCAGCGAATTTCGAGGGGCGAGGAGGGCGAGATACGGATTTTCCGCATTTTTGGCCACTCCTTACAGACACTTCCCGGCCGCTGATTCGTGCCACAAGGTATGCCCTCCCGGGGGGCGTGTCAAACGCAAAGCCAAGTCGAAGGCGGGGTGGGGATTGACTAACATCTTGATTTACGGGGAGATAGGCGCACAGAAAAAAGTTGGAAGGGGAGGTGACATCCGAGCATCACAGCATCCGAGCAATAGAGCGCACCTGCAGGCTGATTGTTTTCATCAAGGATGTTTTGCGCACAAACGGCTGATAATTGGATCGGTTTCTGTGTTTATTGTTGTGATGTTGTGATGCTGTGTTGTCTTTCGTCCTTTCCCTGTTGTCCCCTGGAGCCCCCATGTCCCCACGCCTTGTCATCGTCCCTGCGATCTTCCTCGCCGCCGGCATTGCGCTGGGAGGCTTTCTCGCCGGCCGGGGTGTGCTGCAGGCGCGCACGGCCGAGCGGTATGTGACCGTCAAAGGCGTGTCGGAGCGCGCGGTGCGCGCGGAGCTGGCCCTGTGGCCCTTGCGCCTGTCCGTCTCCGACAACGACCTCGCGCACGGGCAGACCAAGATGGCGGCCGACGTGCGGGCGATCAAAAGCTTTCTGGTCCGCCACGGGGTCGATACGGCGGGCATCGCCCTGCAGGATTTCATGGTCAACGATGCGTTCGCCAACCAATATCAATCCGACCGCATCGCGTCGCGCTACGTCATCCGCCAGACGGTGATGGTGCGATCCACCGCGCCGGAGAAGGTGCTCGCCGCCAGTCAGAGCATCGGGGAGCTTGTGGATGCGGGCGTGGTGATCACCTCGGGCAACGAGTACGGCGGTGGAGGGCCGACGTTCCTGTTCAAGGGGCTGGGCGAGCTCAAGCCCGCCATGATCGCGGAGGCGACCGCGGAAGCGCGTGCAGGCGCGGAACAGTTCGCGCGCGACGCCAAGTCATCCATCGCCGGCATCCGCCGCGCCAACCAAGGGCTGTTCGAAATCCGCGCGCGCGATGAAGCCCAAGGCGTGAGGGAGGAAAACCAGATCGAGAAGACCGTGCGGGTGGTGACGACGGTGGAGTACTTGTTGAATTGAGAATTGGGAATTTGGAATGGGGAATAAAGACGGACATTGTCGATCATGAGGCGAGGTATGATCCGACGTGAAATCAGACTTGAGAATTTTGCGCTACCAATGTTTCGTCTAGAATAAATCGCAAAAATAATGCGATTTGTTTATTCTCCATTGCCAATTCCAAATTCCCAATTAATCACCACCTCACTTCAAACCTCTCCCCGCCTTCAGGTTCTAGTTCCTCCACTTTGGCCTCTTCCACCCTCGCATGTTCCGGCCCTCTGCGGCACCAGTTGATGAAGCCGCCCACGGCGGTGGGGGAGCCCTCGGCCTCGCCATACACCGAGCCGTCGTCCCGGTTTTGAACAAAGCCGGTGAGACCGAGCTTCACCGCTTCACGGTGTGCCTCTCGGCGGAAAAACACACCTTGAACGTGTCCGCTGATGGTCAAGGAAACCCTGCGTCGCTCCACGAATCCTCCTGAATTCCCGATTTCGTCGTATACCGGCTCCCCCTCGTGCCTGACCGTGAGCTTCCGGGGCATCCGTTCAGTTAAAAGCCACGCCCCCCGCTCGATTCCGAATCTATTCGTATTTTCCCGCGTCAGAGAGGACCCCATGAATAAACCCATCGATCGCAACGCGCGTTGCCACTGCGGCAGCGGCAAGAAATTCAAGAATTGCCACGGGGCCGTGTCGGTTAAACCCGCGCGCAAATTCCCGGTCGGCTACGTGGTCGCCGGCATCGTGGTGGCCGCCGCCTTGTTCGTGGCCTACACCAATTTCACGGGCGGGACGCAGCAGCCCGGTGAAGCCCCGCCGGGGAAGGTGTGGTCGGCCGAACACGGTCACTGGCACGACGCTCCGTAGCCGGGCTGCGATCGGTGCGATACTTCGTTGGCCTTCCTCGTCGTACTACCAGTACGACTGCGTTAAGCCGCCTCGTCTCGCTGGGTCTCGCTCCGGCTACAATGACCGAGCGTTTCGGGCTGCGACCGGCGTTCCGCGGTTTCGTGCCGTGTAACATTCAGCCGGCCGCAGGGACAGAGGTGGTGAAGCGATCCGGTCGAGGGGGCCGAAGCCGGGTGAAAGGGAACGCCATGAATTCTTCAAGACTCGTCCTCATCATGCTAGGCGCCTGCCTGGCGGGAGCGGCACCGCGTGATTCTTTTGCGCAGAACCTTTCCGGGGGCGCGCTGGCCGATTCATCGATTCACATTCCGGTCGTGACCGGACTCGACGGCGCGCGGAGTGACGACGCGATTTTCGCCGATATTTGCGGTTGTTTGAGCGGTAGGGTGAACATTCGTCGCGATGCGGTTGATTTCGTGCCCGTGGCGTGGACCGTGCGGGCGATGAACGGAACGCTCGTGCGGCCGCGCGCCGAAGAAAGGTCGGAATCACGCGTGACGCTCGACCTGAGCGCGTTTCAGGCGGGGATTTACATCGTGAGCCTGCGCGATCAATACGGCAAGGTCATCACGAGGCCGCTGAACGTGAAGTAAGACCTATTTCCTGAATTCCACGTCGTCCATTTGGGGTTCCTTCATGAGGCCCTCCACGACCTTGCCGACGGGCAGGCCGTCGAACAGCAGGGCGTGCAGACCTTCGAGGATGCGCATCCGGATCCCGAGGCTGGTCAGGCGGGCGTGAACGTTGCGGACGGTATGGACGCCTTCGGCGACTTCGCCGATTTCACGGACGGCTTCGTCGAGGGTTTTGCCCTGACCGATGAGGCGACCCACGCGGAAGTTGCGGCTTTGCGGTGACGTACAGGTGGTCACCAGATCGCCCACACCCGCGAGCCCGAGGAAGGTCAGGGGATTCGCGCCCGATTTTTCCGCGAAGCGGCTCATTTCGGCGAGGGCGCGCGTGAGGATCATGCCGCGGGCGTTGTCGCCCAGATCGAGCGCATCCGCGAGGCCGGTCGCGATCGCGTAAACGTTTTTCAGCACGCCGGCCAGCTCCACGCCGCGCCTGTCGGGGTTGCCGTACACGCGGAACCACGGGCACGACAGCCATTCCTGAACCGCCGTGACCAGGGCCTGATCCGGGCTCGCGATGACCGTGCCGCTGAGCTTGTGCGCGGCGATTTCCCTGGCGAGGTTGGGGCCGCTGAGCGCGCCGATGCGGCGGCACGGCGTTTCCTCGGCGAGGATGTCGGTCATCATTTTGAATGTGCCGGTTTCGATGCCCTTGGTCGTGCTCACCAGCATCTTGTCGGCGTGCAGGAAGGGCGCAAGGGCGCGCACGGTTTCGCGGAACCACGGGCTGGGCACACACAAAAGAATCAGGGCGGCGTCCTGCGCCGCGTCGGCCAGCGAGGCGGTTCCCGTGATGTTGCCGCTGAGGGTGATTCCCGGCAAATACTTGGCGTTGACGTGCGTGTTGTTGAAGGCCGTCGCCGCGTCTTCGCTGCGGAACTGCAGCGCCACGGGATGACCGTTGTGCCCGAGAATGTCGGCCAGCGCGCTGCCGAAGCTGCCGCCGCCGATGACCGCCACTTTCGGTTTCAGGTGCGTGCCGTTCATGCCGCCCTCCACAGCGCCGCGACGTCCGCGACGGTCAGTTCATCGAGCCGACGCACAATGCGGTGCGCGCCCTCAAGCGTTGACTCCGGGTGCGTTCCCGCCACCCCGATCACTTTCATGCCTCCCGCCAAACCCGCGCGAATGCCCACCGGGGCATCCTCGAACACCACGCAGCGCGCGGGATCCACACCGGTTTTTTCCGCCGCCTTCAAAAACACATCGGGTTCGGGCTTTCCGCGGGTCACGTCCTCGGCGGTGACGATCCCCGTGAAAAACCCTTTGAATCCGAAGGCCGCGAGGCACGTGTCGATGTTCAACCGATGCGTGGAGGAGCCGATGGCGCAGGGAATGCCCGCTGTCTGCAAACGCTCCAACCAGGTGCGCACGCCCGGCAGTGGTTCGATGCCTTCGGCGTTTATGATGGCGCGGTAGAGTTCTTCCTTCCGGAGCGACAATCGGCGGATTTCCGCCGCGTCGCGCGACCAGCCGAGGATCTCGGGAATGATGGCCTCGTTCTTCATGCCGAAGCTGCGTTTGAAGTGTCCCTCGGGCAGGGCGCGTTGTTCCTCGGCGGCCAACAGGTCCCAGCTGCGCTCGTGTTGGGACGATGAATCGAGGACCACGCCGTCCCAATCGAAGAGGGCCCCGAAGAGCGGCGCGTCCGAAGGCGGCGGGGCGGGCGATTCCGGGTTGCTGTTCGACGGGGGCGTGGGGGAAGAGGACATGCGCCAAAAGATAGACGGTAGCGCGTCAAGGTGGTGCGGGACATCGGGCGCGCGGCGCTCTTTTTACGGCATCCGCTTGCGCATAATTCATACTTTCACGCCATGCGCTTGTTCCCTTTTTCATCGCGTGTTCTACTGGCCTCGTGCGCGCTGCTTTTTGCGTCGGGTTCCATGACCGAAGCGGCGGGACGTCGTCCCGCCAAGGGCAAAAAGGCGGTCGCGGCCGCGCCGGTCGTGGCGCCTCCCACGGCGCGCGAGGCGCGCGCGTACCAAGCCGCATGGGCCGAAGCCATGCGCGATTACCGGCGCGGCGATTTTCGAGGCGCGGTGGTGGAACTCGGGAAGATCGGAAAGGCCGCCCGAGGGTCTTCGGCGGACCCGCTCGCCGAACTGTACCGCACCGTGGTGACGGGACAGGCCTGGTGGCGCGCGCGCGACACCGCGCGCGCGGAGCTGTCGGTGAGCGCGGCCCTGGCCATGCCCGCCGCGTCCGACGCGGCATGGCAGCGTTACCTCCACCGCATGAAAATGAGGTTCCAAAGCGAACGGGCCCCCCTGTCCGCGACCGCGGCCCGCAAAGACTATTTGCTTTCGGTCACGCGCGCGCCGGTGGAGAACACCGACAAGGCCGAAGCCTACTATCGTCTGCTCGCGCTCGATACCGACAACGTCTCCGGAGCGATCACGCCCGCCGAGCGCGCGGCCTGGGCGCGCCAGTTGATCGCCCTCGCCGTGCCCGGCGCGCGCTTTGAACGCGAGTACCGCCGGTGGGCCTCGACCGCCCCGGCGATCGCGACCGTGCCGGGGAGGCCCGACAGCGCGGCCGCGGCCGTCGACACCACGCGCGAGACGCAGCGGCTGCTGATCGATTGGGAGGAGAAACTCGGGTTCTGGGACCAGGCCATCGCGCGTGCCGCGGCCTTGGCCGCGCGCGACACCACCCGTGAAACGGCGCGGTGGCTGCAGCTCAGAATCGCGCAGGGACACTACAACACCGGGAGTCACGAGAAGGCCGTTCAGGAGTATCTCCGCATCCGCGAGCGTTTCGGGGACAGTCCCGAGGTGCTCATGCAACTGGCGCGCTCCTATCGCGCTTTGGGGCAGGACGGCCCCGCGCAGTCCTGGTACACGCGATTGGTGGAGCGCTTTCCCAAGGATGGGCGTTCGGCCGAGGTGTTGTGGATGCGCGCGTTCGACGACGAGATGGGGGGCAAGGTCGACACGGCCCTGGGAGCCTACGAGCGCATCGCCCGCGATTTCCCCGCGCATGCCCGTTCCGGCGAGGCGCTGCTGCGCCACGGCCTCATCAACTACCGCCGCGGGGACTACGCGGCGGCGCAAAGATCCTTCACCGATCTCCGCCTTGCCCGCAAGAGCGGTCGGCTCACGGGCGCGGCGCATTTTTGGGAAGGCAAGGCCTACGCCGCGCGGGGTCAGGATTCCGCCGCGAACGCGGCCTGGGTCGCGCTCACGCGCGATTACCCCTTCGGCCACTACGGCCACCTCGCACGTCGCGAACTGACCGGTCGCGGGGCCTTGCCCGATTCGCTCACCTGGCCGCGACGGTTGAACGCCGCGACGGGCGAGGGCGTCCGCAACTGGTTCTACACCGCGGCGCGACTCCCGGCCACCGCGCGCGGGGCGGGCGACAGCGTGGGCACGGGAAGCGCGGCCTCGGCCCCGCGCGACACCATCGGCTTGCCGCAGGCCTCGTCCCGTGGAGGGCCGGGCTCCCCCGTCTCCGGCGCGTCGACTGAAAGTTTCGCCCCCCGCTTCGGCGAAAGCGCGTGGTTGCCGGTCGAAAAGCTGGTCGAGCTCGAACTCGACACGCTGGCGGTGCTCACCCTGCAAGCGCGCGCGAACGCCGCACCCGCCAACCTGTGGCTGATCTACGACGCCGCGGTGCGGTGCCGCACGGCGGGCTTCGGCTACGAAGCCTACCGTTTCGCCGTCCGCCTGTCCGATCGGTTGCCGCTGGAGCAATGGCCTTACGCGCCGGTGGAGGTCCTGCGGTTGTTCTACCCGCCTTCCTACATCGAACTGGTGCGCCCCGAAGCCCGCAAGGCGAACGTGCCCGCCTCGCTGGTGCTGGCGCTGATCAAGCAGGAAAGCGGGTTCGACCCGGGGGCCGTGTCGCGCGTGGGCGCGCGCGGCCTGATGCAACTGATGCCCGCCACCGGGACGGAACAAGCCCGCAAGGAGGGCTTCAAACCCTTCCATCCCGACTCGTTGTTCGCGCCGGCCGTGAACATCCGCCTCGGCGTGGCCTACCTGCGCGATGTGCTCAAGCGGCATGACGGAAACATCGACTGGGCGCTGGCGCACTACAACGCCGGACCCACCGCGCTCGCCCGCTGGATGCCGCGCCTGCAGAACCGCCCCGCCGAGGAGGCCGTGGAGGACATCGGCTACGCCGAAACCCGCGAATACGTCAAGCGCGTCGGCGCGAACTACAAGACCTATCAGGTGCTGTGGGACGGCAAATAAATCTGAAATCTGAAATATGAAATCTGAAACCGGACACAATCGTTCCGCTCAGCCGGGGACACAGCACAATTATCGAGCTCCTCTGCGTTCTTTCATATTTCATGTTTCATGTTTCATAATTCTGCTTGCTGCGACTTCCTCCGTGTCCGCATCCTCCTGCTTTCCCCTTGCCCGCCTCAAGTACTCCGGCGGGGGAGACTGGTACGCGGGGCCGAGCATGCTGCCGAACCTGGCGAAGCGGTTGAAGGCCGATCTGGGAATGAACGTGTGTCCGGGGGAAAAAACGGCGGATGTCTTGTCCGCGGGTCTGTTCGAAACGCCGGTGCTGTTCATGACCGGTCACGGACGGGTCTCGTTTTCGGAGGAGGAACGCCGTGCCTTGCGGGCGTTTTTGGCCCGCGGCGGCCTCCTGTTCGCGGATGACAACTACGGTCTGGCGGAATCGTTCCGCGCCGAGATGGACACGCTGTATCCGCGCAATCCTTTACGGCCCTTGCCCTCATCACATCCGGTGTTCAACAGTCATCACCGCTTTCCCGCCGGGCTGCCCAAGATTCACCAGCACGACGGCAAGCCCGCCACGGCCTACGGGATCGAGGTCGATGGTCGCATCGTGGTGTTGTTCACGCATGAATCCGATCTGGGGAACGGCTGGGAGGACCCCGCCGTGCATGACCTGCCTCCGGCTTTGCGCGAGCAGGCCCTGCGCATGGGCGTGAATGTGTTCGCCTGGTTTCTCGAGGGAGCGCGGGCGCGGGGCGGCGCTGTGCGCATGCCAAAATCAAGCCCGGAGGCGACCTCGCGATGAAGGCGAGGGAACCGGAGGGAGCCGCCGCGCGTTGGCCCGCTCTGACGCGCCTCGGTGCGATCCCGGCGCGTTTGTTCGCGGCGCGTCTGGCGGTTCGCTGGCGGATCGCGGCGGCGGTCGTGGCCACCATCCAACTGGCCGCGCTCGCGCTCCTGTCCTTGACGGCCGCCGCGCGGCCTTACGAAGGCCTGTGGTTGAAGCTCGCGGCGGCAACCTGGTTCCTGTGGTTCGCCCCTTTCGCGTTGTTCCTCGCGAAGTCGTGGTCGCTTCGACGTGCGGGGAAGCACTCCGGTTCTCTCGATGACCTCGCGGCCGAACTCGACCGCTTGAATCCCGCCGCGCCCGACGTGTTCCGCACCGCGCGACGACCAGATGTCCACAACACCTCCACGCTCGACGCTTTGGAGACCTTGTTCAAAACCTGGGAGCCGCGCCTGGTCGTTCCCGCCGCCTCGCGGGTGTTCGGTCGCGACCTCGCAGGCATGGCCCGCCGCTTCGGGTTGTCGGCGGCGATCCTTCTGTTCGCGGTCGCCGCGCTGATACCCGCGTTTCATCCCGCTCCCGACTCCTCGCCTGCGGGTTACGGCGGTCGCGCCGCGGGCCTTTTGCGCATGCTGGCGCCGCTGAGCGCCCTTGCGGCCGTTCCCGCACCGCGCCTCACGCCCGTGGGCCTCCCCTCGCGCGTGGCGCGCGGCGACACCGTGGACATCGAGGTCGAGGTGGCGCATGTTCCCCGTGACCGCCCCGTGCACGCCCGGTTGATTCTGTCGGGCGACGGGCCCGGCCCACAGCGAGGCCCGCGCGAGGTTCGCTATGAGTTGGCCGGGGTCCGGGGAGCCGCGGCGAAGGGCTCCGCCAACACACGCCGTTTCCGCTACGGGCCCGTGAATGGCGATTTTTCGGTGCGCTTCACCGCGTTGAATGCCTCTTCCCGGTCATATGACGTTGAGATGGTGACGCCTCCGCGGCTACAGACGCTGACGGTGACGATCACCCCGCCGGCTTATACCCGCCTGCCGCGCGAAACCCGCGAGGTTGCGCCCGCGCGTTTGGCCCTGTTGCCGGGCACGCGCCTCGTGTGGAGCGGCACGGCGGACCGCGATGTCCACGTGTGGTCGGCTTCGTGGACGTCGCCGGGCACGCCCGGTGCGGATTCGGGGAGGAGGCCCGTGCCGCGCGCGGACGCGAGTCGGTCGCACGGGGTGATCGCGCGGGGCAACGGCCGCGAGGTCCGGTGGGAGCGGATGATTCGCTCACCGGGTGCGGTGACCCTGCGTCTTGAGGATAAAACCGAAGAGGGCGGCGCGCGTGCGGAGGAAGGGCCATGGCACATCGACCTGCGCGCCGACGCCGCGCCCGAGATCACCTTGTTGACCCCTGAGGGAGACGGTGAGCTGCCGCGCGGCTTGAAGGTCCCGCTGGTGTTCCGCGCCACGGACGATTTCGGCGTGGGGGCCGTGCGTTTGCATACGGTGTGGCGCGACGCGGAAGGACGCGTCCGGGCGCAAGGATCGCGTGTGATCACCGGATGGCTGGACGCGCGCGACGGACGCGGGGCCGGAGTATGGGACGGCGCGGGCGGCGTTGCGGGAAACGGTCCCGCGCTGACCCCGCAAGCGGGCGAGACCATCGAACTCACGCTCGAGGCGGCGGACAACGACGCGGTCAATGGGCCCAAGAGCGCGCGTTCCGCCACGGTGAGCCTGCGTTTGCCGTCGGCCGAGGAGGTCGCCGCGCAGATCGGCGCGCGCGAGCGCGACGCCGCGGCGGGTCTGGCCAGTGCCATGGAACGCGAGAAGCGGGCCGAGCGCGCGCTGCAGGCGGCCGATAAAGGCAAGCAAGCCGACGCCCCGCCCACCGCCGGTGAATGGGACGTGCGTCGTGTTCTCAGCGACGAGCCGCGCCGTCATCTGCAGGAGTTGCGCCGCCAGCTCGACACCGAGATCCGTCAGGCGGAGCAGGGGGTCTCCCGCCTGATGGACGCGCCGGGACAACCGGGTCAGCACACCCTGCCCCCACACCCTCCGGGTGATGTGAAATCGTTGAAGGACTTGAAGCGGGAGGCCGAGGCCATGGAAAAGCGCCTCCCCGTGCCCGAGATCGCGCGCGCTCCCCTTCCCGAGCGGCGGCGCGCGCTTGAAGCGCTGAGCCGCGACCAGAAAGCCCTTGACGACAAAATGAAGTCCTTGCGCGCCGAGGAGGCGAGCCGGAAAAAGCCGGCGGAGAGTTCGGACAAGACGCCCTCCAAAACATCGCCCGACGCGCAGGCCCGCGAGAAGCGGGAAGAGCGCGCCCGGCGTGAGCAGGAGGAAAATCGAGCGCGTTTGGAGGACGACCTTCGCCGCCAAATCGGCGAGCAGGAGGATTTGAAGAAGTGGCTCGCCGAACAGGAACGCACCGAGGCGGCCAAAGCGCAGCGCGCGGAGGCGGCCGCACGCCAGCAGGATCAAGCCCGCGAGGACGTGCGCGAAGCGCTCGAGCAGATCGACGAGGCCATGCGCAAAGGCCTCGAGAACGGGACGCTCGGGCCCGAGGTGCTTGAGAAGATGGACCGCATCCGGGAGCTGCTCGAAGAGGTGCTCGACGAAGGCGAGAAAGAGCGCCTGCGGCGCGAGTCGGCGGGCGACGAACCCGGCGCCGAGGATCTGGAGCGCGCCATGCGGGAGCTTGTGGACAAGAAGGATGGCCTTAAAAAGGATCTGGAGCGCGCCATCCGCATGCTGGAGACCATGCGCGATCAACGCGCCCTGCGCGACCTCAGCGAGGAGGTGAAATCGCTGGAGGCCGGCCAAAAGGAACTGGCCCGCGCGCTTGACGCGGCCGATCAACCCGACCAGTCCCCTGCCCGGCTCGCGAACGAGCAGGAAGATCTGCAAAAGCGGCTCGAGCAGGCGCAAAAGCGGCAGGAGTCCCTGGCAGCGCGCCCTGCAATGAAACCCCTCCGCAAGGAATCGCTGCCGCAGAAAATGCGGGAGGCCCGTGCCGGCATGCAGAAAGCGTCGGAGCAGTTGCGCAAGGCGAAATCCGACAGGCAAAACCGGGAAGCGCGCGCGGGCGCCAAATCGGGCGCCGACCTCGCCGCCAAAAAACTCGCCGAGGCCGCCGCCGAAATGGAGAAGGCGCTGGCGAGCATGGATCAGGGGGCCGACATGGCCGAGGTGCGCGCGGTGCTGGAGGAAACCCTCGAATTCACGCGGTGGCTGGAGGGCGCGACCAATTCGTCCACCGCCGCGACGACATCGGGGCTGTCCTTCCCGTCGCCCACCGGCCCCGACGCCGCCTCGTCGGCGCGCATCGCGCGCTGGCTCTCCGGCCGTATCGACAAACTCGCGGCCGCGCGTCCGTTCGAGAGCGATGCGCTACGGCGCGCCTCGCTCGGCATGGCCGCCTACGCCGACGCCCTCGCGACCTCGGTGACCTCAGGGGCCTCGGCGGCTTCCGGGACGAGCGCGACGAGTCCCGACACCGCGCCCCTCGATCTTGACGCGCTCGCCGGCGTGCGCCGGCACGCACGCGCCGCCGCGCGGGAGCTCCTCAAGTGGCTGAGCGATCAAAACGGCGGCGGCGGCGAGAACGAAGGCGACGGACAGGGCGACAGCGAGTTCGGAGGGGGAGACCAAGGCGAGTCGGGGAACGAGGGCAGCGACGGCGTCGCGCGGCGCATGCGGGGCATGTCGGGTCAGCAGATGGCCGCCAATCGCCTCACGCAAGAGCTTCTGCGCGAGCTCATGCGGGAGCGCGGGAACGCGGGTGGACCCGGCGAGCCCGGGGGCGCCTCTTCCGGATCGACGGGCGGGCGCCCCTCCGGGTCGCAAGGCGGTTCGCAAGCGGGAAACCAACAGGGAACCGGGGGTGGGGGTCGCGCTGCGGATCAGGGCGTTGCGGGCGGCCCGGGTGGCGCGAGGGCCGGGCAGGGCCCGGGACAAAGCGGACCCGGCGGCGAGTCCTCGCCGTCCTCCCCGTCTTCGTCCTCGGCGCGCGGCGCCGCCGCCAATGCCCAACAACAAATCGCCGACGCCCTGGAAAGCCTCGCCGAAGGCGCGGACGACGGCGGCGGCGCCGCGCGCAAACTCCGCCAGCTCGCCGAGGAGGCGCGCGCGCTGGAGCGCGCGTTGCGCGGTGGCCGTCTCGACCCCGAGGCGCTGCGCAAGCGGCAGGAGCAGTTCCGCACGCGGCTCCTCGAATCGGCCGACGCGATGGAGGAACGAGGCCAGCAGCGCGAACGCCGCGCCGAGGCCTATCGCGGCGGCATCACGCCCGCGACGGCGCGTTCGCTTCCGCTCGACAGCCTTGCGGCGGAGCTCCGCCGCCGTCGTGAAGACGCGCGGCGTTTGCCCCTCACTCCCGAACAAAAACGTCGGGTGGAATGGTACTATGAGAGGTTGATCGGGGATGGCCCTTGAGAAGCTCGGAGCTCGGAACTCGGAACTCGGAGCTTGAACCCAGAATGGAGAACTCGGAACTCGGGCCTTGGATCATGACGGGCAGGGCGCCCCTGTTCAATGCGTCCTGCTTCGCATGCCGCTTGTGTTTCTGAGTTCCGCACTCTGATTTCCGCACGTCCCCAAACATTTCATCGCACAACTCGTCAATGAACCCAATCATGAAACTTGATGCCACGCTCGTCTCCCTCGGCTTCCGGGTGTTGGAGGCGCTGCGCACGGTCTTGGCGTTCGGGCGCTTTGCGCTCGGGCTTCTCGCCGCGATGCCGGGGATGGCGCGTCAGGGGCGCGCGGTGCGCGACCAGCTGGTGTGGATCGGAGTCACCTCGCTGCCGCTGGTCGCGTTCATTTCGGTGTTCACCGGCGCGGTGGCCGCGTGGCAGGCCGCGCACAACTTCGCGGACTACGTGCCGCTGCGCTACGTGGGTTCGGCGGTGGGCAAATCGGTCATGCTGGAGCTCGGGCCGGTTTTGACCGCGCTGGTGGTGGCCGGTCGCGCGGGCGCGGCCATGGCCGCCGAACTGGGGACCATGGCCGTCACCGAGCAACTCGACGCCATGAAGGCGCTCGGTCTGAACGCCCGTCGCCTTTTGTACGCGCCCCGCGTGCTGGCCGCGGTGATCGCCCTGCCGCTTTTGACCATTCTGTCGTCGGCCATCGCCCTGCTGGGGGCTCTGGCGGTGGTGACCTTGTTTCGCGGCATGTCGCCGGAAACCTTCTTTTTCGGTGTTCGCCTGTTTTACGACGACCGCGATCTGGCGGCGGGGTTGATCAAGGCGGCGGCGTTCGGCGGCTGGATCGGCCTGTTCGGCTGCTGGTTCGGCTCCACCAGCACGCGCGGAGCCGAAGGCGTGGGCCGCTCCACCATGGCGACGGTCGTGTGGACGGACATCGCCATTCTGCTCAGTGGTTTCGTTCTGTCTAAATTGCTGCTTCCATGATACCTCGCAACCTGACCCACATCGAGCAACGCGGTGATTTCGTCCAGACGCTGCGCGACGCGTTCAGCCAGCCCGATTCCGCCGTCCGCAACCGCGAGGTCAAGGCCGTGCTGCAACGCCAGCGCGACAAGATCCGTCGCCTGAACCGCGAGGGGTCTTCGGGCGCCGACGTGGTGCGTTTCATCAGCGAAATGGTGGACACGCTGCTCCGCGTGATGTGGGAGCACCTCGAGAACGGCATCCCCGAAGACGCCCATTGCGTGGCGGTGGTTGCGGTGGGCGGTTACGGCCGCATGGAGCTGTGCCCTCAGAGCGACATCGACCTTTTGGTGCTCACCTCTCCCGACCCGGACGGCTACGAGCGGGAGCAGGCCGAAACCATCATCCGCAGCCTGTGGGATTTCGGGTTTTCCGTGGGGTCTTCGGTGCGTTCGCTGGCGCAGTGCAAGGAAGCGTCGGCCAAGGATCCGGAGACTTGGACCTCGTTTTTGAACGAGCGGTTCATCGCCGGCGACTATCGCCTTTACCGCGGATTCGCGGACCTCATGCGGAAAAAGCTTTTTCCGTGGCGCATCGCCGCCCTGGTGCGCTCCAAGATCGGGGAGCACGAGGCCCGTCGGGAGCGCATGGGGTCGCTGGTTCAGATGCTGGAGCCCAACATCAAGGAAGGAAGCGGGTGTTTGCGCGATGTCCACTCCATGATGTGGATCGCCAAGGTGCGTCACGATTGCGCGAATTTCGAGGATCTGGTGAGGGAGGGCCTCATCACCCCGCAAGAGCAGGAAGACCTGCGTGCCGCTTACGACTTCCTGCTGCAGGTGCGCTGCTGCCTGCATTTCATCACCCAGAAGAAGGACGATCGCCTCAATTTCCATCTGCAGCCGGAGGTGGCGGCCGAAGTCGGCTTCACCGACGAAGGCAGTTTCAAGGCGGTGGAGATCTTCCTCAAGGTGTTCTACCACCACACCAAAACCGTGAACCGGGTGACCGAGGCGGTGATTTCGCGCTGGGTTCCGCCCGTGCACGGCGATCGCCGGGGTTCGGCGGCCGTCCGCAACCACGAACGCTTCGCCGCGGTGGACGGCGCGCTCGAGTTGCGCGTGAAAACGGGAAATCCCTTCCGCGGCAACCTCGACCTCATTCTCGACTTCTTCGACCTCGCCAACGCCGACGGCTTGCGCTTCGGCCATCAGGCGCTGTTCCGCCTGCGCCAGGCGGTGGCGCAATTGAGCGTGCAGGAGGGACTGGACCTCTCCGGCCCCCTGTACCGTTTCCTCGCGCTGTGCCAGCGCACCGACCGCGTGGGCCGCATGCTGCGCAGCATGAACGACGTGGGGCTGATCAGCCTGCTGATCCCGGACTTCGCTTACATCTACTGTCACAGCCACCACGACATCTACCACATTTACACCACCGACGAACACACCATCACCGTGGTGAGGCAACTGGCCTACCTGGCCGGCACCACCGAAAAGGAACTCTCCTCGCTGCGGAGCGCCAATGCCCGCATCGCCGATCGCCCGGCCCTGGTTCTCGCGTGCATCTACCACGACCTCGGCAAGGGCCTCGGTCCCGGCCATTCGGTCACCGGCGCGCGGATGTCGTTCGCCTTCATGCAGTCGGCGGGGTTCTCGCCGTCGCGCTGCCAGCTCGTTTCCAACCTCGTGTTGCATCATCTGTTGATGAACGACGTGATCCAACGCCGCGACCTCGACGATCCCAAAACCATCCGCGACTTCCTCACCAAGGTGGAGACCCCCGCGTTCCTTCACAACCTCTACGTGCTGACCTATTGCGACACCTCCTCGGTTCACCCGGACGCCTGGTCGGCGTGGAAGGCCGCGCTGCTTGAAAAGCTTTACGAATCGACGCTGCAAACCATGCTGCGTCCGTATCAGGAGGCCCAGTCCCTCTCTCAAGGGCACGCGCAGGGGGCGCCGCGCCTTCCGGGCGAAGACGAACTGCAGGCCGCGCTCGCGCGCGTGCTGCCCGCCGGCGAGATCGCGGGGCACATCGCCAGTCTGGGCGCGAACTATCTCGCGGCCCATTCGGTGGAGGAGGTGGCGCTTCATGCGGGGCTATTGCGCGAAGCGACCTCGGGCGGGGCGTCCGTTTACGGCGTCCACATCCGCACCCGCGGCACGCACTGGGAGGTCACCGTGGCCGCACGGGACGAAAAAGCCCTTTTGTGCCGGATTGCGGGGGCTTTGGCGCACCTCGACCTCTCCATCCTCACCGCCAAGATCTACACGTTGGGCGGAGAGCGCGCCGTGGACCGCTTCTGGGTGGCGATTCCCTCGGAGGAGGGCCTCACCGCCGAGACTCTGCGCGCTCGTATCGTGCGCGAGCTTTCGTCGAACTTCCGTCTCGATCGCGAGGAGTTGCGCGCGTTGCGCGCGCGCTTCCGCCTGCGTCAGCGCGCGCACGTCGACACCGGCACGGTTCCCAAGGTGTTGATTTCCAACGAACTATCTGACGCCTTCACCGTCATCGACGTGACCTGCCGCGACCAGATCGGCATTCTGTTCCAGGTCGCGTTGGTTCTCAGCGAACTCGGACTCGACGTGCACGGCGCGGTGCTCACGACCGAAGCGGACAAGGTGATGGACTCGTTTTACGTCACCGGAGAGGGTCGCGCGAAGGTTCTCGATGCGGCGCGTTGCGCCTCGATCGCGGAGATTCTCGAACGCGAACTCGCGTCTGCATGACGAAGTCGTGACGCGCGTCTCCATAGACTTTCTAAAAAATTTTTCAAGATTCGATTGACTATTCCTGTCAAGGGCCTTATCATTTAACCAGAGTCATCGGTCAAGGGGAAAATTTTTTGGCTACACACATTCACAACGCAACGCTTGCCGCTCATCGTGATCCTGATCACGCGCGCATGCGTCGTCGCGTGATAGCCAATAAATACGGCCCTTCCGTGCATTCTATCGTTTCACCGGAGACGTCGATCGTCACCGGTTTTTTTTTGTTCTCGGTTAATCGTTCATAATCTGAACCCATCCGGAGGGAGGTGATTTAAGCATGGCCACCAAGAAAAAAGTCGCCAAGAAGGCCGCCCCTAAGAAGGCTGTCAAGAAGGCCGCCAAGAAGGTCGTCAAGAAGGCTGCCAAGAAGGCTGTCAAGAAGGCTGCCAAGAAGGCTGTCAAGAAGGTTGCGAAGAAAGCTGCGAAGAAGTAATTCTTTGCCGCTGATTTCAACTCGTTTGAAATCAATCGTTTACCAAGGGGAGTCGGGCGCAAGCCCGGCTCCTTTTTTTTTCGGGCGCGGGCCTTGCCTCCTAGTTGAGTGGATCCACACGCATCGTTCTCGCGTTCGGGCAAGCCAGGCCCTGTCCCCCTCAAGCCCCTCGCAATCCCGTTTTCGGTGTTCAGTCATCGATGCCATTCCACCTCACGGAAAAAATCGCGGAGAACACCCGAAATACCCACCGTCAAACGAGACGGGGTGGGGAAGTCCTCCGGGTGGGAGACAGATCGCATCGCGCGTCGCGAAAATCTCAACTCATTGATTTCAGGGGAGATCAGTGGACATCGACCTGACAGATGGTGATCCGGGTTCGACAGGCCGTAGATGTGCCGAGCCGCTTGGTCGTTCGGACAGACGGGCCCGCTGGGAGGTCGAAGCGTCAAGACGACGTGCCGGAAGGAGGAACGGGGCCACATATCCGGGCCCCATTCCCCTCCGCGGCGGCGCTTCTTGTCCCTTACATGCGTTCGATGGCGGGAACGCCGATCATTTCCAGGGACTGGCCCAACACCGATTTGGCCGCCCTCACCAAAAGCAACCGCTCACGCTGCTCGTCGGAGCCCAAAATCCGGTTCGAGTGCAAAAAGCGGTGCGTGGCGTCCGCCAGCGAGAGCGCATACTGCGCCAGCGCGCAGGGATCCAGCGAAAAGGCCGCGTTCGCCACGCGATCGGGGTATTGGGCCAAAAGGTCCGCCACCGCGAAGGCGTCGACGTCGTCGAACACCGACCAGCGCACGCCCGTGAGCTCGCCGGGGTCGAACCCCGTGAGCGGCAGGTCGGCCTTGCGGAGAATGCTGCACAGGCGCACGTGCGCGTTTTGCACGTAGGGTCCCGAATCGCCCTCGAAGCTCAGGGCCTGATCCCACTCGAAGCGGATGTCGTTGAGACGACGATTCTTCAGTTCGCTGAACACCAGGGCGCCCACCGCGATGCGGAGGGCGAGGCTCCGGTCGTTCGCCGCGTCGGGATTCTTCTCCGCCATGATGCCGGCGATCTTGTCGCTGGCGGCCTCCAGCACGTCCTTGAGCAGGCTGGCGTGGCCGCTGCGCGTCTTGCCCTTTTCCCAGTTGCCCTCGTCGCTTTTGTGAAGCACCAGGCCGAAAGGGATGTGCTCGTTGCGGTCATGCCAAGGTTCACCCAACAGTTCCAGAACCTTGAACAGTTGCTGAAAGTGCAGCGATTGCCCGTTGTCCACCACGTAGAAGCTGCGCGCGAACGCGTAGGTCTCCCAGCGGTACAGCGCCGCCGACAAATCGCGCGTGATGTACAGAGTGGAGCCGTCGCTTTTTCGGATCAGGGCGGGGGGCATTCCGTAGGCCTCAAGGTCCACCACCTCGGCGCCTTGGCTGGTGGTGAGGATCCCTTTGGCCTGCAACAGGTCGAGCACCGGCTGCAGGCGGTCGGCGAAGAAGGCTTCGCCGATCCACGAGTCGAAGTCGACGTTCAGGATGGCGTACAGGCGGCGCAGTTCAACGAGGGTCACCTCGCGGAACGCGTTCCACAGCACGCGGTAATACGCATCGCCGGCCTCCAGTTTCGCGAAGGCTTCGCGCGCCGCGTTCTCAAGCTCCGGCTCGCCTTCGGCGGCCTTGGAGAACGCCTTGTACAACCCGTTCAGCCGCTCCAGCGTCAGCGTGGCGAGGTCGGCCTCACCCAATCCTTCGCGCACGAACATCACGATGAGCTTGCCGTACGAGGTGCCCCAGTCGCCCAGATGATTCACCCGCGTGACGGGATGGCCGAGCTTGCGGAACACGCGGCTCAGGCTGTTGCCGATCATGGTGCCGCGCAGGTGATGGAACGCCAGCTCCTTGCCCATGTTGGGCGAAGAGAAGTCGATCACGATGGGTTTGCCGGCGCCCACGGTGGAATCGCCGTAGGCGTCCCCGCGCGTCAGCACCTCAGTGACCACGCGCTGCGTGAACAGGGCCTTGTCGGCGAAGAAGTTCAGATAGCCAGACAGGGCCGCCACGCGCGTGAAGCCCGGCGGGGGCGGCAAGGTGCGCGCCAATTCCTCGGCGATGGCCGCCGGGGCTTTCCGCAGGGCCTTCGCGAGCGGAAAACAGGGAAAGGAGAAATCGCCGTGGTCGGCGTGTTGCGGCAAGGTGATCGCCGCCTCGATCTTCGCTTCATCCAGTCCCGACTCCGCGGGGAGCAGCGGGACGATCGCCCGGGCGATCTCGCGCTTAAAGGTCGCCATCGTCGTCCGTTTCCTCGCCGTCGTCAAAGGTGGGCAGGGCGTAGTCCGAAGCCTTCAGCGCCGTCGACGGCGCGTCCGCCCACAGGCGCTCCAGCGAGTAGAACCCGCGCGTCTGCTTCTCGAACAGGTGCAGGATCATGTCACCGTAATCCACCACGGCCCAGCGCACGCCGGGCATGTACTCCGAGCGCAGCGATTTGATGCCTTCGCGGCTCAGCGAACGCTGCACGGTGCTCAGAATCGAGCGCATCTGGGGTTCGTTCGAGCAGGTGGCGATCAGATAATAGTCGGCCACCGTGCTGAGGTTGCGCAGATCCATGAGCACCACCTCTTCGGCCTTTTTGGCGAAGAGCACGGCCGCGGCCTTGTGGGCGGTCGTCAGAGCGGCATCATCGGAGGACGGCGCGGCGGCCCCGCCGGGCGCGGGGGTGATGATGGCGGCTTCGGGCTTGACCGGCTTGTTCAGGAACGACTCGGCCACGATCTGCGCGATGCGCGCGGCCTTGTTGCCCGAGACCTTCAGGCCTTTCAGGCTGACGGAGGCGGCTTTCTCGGCCGCGCCAAGTCGCGGCTTTGCGGTGGCGGTCTTTTTAGCCGCCGTTTTTTTCGCAGCGGATTTTTTCACCGCGGGTTTGTCGGCCGATTTGAACGGTGACGGTTTCACCGGGGCTTTTTTCGCCGCGCCTTTTTTGGCGACGGTCTTTGCGGCCGCTTTTTTGACCGCGGTCTTTTTCACCACCGATTTTGCGGGGGCGGCTTTCTTGACGGCGACCTTTTTCACGGCGGCCTTCTTGACGACTTTTTTCGCGGCTTTCTTCACGGTGTTCCCTGCTTGTTTGTGGGCCATTTTCTCATAAGCTCCTTGTAATCCTTACCGATGATGACGGTCGCTTCCACCAGCGAGGCCGGGTGCTGCAGGTGTACGACGCGGTCCGTGCCCAGCGCGCGCGCGAGGCTTTGCGCGATGGTGTCGGAGGCCGTGCGCGCCAGCACCAGCGTATGCTCGTAGCTCCAGCTGCGGGCGTTGCCCGATTCGATCACGTCGAACCCTTGCTCCACGAGGTAGCCGCGAAACACATCGACCTGGCCGGCGCGCCCGCTGCCGTTCAGAACCTGAATCTGTCCGGTGTTGGCCTTGAAGGCCGGGGGGGCTTTGCGCTCTTCGCCGCACCCGGACAGAACCGTGAGGGCGGACAGGCACAGCGCCGCCAGGGCGGCGGGCGCGTGAAATCTCGGGCCCGCCGTGCGCGGACGCCGACGGAATGCGAAATGGGGCCGGTCGTTCCCGGCGGCGATCACGTGACGCAATTACGGTGTCCGGCTCCCCGGGGTGGGGCGGGAGGTCGTGTAGCCAGAAGGTGAACCACCCCAGGCCTTATAGGCATCCGGTCCGTTGACCAGTTCGAAGTTGAAGGTGAGGCGTTCGGAGGGGCGGTACTCAAGCCCCATGCGCGGGAGCACAACCGAACCAAGTCCGTTGCCCGTCTGATCGAGACCCGGCATCGAGGAATGAATCGGCGTGTGGAAGCCCACATCCACAAACCCCGTCATCAGCGGCGTGAAACGATAGTTCAAGGTGTTGAGGTAGAGACCCGAGGAGGCCGATCCCTGCGGGCCCGACATGGCTGAAAGCGAATAGCTCTGGTTCATGAAAAAGCGACCGGGCTCACCGAGTGACAGCGAGGGTTCACGCGCGACGGAGCCCGCCGTGGAGCCCAGACCGCGCGCCGGGGAGGTTGCGGGTGAAGCCGGACCCGTCATGCCGCGCGCGTCGAAATCCTGGGCGGCGGCCAAAACCGTGCGGGGCGTCGCCTGGGCGCTCCCGACGGCGATTCCCACCGCGCAGACGGCTACGGCCAAGAGCCATGACGGGCTTTGGACCTGGTTCCGAAGCGGCGGTGAAAATCGCATAAAAAGCCCTGGGGTTTTCATGATACCCCTAAAATACAACCTGAAAACAGGGCCCGTGTTATTCCTTGGGGCGGTTTTCCGCATCGACCTTCACCACTTTTTGGGCGAAGGTTTCCAGCGCGGCGTCATCCAGCCACGTGAAGGCCATGATGATGACCAGATCGCCGATCTGCACCAGGCGGGAGGCCGCGCCGTTGACGCAAATTTCGCCGTTTCCCGGCTTTTTTCCGCGAATGCAGTAGGTCTCGAAGCGCGCCCCGTTGTTCAGGTTCACGACCTGGACCTTCTCGAACTCCTTGATGTCCGACAGCGCCATCAGGGCCGGATCAATCGAAATCGAACCTTCGTAGCTGAGGTTCGCGTCGGTGACCGTCGCGCGGTGGATTTTGGATTTGAGGATTTCGCGAAGCATGGGGTCGGAGCGCCTTTGAAAAACCTTGAAAACGGAGGGTCCGTGGTGCCGGGAGCGAGAATCGAACTCGCACGGGAATTACCCCACCGGATTTTGAGTCCGGCGCGTCTACCAATTTCACCATCCCGGCAGGAACGGGAGGGGTAAATATAGTTCGAGGAGGGAAGAGTGATTAGGGATCAGGCGGAAATAGACGGTGAGAGGCAGGTGGTCAGTGGTTGGTGGTATGAGGGGCAAATTTGTCAACAAGATGAACGGAAACGCGGCGCCCACTCCCATACCCAACCCTGTAACCACATACCACCTGCCACACTCTCAAACCACCGCCCTCCGCACCTTACATCCCCACCACCCTGTATTCATACCCGAGTGTCTTCAGGCGTTTCCCTTCGGCCTCGGCGGCGGCGGCGCTGTGAAAGCCGCCCGAGAGCACGCGGAACAGCTCGCGATCACCCGACCTGAGGGGCGCGATGCGCGCGATGACCTTGCGGCCGGCCAGTTCCTTCACGAGGCGCTCGGCGTTGTCCCGCAGCGAGAATACGCCCAGCTGCAACGTGTGGGTACCCGCGATCCTCGGCTTTTCCGGAACGGCAGGGGTTGTTGGGGTGGGGCGCGCGGCGCGCGTTGCGGACAGGGAGCGGGCTTCCGGTGAGAGCGGCCAGGTCCAACGCAAGGAGTCTTCCCACGCGGTGGCCTTCGGCGACTGGGGGTCGGCCTGCAGGGACAGCAGCAGCAGGCCGGGGGTTTCCTCCGGCGGCATGCGCCCGTGCGCGCCTTGCAGGGCGCGGATGGCGGCGGCCGTGTCACCCGGTTCGCCGCGCGCCATCAGCGCGCGCGCCTGGGCGGCGCGCGCCAGCGGCCAGAAATAGGCGCCCGAACCTTTGGCCTCGATCAGGCGGAGGTAGGCGAGGGCCGTGTCGAGGTAGGCGGCGCGCGCGGGTTGGCGCTTCACCAGTTGCAGGCAGGCGTGCGCCATCCAGTAGGCCGCCTCCTGAGACCACACGCCGCTGGGGTGGCGCTGCAGGTAAAGCCGGAACTGCGGGATGGCGAGGTGGAACCGGTCGGCGGCGTAGTGGTACTGCCCGAGCCTGAACACGGATTCACCGCGCATTTGCTCGGGCGCGGAATCGGATGACGCGCCCGTATAGCCGCGCGCCGAGGCCTCGCCGTCGGCCTCCAGCTTGCCCGCGAACATCGAGTTCCACACCGCGGGCAGGTCGCGGGCGTGGCGGCCGACCAGGGCCTGGGCTTCGTCGAGGTTTCCCTCCGCCGCGAGGCGCCCTGCCTCGCGGCGCACCGAATCCGCCTTCGAGGCCGCGGAGGCCTGCGCGACGGTTTCGGTCGCCGGCATGAGGGTCAGGGCGAGGGCGCACAGCGCACCGACCCGGGCGTTCACGCGCCCGCAACGCGACCTCACATCCCTGATCACGAACATCATCCCCTCACGCTCCGGAAGAGGTGGTTGAAGCGGCGGATCCGTGAGGCGCGTTCTGCTGCACGATCTGGCGGAGCCTCGCGATTTCCTGATCGCGGCGGCGCAGTTCCAGCCGCAGCATCATCACCCGCCACGCGTCGATGAAGGCGAACAGCACTACCCCGGCGGAGAAGGCCAGCAGGATCCAGAACCCCAGCACCAACGAGGTGCTCCACGTCAGGAACGAGAAGGCGATCGGCAACCCCAAGCTGTGCTGGTTCTGGAAAATGACGACGGCGAACACCAGAAGCAGCGCGACGAAAAGGATGCGGCGGAGGAGTTTCATAGGGTGCCTCATGGGAAATGAGCAATCCTCAAAAAGAACTGTACAGCAATACAACAGTACAACAATTAACACGGCGCGGTTTAAATGTTACTTCCCGTCATCCTGCCTTTACTGTCGTACTGCTGTACGGTAGTACTGCTAAAAATCAGGCCATGACGAACGAAAATTGAGCATTCCTCCTCAATCCGTCACGACCTCACCCCGCAAGATTAGTCCGCGCCTCTCGATGATGCGCGCCTTGACGTACGCGCCCTTCTCGACGCCGGGCGCGGCGGGGACGATGATCTTTTTGAACCCGTCGGTCTTGCCCATCCACTCGCCGTCGTTGCGGCTGGAAGGCGACTCGATCAGAATCTCCTCGACGCGGCCCACGAGGGCTTCCAGTTTTTCCTCGGTGTGGCGCATCTGCGCCTCGATCACGCCCTCAAGGCGTGATTGCTTTTCCTCGGGAGTGAGGGTTTCGACTTCGTCGAAAGACGGCGTCCCTTCGCGCGGCGAGTAGGAGAACATGAAGGCATGGTCGAAGCGCACGGCCTCCATCAGCGACAGCGTGTCGGCGTAGTCGGCTTCCGTTTCGCCCACGAACCCCGTGATGATGTCGGTGGTGATGGACACATCGGGTATGGCGGCGCGCAGCTCCTCGACGATTTCGAGATAGCGCTCGCGCGTGTACTGGCGGCGCATTTTCTTCAGCAGCGCCGTGGAGCCCGATTGCAGGGGCATGTGGACGTGCTTGCAGACCTTTTCGCACTCGGCGATGGCGCGGATGGTGGCTGTGTCGAAGTGGCGGGGGTGGGGCGAGGTGAAGCGGATGCGGCGCAGACCCTCCACGTCGTTCAGGCGGCGCAGCAGGTCGGCGAAGCTCACCGGCTCGGCGCCGGAGACGTCGCGGTACGAGTTCACGGTTTGGCCGAGCAGGCACACTTCGGTGACCCCGTGCGCGACGATGTGCCTCACCTCGGCGATCACCTCGTCGGCTGCGCGGCTGCGTTCCACGCCGCGCACATTGGGGACGATGCAGTAGGTGCAGCGCTTGTTGCAGCCGCGCATGATGGTCACATGCGCGGAGACCGAGCCGTCGAGCCGGGCCATGAGGCCCTCGTAGTTCTCGAAGTCGTTCTGCTCGGTCCACACCACGGGGGCGGCATCGCGGCTTTTGCCTCCGGCCTGTCCGCGGGAAGCGCGCGCCCGGCGCTCCTCCTGACCTTCAAAGATCATGTTCTCGAGCGCGCCGTAGCCGTCGGGGCCGACCACGTAATCCACGTGCTCCAGCGCGACGGGGATCTTCTCGCCGTGGTTTTGGGCCATGCATCCGATCACCGCGATGCGCACATCCGGGCGCTGGCGCTTGTGGAACCGCAGGGCCGCGACGCGCGCGTAGGCTTTGTCCTCCGCGCCGCCGCGGATGCTGCAGGTGTTCACCACGAACAGGTCGGCCTCGTCGGGATTTTCGGTGATCGCCATGCCGCGCTTCTCCAGCATGGAGGCGACCATGTTGGAGTCGTACTCGTTCATCTGGCAGCCGTAGGTGGCCAGCAGGTATTTGCCCCCGGCCTGGGGGGAAGCACCCGGTGAGACGGCGGTGGCGTCGGTGGCGGGGGAACGGGGATTCAGGGGGCTTGTCATGGGATTGTCTCGAGCGCTTCGCCGATCAGGGTCTGAAGCTCGGGGAGGGTATCGACGGCGATGTCGGGACCTTCGGCCATGATGGCCGGCACATCGCCCAAACCGCCCTTGAACAGCACGAAGGCCGTGCCGGCGGCACGTGCGGTGCGCAGATCCTGCAGGCTGTCTCCGACAAGGACGGCGTCGTGAGGCGCGATCTTCAATCCGCTCAAAATGGAGTCCAAACCTCGTGGATCGGGCTTTTTACCTAAAGGGCCGTCGCCGGGGATGACGTGCGTGAAATGGTCGAACCACCCGAGGTGACGCAGAATGCCGAGGGCGGGTTTTTCGGGTTTGTTGGTGAGCACGGCCATGGGAATGCCGCGTGCGGCCAGAGCGTCGAGCAGAGCGCGAGCGCCGGGGTAGGGGATGGTGCGGTCGAGGCAGTGCTCGCCGTAGTAGTCGAGGAACCAGCGCATTGTGCCCGCGAAATCCTCGCGGATCATGGGCCCGGGCATCTCCGCGCTTTCGAGGCTGCGGCGGATCAGGTCATCGGCGCCGTCGCCGATGTAGGACACGATGGTTTCTTCCGGGAGAGCCTTGAGGCCCCGCCACGCGAGCGTGGCGTTGACCGCCGTGACGAGGTCGTAGCGGCTGTCGATGAGCGTGCCGTCAAGGTCGAAGACCCAAAGTTTGAGGGCGCGCGGATCGGGTTCGGGGCGGGAGAGGGGCATCGTGGAAAAGATAGCGATCAGGACCCGATCGACCCAGAAAAACAAACACCCGTCAACCAGCGGGTTCACGGGTGTTTTCCGCGGGGGCAGACTGCGCTTAGGCGCGCGGCCGCCCTATTTGAGGCGCATTATGCGACGCGTGTCCCGTGCCTCATCGGCCAACAGCTCGCAGAGGTACGTGCCCGCGGGCAAATGCGACACGTCGAGCTCGGCGATGTGGCGACCGGCGTCAAGCGATTTGCGCGGCGAGCGTGCGACCACCTTGCCCCCGAGATCGCGCACGCTGACGGTGACCGAGGAGGCCGGGGTCGCCAACTGAAAGCGGATTTGCCCGACGGACCCCGTCAGTCCGATGTAGCCGGTGATTCCGAACCACGGGGCGCCTGCGCCCTGCAGGAGTCCCACCACGGTTTTGGTCGTTGTGAACGCGTCGCTCGTATCGGCCAAGGCCGGGTTTTTCAGGGTGGCGACCCGAACCTTAACCGTGGTCGATGAGGTGTCGGGAACCGTCCAGGCCACCGTGCCGGTGCTGGCAAGCACCTTCGGCGCCAGAGTGAACCATTGGGTGCCGTTGTATGAGTATTGGAGCGTCACCGTGTCGATGTGGGTCGCCGTCCAGGTGATGTTCTGCACGGTCGCGCCGACCCACGAGGTGCTCGCCGTGGGTGAGGTCAGAGCGAGCGTCGGCACGAGGGCGGGCAAGATGGAGAAGGTACCGGCCAGGGTGTCCGCTTCGCTCGGACGATTCGAGTTGAACGCGCGGAAGCGTCCCTTGGTCGTGAGCGTGTTGGGAACGGCCCAGGCCAAAGACGACGCCGAGAGGGAGAGGTTTCCAGTGGGGGAGATCACCCCGATGGGGGACCAGGTGGCGCCGCTGTCGGCGGAGAACTGAAGCGTGACCTGCGCGATGTCCTTGTGTCCGACCTGGATGCGGACCGTATCGCCGACGCGCGCCGACAACCCGCCATTGAGGCCGCCGCCGACGCCTGTGAGCGCCAGCAGCGTGTTGGTGATGATCGAGCCATTGGCTTTGGCGATCCACAGGCTGCCGTTTTGGTGGCTGGCAATGCCGGTCACGCCGCCAAGGATGGTGTCACCGAGCGACGTGGTGCGCCAGGTCAATCCCGTGTCGAGGCTGACCGCCTGAAACCCTTCGCCGATCGCGACGGCGACGGGAGGATTTCCCGCGAAGGTTACGAGCTTGACCGTGCCGGGCAGCAAGGAGGATGCGGTGTTCCAGTTGGTGCCACCGTTTGTTGTTTTCAAAATCATCCCGCCCGAACCGCCGGCAATTCCGGCACGGCCGTTCAGGAAGGCCAGTCCGTTGAGCGTCTCGGTCGTTCCGGTTTGCTGCGCGGTCCAGTTGTTTCCGCCGTCCACGGTTTTCATGATCGTACCGGTCGCGCCTGCGACCCACCCCGTGTCCGCGTGCCTGAAGTGGACGGCATTCAGGGCGGCGTTGGTTCCCACGTTCAGGCCCAGCCAATCCACCCCGCCGTTTTGCGTTCTGAACACGGTGCCGTTGTCGCCCGCAAAGAATCCCCTCGTCGTGTCGACAAACGACATGCCCCGGAATCCGTAAGTGGTGTTCGGTTCGGTTTGCGCGGTCCAGGTTTCACCGGCATCTTTCGTGACGTAAACCGACGATTTGGTGCCGGTGGCCCAGCCGGTTTTCCCCACAAGGTGAACCACGTTCAGATCGGGACGTCCGGCGATTTCACGGCGCGTCCAGGTCACGCCGCGGTCGCGCGTGGTCAACACGACGCCGCCTTGACCGACGGCCACGCCCGTATCCGCCCCGCTGAAGTGAAGGGAGCGCAACAGATCACGCGAGGTTTTCACGGGCGTCCATGTTGTGCCCGCAAAATCACTCCGTAAAATCAGGCCGCTGTCGCCCACGGCGACACCCAGGCCGGCGATCGAAAAAACCGCATTCACGTTGCGGCCGCTGGTCGCCCCTCGACGGGTCCAGGTGGTCCCGCCGTTGCTTGTGCTCAGCACCAGGCCCGAATCACCCGTGATCCAACCGGTCGTGGCGCTCACGAAGTGAAGGTGACGCAGCTTCAGGGTCGTCCCCGAGGTTTGCGATGTCCACGAATCTCCGGCATCCACCGTTTTGAGAATGGTGCCCGAATCACCGACGATCCAGCCGGTCGACCCGGTCGCAAAGCGCACGGCGTTCAGGTTTTTGGTGGTCGAGGTGGAACGCTCGACCCACTGTTCTCCGAATTGAGTGGAACGGCGAAAGGTGCCCCCGTCGCCGACGACGAACATCGTATCGCGATTGTAGAGGTGAACACCGCGCAAGGTCGCGGTGGTGCCGCTGGTTTGCGGGAGCCACCCCGTGAAAATTCCGCCCTTGAGAATCAAACCGTTCTGGCCCACCGCCAAACCCATCACATTGGTGGGTTCGTTCAGCGGACTGTTCAGGTCGATGGCATGGAGCGGCGCGGTGCCGGCATGCACGATGTTCCAGATAACCCCGCCGTCATACGACCAGCGAATGGTCCCGGAGTCACTTACCGAGAACAAGGTCGCGCTGCTGGTGAGCGCCACGCCGGTCAGGTTCGCCTGAGCCCCCGGGGTGGCGCCGACGTTTTGCTGCATCCAGCTGAGGCCCCCGTCGGTCGTTCGGATGACGAGGCCGTTTTTGCCGACCGCCCAACCGGAATCGAAACTTCTCATGAAAACCACATCGAGGAGGTTTTCCCGTGTGAGGGGTTGCGCGCTGAGTTGGGTTTTGTAGAACGGTTGGGCAAAAAGCCCCGAGGTCGACACAAACAGAACAAGCAGGGCGGTACGCAGCATGGAACTCCTGGAAACCCAAGGTTTCGGACGGACGAGGATGGCGGGTCGGGAATGGAAGAGGGGACGAAAAGCAGGGTCAATAGGAAGTCAAAGACCCTGGTTTCCCCACCAAGAAAGTGTGCCATTCTGACCGCAACCGCGCATCAGAGGCCGAATGTCGGAACAGTGACGCGGTCTGGTTCAGTCTTTGTTCCGCACCATCACGACCGCACTCCCGTTCCAGTACACCGTATCCACCGCGGCCACGAAGGTCGTGTATGCGGCGGCGTGTTCGGGGTCGATGAAATCCTTCGGCGACAATCCCGCGCGCTTGGTGATGGCGGCCTTGGGCACCTTGGTGCCGCCGAGATACCCGCGTTCGGGCGCGAGCGCCAGTTGTCGCGATTTGAGCTCGGGCAGGCCTTCCACGCGGGCGTTCAGCCAACCATCGGGGATGGGCGCGATGCGCTTGAAGATCCAGGCCAGCCGGCCTGTGAGCGCGTTCACGCGCCGCGAACTTTCGACGCTTAGCAGGCTGTCCTTGCCCACGACCCGGACGCGGATTTCCTCGCGGGCCAGCACCGGGCTGACGCTTGCGAGCGCGTTGAGGTCATCGGGGGTGAAGGCGAGGGTGTCGGGGGCGCTCGCAGCCGCAAAGGCGCGGGCGGCCGCGAGCAATGAATCGGCACGTTGCGCCGAGGCCGGGGTCGGCACGAGCGCTTCCACCGCCGAGGCCGGGGAGACCAGCAGACGGTACTGCTTGTACTGGAGGGTGATGATGATGGCCGCCACCGCCACAATGCAGGCGGGAGCCAGCAGGATGAAAAACAGGAACGAGCGGCGGGAAAAGACGGGGGGAGGGATTTCGCGCATGGGTGCCTTCGGGGAAATGCAAAGATAGTTCCGCACGGTTCGAGAGAAAAAAGGCCCCCGGAGGAGTGCTCCGGGGGCCTTGAAGGTGCGTCGACGCCGAGGGGTTACTCGTGCGAGCCGGCTTCGCCGCCGGCCTCGTTGGCCTTGATCACCGGAGATTCCCAGTTCAGCTGCTTCTCGAACGAAGGGTCGAGCAGCCCGCGGAAGTTCACGTCGGCCCACATGAACGTGATGAACAGCGCGAGGAACGCGAAGTTGCCGAGGAACACGATGGTGTTCAGCTTCGACTTCTCGTACTTGAGGCCCATCAGAAAACCGGCGGTCACGGAAACCATGGCGATCGACAAGCCCAAAATCACAAGACCCTTGAGGACATGGAGGTCGATCCACTCCAGGCCGATGGCCTCAAGCGGGAGGAGGGAGACCACGATCATCGCGCCGGCGAGCGCCAGCAGCGAGATGTAGACGCGCAGCAGAACTTTGAAATCGTATGTGTGACCGGGAAGATTCTGTTCCATGGCTTAGCCCACCAGGTAAAGAAGAGGGAAAAGGACGATCCACACCAAGTCGATCAGCGCCCAGTACAGGCCGCTCAGTTCGACCGGAGTGATGTAGGAGCGGGTGAACTTCACCTTGCGCGACACCAGCAGGCACCAGATCATCAGGCCCATGCCGATGAGCACGTGCAGGACGTGCAGGCCCGTGGCGGAGAAGTAGAAGCCGAAGAACACGTGCGCGTGCGGGTCGGTGAAGCCGGTGGCGGTCCACGCCTTGCCCGGCAGCGTGCCGTGGTGGAACTTGGAGGCATACTCGAAGTACTTGACCACGAGGAAGCCGGCCGCGAACAGGAGGCTCAGCCACAGGCTGCGGCGCACCTTCGCCTGATCGCCGCGCTGTCCGTACATGGCCGCGAGGGCCATTGTGAAACCGCTGGTGAGCAGGAAAAAGGTGTTGATGGCGCCAAGGCGCAGATCGAGGTGGGCGCGGCCTTCCGCGAACGCACCGGGGAAGCGGTACATCAGGATGAAGCCGCCCACCAGGAGCGCGCCGAACATCATGATTTCAGAGGCCAGGAACAGCCACATGCCCATCTTGTGCGACTCGAACTCCTGTTCGAGGTCGTCGAAGTGGTGGGCGACTTCGTGCTCTTTGGGGGCGGTCAGCTCGGCCATTAGGCTTTCTCCACAGGGTATTCGTACGGACCTTCGGTCACGACCGGGGTCTCGGTGAAGTTGTACAACACAGGCGGGGTTTCCGCATGCGTCCATTCGAGGGTACGGGCGCCCCAGGGGTTCTGGGGAGCGATCGCCCCGTTCTTGAGCGAAATCAGCAGGTTGAACAGGGCGGTGAACAGGCCGACGGCCAGGATCACGATGCCGATGGTCGACAGCTGGTGGAAGATCTGGTACTCGGCCAGGTAGTTGTAGTACCGGCGGGGGCTGCCCTGTGAACCCATGATCAGCTGCACGAAGAAGGTGAGGTTGAAGCCCACGAACACGAGCACGGCGCCGATTTTGCCCCACAGTTCATTGAACATGCGGCCCGTCATCTTCGGCCACCAGTAGTAGATGCCGCCGATGAAGGCGATCATGGTGCTGCCCATGGCCACATAGTGGAAGTGCGAAACCACGAAGTAGGTGTCGTGCAGGTGGATGTCCACCGACAGAATGCCCAGGATGATGCCCGTGAGGCCGCCGATGGTGAAGTTGAACAGGAACTGCAGCGCGTACAGCATGGGCGTGGTCAGCTTGATGGAGCCCTGGTACAGCGTCGTGGTCCAGTTGAACACCTTGATGGCCGAGGGAACGGCGGTGAAGAACGTGAGGAACGAGAAGATCGTCACCGCCACGTCGGACTGGCCGGCCACGAACATGTGGTGACCCCACACCAGGAAGCCGATGATGGTGATGGCCACCGAGGAGAAGGCGATGAACTTGTACCCGAAGATGTCCTTGCGCGAGAAGGTCGCGATCAACTCGGACACCACGCCGAAGGCGGGCACCACGATGATGTACACGGCGGGGTGGGAGTAGAACCAGAAGAAGTGCTGCATCATCAGCGGGTCGCCGCCCAGCGAGGGGTCGAAGATGCCGATGCGGAAGAAGTTTTCGATCAGCAGCAGGGCGAGGGTGATGCCGAGCACGGGGGTGGCGAACACCTGCATGATGCCGGTGGCGTAGAGCGCCCACACGAACAGGGGCAGGCGGAACCAGGTCATGCCCGGGGCGCGCATCTTGTGGATGGTGACGATGAAGTTCACGCCGGTGAGGATCGACGAGAAGCCGAGGATGAACGCGGCCGTGAGCATCCACAGCACCGCGGGGTTCTGCGACAGCGAGTAGGGCGCGTAGAACGTCCAGCCCGAATCGGCCCGGCCCTGCGTCAGCGAGAACAGCGCGAGGATCGCGCCGATCCAGTACAGGTAAAGGCTCGTGATGTTCAGCTTGGGAAAGGCCAGATCCTTGGCGCCCAGCTGAATCGGCAACAGGAAGTTGCCCAGGGCGCCGGGAATGCCGGGGACGACCACCAGGAACACCATGATGACGCCGTGCATGGTGAACAGATGGTTGTAGGTATCGGGGGTCATGAAACCCTCGAGCGGCGACCACAGCTCCATGCGGAACAGGAACGCGTAGGTTCCGCCCGCGATGAAGAAGAAGAGGATCGACGCGAGGTACATGAGGCCGATCCGCTTGTGATCGACCGTCACCAGCCAGTTCAGGAAACCCTTGCTGGCCTTGAAGTAATTGATGTTTTCGTGATGTGCGCTCATGGTCTTGTCCGTTCCGCTGTCTGGCTTATTTCAGGGTCTGGATGTAGGCTGTGATGGCTTCGATTTCGCGGTCGCTCAGGATGCCCTTGTACGAGGGCATGATGGGGGCGAAGCCGGCGACGATCTGCGAAGCGGGGTCGAGGACGGATTGCTTGATGTAGGCTTCGTCGACGGTCACGTTCTCGCCGGAGGCGAGCGGGTGCGTCTTGCCCCACAGGCCTTTCCACGTGGGGCCGATGCCCGCGGCGCCGTCGACGCTGTGGCAGGCGTTGCAGCCGCGCTTGGTGTACACGGTGGCGCCGAACTGGTCGAGGGGCATGTCGCCGCCGGAGGCCGCCGCCGCTTCGCTCAGCCAGGCTTCGTACTCGTCCTTCTCCAGAACCTTGACGGCGGAGAGCATGTAGGAGTGGCTGGTACCGCAGTACTGCGTGCACAGAACCGGGAACACGCCGGTCTTGGTGGCTTCGAACCACAGGGCCTGGTAGCGGCCCGGGACCACGTCGACCTTGGTGCGGAAAGCCGGCACGTAGAAGCCGTGGATCACGTCGGTGCTCGTGACGCGCAGGCGCACGGGCTGGTGCACCGGAACCACGAGGGTGTCGTTGCTGAAACCCTGCGGGTAGTTGAAGGTCCAGTTCCACTTCATGCCCACCACGTCGATCGCCTTGGCGTTCGAGGGGGCGATGCGCATGTGCCACCAGCCGCGCATGCCGATGAAGAACAGCGCCATGACGATGAGGAGGGGGATCACGGTCCACGACGTTTCGAGCATCGTGTTGTGGATCATCTGGCCGGAGGCCATCTGGTCCTCGCGCTTGCGCTTGTACTTCAACACGAACGCGGTGATGAGGCCCACCACGAGCACGAAGAAGAACAGCGAGATCCAGTAATAAAGATTGAAGGCCCAGTCCACCATTCCTGCGAAGGTGGAGGCTTGTTCAGGCAACCAGAAGGTCTTGGTGGTTTCCATAGTTTGTCCGTTGTCTCGATCGAAGAATCTCGAAGGAGTTCAGGCTTCCTTTCCCATCGGGGGGGCGACGGTCAGGGACCGGGAGTCCCTTACCACCACGGTGGTGTGAGCGACAAAAAGAGGCGTTGCGGAATCTCCGCAAGTGCCGCTTTCCTGAAGTTTCAGGGGGCAAATGTATAAAAGCCGCAACAAAAAGAGGCACCCATTCTCAGGCCGTTTTCGACTTGCGATTGCGCGCCTCTTTCCGCCACAGCGGAATCAACAGCAACAACAAAAGGATCAGCACCACGAGACCGCCCGCCTTCATGAAATTGCGGGCGAACAGGACGTAGCCCTGTGCGTGCTCGTCGTATTTGAAGCACATCAGCGCGAACTTCTCGCCGATGGAGAGCGACTTTTCCTCCGACGCGTCCAGGAGCGCCAGGCGCATGTCGCGCGGCGAAAATTCGATGCCGTAGAGGTAGCGCGAGACCGCGCCGGTTGGGCTCAAAAAGATCAGGCCCGCGGCATGAGCGAAATCGTTCTGGCCCGGCACGTAGTTGTAGTTGAAGCCGACCGAGCGGGCGAAGGTGCGCACCGTCTTGTAGTCACCGGTGATGAACCGCCAGTTTTCGGCGGCGCCCGGTTTGTCGAGCAGGGGGACGAGGCGTTCCTTGACCGGGCGCGCCTCTTCGGGGCCTTCGCGCCAGTCCATGCCCACCGTGAGGATTTCGTAATCGCGGCCGGGGAGTTGATCGATGCCCTTGAGGGCCTTCACCATGCCGTCCTGCACGAGCCCGCACAGCATGGGACAATGGAAGTAGGCGAAGTTGACCAGCACGGGGCGGCCGGCCTTGAAAAACTCGCCGAGCCTGACTTCGCGGCCCGTTTCATCCACGAACGTGAGGGAGGTATCGACGTGGTCGCCGAGGCGCTCCTCGATGCCGGCGCCCACGGTGGCCTGCAGCATGCCGCCCGCGGTGTCCGGCGTGGACATGTCGGGCATCACCGCGAGGGCGGCGGCGAGCAAGGCGGTGGAGATCACGGGCGGTTACCGGTGAGGTTCGTTACCGTGCGGCTTTTTCGGCGACCACGGCCGCCATGGACTTTTCGATGTCGCCCAAGGCTTCGGCCTGCTCGGCGCGATGCTCAAGAAGGCCCGCGCGGCTGACTTCGGCTCCGAGGGTGTCCTTGAGTTTCATTTCCTTGCCGGCCGCCGCCGGAACCCAAAGAACCACGATGAGCACGAAGGCGGCCAGAATCGCCATGCTGAAGGGAATGGCCCAAATGGCGTAGGTGCCTTCGAAGTCCTGGAGTTCGTGACCGCCGTGGGCGTGTTCGGAGTGGGTGTGGTTGCTCATTTGTGGGGAATTCCGTTGTCGTAGGACAGGCATTCCGGGAGGCGGGGATCGCCGACCGGGATCAGTTTCGCCTGACGCATGTTGTGGACGAGGAAGAATAAATAAAACCCGCCGATGGCAAGCAAGGAGCCGATGTCGGAAAGGCCGAAGTGGGGGCCGTGGTGGTGGAAGTAAGGCTGAACCAACCAGTAGATGTCCACATAGCACATCACCAGCAGCAGGGCCGCGCCCGTCGCCAGCAGGGCCGGGCGGCGCTTGATGTTGTGGGACATCAGGAACAGGAAGGGCAGCACGAAGTGCAGCCAGGGCAGGGACAGGCTCACGGCCTTCCAACCGCCTTCGGCGCGGTGCAGGAAGAACAGGGTCTCTTCGGGAATGTTCGCGTACCAGATCAGCATGAACTGGCTGAAGGCGATGTAGGTCCAGAAGATGTTGTGGCCGAACAGCAGTTTGCCCATGTCGTGGTAGTGCTCCACGTTCACGGAGGTCTGCACGTGCCCGGTGCGCTTGAGCCAGGTCACCACCAAGATCAGAGTGCAGTAGAACGCCACCACCGCGCCGGCGAAGAAGTACACGCCGAACATGGTGGAGAACCAGTGCGCGTCGATGGACATGATCCAGTCGATGGCGTAGAACGTGAGGGTGAGGCCGAACAGGATCAGGCCGACGGTCGAGACCTTGGCCATGCGCACGCTGAGCGCCGGATCGCGGCTTTCGTCCTGTTGGCGCGAGGTCTTCAGGAACCACCAGCCCAGAAGCGACCACACCACCAGGTAAATGGCCGCGCGGGTGTAGAAGAACGGCTGGTTGAGGAAGGCCGCCTTGGCCTGGATCAACTTGTCGGTGGCGCGGACCTCTTCGTGCGACCAGTGGAACAGGTCGTGCACGCCGGTCAGCAGCGGCAAAAACAGGATGGCGAGGATGAACAGGTTCCCGCCCATGTTTTCGGCCGTGCGCCGCACCGTCACGCTCCAGCTCACGCGGGCGAGGTGCTGGACCATCACGAAGAAGATGGCTCCCAGCGAGATGGCGAGGAAGAAGCTGAACGCCGTCAGGTAGGAGACGTACAGGTTTTGGCTGTTCTGAAAGTAGGCGACGGCGCACAAGGCCACGCCGACAAGCCCGGCCCACAGGAACCAGGTGGTGCTTTTGGCCAGCTTGTCGTTCAGCTGGAGAGTGTCGCGGGTATCAACCATGTCCATGCACCTCAGTTGCTCTGTGTGGCGGAGTCGCCGCTGCCCGCGAGGCGGGTGTGCTGCAGCGCGCGGATGTAGGCGACGATCGCCCAGCGGTCCGCTTCGGGAATCTGTTTGCCGTACGCGGGCATGTTGCGGATGCCCTTGGAGATCACCTGGAAAAAGTGGCCGTCGGGCATCGCCACGAGGCGGGCCTCATGCAGGTCCGGGGGAGGGAGGAAGCCGCGCTTCACCACCATGCCGTTGCCGCTGCCCGAAGCCGAGTGGCAGGGCGTGCAGTAGATGTCGTAACGGGCGCGTCCGCGCTCCATCAGCTCGGTGGTGACCTTGACCGGGATGGTGGTCACCGGGTTCAGGCTGTCGCCGCCGCGGTGGAACGCATCGTCTTCCTTCAGCAGGCCGCGCGCGACCGTGCCTTCGGGGGGCGTGCGCATGTTGCGGCCGTCGGCGAAGAAATCATTGCCCTCGTAGGCGTTGTAGCGCGGCTGGAACTCCATGCCGTGCATGATGAACAGGGGCGGCTTGTGGGAGGTCTGGCCCCGGCAACCGGAGAGAAGGACCGCCGCGCCCAGCAGGGCGAATCCCATCAGGGTGGTGGTTTTCAAGTCAGTCCTCCAGAACTTCGATGTGGGTGCCGCCGATCGACGCGAGCAGCTCGCGGGCCGATTCCACGGTGAACTTGGGGTCGCGGGCTTCGATCGAGATGAAGAAGCCGTCGTCGGTCGCCTTCTTGAAATTCTCGCTGCGGAAGAGCGCGTGGTAGAAGCGCGGCAGACCGTTGAGGGCCAGCATGCCCAGAATGCTGCCGAACGCCGTGAACAGAATGCCGGGCTCGAACGTCACCGGGATGTAGGCCGGGTAGGCCACCATCGGCTTGCCGCCGATGAGCAGCGGGTAGGCGAACTTGTGGATCCACAGCTGCAGGCCGAAGCCGCCGAAGGCGCCGGTCATCGCGCAGAAGAACGCGATCCAGCCGAGCTTGGAGTCGCCGATGCCCATGGCGCGCTCGATGCCGTGGATGGGGAAGGGGGAATGGACGTCCCACTTCGTGTAGCCGGCGTCACGCACCTTTTCGGCGGCGTGGTACACGTCGGCGGGGGACTTGAACTCCGCCAAAACCCCGAAGGTCTTGGCGGGTTTGGGGGAAGCGATGGTTGCGCTGGACATCTCAGTGCCCTCCGTGCTTGGAGGTGTCGTGGTGATGGTGCGGGCTGGCCTCGGGCATCACGCCCTTCACCTCGGCGATGGCGAGTTGGGGCAGGAACTTGAGGAACAGCAGGAAGAACGTGAAGAACATGCCGAAGGTGCCGATGTAGGTCCACCAGTCGACCCAGGTCGGACGGTAGTAGCCCCACGAGCTCGGGATGAAGTCGGCGTGCAAAGTGATCACGATCACGAAGCGCTCGAACCACATGCCGATGTTGATGAAGATGGTCAGGATGAAGGTCCACACCAGGTTGCGGCGGATCTTCTTGAACCAGAAGAACTGCGGGGAGATCACGTTGCAGGTGATCATGGCCCAGTAGGCCCACCAGAATTCACCCAAGGCGCGGTTCCAGAACGCGTAGCGCTCGTACATGTTGCCGCTGTACCAGGCGATGAAGATTTCCATCGCGTAGGCGTAACCGACCAGCGTGCCGGTCAGCAACATGAACTTGTTCATGTTCTCGATGTGGTGCATGCGCACCACCTTCTTGAACCCGAAGATTTCACGGGCGACGATCAGCATGGTGGACACGAGGGCGAAGCCCGAGAACACCGCACCGGCCACGAAGTAGGGCGGGAAGATGGTGGTGTGCCAGCCCGGGATCTTGGAGGTCGCGAAGTCGAACGACACGATGGAGTGCACCGAAAGCACCAGCGGGGTCGAAATGGCGGCGAGGATCAGGTAGGCGCGCTCGTAATTCTGCCAGTGACGGGCGGCGCCGCGCCAGCCGAGCGAGAAGATCGACAATACGAATTTGCGGACGCCCTTGGCGCGGTCGCGCATCGTCGCGAGGTCGGGGATGAGGCCCATGTACCAGAACAGCAGCGACACCGTGAAGTACGTGCTGATGGCGAACACGTCCCAGAACAGGGGGCTGCGCGTGTTGGGCCACGCCCCCATCTGGTTGGGAAGGGGGAAGATGTAGTATACGATCCACACGCGACCCACGTGGAAGGCGGGGAACACGCCCGCGCACATCACCGCGAAAATCGTCATGGCTTCCGAGAAGCGGTTGATGCCCGTGCGCCACTTCTGGCGGAACAGGAACAGGATCGCCGAGATCAGCGTACCGGCGTGGCCGATACCGATCCACCAGATGAAGTTCACGATGGCGAAGCCCCAGGCCACGGGCATGTTCACGCCCCAGACGCCGGTGCCTTCCCAAAACAGGTAGCCGAACAGGCCGGCCATCAGGGCCATGAAGGAGGCGCTCAAACCCAGAAGCAGAATCCAGGTGGAGTTCAGCTTGGTTTCGGTCGGCCCCGCGATGATCTCGGTGACCTCGTGGAAGTCGGAGGACTCCACGAGGACCGGGCGTTTGGTCGGGTCGTCGTCGCGATGCGGAATCATGGTGCTCATGCCTATTCCTGTCAGGCTTGAAGGGCGAGGGCCGGATTGGGGTTGCGCACGCGGGCCAGGTAGCTGGTGCGCGGCTTGAGATTGAGTTCCTTCAAGAGCCCGTAGTTGCGCGGGTGGGCCTTGAGTTTGGCCACGCGGCTTTCGGGGTCGTTGATGTCACCGAAGACGATCGACTGGCTGGGGCACGACTGGCCGCAGGCCGGGGTGATGGCCCCGTCGGCGATGCGCTCGCTGCCGGCGTTCTTCGCCTCGATGCGAGCCTTCTGCACGCGCTGCACGCAGTAGGTGCACTTTTCCATGACGCCGCGGAAACGCACGGTGACGTCCGGGTTCATGCGCATCTGCTCGGTCTCGGTGTGCTTGTTGTTGTAGTTGAAGAAGTTGAAGCGGCGCACCTTGAACGGGCAGTTGTTCGAGCAGTAGCGCGTGCCGATGCAACGGTTGTACACCATGTCGTTCAGGCCGTCGTGCGAGTGCACGGTCGCGCCCACCGGGCAAACCTCTTCGCAAGGCGCGTTTTCGCACTGCTGGCAGGTCATCGGCTGGAACTCGAGCTGCGGATCCTCGACGTTGCCGGTGAAGTAGCGGTCGAGGCGCAGCCAGTGCATGTCGCGACCGCGCAGCACCTGCTCCTTGCCCACCGTGGGAATGTTGTTCTCGGCCTGGCAGGCGATCATGCAGGCGTTGCAGCCCGTGCAGCTGTTCAGGTCGATGACCATGCCCCACTGCATGCCCTTGGAGAAGTCGTAGGTGCCGCGCACCTTCTCGTCCCAAAGGCTCTTTTCGGGCGGGTGCTTGTTCCACTTGTCCTCGGAGGCGTACTCCTGCGGGTCCTTGAGGTACTCCTCGAGGTCGCCGGTGCGCACGATGGGGCGGCCCATCAGCGACCAGTGGTCCTGCGTGCAGGCCAGAGCGTACAGGCGGTCGAGCTTTTCGACCTTCACGCCGGAGGCGAGGTAGGGTGACTTGGAGGAGACGAGGGTGAAGGCGTTGAAGCCGGCCTCGTCGCCGACGGTGCCCACCTGCACGCGGCCGAAGCCGAGGTGCAGCAGCGCCGCGTCGTCGGCCATGCCGGGGAGGATCCACGCAGCGACCTCGAGCGAGGCGCCGTTCACCGTCACGCGCACCATCGGACGCTTGCGGTAGTCGGCCAGCGTGGTGCCGGTCGCTTCCTCGTTCAGCAGGAAGTCGCTGATCCCGAGGGTTTTGCCGAGCGCCGGGCCCACCAGCAGGGCGTTGTCCCAAGTCAACTTGGTGACCGGGTCGGGCAGTTCCTGCAGCCACGCGTTGTTGGCGAAGCGGCCGTCGAGCAGGCGGGCGTCGCCGCGGAACATCAGTTCGAGCCCTTGGCCCGCGGCCGGAAGCGCGCGCACCAACGAACCCACCGGGGCGGTGCCGACATAGGCCGCATCCGCGCCGCCGCCGAGGGTCACGATGCCGTCGTGCAGCCACTTGCGCCACTGCGCGTCGAAGCCCAGGCCCGAGCGGGAAGCCCAATGGGCGCGCACGATGTCGTGGGCGGACGTCTGGGCGTAGCCGGTCAGCTTCGCCAGCACTTCCGAGGCGTCAAGCGTATCGTACAGCGGCGCGATCAGCGGCTGCGCGAGGGAGGTGGTGCCGTCGAGGGCGACCGCGTCGCCCCAAGTTTCCAGGAAATGGCTCAGCGGCAGTTGCCACGTGGTCACCGCCGAGGTTTCGTTCGCTTCGCTCACGAGCGTCGCGCTGAAAGCGGCCTTGGAGATCTTCGCGCCGAAGGCGAGGTCGGCCGGCGAGGCGTAGGCCGGGTTGGCGTCCAGCACCACGAGGGCGGTGACGCGGCCCGCATCGAGGTCGGCGGCCAGTTCGCGGAGCGCGGCCAAGCCGTTCTCCGGAGCGCCCGCCGGGTTCGTCGCGCTCAGCGCGTGAACGGGGGAAACCTTCCATTCAACCGTGCTGCCCACGTTGCCCAAGGCGAGGTTGAGGGCCTGCGCGACGGCGTGTGCACCGGCGGGCTGGTACTGACCGACCGTCACCACCGACTTGCCGCGGTGCGAGAGCAGGTCTTCGGCCAATGCCTTCATCCACGCCGACGAAATGCCTTCGGCGTTGCGCGGGATCGAGTTCAGGCTGACGCCGAGGTCGGGGATCGATAGCCCTTGCGACTGGAGTTCGCGGGCGAGAGCCAGCAGCGCGTGCGGCACGGCCGAAGCCTTGACACGCAAGCGGTGGTCGGCGCTACCGCCGGTCACGGAGAACGCCGGTTCGATGACGTACAGACGATTCATCGACTCCGCGCCCTTGTCGGGGTTGCGGCCCGCGGCGAAGTCGCGCGAGTGGGCGAGGCTGTTCGGCTCGCTTTCCAGGAAGTCGCAGTCGAAGGCGGCGATGCGCACGGCCTTCTCGAAGTGGTACAGGGGCTCGGCCGCCTTGCCGGTGAGGGCGTACAGGCCGTTTTGGGCATTATCGCGCGGAAGGGCTTCGTAGGTCGTCCAGCGGGCCTTGGGGAACGCGGCCATCGCGTGGTCGCGCACGGCGCGGAAGGACGGGGACGCCGACGCACCCGAGAGGAAACGCAGGCCTTCGCCGCCGTTGTCGCGCAGCTTCGCGAACACCGGATTGGCGTCGTTCCAGAAGGCGTCCCAGGTCGTGTCGGATCCGCCCTTGGAAGGGGTCTTCAACCGCTCGGGATTGTACAGATCCAGAATGGTGGCCTGGTGCTGCTTGGAGGTGCCGCCGCGGCTCGCCGGGTGCGCGGGGTTGCCTTCCACCTTGGTGGGGCGGCCTTCGTGCGATTCGACGATGAGGCCGACCGCTTCGCCCGCGAGCGAGTGCGTGGTGGCGTAGAACTGCGGCACGCCGGGCACGAGGCTCTCGGGCATGTTGTTATAGGGCAGGATGTGCTGCTCGGGGCGGCGGATGCCCTTGCACCCGCTCAGGCCGGTCACGCCCGCGAAGGCGAGGCCCGCACCCATCACCTGCATGAAACGGCGACGGGAAATGTCGGCGCCCATGGTGTCGGCGCCGGCCGGGAATTCGTGTTCCGCGAAGTCCTTGAACTCGGGGGAACCCGAGAGTTCCTCCAGGCTCTTCCAGGAGGCCTTCGACGCTGCGTTTTTCGGATCGAGATTTAGCGGTGACATGCGGAGCAATCCGTTCTGGGCTGAACGTTGTACATCTTCATGAACTCACGACCCAGTTCCGCGGCGTCGCCGTCGGGGGTCCAGGCAAGGTCGGTGATCTTGGAGCGGTCGCGGACGTGCGGCGCGGGGTTGCGATGGCAATCGAGGCACCAGCTCATGCTGAGCGGCTTCTCGGCGCGCACCTCGGTCATCTGGTCGACGCGGCCGTGGCATTCCACGCAGCTCACGCCCTTGTTCACGTGGGCGCTGTGGTCGAAGTAGGCGAAGTCGGCCAGCTTGTGGATGCGCACCCATTCGACCGGCATTCCGGCCTCATGCGCATCGACGATCTTCTGAATCTCGGCCGTGCCGGTCTTGGAGCCCGACTTGATCAGCTTATGGCAGTTCAGGCAGGTTTCGGTCGGGGGAACACCGGCGTGGCGCCCTTTCTCCACGTTGTAGTGGCAGTACCGGCAATCCATGCCCAGTTCACCGGCGTGCAGCTTGTGACTGAAGGCGATGGGCTGCACCGGCTGGTAGCCGACGAAGTAGTGCTTGGGGGAGCCCCAGTAGGCGAAGGCGAATACGGCGAAACAAAGCAGCGAGACCACGGACACCAGCAAGACCAGGGGAATCTTGTTGGTCCACTTCGGAAATACCATTCGGCGTGTCTCCAGCGCCGCGTTTCCCGTCGTCGGGCCCGGTTTTGGACCGGGCTTTTCCACCGTTTCAAGCGGTGACGGGATGTTCGCGTTCGCTCAAGGGTTTTGGTTTTTCAGGCGGAGCAAAGTTAAATCGCGGGTGATTCGTATTCAAGCAGGAAACGCATTTGCAGCGCGATTTTGTTGAGAATTTTCACGTTCAACCGCTCCGTGAAACGCACACCAAAATGGTAGTCGTTAATGAGATTAAATCTCACCACGGAATACCCTGGCACGCTACGCCGGCGATGGTTTTCACATCACGTGGCGAATCAATGTGATGCGCGCCCGGACGCAGCGCGCCGCCCCGGGGCGCGGCACCGGATTCTCCACATGACCGCGCCGGGCCGGCGTGCAAAGGCGAGGGCCGCCTTCGGCCGAGGGTGGATCGGGTGGGGTGGGCAGGTGCCCGGGAACAGGTTTCGCCATGCCCGGCGGGTTGGGGAAGACCCGAAGCGGTCAACCCATGAAAAAGTGCATGCGCTTGTCGAATGCCATGGCCACCAGCACCAACGGCAGGTACGCCAAAGACCACAGGAACACGTGAACGGCATGGGCGCGCAGGCCGGTGCGCTGCAGGCGCAGCGCGAGCCCGAGCAGAAACAGGCCCGCGAGCAAGGCCACGATCAGGTACCACACGCCCGCGATCCCGTAAATGAAGGGGAAAACCGATACCGGCAACAGCAACAGGGTTTGGATCACGATCTGGCGGAAGCAGGTCGCCCCCGATTCATCCACCAGGCTCAGCATGCGGAAACCGCCGCGGCGGTAATCGTCCTTGTACATCCACGCCAAAGCGAGGAAGTGCGGGAGCTGCCAAAAGAACAGCAGGGCGAACAAAAGCCAGCCCCCCATCCCGAGATGGTTCTGCGCGGCGGTCCAACCCATCAGCGGCGGGAGCGCGCCCGGAATCCCGCCCACCAGCGTGTTGAAGGTGGTCAGGCGCTTGAGGGGCGTGTAAACGGCGGCGTACAGCAACACCGTCAGTGCGCCGAGAAACGCGGTCAACAGGTTCACGTGGAGCCACAGCAATGCCGTGCCCAGAATCGTGGTGGCGGCTCCGGCCACCCACGCGCTGGCCACCCCGAGGCGCTCCGAGGGCAGCGGCCGTTTTTGCGTCCGCTCCATCACGGCATCGTGGTTCTTTTCGATCGCCTGATTGAAACTGAAGGCCGACATGGCCAAAAGCCCCGTTCCCAAAAGCGTCCAGCCGAGCAGGTTCCAGTCGAACTCCGCACCCGAGGCGAGGTAAAACCCGACCACGGTGGTGATCAGGATATGGGCCGTCATGCGCAGCTTGAACAGCTCGAGAAGCGCGCGCGTGCCGGTCTTCCACCCGCGCGCGGGGGCGGCCTGTCGGGAAATATCAGTCATGAGCGCGCCAAAGTTAGCAAGGTCGACGCCCCGGCCCGGTCGGAGGCGGCGTAAAAAAGCCCCGGTTCCGCGAAGAACCGGGGCCCTGTCAGGTGAGCCGACGAATCCGGGCGTTTCCACCCGGACCGCATCAGTGGTTGCTGAGGTAACCGGTCACGCCGTCGCGCGTGGCCTTCATCGCGGTCTTGCCCTTGCTCCAGTTGGCCGGGCACACCTCGCCGTGCTCTTCGCTGTACTGGAGAGCGTCGAGCAAGCGCAGCACTTCGTCCACGTTGCGGCCGATGGGGCGGTGGTGAACCACCTGGGCCTGCACCACGCCGTTCTTGTCGATCACGAACGAGGCGCGGTAGGTGATGCCGGCGGCTTCGTCGAGCACGTCATACGCGCGGGCCACGTTCTTGTTGATGTCGCCGATGATGGGGTAGGTCACGCCTTCGATGCCGCCGTCGTTCTTCGACGTGCGCAGCCAGGCCATGTGCGAGTGGGTCGAATCGACCGACGCGCCGATCACCACGGCACCGCGGCTCTCGAACTCCTTCAGCGCTTCCTGGAACGCGTGGAGCTCGGTGGGGCACACGAAGGTGAATTCGAGGGGGTAGAAGAACAGGATGACGTAGTTCTTGCCCTTGTAATCGGAGAGCGAGATCTTTTTGGTGGATTGGCCGATCGCCACCTCTTCGGTGAATTCGGGAGCGGCTTTGCCGACGAGAACTGCCATGATGGGGTCCTTTGTTGGGGGTTTTTGGAGCGATGTGAACGACAGGTTTTGGGGTGACCCAAGATTAGAATGAATCTAATTCAAAGGTATGGCGGAAGGAAGGGTAAAGGTCTTAGAATGGACCCAGTGGACGAGATGGACTGAATGGACCTGCTGATCCGATTGATCAGCAGGTCCATTCAGTCCATCTCGTCCACTCTCAGACCCTTTTCAGACCTTTAACCCCAACCTCATTCCCCAGGTTGGGTCAGGGCCCAAGACCTCGGCGGTCCAACCGGCCCCTTGCAGGTGTCGGGCGGCGCCGGCCCAAAAGTGAGCGAGGCCGATCGGTTCATAGACCAAAACCACTCCGCCTGGTTTCAGCAAGTTCTTGTAAGGCATCAGTTTATGTGAAAACCCATAGCGCGCCTCCAGCTCGTCCCCGAACCCCGGGTCGTCGGCGTGCGCGGGGTCCGAAAGCCAGTCGTCCTCGTCGGCGTTGATCTCCCCGAGGCTGTCGGCACACAGGACGAGGTCGAAGGTCGCGCCCGGCGCGGGTGCGGCGAACCCCGCAGCGCCGAGCCGCTCCGCGACCGCGGGGGACAGGTCGACCGCCGAGACGGTGAAACCCGCCGCGTCCCGCAGCCAGGCCGCAAGCAGGCCGGCGCCCGCGCCGACGTCCAGCGCGGGGCCAGGGGCCTGCGGGGCGATATGCTCCCGCAGCGAGGCGAGCAGACTCGCCAACCGGTCGAAGCGGTGCGAGGCGAGGAGCGTCAGCAGATCGTGACGCGCGGCGAAATCGTAAAACGCCCGGCAGGTGTGCTCGGTCGGATAGGCCGTGAACCCGCGATGCAGCCGCGCAAACGCCGCGGTTTCCTGGGGCGATAACCGCGATTCGATCCGCCGCAGGACCTCCTCCCAGGTCATAGGTTCTATCCCCAGAGAGCGCAGAAAGTCGACGGGTGAATCCATCGGCAGAAGATACCTCGGAGCGCTGGCGGGTTGGAAAAAAGAAAAAGGCCGAAATTCGCGCATTTGCTATGCTTGGGGCAGCCCGCCCGCGCTGCGTTTCCCGTCCTTCATGGCGTCAGCCACCCGGAGTACTCCCATGCCCGCCTCCGCCAAGTCCTCCAAGTCCACCAAGACCGCCGCTCAACCGGAATCGTCCCCCAAGAAGTCGGCTCCCGCCAAAACCGAAGCCACCGACAGTCTGGAACACGAACTATCCCGTCACAACCTGCAGGACGCGTTCTTCCGCCACCTCCAGCTTTCACTGGGGAAGGACAAATACTCGGCGACGCCTTACGACAAGTACCTCGCGCTGTCCTACGCCGCCCGCGACCGGCTGATCTCCCGCTGGATCCGCACCCAGCAGGCCTACTACCGCCAGGACGCGCGCAGGGTCTATTACCTGTCGATGGAGTTTTTGATGGGGCGTTCACTGGGCAACGCCCTGATCAACCTCGGGCTTGACGACGACGCGCGCGCCGCCATGTACGATCTGGGCCTGAACCTCGAGGACCTGCGCGGGCAGGAGCTGGAGGCCGGTCTCGGCAACGGCGGCCTGGGCCGCCTGGCCGCCTGCTTTCTCGATTCCATGGCTACGCTCGAACTTCCCGCCTACGGCTACGGCATCCGGTACGACTACGGCATGTTCCACCAGAAGATCCGCGAGGGGTACCAGCACGAGCATCCCGACAACTGGTTGCGCCTGCCCAACCCGTGGGAGATCTCGCGCCCCGAGTACACCGTGCCCGTGCACTTCAAGGGCCGGGTGACGGCGCGCAAGAACGCCCAAGGGGTCACGGTGTACGATTGGGTCGACACCGAGACCGTGCTGGCGGCGCCCTACGATACGCCCATCCCCGGCTACGGCTGCGAGACGGTGAACACGCTGCGGCTGTGGTCGGCGAAGTCGTCCGACGAGTTCGGTCTGCATTATTTCAACAGCGGCGACTACGTGGAGGCCAGCAAGGACATCTCGCTGGCGGAGAGCATCTCCAAGGTGCTGTATCCCAACGACAACTCGATGAACGGCAAGGAGCTTCGCCTCAAGCAGCAGTATTTCCTGTGCGCGGCCACGCTCAAGGACATCATCCGCCGTCACAAGAAGTACCACAAGGATTGCAGCGAACTCGCCGAGAAGGCGGCCATCCAGCTGAACGACACCCACCCGGCGATTTCCATCCCCGAGCTGATGCGTCTGCTGGTGGACGAGGAAGGCATGTCGTGGGAGCACGCGTGGGACATCACCACCCGCGTGTTCGCCTACACGAACCACACGCTGCTTCCGGAGGCTCTGGAGAAGTGGGGCGTCGACCTCATCGGTAAATTGTTGCCGCGCCACCTGCAGATCATCTTCGAAATCAACTACCGCTTTTTGAAGCTCGTTTCGTGGAAGTTCCCCGGGGACGCCGAACGCCTCTCCCGCATGTCGCTGATCGAGGAGGGCGGTTATCGTCAGGTGCGCATGGCCTACCTCGCGGTGGTGGGCTCGCACGCCGTCAACGGCGTGGCCGCGCTGCACACCGAGCTGCTGAAGTCTCGCGTGATGCGCGACTTCGCGGAGATGATGCCGGAGAAGTTCCACAACAAGACCAACGGCGTGACGCCGCGCCGCTGGCTGTACAAGTCGAACCCGAACCTTTCCTCGCTGATCACCGAGAAGATCGGCGACGGCTGGGTGCGCGACCTCTCGCAGCTCAAGGGGTTGGAAAAGTGGGCCGACGACGTCGAGTTCGGCGCGCGCTGGCGCGAGATCAAGCGCCGCAACAAGGCGCGCTTGGCCGACCATGTCCGTTTCACCATGGACATCGAGTGCGACGCCGATTCGCTGTTCGACGTGCAGGTGAAGCGCATTCACGAGTACAAGCGCCAGGCCCTCAACGCCTTGCACATCGCCCACCTGTACGCCGAGATCAAGGCGGGTCGCGGTGCCGGAATGGTGCCGCGCACCTTCGTGTTCGGCGGCAAGGCCGCGCCGGGCTACCACACGGCCAAGCTCATCATCAAGATGATCAATGCGATCGCCTCGGTGGTTAACGCCGATCCCGACTCGCGCGGGCTGTTGCGCGTGGTGTTCCTCGAGGACTACCGCGTCTCCCTGGCCGAGAAGATCTTCCCGGCCAGCGACCTCTCGGAACAGATCTCCACCGCAGGCACCGAGGCGAGCGGTACGGGGAACATGAAGTTCGCCCTCAACGGCGCGCTGACCATCGGCACGCTCGACGGCGCGAACATCGAGATCCGCGAAGAGGTGGGCGCCGACAACTTCTTCCTCTTCGGCCTGACCGCCGAGGAGGTGCACGCCCGCAAGCTCGCGGGTTACGACCCGGCGGCCGCGGTGGCGGCCGACCCTGCGCTCGCCGCCGTGCTCGACCTGATCCGCTCGGGTCACTTCTCGCCCGAAGACCCCGGTCTGTTCCGCGGGTTCCTCGACGGCCTGCTGCAGCACGACGAGTACCTGCTCTTCGCCGACTTCGCCGACTACGTCGCCTGCCAAAAGCAGGTGTCGGAGCGCTACCGCGACCAGGCGTGGTGGACCCGCGCCGCCATCCTCAACGTGGCGCGCATGGGCAAGTTCTCCTCCGACCGCACCATCGCGGAGTACAACAACGATGTCTGGAAGACCACGCCGGTGGCGATCGCGCCGCAGGGCGACGCGTAAGCGCTGAACGTCGGCGCGGCCGGGGCGGCGCGAGCCGCCCCGGCGCACGTCCTCACGAACCCCTTCAACCATCAACCCTCACCAACCCAGGGCTCCAAGGTACCACGCATGCAGTTTCACGGCGATACGCTGATCATCTCGAACGTCTCGGACGACCCCTTTGCCATCGACCTCGCGCACATGTGCGGTCAGCAGGAGGAAATCGCCGACCTGATCTCGTTGAAGGTGTACGCCAACACGGAGTTCTGCCCCCGCTACATCAGCGATGAGGGCGACCTCGAGCTGATCGGGCGCTCGCTCGAGGGCAAGACCGTGGTGATCTGCTCGGCGGCCACCAGCAACTCGCGCGGGTCGCTCGCCATGCGCACCATGATGCTGGCGCGCGGCGCCAAGGACAACGGGGCCCGTCGCGTGATCCTCGTCGAACCCGACCTGTTTTTCTCGGCCCAGGACCGCGGGCCTCACCGCGCCGAAGGCGAGGAGAATCGCTCGCAGGAAGACCTCAAGAAGTTCGACGGTCAGCCGTTCACCGCGAGCCTGTACGCCGACCTGCTGAAGCTTTCGGGCGTGGACGTGGTGGTGACCGTGCACAACCACAGCTCCAAAGTGCAGCGCCTGTTCAGCAAGGCCTTCGGCGGCCAGTTCTTCAACCTCATTCCCGAGGACGTGTACGCGCACTACCTGAAGTACTCCGATATGGTCGCTCCGGGTCGCGAGGGCGAAAACCTGGTCTTGTGCGCGCCCGACATGGGGGCTTTGCCCTTCGTGCGCCGCGTGCTGGAGTCCTTGGGGCTTCACCGCGCGACCTGCATCACCATGGAAAAGTCGCGCACCGGCGAGCGCCATGTGCGCATGCAGGTGAGCCCGCAATCCGACATCGGTCTTGAGCATTTGGAAGGCAAGGACGTGATCATCCTCGACGACATGGTGCGCACGGGCTCGACGGTGGTGGAGTGCGCACGATTGATCCGCGAGGGCAACCCGCGCAAGGTGATGTTCGGCGTCACGCACTTTTACTCTTCGCCCGAAGGCCGCGAGAACCTCAACTCGCCGGCGCTGGACGAAATCCTCTCGCTGAACACCATTCCCTCGATTCTGAACCGCGACAGCCAGGGCCGCTTGCGCAAGAAGATGGTGGTGCTGAAAATCGAGAAGTGGATCGCGCGTTTCCTCCTCGACTACCTCGGCAAGGACAACGCCAAGTTCGACCGTGATTTTTATTCGGTGGACATGTCGAGCAAGAACCCGCGTTGGCGCCCGGGCTTGTCGTCGGGGCGGTGAGACGATAGGGATTCATCGGGTGGCTAGTGGGTTGTGGGTCGTGGCAAACACGTTGCTCTGCATTGAACCGGCTTCGAGCAGTTTTTGTACACGACATAACACTCACAGATTGATCTGATTGAGCGTTTGTGTTTCGCCACTAGCCACTAGCCACTAGCCACTAGCCATTCGTCATTCTCCACGCGACCGTCCCACAATAGGACGCTTTCACGCGGCTTTCGCCGCGCCCCGATTTCTAGTTTCCTCACATGGATTTTTCTTCGCTGCGTGCCGTCCAGAAAAAAGGCGATCCCGGTCATTTGCGCGGTCGCCTCATCGCCTACGTGCGCTACGAGCGCCCTGCCGACGAAGCTCCCGCACCGGGTGATGAGGTTTCTCCGCTCGAGGGCTTGGTGACCAACGGGTTTCTGACCGTCTCGGCGAACTACGTCGATCAGCGCAACATCCGCGACTTTTTCCGCAAGGAGTTCGGCATTTCTCTCGAGAAGGGCATCGAGGAAGTCATCGAGCAGGCGCGTGACACGGGCGGGCTCGAAGGCGCGCTCGACCCGGAGGCGGTCAAGGAACGGCTCGACTCCATGAAGAACGCCGACTTCATGCCCATCCCGGCCAAGGTGGCGCACTTCTCTTCCGAAGCCGACATGCTCGAGCAGGACGCCGACGTGTTTTTCCTCGGTACGTTTACGGTGCTGGCGCACGCGCACCTGTGCGTGAACTCGTTCCCGATTCTCTACCAGGCCTATTACCGCGAGCAGGAGCATCGCTCCGTGGAGCGTGACATCGCTGCGCTGCTGCGCACCATCGAAGGTTCCAAGGTCGAACCCGTGGAGCCGTCCGCCGCTCCGATCGACTGGAAACATCACCTGCTCACGGTGCTCATCCCCCGCATGATCTACACGCGGGGGGCGGGCGCGCGCCCGGCCACGGATCCGGACCATGTGAAAGCGGTGGAGGATTTCAGGTCGTTCATGGCGGACTATGGGTCGGTCGAAGATGCCGAAACCGTGCTCGCACTCATCGACAACACCACCGACTTCGACGCCACGGCCCTCCGGAAAATCGAGCTCATGGTGGCCAAGGTCGAAGCGCTGCAGAACGAAGACTATGAGAGGCTGGAGGAGATCAGGCGGGAGTTGGGAGCTTTGTAGGAATGCAGCAATAGAACAGGGTGGTGTTAGCCTGTTCGTTGTATTGTTCTATTGTTGCACTGTTGCATTGTTCAATTGATCCCAGTACGTCTTCAACGCGACCTCTCCGCCTTCCATCTCCACGTACTCCAGCCTTTTCAGCCATTCGCCCGTGTTCACGTGGAGCCCCTCGGGCACGGCATTCACAAACCCTGCGTGAATGTGCCCGTGGATGACGATGTCGTGCCCGCCTTCGCGGAGCAGGCGCCGCGCTTCAAGTTCATACAGATCCAGATCGCGAGGCTCGCTGCCGTGCTGGTCGCGTGAGGCCTTGCCCACGCCGAAAGCGATGCGCATGCCCAGGTCGGGGTGGATGAGCTTCCACAAAAAATTGGCCCAGCGGCTGTGCAGCACCCGGCGGACCAGGCGGTAAGCGCGGTCCTTCGGATTCATCCCGTCGCCGTGGAGCACCAGCAGGTTTTTGCCCTGCAGCGTGATGGGGAAGGGGCCGTCGTGGGTGAGGATGCCGAGCTGATCGCGGAAGAAGGTGCCGAGGTTGAAGTCGTGGTTGCCGCACACGTAGTGAATCTCGATGCCGCTGCGGCGGAGCCGGTGCAAGGCCGCCAACACCGCGAAATGGGCCTTGGGCATCACATGGCGGTACTCCATCCAGAACTCGAACACGTCGCCGACGAGAAAGAGGTGGCTGATGCGGCCTTCCTGCTCGAGCAAAAAGCGTTCGAAGAGGATTTCGCGATCCTCGCGGGCGCCGCCGTAGCGGGTGCCCAGGTGCAGGTCCGAAACGAAGACGGCGCGATGGGGGAGAGCGGCGGGCATGGGGGAGGAATCTAGATTTTGATGGCCGGACAGGCTGGCCGGTTAGGAATGGATGCGAACGTGATTTCGGTCCGCTGCCGCTGCAAGGAACACAATCGAGTACGAGTATGAGTACGAGGTACGAGTACGCGTCAGAGGAAATGCGCAGGTCATTCATGCTCGAAACGAACACCCCTCACAAGCTTCACATTTTGATCTGCACCAACGCCCGGCACGATGGGACGCCGTCATGCGGTGATTCGGGGGAGATGCAGCGACTCTTCGAAACCCTGAAGCCGCGGCTGAAGGAGGCCAAGCTGCCCGTGCGGGTGTCGAGGACCGGGTGCCTGGGGCCGTGCGCGCAGGGGCCGAACGTGATGTGCTACGGAAGCGCCCTCAGTGACAGCGGCAAACCCGGGGTGTGGTTCCAGGCCGTGGGGGAGGGGGATGTGGGGAAATTGGAAGCGCGGGTGAGGGCGTTGCTCGGCCTTGTCCCCGAAGCGTGATACGAATCGAACGTCTGTTATGCGCGCATGCGGCCGCGGTCGGCTGTCTATTTGAAGTGATACATGAGCGATAAATTCCAGAGCCGGGATTCAAACGAGGCGCTCAGCCAGTGGTTGCGGCTTTCCAGTTCGTCGTTGGTATAACGTCGATCGTAAAAGTAGCTGATGCCGCCCAGCGTGGCGTCGATCGAGAGTCGCTCGACCGGGAACCAGTACAGGCCCGGCGTCAGCCCGATCCCGGCACCCCACAACTCGTCCTTGGTCGTTCCCCACCTGTTGGTGGAATGGTTGATCATGGAGCCGATCGTCATGAACAGTCCGAACGGGTCATTCCGGATGATGTCGCGGCGCCAGAAACCGATGATCATCGTTTCGTGTCCCTCGGTGTCCTTGTTCCAGGTATAGACCGGGTTCAACCCGATCGAAGAGCTGTCGCTGAGGACATAACCCAAAAGCGGTGAAAGGCTCACTCTACGGCCTCGTTCGTCACCATCGGTGAATCCGGTGGACCCACCCAGGGAGCCGCCGGCGTAGAACCTGCCGGGGGTAAATTGCGCGATTGCCGTCGTCGTCAGGAGAGGTGCGATCAGGATCGCTGCCATGAGAAATAACTTCATGATTGACTCCTGAAGCGGGGGAGTTGCGGCCGCAACCGCGCTAAACTTAATGCCATCGGTGTTTCTAGGGAAAATGTTTCGCGTAACGATTCGTCTCTTTTTCAAGTCGGGATGCTCCTGCCTCCTGTGAGTCTGCCGCTTGTGAGTGGTCCCGAGGGCTCGTGATGTCGGTTTCAGCGTTCTGTAACGGAGTGCGCCAAACGCGGCGTCAGCCAATCCACCGTCGCTGCGGGAAAGGTTGCCGCGAACCCGTCGGGTAACCTTGCGTCGATGCCTGAAATTCCTGTGCCGCTTTCGGTGCGGATCGTCAAGCTCACCGCATGCAACAGCTGATGCGGCGCCCCCAGCGCCGCCACGTCCTCCTCGGTCAGCTCGCCCTGCAGGCGTTTCAGGTAGTAGCGCCCGTCGTGGCCATAGACCTTGTCACCCGTGATGGGGAACCCGAGGTCGGCCAGGTGCGCGCGGATTTGGTGTTTTCGGCCCGTTACGGGTTTGCAGAGGACAAGGGTCCGCCCCTCGCGGCTCATCAGCGGTGTAAAATCCGTCCGTGCCGCTTTCCCGCCATCGTGAACGCGCATGCGGCTGCGGATGGCGTGCTCCGGCCACTCTGCGAGCGACCCCTCGTGAACGCACGGGGCTTCCATCACGCCATCGACGACGGCCAGATAGGCTTTCGTCCACACCGTGCCCGGGTGCGCGGGCGAGAAGGCGCGAAGGGCCTCCTTGCCGCGCGCGAAGGCCACAATGCCGCTGGTCTCCACATCGAGGCGGTTGAGCGGCGTCCACCCCTCATCGCCCTTGAATGCGCGATAGAGATTCGCCAACACGTTGACGAAGATCTTGCCGGTTTTGTGGACGGGAAGCCCGGCAGGCTTGTGGACCAGCGCGAGGTTGCCATCGACCACGAGTTCGCGGAAATCGAGCGGCACCGCCGGTTCTTCGTAGTCGGTGATGTGCGAGGTTACAAGATCGTCGCGCGCGACCTGTGTGTGGGGTGTGGCGATGGCACCGTTCAAAGTCACGCGGCCATCGAGAATACGTGCCGTCCACTGCTCCGGGCTTTGGTACGAGAAGCGCTTCAGCAACACCTGCAAAAAAGAAGCGCCGCCCCCGGTGTGACCTGTCAGGTCATCGGGGACGACGCGATGCGTAAACGTGGCGCTGACCCGGCGTGTCCCCTGGGTCGGGGAAGTGGCCGGGGCGTTCACGGGGTTACTTCTTGGCGGCCGGCCACGACGCGGCGGCGGTGCGGATCTGGGCCGGGGTGAGGCCGGGCTCGAAGCTCGTCCAGCGGATGTACTCGCCCTTCTCGTTGATGAGGTACACCACGGGAATCGTGCCCACGCCGTAGTTCTCGCCGAAGGTGCGGCCTTCGTCCTGCATCATGGGCATGCGCACGCCGAAGTCGCGGATGAAGCCGCGGATGTCGTCCTCGGTGTTCCATTTGATGGCCACGGCCAGCGATGCGTAACCCTTGGGGCCGAGCTCGTCGGCGAGGCGCTGCACGTGCGGCGCGCTCTGCTGGCAGTGCGGGCACTTGGCCGAGTAGTAGAACAGCAGCATGCGACGACCCTTGAACTGGGACAGCGTCAGCTTGGGGTTCGACACGGGCTTCAGCTCGATGCCGAAGTCGATGACGTCGCGCTTGCCTTTTTTGTCGAGCATGAACGTCGGACCGGTCGCGGGGGCTTCGGGGCCCTGAACCTGGGCATGGGCGGCGGTGAGGCCTGCGGCGAAAATGGTGGCGGAGAGCAGGGATGCGATGCGCATGAGTGAGATCCTTCCAAACGGTTCCGGGATAAAATACATGGGCCCGGGGCGGGGGACAATGGGATTCGACATCAGTGGCGTTCTCACGGTATCCGGTACCCAGTACCCAGTACCCAGTACCCAGTACCCAGTACCCAGTACCCAGTACCCGCATCCTGTTATATTCCACCCTTTCCTGCGGAGGTGGCGTGAAGGTCTGGGTCGTCGGCGGGGCGGGGTACATCGGGTCCCACGTCTGCAAAGCCTTGGTGCGCGCGGGCCATGAGCCCGTCGTGTTCGACAACCTGTCCACGGGCAGCAAGAACAACCTCAGGCCGGGGGTGGCCTTTCAGAAAGGGGACATCCTCGACCCGGAAGCCCTGCAGCGCGCGGCCGCGGAGCACAAATTCGACGGCGTGGTCCACCTGGCCGCCCTCAAGGCGGCGGGGGAGAGCATGCTCGATCCCGTTTCCTACAGCCGTAACAACATCACCGGATCCCTGAACCTTTTGGAGGCGGTGCTCGCGGCCGAAATCCCCGCCTTCGTTTTTTCCTCCACCGCGGCCGTGTACGGCGCGCCCGCCTACCTGCCCCTCGACGAAGCCCACCCCACCACCCCCGAGAACTATTACGGTCACACCAAACTGGCCATCGAACAGTTCCTCGCGTGGTACGGGACCCTGAAGGGCCTAAGGCATGTGTCGCTGCGCTATTTCAACGCGGCCGGTTACGACCCCGAAGGCGATGTGAGTGGGCTTGAGAAAAACCCGGCCAACCTGCTGCCCATTGTGATGGAAACGGCCATGGGCTGGCGCGGAAGCATGCAGGTGTTCGGCGACGATTACGAGACGCCCGACGGCAGCGGAGTCCGCGATTACATTCACGTCTCCGATCTCGCCGACGCCCACGTCGCCGCGCTCGAACACCTCCACAAGGGCGGCGGAAACCTCACTGTCAACCTCGGCACCGGCCAGGGTGTGAGCGTCCTGGAAATGATCGGTCGAGCCCGCGAGATCACCGGGCGCGAAATCCCCGCGACCATCGCGCCACGCCGTCCCGGCGACCCCGCCGTGGTCATCGCCTCGTCCGCCCAAGCCGAACGCGTCCTCGGCTGGAAGGCCCGTCACAGCGATTTGGACACGCTGCTCAAGACGACGTGGGAGGTTTATCGGACATCAGGCGGGTCATGAAGTTCGGGTAGTGGCTGGTAGGTAGTGGCCAACGCACTATCAGTCGCAGGTTCTTTCGACCAACCCAAATGGATCAAATTGATGAAGACGGAAAGTCTTATGTTCGGCTACGACCTACGACCCGATTCCCCCCAAAGTTCCCGACTTTTTTCAGGCTCTCCGCTGTCCGCTCTTCGCTGTAAGCTAATTTTGACCCCATGCCCCGATATGCGATTTCATTCGTCACGGCGAAGCCGTCCCTGGTCCACAGACTCGTGGAGATGGATTCCCGCGACGCCGCGTTGCGCGCGTTTTTCAACGAGCACGCCTCCCTCGAGGGCTATACCAATGATGCCGAAGGCTTCGCCTACTTCCTCGAGGATTTCAACAATCCCGAGGAACCCATGGGCAGCATTCTCGAGGTCTGACCCGTGATCCCGCATCGCCCTCGCGTGGCCATCCTCATGGGTGGCGTTTCGCCCGAACACCCCGTTTCATTGGCCTCGGGCGTTGGTGTCTACACGAACATCGACCGCTCGCGCTATGAGCCGTTCCCCGTGCTCATCTCCCGCGAGGGCGTTTGGCATTGGCCCACGTCTCCCGCCGCCTTTCCGGCGTCGATGACCGTCGAACAGGCCGCCGCCTGGCTCGAGACCCTGCAGGAAGGGTGGCAGAAGGTGCCCTTCTCCAACATGCTGCTGTTTCCGCAGGCGGACGTCTATTTCATCGCCCTGCATGGGGTGGGAGGCGAGGACGGCACCTTGCAGTCCTTCCTCGAATCGGTCGGTCAACCGTTCACGGGCAGCGGGAGCGCGGGTTCGCGCACGTCGATGGACAAGATCCGTTCCAAGGAGAAATACCGCGAGCACGGCATCCCCACCGCACCGTGGATCGTGGTGTCACCTGATGAGGCCGTGCCCGCCGCTGCCGACCGCGTGGAGCGTGCCCTGGGATTGCCCGCCGTGGTGAAACACCCCACCGGAGGCTCAAGCATCGGCGTGGCCGTCGTGAAGACGCGCGAAGCCCTTGAAGCCGCGCTTGCCGACATCGGCCGCGATGCCCCGGAAATCCTGGTGGAAGCCTTCATCCCCGGGCGCGAAGCCACCTGCGGCGTGCTTCAGGGTTACGCCACGGCCTTGCCGCCCACGGAAATCCGCCCCAAAAAGGACGGGTTCTTTTCCTTCGAGGAGAAATACAAGCAGGATGGCGCCGAGGAAATCACACCCGCGGAATTTCCGGCCGAGGTCAACGCCGAGATGCAGCGGCTCGCCGCCCGCGCCCACGAGGCGCTTGGCCTCGCGGTGTACAGCCGCACCGATTTCATTTGGACGGGCACCGCGCTGAACGCGCTGGAGACCAACAACCTGCCGGGCTTCACACCCAAGTCGATCCTGCCCCAGCAAGCCGCCGCCATCGGCCTTTCATATACCGATCTCGTGACGAACGTGATCGAAACCTCGCTCGCCAAGGCGGACGCGTGAGTCCGTCCGAGGGCCGTCGGCGGTTCGGCCTGCTCCTCGACCTATCGCACGCCGGGTTCGCCGCCGTTCTGAACGAAGCGGGCACGGCCGCGCTCGCGTCCTCGACGCGCCCGGCGGGTACGCGTCACGACGATGTGGCCGACTGGACGGAAGGATTGCTCAAACAGGCCGGAGGCGCGTTCACCGACCTTGCGTGGATCGTCACGGGCGTGGGGCCGGGAAGTTTCACCGGCATCCGCATCGCCATGGCCTTCGCCCAGGGCGTGGCGCTCCCCTTGGGACTGCCCGTCTTCGGGGTCACGAGCTTCGAGGCCTTGCACCTGTCGGCGCGGAGCGCGGGCGTGACGCCCGACGGTTCGCGCATGGTGGCGGTGATTCCCGCCAACACCGGCCGTTACTATGTCTCCGAATCCCTCGCAGATGCGGGCGCGCTGGTTGCCGGCGATGAGCTCGCGAAGCGCCTTCGGGACATTTCCGGCGGGGTGGGGGTGACCTCCGGGTTGGTGATCACCCCGGACGCGACGGGTGATTTGAAAGGGCTCGTGGCGGCCGCACCCGGAGCGTTCACCGTGTGGGCTCCGGGGGACGGGGCGGAACGGGCCTGGGATGCCGTGGCGATGGCGCAGCGGGCGCGCGCGGCCAAGGCTCAAGGGCGCGGCCTGGTGCGCCCCGTCTATCTGCAGCTCTCGGCCGCGGAGGAGAAGTTCGGCCCGGCCGATGTCGAGGGAGCGACCCTATGAAATGGCCCGGCCGCGAATCCCCCGATGACCTCGCTCACGCGGCGCGTCGGGAAAAAGGCTGGAGCGGCACGATCCGTCCGCTCGCCGCGGGCGATCTGGGCGCCGTCGCAGCCCTTGAGGCGCAGTGCAACACGCAACCGTGGACTCTCGAGTCGCTGAAGGAAACCTTGAAGGTTTCAGCCGGGTCAACCTTGGGCCGCGTGGCGGTCCTGGATGGCAAGGTCGTCGGGTATCTGCTCGCGAGCAGCGTGGCGGGCGAAGGCGAAATCCTGATCCTCGGCGTCGACCCCGCCGTGAGGCGGCGGGGCGTCGCGGCGGCCCTGCTGAAGGACGCCTTGGCGGGCCTCCGCGCCGCCGGCGCCAAAGCCGTGTTTCTGGAGGTGCGGCGCGGCAACAAGCCCGCCATCGGACTTTACAACCTGTTCGGCTTCGGGGAGGCGGGAGTCCGGAAGGGCTACTACGCCGACACCGGGGAAGACGCGTTGTTGTTGCATGTGTTTTTGAGACCTTAGAGCACTATGGACCCCATCAGAGATTATCGCCACAGCGAAGCAGGGCTGAGGAATTACCTTTCCCACCCATGACTCAAGCCATCCTCAGCACCCGCCACGGCGACATCACCATCGAATTCCTCCCCGAGGTCGCCCCCAACCACGTCAACAACTTCCTCGAACTGGCCCGCTCGGGCTTTTACGATGGCACCAAGTTCCACCGCGTCATCCCGGGTTTCATGATCCAGGGCGGCGACCCGAACAGCAAGCAGGATGACCGTCGTTTGCACGGGACCGGCGGTTCGGGCAAGAACGTGAAAGCCGAGTTCAACGCCACCAAGCATGTGCGTGGCATCGTGTCGGCGGCGCGCTCGTCGAATCCCGACTCGGCATCGTCGCAGTTCTTCATCATGGTATCCGACTCCCCGCACCTCGACGGCCAGTACTCGGCCTTCGGCAAGGTGGTCTCGGGGATCGAGGTGGCCGACAAGATCGTCGCCGAAGAGACCGACCACCGTGACAACCCGCTGAACGCGGTGTCGATCACGGTGAAGGTGGTTGATTAAGCCGTCGCCTCGATACATCGCCCCGGTCACCGAGTGATCGCGCTTGCGCGATTGTACCGAGGTGCCGGGGCGCCACTCGGCGACCTGTTCGAGGGATTCCGAAACAAAAAGGCCCCTGCAAATGCAGAGGCCTTTTTTGTTTTTGCTGTCCGCTGTAAGCTGTCCGCTGTCAGCTGTCAGCTAATCTTCGTCAACCTGCTCGTACTCCGCCTTCGACGCTTCGATCTCCTCCGCCAGGGCGGGGAAGGTGTGGGCGATATTGCGGCCCTCGAAGGTTTCATAGATCACGCCGGAGACGCAGCTGAACTCCTCCACGGCCTTTTCGCGCAGCACCATCACGTTGTTCGGCCCGTACAACCCCTGGAAATATCCGATGGCGTGCAGGGCCTTTTCGCGATCGTCGTCGGCGGTGAGCACCACGATGGCGTGCGAGGCGTCCTCGGCCGCGCCGTCGAGCGTGTCGATGTCCGTGATGTCGCCGTCGTGTTCTTCGGCGATCACGATGGTCTCGATTTCGAGCTTGCCGGTCACGAAGTCGGCCACCTGCTTCCACAAGGGGTTGCGGCCGTGGAACACGAACACCCGGAACGGGGGGATTTCTTCGTCGTGGTCGTCGTACAGGGGTTCTTCAAAGGACATGGTGTTTTTCCTGAAATTCGCGAGATATTGCGCGGGGAGCAGGCAAAGGTAGGAAAGTACGGGGACGACCTTATGGCTGACAGCGGAGAGCTTACAGCTAAGAGCCAAAACAAAGCCGTAGACCTTTGCTTCCAACCTTAGGGGCGTTGTGAAGATTCGGGCCAAGCTCGAATCTAATTAGGCCAGGATCTGAAGCGTTTAGCTGTGAGCTGTCCGCTCACGGCTCGCCGCTACCGCTTTGCATCCGCCTCGCTGTGGAACCCGTCGGCCACCACGGTGGTCATGATGTTCTCCTTGGTCACCGCGATGGGGTCGAGGAACAACACGGGAACCTCGTAGCCGCCGTTTCTGAGTTTGGTCGACCTGGCCCCCGCCGAGCTTGTCGAAGCGTCCATCATTTCGCCCTTGGCGGCTTTGACGGCCTGTTCGGCCGCGACCTCCGCCAATTGTTTGATCGGCTTGTATACCGTGACGGCCTGTTTGCCTTTCCACACGTTCTGCACGGCGATGAGGTCGGCGTCCTGCCCGGAGACGGGAACCTTGCCGGCGAGGCCCTTGGCCTCGAGCGCCGCGATTGCGCCCGAGGCCGTGCCGTCGTTGCTGGCGACGATGGCGTCGATCTTGTGCTTCTGCAGCGCGTCGGCGGTGATGCGCAATGCCTCGCTGCGCAGCCATTTGTCGCACGACTGGATGGCCGCGATGGTGATGTCGCCCTTGTCGATCAAGGGCTGCAGCACCTTGAGGTGACCTTCATGGATCATGTCGGAGTTTTTGTCGGCGGGGTCGCCCTTGAGGATGAGGTAGTTGCCCTTGGGCGCGCGCTCCACGATGGCCTGGGCCTGAATCTCTCCGACCTTGACGTTGTCGAACGAGAGGTACAGGTCGACCGGTGCGTCGGCGATGAGGCGGTCGTAGGAGATGACCTTCACCCCCTTGGCACGCGCGTTCAGCACGATGGGCCGGGCCGCGTCCGCGTTCTTGGGGACCACCACGAGCACTTGAACCCCTTTGGCCAGCAGGCCGTCCGCCTGGCGCAGCTGCGCGTTGGGGTCGCCGGAGGCGTCCTGCACGATCACCTCGGCGCCCAGTTCCTTGGCCTTGGCGACGAAGAAGTCGCGGTCGCGCGTCCAGCGCTCTTCCTTGAGGTCGGCGAGGCTCAGGCCGATGACGATCTTGCCGTCGGCCTTGACCTGCGCGGCGTCGTCCTTCTTGCCGCAGGCGGTGAACAATCCGACCGACACGGCCGCGGCGGCGAGGAGAAAGTTTGATAGCGACATGGTGAACGAGCGGGTTGAAAAGGTCATGGTCGAACCCTCCGGAAATACGGCCGCACGGTTTGGTGTGAGATTTCGGGGCGGCCGGGGCGCATATATTAGCAACCCGCCGGGAAAGGGGCCGGTATAACTATCATTGATATTTGCCACGAATTCGTTTTTTTACGGAGCCGCCATGCCGACGAACCGACCCGTCCTTCGACCCTTCCTGCCCGGCTTGTTGCCGGTGTTCGCCCTGTGCGGCTGCGTTTTTTCCGGTGGCGACGGGGGTGTCGACGACACGGGTCCGGGCGAATTGATCGAGTGGGGTTCCTACGAGCTGGCCGGGAACCTTCTCACCACATCCGCCATCTCGCCCCATTATATCTGCGATTCGACCTCCGAGGTCCCGTTGATCGTCAACGGCGAATTCGAGCGGGTGGATACGGTCGTGATCCTGGGAAACTCCATGATGTTCTGGTGGGATATCGATCCCATTCTTGACGCAAACGATGATTCCGTCGGGACGATTCAATACGGAACCCGCTACGTGCGCGTGGGATCCGGGTCCGGAATCCGCGGCACCTGGCGGTACGCCGACCATTCGAGTTATCGTGTCCTTTCGGGAACCCTGCCCGCGGATCTCGCCCGGTCGCTCACCGCGGACTCTCTGGCGTGGGCCAGGTTCTTCACCTACAGGCAGGATCTCGTGGAATACACGGCGGATTCGGTCTTCACACGGACCAAGCTCCTGGCTGCCGACCTCTTCCTGGCCTTTTGGAATGGTCGCATGCTGCCGCCGGACCAACCCCAGACCATGGCCGACAGCGCCTACAGGAACATCAGCGTGACCAAGGTGGATCAACACACCGTTCGTCTGCACGGGAAGACCACGGGGGAAGTCGTGACCTACTGGCAGGGCAACCAGGGTGAATACCGCTACACCAGCAGCGATCCGGCGCGCGACACCATCGAGTTCATCCCGGCGCGGCATGCGTGCCGGACGGAATGGCCCGATGAATGGTACGGCGACTTCCTCCTTGAAAACTCGCGCTTTCCCGGCGACACCCTGGAGGTTCGGGGCGACGAGACCGCGGCGCTCCTCTCCGAAAAGCGGGGGCAAACCCGAACAACCGCTTTCGAATCGTTTTTGCGAAAAGCCTCCCGGTTCCGCGCCCCGCGTTGAGAATCAGGGACGGTCGCGGGGTTTTCCTCCGCCACTCCGCTTACCCCTCCACAGACCCGGGCACCCGGAACGGATCGCCGTGATTTGGGGAACCGGTCTCACCACGCGCTCACGGTCGCACGTAGACGACCGTTTGGCGGATGCTGCCGGCCCGGATTTCAATCCAGTACATTCCCGCCGGAAGTTGGGCATCCGGGATCACCAGCCGGTGAACCCCGGCCGCCAGCTCGGATTCAGGGAGGTGAAGAACCCTCGCGCCGCGCGCATCGTGGAGTGTGACGGATACACGCAGGGGACGAGGCACCTGAAATTCGACACGTCCTCTCAAGGCGCGTGCCGAGAGCGTCGAGAGGGGGCTCCTCCGCGAAACCGAAGTCGGCACCGAAGGGTTGCCCTTGAGAATGACCCCGCCTTGCCCGACCGCGTAAGCGGCCGTCGGTGACGCCACCCGAACCGAGCTCAAGGAGGTGGTGACGGGGCTGACCTGTTGAACCCATACCTGACCGGCGTCGACGGACCGCAGGATGGCGCCGGAACTCCCCACCACGTAGCCGGTATCGGTCCCCAGAAAATGCACCGCGTTCAGATATTGCCCGAACGCCGAAAAATCCTGATGCGTCCAGCCCGCCCCGCCGTTCGCGGTTCTCGCGATGCTGGCGTGCACCACGACCGGTACTGCGGGTCCTTGGGGAACTGCGCCGCCCGTCCTGTAGCCGCCCACGACCCATCCTCTGTTCGCGTTGGCGAACCAGGCGTCCTGGTAGGTCGACAGGTCGCTGCTGGGTGTTTGGGCCGTCCAGGTTGCGCCCCCGCTGGTGGTCGCGCTCAACAGGGGATAGTGCGTCGTGAATCGGCCATCGTATGACGAGTAGCCGCCCAGGTGCCAACCCGTGTTCGCGTTCACGAACCGGACCAGATACCTGACTTCCGAAACAAAGCCGCTTCTGTAAGAACTGTCGACGAGGCTCCAGTGCTGTCCGCCGTCCGTGGTTTTCAGAAGCCGCGTGCCGTAACAGATGAGCGTTGTGCCGCAAAAGGGGCTATAGGCTTTTGTCGCCCAGCCGAGACTCCCATTGACGAATGAAAGTGACCAATAACCAAGGAGGGAATCTTGTGACTGGAGCGACCACGTCTGACCGCCATTGGTCGTGCGGTAAAGCGACCTGCCACCCGCGACCCAACCGGTATCCCGGCCGAGGAACTGAATCATTACAAGGCTTGTGACCGAGTCGGGAAAGGGCCGGCGCGACCAGGAACTTCCTCCGTTGGTCGTATACAGCACCGTGCCCGAATCCCCCACCACCAGACCGGTGTCGGCCGAGAAAAAGTGAAGGGCTCCGAGGTTCCGAGTGGTACCGCTGTTTTGCGTGACCCAGGCCGAGGAGGCGCTCCATCCCGAGAGGAGCATGATGATGAAGATAAATGGTTTCATGGCGAACCCTCCCGGTTGCAAAGGTATACCATAACCGATGATAATGTGATGGGTTTTAAAAATATCTGTGCGTTCGATTCCCATCGCAAGTCGGTTCTGTCGGTTGCACTTTGCCAGTCCATCGCTCCTGGCAGGGGAGGACATTTACATTTCACCTCCGCATGCTCTTTCTCCAGAACCATCATCTCCGCGTCACCGTCCTCGATCCGGCCCAGGACCGCGACAAACTCGGCAGCCGGTATTGCACCGGCGGGTACATCTGGCAGGTGGAGGATTTGGTGAAGGGTCCCCTGTTCTCCGGGCCGTTTTACCCCGGTGAGACGACCCGTTTTGACGGGCAGGGCGCTCCCGAGGTTTTTGAGGCGGCCCTTTTTCCCAAAGGGGCGCAATCCGCCGAAGTGGGCGAGGACGTCTGCGTGCTCGGCGTGGGAACGGTCAGGCGTGAAAGCCCGGTGGAGCCATTCCATGTGCGCGATAATCCCACCGTGGTTCGCTTTACCGATTGGGTGGTGGTGCCGGGTATTGACAGCATCCGCATGTGCACGCTGCAGGAGTTCGGGCTGGCGGCGGTGGAAGTCAAACGCGATGTGGTGTTGCGCGGGCGCGTCGTCTCTTCACGCACGATGGTGGTCAATCACGGGAGCTTGCCGGTGCCCGTGCGCTGGTTCGCTCATCCCTTTTTTCCGGTCGGCGATCGCCTGTGCCGCTTCTCCAGGCCCGCCGCCCTCGCAAACCCCGTGATCCCCTCACCCCCGTTCCGGGTCACCTCCGATTCCGTCCTGCTCCGCGACGCCGCATACCCCTGGCGCCAAGGGTTTTACCAGCCGCTCGATCTGGCATGGGGTGAGCCGCTGACCGTTCAGCAGGAACACCCGCTGGTCGGCACCGTGCGCGTGCAGTGCGATTTCCCGCTCGCGAAAATGCCCGTGTGGGGCAACGCGAACACGTTTTCGTTCGAACCGTATTTCGAAGCGACCGTGGAACCCGGACAAAGGGCGGGGTGGGGTATGGAGTATGGGTTTTGACGATGGAGAAACTCAGAACCGGAGCTCGGAACTCAGAGCTCAGAACTCGGAAGTTTCATAACACCGTCAAGTTCATAAAACAGCGTGACAACACTCCTTGGATCCACATTGATATCTTCGAGTGTCTACGTTGTGTCCGTTTCTGAGTTCGGAGCTCTGAGTTCTGAGTTTGATCATTCGTATCCCCGTCCCATGCCCAACATCGCCGACACCGGGTTCATCCTCCGGAAATTCCCCTACTCCGAATCGAGCCTGATCCTCAAGGCTTACACGCGGGAGCATGGGGTGGTGTCGTTCATGGCCAAGGGCGCCAAGCGACAGAACTCGCGACTGCATGGCCTCTTGGAGCCGGTGGTCCACCTGCAGTTTCTGTTCCCGGCACAGTCGCGCGGGGAGATGCGCATTTTATCGGATGTCGCGCTTTTGCGCGATCACCCGGGCGTGCGCGAAGACATCGTGAAGCAGGCATTGGCGCAGGCGTGCGGCGAGGTGCTGCTGAAGTACATCCCCGACGAGGCGCGGGCCCCCGATTTCCACGACGAGCTCCTCAAAATCATGGGTCGTCTCGAAGCCGCCCCGGCGCAACGCCGCGCGCTGGAGGAGCTCTTCGCCGGGTACCTGCTCGACTTCTGCCGTCTTTCGGGTTTTCAACCGCAGTTCCGTTTTTGCGTACGGTGCGACGCGCGCGTGTTCGGTGCCGAAGGAATCGGAATTTCCACCGGCCAAACCATCCCGTTCGCCATCGACCAGGGCGGCCCTGTGTGCAACCGCTGTCATCGGGATTCCGACGAAGCCGGCGGCGTGGTGCGCTTGCGGGAAGGCATACTGCGGTGGCTGGATGTGGTGCAGAACGATGACGTGTCCGCTGATCGCGTGGCGGAAGGCCTGAGCGCGGAGGTGCGCCCGGAGATCAGTTGGCGCGATGCCGAACAGGCGGAAGAGTTCTTGCTGCACTTTCTCGGGCGGCACGCCGGCGGGCAAAAACCCGTGAAATCTCTCGGCGTCTGGCGCGCGCTGATGGACAGTTAAGGGGTGTCGCGGATGATGCTCAGAACTCAGAACTCAGAACTCAGAACTCAGAACTC
>Ga0114939_10000072_pt1 | contig 81232 bp, 78 predicted proteins | sample AshMeaCrysSpring_FD_87196 | JGI IMG/M metagenome (GOLD analysis project Ga0114939, IMG submission 87196) | Groundwater microbial communities from Big Spring, Nevada to study Microbial Dark Matter (Phase II) - Ash Meadows Crystal Spring | ecosystem: Environmental > Aquatic > Deep subsurface >...
CCAGCACGGTGGTGATGGCCGCCGTCAGCGTGGTCTTGCCATGGTCCACGTGACCAATGGTGCCCACGTTCACGTGCGGCTTGGTACGCTCAAATTTCTCTTTTGCCATTTTTCAAATCTCCAAAGAGCAATGCCCGTGTCGGTTTAAGGTTTCCAGCACTGGCCTGCCACGGGCAGCAGGCCAACCGCTTGCGCGGCGCCGAAGACCAGCATTCATGCCCCCAACCCTCTGCGGGGGCCGCCGTGGAACCGGCTATGCCGGGCCACTGGCGGCGTCCCCTTGAGGGGAAGGCGGCAAAGCCGCCTCAGGGGTGCTTTTTTATTTCGCGCGGGCAGCCACAATGGCTTCAGACACGTTGCGCGGAGCTTCGGCGTAGTGCTTGAACTCCATCGTGTAAGTGGCACGGCCCTGCGACATGGAGCGCAGCGTGGTCGAGTAGCCGAACATCTCGGACAGCGGAACTTCGGCCTTGATGACCTTGCCACCGCCGACCATGTCTTCCATGCCCTGCACCATGCCGCGACGGGAAGACAGGTCGCCCATCACGTTACCGGCATAGTCTTCCGGCGTCTCGACTTCCACGGCCATCATCGGCTCGAGGATGACCGGGTTGGCCTTCTTGGCGGCTTCCTTGAAGCCGAAGATGGCAGCCATCTTAAACGCCTGCTCGGACGAGTCCACGTCGTGGTAGGAACCGAAGGTCAGCGTGACCTTGACGTCCACCACCGGGAAGCCAGCCAGCACGCCGGAGTTCAGGGCTTCGATGACACCCTTCTCGACCGCCGGAATGTACTCACGCGGCACCACGCCGCCCTTGATGGCGTCGACGAATTCGAAGCCCTTGCCGGCTTCCTGCGGCTCGAGCGAGAACACGACGTGACCGTATTGGCCCTTACCACCGGACTGGCGCACGAACTTGCCTTCGACATCGGACACCGACTTGCGCACGGTTTCGCGGTAGGCCACCTGCGGCTTGCCGACGTTGGCTTCCACGCCGAACTCGCGCTTCATGCGGTCCACGATGATTTCGAGGTGCAGTTCGCCCATGCCGGAAATGATGGTCTGGCCGGACTCTTCGTCGGTCTTGACGCGGAAGGACGGATCTTCAGCCGCCAGGCGCGACAGCGCGATGCCCATCTTCTCCTGGTCAGCCTTGGTCTTGGGCTCGACGGCCTGGGCAATCACGGGCTCGGGGAACACCATACGCTCCAGCGTCACCACGGCGGACGGATCGCACAGGGTTTCGCCCGTGGTCACTTCCTTCAGGCCCACGCAGGCGGCGATGTCGCCAGCGCGGATCTCTTCCACTTCCTCGCGGTTGTTGGCGTGCATCTGCACGATACGGCCGATACGCTCTTTTTTGCCCTTGACCGGGTTGTAGACGGTGTCACCCTTGGTCAGCACGCCGGAGTAGACGCGCACGAAGGTCAGCTGGCCGACGAAGGGGTCGGTCATCAGCTTGAACGCCAGGGCAGAGAACTTCTCGCCGTCGTCGGCCTTGCGGGTGGTTTCCTTCTCGTCTTCGTCCGTGCCGGCCACAGGGGGAATGTCCACCGGCGAGGGCAGGAAGTCGATCACGGCATCCAGCATGCGCTGCACACCCTTGTTCTTGAAGGCGGTACCGCACAGCATGGGCTGGATTTCGGTCGAGATGGTGCGGGTCCGCAGGCCCAGCTTGATCTCGGCCTCGGACAGGTCGCCCTCTTCCAGGTACTTGTTCATCAGCTCTTCGCTGGCCTCGGCAGCCGCCTCGACCATGCCTTCGCGCCACTTCTTGGCATCTTCCACCAGTTCGGCGGGGATGTCGTGGTACTCAAACTTCATGCCCTGGGAAGCCTCGTCCCAGATGATGGCCTTCATCTTGATCAGGTCCACCACGCCCTTGAAGTTGTCTTCGGCACCGATCGGGATCACGACCGGCACGGGATTGGCCTTCAGGCGCAGGCGCATCTGATCGTAGACCTTGAAGAAGTTGGCGCCGGTACGGTCCATCTTGTTCACGAAGGCCAGACGCGGCACCTTGTACTTGTTGGCCTGGCGCCAGACGGTTTCGGACTGGGGCTGCACTCCACCCACAGCACAGTAGACCATGCAGGCACCGTCCAGCACGCGCATGGAACGCTCCACCTCGATGGTGAAGTCCACGTGACCGGGGGTATCGATGATGTTGAAGCGGTGCTCAGGGTAGGACAGGTCCATGCCCTTCCAGAAACAGGTGGTGGCCGCGGAGGTGATCGTGATGCCGCGCTCCTGCTCCTGCTCCATCCAGTCCATGGTGGCGGCGCCATCGTGCACCTCACCAATCTTGTGGTTCACGCCGGTGTAGAAAAGAATACGCTCGGTCGTGGTGGTCTTGCCGGCGTCGATGTGCGCAGAAATACCGATGTTGCGGTAGCGCTCAATAGGGGTACTACGTGCCATGATGTTCTCTCGTTGAAACGGTGAAGGCCCGCACGCGGCGGGCCCACACACCAGGGGATGAATTTAGAAGCGGAAGTGGCTGAAGGCCTTGTTGGCCTCGGCCATGCGGTGCACTTCGTCACGCTTCTTCATGGCACCACCACGGCCTTCGGTGGCCTCGATGATCTCGTTGGCCAGGCGCAGCGCCATGGATTTCTCGCCGCGCTTGCGGGCAGCTTCCTTGATCCAGCGCATCGACAGCGCCAGACGGCGCACCGGACGCACTTCCACCGGCACCTGGTAGTTGGCACCACCGACGCGGCGGGACTTCACTTCAACCATCGGCTTCACATTGTTGATGGCCGTGGTGAACAGTTCCAGCGGATCTTTGCCGGTCTTCTGCTCAATGGTTTCGAGGGCACCATAGATGATGCGCTCGGCAACCGCCTTCTTGCCGCCTTCCATGATCACGTTCATGAACTTGGAGAGTTCGACATTGCCGAATTTCGGATCCGGCAGGATTTCACGTTTAGGGACTTCGCGACGACGTGGCATTTTTCACCTCTTTGCTTCAGCTGATGTCTGAACGTCCTGAATTCTTCAGACACCGCGCAAACCCATCGGGATTTGCACTTACTCGACCCATGTTCTGGGTCACTACGCTGGATTGGCTCGTCTACAAACCAAAACAGCACCTTGATTTGAAAGCTCTTCTTAAGCCTTCTTGGGGCGCTTGGCGCCGTACTTGGAACGCGCCTGCTTGCGGTCTTTCACGCCTTGCAGGTCGAGCGAGCCACGCACGATGTGGTAACGCACACCCGGCAGGTCCTTGACACGGCCGCCGCGCACGAGCACCACGGAGTGTTCCTGCAGGTTGTGGCCTTCACCGCCGATGTAGGAAATGACTTCGAAACCGTTGGTCAGGCGCACCTTGGCGACCTTACGCAGAGCGGAGTTCGGCTTCTTGGGGGTCGTGGTGTACACACGGGTGCAGACACCGCGACGCTGCGGAGAGTTTTGCATCGCGGGGCTCTTGGACTTGGTCGTTTCGACCTCACGCCCCTGACGCACGAGCTGGTTAATGGTTGGCATTGAAAACGTCCCTCAACGTTTGAAAAAACGAAAACGTGAAACCCTTCGGAAATTCCGAAAAGCCTTCTAGTGTATCAGGTCAGCTGGTGCGCCGCAATAATTTTCAGCCCACTGCGATAGCGCGCACTCACTCGCTAGCAGGCCGACTCACTTGATCCACAGGCGCAGGGCATCCCAGGCACGCCCCAGTACGCCAGCTTGGTCAACCGCCTCCAGCGCCAGCAAAGGCACATCCACAAGTGACTGCTCACCCGCAGTCACCTTCAGCGTCGCCAGTTGCTGTCCTTTGGCGAAAGGCGCCACCAGCGGGTCGGTGCGCACGACCTCGGTCTTGAGCTTGGTGGCCGTGCCCGCCGGCACCGCCACCACGATGGCCTGCGGCCGGCCCAAGCCGACTTGCGAGGACTTGCCTTTCCAGACCCCCGGGGTGACCACCGCCTGGTTGGCCTCGAACAGCTTGACCGCCTCGAAGGCGGTGTAACCCCAATTCAGCAGCTTCTGTGACTCGTTGGCGCGCGCCTGCTCGCTGGCCGTGCCCAGCACGATGGACAACAGACGGCGGGGCCCCGCCGCCTCCGGCGAGCCGGGCGCCGCGCCGACCTTGCCCAAATTGGGGAAATTGCGCTGGGCCGTGGCGATCAGACAATAGCCGGCCGCCTCGGTGTGGCCGGTCTTGAGGCCGTCGACCGACGGGTCACGGAACAGCAGCAGGTTGCGGTTGCTGTCGTTGGCCGCCGGCGTGCCCGCGTAGCGATACTTCTTGATGGCGTAGTAATGCACGTACTCAGGGAAGTCGCGCATCAGCCGCGTGGCCAGGATGCTGAGGTCACGCGCGGTGGTGGTGTGCCCCGCCTCGGTCAGGCCTTCCGGATTGCGGTAGCCGGTGGACTTCATGCCCAGCAGCTTGGCCTGTTCGTTCATCAACTGCACGAAGCGTTCGACCGTGCCGCCCACGCCCTCGGCCAGGGCAATGGTTGCGTCGTTGCCGGACTGCACGATCATGCCCTTGATCAGATCCTCTACCGGCACCTTCATCTTGGGATCGATGAACATGCGCGAGCCCGGCATGCGCCAGGCGCGCTCGCTCACCGGCAGTGTCTGCTGCAGGTCGATTTTCTTCGCGCGCAGCGCATCGAAAACCAGGTAGGCGGTCATGAGCTTGGTCAGCGACGCGGGCTCGACCGGACTGTCGATGTCCTTGGCCGCCAGCACCTGGTTGGCGGTGACATCCAGCAACAGATAGGAGCGCGCTGCGATCTCGGGCGGCTGCGGCATCGTCAGGGCGCGCACCGGACCGGCAGCCAGCCCGAACACGGCGGCACAAACAAGCAGGATTTTTTTCATCAGAGAGTTGCACTGAGGTGGCGAACCACCAGGTTTTTCAGAAGAGGCAGTTGCCCATGGAAGAAATGGCCGCCACCGGGAATCACCGTCACCGGCAGCAGCTGCGGCCGCGCCCAGTCCATCACGGCGCACAAGGGCACGGTATCGTCATGCTCGCCATGCACCACCAGGGTACGCTCGTGCGCCTCGGGGGGCAGGGCGGCGACCTTGAAGCGGCTGGCCGCGGCACCGACAAACACCAGCTTGTCGATCTGCCGCTGCGGCCACAGCGCCAGCAAGGCCTGGCTCATGACGAAGGAGCCGAAGGAAAAGCCGGCCAAGGCCAGCGGCCCCTCGGGCGCGCATTGCTGCACCACCGCCAGGAAGTCCTCGGTCTCACCGCGGCCTTCGTCATGCTGGCCGGCGCTGGCGCCGACGCCGCGGAAGTTGAAACGCACGGCACGCCAGCCGCATTGCACAAAGGCGCGCGCCAGCGTCTGCACCACCTTGTTGTCCATGGTGCCGCCAAACAGCGGGTGCGGGTGGGCGATGATGGCCACACCCCGGGGGTGGGCGCCGGCGGCCAGCTGCGGCTCGTCGCGCAGCGCCTCGATGGTGCCGGCCGCTCCGGTCAGCAACAGACGCTCGGTCTGGGCATTCATCTCAGCGGCCCAGATGCGGCGGCGTCAACAGGCGCTCGACCACCTGCCCGTTCTTCAGGTGCGATTCGACGATCTCGTCGATGTCGGTCGCATCCACATAGGAGTACCAGACCGCCTCCGGATAGACCACGGCCACCGGACCGGCGGCACAGCGGTCCAGGCAGCCGGCCTTGTTGACGCGCACCTTGCCGGCACCGGCCAGACCCGCCTCCTTTACCAAGGCCTTGCAGCGGTCAAACGCGGCCTGCGCCTGGTGGCGGGCACAGCACTCCGAGCCGTCGCTGCGCTCGTTCAGGCAGAAGAAGATGTGGCGCTGGTAATAGGAGGATGCGGCGGGTGTCGCCGGCTTGTTTGCGGAGTCGTTCATACCGGCGATTTTAGTTTTTCGGGTTCTGCCGCCAGACGCGGGTCAGCACATACAGCAGGGCCGCGTAAGGCCATAGCCAACCCAGCCACTGAGCCAGGCCGTGGAACCGGATGAAGCGCCCCTGCTCCCAGGTCTGCAGGGTCTGCGCAAAGTAGGCGCTGGTCGGTGCCTGGTTGATGATGCTCAGGAACACGCCCAGCGCCAGCAGCATCAGCGACGCACTGGCACGCGCGGGCACGCCGACCAGCAATACTGCCAGCACCAGCGCCAAACCGTAGCCCACCTGCACCGGCAACTCGAACCAAGCCCAGGCATGCAGCGGCCCGTAGCTCAATGCCGCCGACAGGGCGGAAGCGGCGACGCCGGTGGCCAGCACCACCACCAGAAACAGCAGCCGGCGCATCCGGTCCCGGATGACGCTGTACCCCAGCAGGCAGGGAATCAGCGCGCCCAGGGTCACACAGGCGAGCTCCGCCCCCGGCACCAAGGGCTGTAATTCCAGTTCGCGCACCGGCAACCACTCCAGGAACGGCGAGTCCTGCAACAGGTCGGCCAGTCCCGCCTCCAGCCGTTCGAACACTTGGCCCAGCCCCAGCGGCACCGCCGCCGGGAACAACAGCGCCAGTGGCCACAAGGCCAGCAGTACCAAGGCGCCACGCGCATCGGGCACGAACCAGCGGGCGCGAAAACGGCTCCAGCGCGACAGTGCACCCAGCCGCTCCAGCAGCGTGGCGGCGACTGCGCCCAACCAGGCCCCCAAGCCATTGAGCGCGAGGTCCACGTTCGACGGCACCCGCGCCGGCAGATAGACCTGCAGCATTTCCATCAGCAAGGACAGACCGAGGGCGGCCACGGTGGCATGCCGCACCGCGTGCACGCCGCGGCCGGAACGCAGGGCCGCCAGCGCCAGCAGAAAGCCCAGAGGCGCATAGCCGAGGGCGTTGGACATCAGGTCAAAGCCGGTCCAGTACTGGGGCCAAGGCGCCAGCAGGAAGTCCCAGGGGACGACCCCGCGGTCGCGCCAGTCGGCAAACGGATACAGGCTGGCGTAGACGATCAGGCCGACATAGACCAGCGCCAGGGGCCAGGCTGAGGTCTTGTGCATGCCCGCCCGCCGGCTTAGAACGGCTTGACCACCACCAGGATCACGGCCACCAGCAGCATGAGCACCGGAACTTCGTTGAACCAGCGGAACCACACATGGCTGCGCCGACAGGCCCCACCCTGGAACTGTTTGAGCAACACACCGCAGCCATGGTGGTAACCCAGTACCAGCGCCACCACCGCCAGCTTGGCATGCAGCCAGCCGTTACCCGGACCCTTGCCAATGCCGTAGCCGAGCCAGAGCCAGAAACCGAACACCAGCGCCGGCACCGCCAGCAACGTGGTGAAGCGCATCAGCTTGCGTGCCATCAGCAACAGGCGCTCACGCTCGGCCACCGAATCGGCCGGCACCATGGCCAGGTTGACGAAGATGCGCGGCAGGTAAAAGAGGCCAGCGAACCAGCTGGCCACGAAGACGATGTGGAGTGACTTGACCCAGAGCATGGGCCGAGTTTAGTCGCGCTCGGGCTGTGCGAAGCCACAAGCTGCGTAGCCGCTTGCGTCAAAGGCCAACTTTGTTCGCAGGACAAAGTTAAGCGCAGCGGGCCACAGCCCCAAAAAAAACCCCGGCACGAAGCCGGGGTTGCAAGCCTTTTTTGCTGTCACACATCAAGGCCCCGCTCAGGGAGGAAAAGCGGGGGACGGCGAACCGTCCGGAACGAAATTTAACAAAAGTGAAACTGCTTTTCAAGCCCCCTTGTAACAATTTTTTACAATCGCGGTGAACTTTTCGATTGCGGGCCACCTGCCGTTGCAGGCTCCCTCCCCCGCCGCCGGCGGGAATAAGGCACAATTTTCCCCATGACCCTCCACGCCCCCTACCCCCTGGGCCGGCCACGCCGGCTGCGCCGCGATGACTTCACCCGCAACCTGGTTCGTGAGCACACGCTCACGGCGCATGACCTGATCTATCCGGTCTTCGTGCTGGACGGTCAGCAGCGCCGCGAGACTGTCAGCTCCATGCCGGGTGTGGAACGCCTGAGCTTGGACCTGTTGCTGCCGGTAGCCGAGGAATGCGTGAAGCTCGGCATTCCGGTCATGGCGCTGTTCCCGGTCATCGACCCGGCCCTGAAAACCCCGAACGGCCAGGAAGCCCTCAACCCCGACGGCCTGGTGCCGCGTGTGGTGCGGGCGCTGAAAGAGCGCTTTCCGCAACTCGGCGTGATGACCGACGTAGCGCTCGACCCCTACACCAGCCACGGCCAGGACGGCGTGCTCGACGACACCGGCTACATCCTGAACGACGAAACCGTGGCCATCCTGACGCAGCAGGCGCTGACGCAGGCCCGTGCCGGCGTGGACATCGTGGCACCGAGTGACATGATGGACGGCCGCATCGGCGCCATCCGCAACGCGCTGGAAGAACACGGTCTGGTGCACACCCGCATCATGGCCTACAGCGCCAAGTACGCCAGCGCCTTCTATGGCCCGTTCCGCGACGCCGTGGGCTCAGCCGCCAACCTGGGCAAGAGCAACAAGAAGGTCTACCAGATGGACCCTGCCAACACTGACGAGGCCCTGCGTGAAGTGGCGATGGACATCGCCGAGGGTGCCGATATGGTGATGGTCAAACCCGGCATGCCCTACCTCGATGTGGTGCGCCGCGTCAAGGACGAGTTCCGCATGCCGACCTTCGCCTACCAGGTGTCGGGCGAATACGCCATGCTGAAGGCTGCAGCGCAGAACGGCTGGCTCGACCACGACTCGGTGATGATGGAAAGCCTGTTGGCCTTCAAGCGTGCCGGCGCCGACGGCATCCTGACCTACTTTGCCATCGCCGCTGCGCGCCTGCTACAAAAAAAGTAGCAAGTCACGCAAATCCAGCAAGAGTTAAGCCTCTCTTTGACTCAGAACCCGCGACCATGCGCGTCTTCCACATCAGTGCCGGCGGCGCCATCGAGCAAGCCGAACTGCCGCAGCGGCTGCCGGCCAGCGGGCATGTGTGGATCGCCTGCACACGACAGGAGCTGCAGGACCAGCTGAGCACGATCCAGGCCACGCTGCAGGCGCTGTGCGGCCTGCAGTTGGTGGACCTGCACGTCTCCGATCTGCTCAACGCGCAACTGCCCTCGCACTTCGACTACACCTCGCAGTACGACCTGCTGGTATTCCGCCGCCTGGCGACCGGCAGCGGCGCGAACGACGGCAACAGCCATGTCGGCGCGCCCACCCGGCCGCACAAGCGCGGCGGCCCACCCATCCTCAAGCGCATCGACACCAGCCCGGTGGGCTTTGCCGTGTTCGAGCGCGTGCTGCTGACGGTGCACCCGGCCGACTGTGCCGCGCGCGACGCGTACGCCGTGCGCTTGCTGCAGTCCGGCGGCAGCGACATCCGCACCGCCAGCAGCCGGTTGCCCGCCTCGCCGGCGGACCTGATGCTGCGCCTGGTCAACCAGATGGTGGACGGTTTCCTGGAGCTGCGGCGCGAGCTGACGCGCCAGCTCGACCACTGGCAGACCGAGCTGCTGAACCCGCGCGCCCGCTTTTCCAACTGGGCCGCCCTGCTGGAGGCCCGGCTGGCGCTGCACCACCTGGACGACATCTGCGAAGACCAGCGCGCCGCCGTGCAGGACTGGATCGAGGTGGTGAAGACCTGGCCCGAAGCCGCCGACCCGACCACGCAGCGCGAGCACGACCTGCTGCTGGTGCGCAGCCGCGACCTGCTGGAACACATCGAGCGCGTGGTTCACCACGTTCGCCGACTGGAACAGAGCGCCGAGACCGCGGTGCAGATGCACTTCAGCGCGCAAAGCAACCGCACCAATGAGATCATGCGCACGCTCACGGTGCTGACGGCGATCTTCCTGCCGCTGAACCTGATTGCCGGCATCTTCGGCATGAACTTCGACTTCATCCCGCTCTTGCACCACAGCGCCGGCTTCTGGTGGGCCATGGGCTCGATGACGCTGACCGCCGTTGGGTTGACGCTCTACTTCTGGCGCAAGCGCTACCTGGAGCGCACCTCAGGACGTTGAATCGCCGCCGATCTGCAGTTGCGCCAGCAGATCGGCCACCAGTTCCAGCCGCAGCAGCGGGTTGTCCAGCGCCAGGTACTGCTGTTTGAGCCGGTTGGGAACAGGCAACAGTTCACACCAGCGGTTCGCCAGCCAGCCGCAATCGTCCCACTGCAGTGGCGGCTGGATTGGCAAGGCGTCGGCGCTGCCGGCCTGGGCCTGCATGTGCTGCCACAGCTGCGTCAACGCGGTGCGCACGTGGGCCAAATCCGGTGGCACGGCCACGGCCGGGTCGTCCGGCAGCCACTCCACCTCCCCGACCCACAGGCCGTGCTTGAGCTGCTCGCTGCTAAGCAGCCGGAAACGCCGCTCGCCGCGGCAACGGATCAGCATCAAACCCGGCTGCGGCCGCTCAAACTGCGTGATATGCGCCAGCGTACCGACGGCATGGAGCGCCTCCGGCGCGAACGTCGCGCCCTCGCCCGGGTCCGGCCGCCGCACCTCCTGGCCCTGCGCGAGGCAAACGACGCCGAACGGTGCCCCCTCTTTGTGGCAACGCCCGATCAGGTCAAGGTAACGCACCTCGAAGATGCGCAGCGGCAGCACGCCCCCCGGAAACAGCACGTTCTGCAACGGAAACAGCGGCAGCGTGGTGACACTGCCGGCGTCGCTGCCGACGTCGCTCAAGGTCGCGCCCCAAGGAACAGCGCGGCGCCGTTATCCCAGGCAATGCGCCGCGCCACCGTCGGCGGCAGCTCGCCCAGCCAGCGGCGATAGCCCTGCATCAGACTGTCGTAATAGAGCCAGCGCTGGTTGATCCAGGTGTCGGAGCCGATCAGGAAGCGCGTCGGGTACTTGACCAGCAGCGCGCGCCACTCGGGGCACAGCGCGCCGTCGCCACAGGTCAGCCCCGGGCGATAGGACAGCTCGCCCATCAGCTGCGGGTACTTGGCGAACAAGGCATCGACGCGCGCCACCGGCGTGCCGCCGATGCCGGTGTGGGCCCAGATCAGCCGTGCTTTCGGCGCATGCGCCATCAGCAGGTCGATCGCGACATCGTCCACATGCGCCAGCACCGCCAGTTGCTTGTCCTGGGCAAACTGCATCAGCTTCTTCGCCACCGGGCCGTTGGCGTTGGCGCTGTCGTAGAGATGGAACTCGCCGATGCCGCGGTAAGGCCCGGCCGCGGTGCCGCGCGCGAACTCCGCCTGCACCATGGCGTAGATGCTCTCGTCGCGGAACCAGTTGCTGTAATCGTCGCGGTTGCGGTAGAGACGGATGAAGGGCACCACCGTCACGCCGGCGGCGCGCGTCTGTTCACGCGCCTCGGCCAGGGCCTTGGTACCGTCATTGGGCCGGCTGTTGGCGATGATGGCCTGCACGCCATTGCGCTGCATGCGGACCAGCACATCGTCCAGCGGATGCGGCCCGGCCTGCCCGTTCCAGGCTTCGTCGTTGTAATGCAGGTGGGCGTCGAACAACGGGCCGGCGTAGTCGGCGGCCTGTGCTGTCGTTCCCGCCGCTCCTGAAACCATAGCTAGCCACGCATATCCAGCAAGGGCCAAAGCCCGAAAAGGCGTCAGGAATGCGTGGCGCACCATGGCTCAACCCACGTGCTTGGCGAAGAAGGCCAGCGTGCGCTGACGCGCCAAGGCAGCGGCGGTGGCGTCCCAGGCGCCGCGCTGGTCGCAGTTGAAGCCGTGATTGGCGGCGTAGATGTGGATTTCCGCCGTCGGGTGCGCCTTCTGCAGTGCCGCCACGCCGTCGAGCGGAATCCAGTGGTCTTTCTCGCCGAAGTGCGCCAGCACCGGGCACTTCGGGCTGCGGGCGATCTCGGCCTCGCTGGTCATGCCGCCGCCGTAATAAGGCACGGCCGCACTCACGCCGTTCAACTCGCACGCGCTACGCCAAGTGAGCAGGCCGCCCCAGCAGTAGCCGACCACGCCCACCTTGCCGGCCTGCGCGGCATGGTTGACGGCGGCCTGGATGTCCTGCAGCACGCCGGGCGCCGGCAGCGCCTCCACCGCGGCCTTGAGCGCCATGCCGGCGCTCATGTCGTCGGGCGAGTAGCCCAGCTCGACGCCGGCCTTGACGCGGTGGAAGGTGGACGGCGCCACCACCAGGTAACCCTCGGCGGCATAACCATCGGCCACCGCGCGGATGTGCGAGTTGACACCGAAGATCTCCTGCAGCACCACCAGGCCGCCCCGCGGCGTGCCCGCAGGTTGCGCCACGTAGGCAGGGAAAGTGAAGCCGTCAGCGGCCTTCAGATCGATGAACTGACCCATCTTGGTTCTCCTTGTTCAGCTTGTCAGGTGGTAAGGGACTTGAGCTTGCGCTCCACGAAATCGAGCCGGTCCTGGCCCCAGAAGATCTCGCCGTCGATCACATAGCTCGGCGCGCCGAACACGCCGGCGTCGATGGCTTGCTGCGTGTAGGCCTCGTAACGTTCGCGCGCCGTCTGGCTCCAGGCCTGCTCCAGTCGATTGGCGTCCAGCCCCTGCTCGGCGAGCAGTTCGGCGAGCACCTTTTCATCGGCCATGTTGCGCTCCTGTGCCCAGCAGGCAGCCAGCACCGCGCCAGTGAGCTTCATGGCAGCCTCGCTGCCGTCATGCAGGTCGACGGCGATGATCAGGCAGGCCGCGTCGTCGCCGTTGACCGGGAAGTACTTGGGCTGCGGATTGAGCGGAATCTGCAGGAACTCGCTGTAGCGCTTGAGTTCCAGCAGGCGGTAGGCCTGGCGTTGTGGCGCGCGCTTCGGCAGTGGCAGGCCGCCCGAGATGGGGAACACCTTGCCGCCCAGATCGACCGGCAGCACGCGGATGGCAGCGCCGGCGGCGCGCGCCATGGCCGCAAAACGCGCGTGGCCGAGGTAGGTCCAGGGACTTTGCGGGGCGAAGTAGTAGTCGACCGTGAGGGCCATGCTGTCTCCAGATTCTTCTAGGGTGGCGGCAATGGTATCTTGTCGTCTGCACATCTGCAGGAGAGCGGTTTTGGACCAGGTGCTACTCATCACCGGCGGCAGTCGCGGCATCGGCGCCGCCACGGCGCTGCTGGCAGCACAGCGCGGCTACGCGGTGGCCGTCAACTACACCACCAACTCGCTGGCGGCCGACGAGGTGGTGCGGCAGATCCGCGCCGGCGGCGGCCAGGCCATCACGGCGCAGGCCGATGTGGCCGATGAGACCCAGGTGCTGGCCATGTTCGAGAAGGTGGATGCCAAGCTCGGCCGCCTCACGGCGTTGGTCAACAACGCCGGCGTGGTGGATGTGGCACAGCGGGTGGACGCGCAGAGCCTGGCACGCTGGCGCCGCATGTTCGAGATCAATGTTTTCGGCAGCCTGCTGTGCGCACGTGAGGCGGTGCGCCGCATGAGCACGCGCAACGGCGGCGCCGGGGGTGCCATCGTCAACGTCAGCAGCGTGGCCGCGGTGCACGGGGCAGCCGGCCAGTACGTGGACTACGCCGCCGCCAAGGGCGCGATCGATGTCTTCACGCTCGGCCTGGCGCGCGAAGTGGCGGCAGAGGGCATCCGCGTCAATGCCGTGCGGCCCGGCGTCATCGACACCGAGATTCACGCCAGCGGTGGGCAACCCGACCGGGCCCAGCGGCTCGCCCCGCAGATTCCCATGCAGCGCCCGGGCACAGCGCAGGAAATCGCCTGCGCCATCGTCTGGCTGCTGTCGGGCGAGGCCAGCTACGCTACGGGCAGCGTCGTGGACATCACCGGAGGACGCTGATGGCAGACCCCAAGTACTACTGGGAGGACCTCGAAGTGGGCAGCACCCGCGAGCTCGGCAGCGTGCGCCCGACGCGCGAGCAGATCCTGGCCTTCGCACGCCAGTTCGACCCCCAGCCCTTCCACCTGGATGACGACGCTGCCGCCACCTCGGTCTTCGGCAGCCTGTGCGCCAGTGGCTGGCACACCTGCGCCATGGCCATGCGGCTGATGGTGGACAACTTCCTGTCGCAGGCGGCGTCACTGGGGTCGCCGGGCCTGGAGAGCCTCAAGTGGACCAAGCCGGTCTACCCGGGCGACACGCTGAGCCTGCGCCACCGGGTCGTGGACCGGCGACCCATGGCCAGCCGGCCGCACGTCGGCCTGGTGCGCACCGTCTGGGAGATGTACAACCAGCACGGCGAACAGGTGCTGCACATGGAGGGCTGGGGCATGTTCCGCCGCCGCACGCCCGCACCCACGGCCACGGGAGAAAACTGAGCATGGACTTCAAGCCACTCATCACCCTGCTGGCCATCGTCAACCCGCTGGCGATCGTGCCCTTCTTCATCCACTACACCCACGGCTTCTCGCGCGAACAGCGGCGGCGCACGATCTGGATCTCCTCCTTCAGCGCCTTTGCGGTGATTGCCATCAGCGCGCTGCTGGGGCTGCAGATCCTGGCCTTCTTCAGCATCTCGCTGGCCAGCTTCCAGGTCGGCGGCGGCATGCTGCTGCTGACCTCGGCGCTGGCCATGCTCAATGCCCAGCCGGCCGAAGCGCGCTCGAACGCCGAGGAAATGCAGGACGCGGCCGAGCGCTCGGCCGCGCGCGCTAGCATCGCGGTGGTGCCATTGACCATCCCGCTGCTCACCGGCCCGGCCACCATGTCCACGGTGGTGATCTATGCCGACAAGGCGAAGAACCTGCTGCAGCTCGGCACGCTGGTCGGCTACGGCGTGGTGGTGGCGCTGGCCACGGCGCTGTGCTTTGCGCTGGCCGAGCCGATTGCGCGCGTGCTGGGCAAGACCGGCATCAACGTCATGACCCGGCTCATGGGCCTGATCCTCGCCGCGCTGGCGGTGGAGGTGATGTCCGACGGCCTGGTCAAGCTGTTCCCGGCGCTGGGACGCTGAACGCCGCACCGTCCATCTGCATCAGCGCACGGTCTGCAGCCACTGCGCCAGTTCCAGCACCGCCGCGTCGGTGGCGGCACTGAGCGCGCGCACGCCGCCCGCCGCGTCGGCGCTGGGCGCTGGCCGCTGCAGCGCCACATTGCGCTGGGCCAGCAGCCGCTCGCCCGACGCCATGCGCTGGCGCACCGTGGCACGCAGGCGCAGCTCGCCCTGACTGCGTTCGGGCGCATCGAACACCTGACTGAACTCCTCCAGCTCCAGCTGCAACACACGCTGCGCGCCCTCGCCGGGGCGCAGCACGGTGTACTGGCTGCTCAGGCCTTCGCGCAGGCGCTGCAGCACCAGCTCGGCCGGCGGCATGGCCCAACGCGCCTGGCTGTAGCTGCGCAACTGCTGACCATCGGCATAGGCCAGGCGGTACAGCATGGCCGAGCCATCCAGCGCAGGGGTTGCCTGCACCGACAGGGCCAGCGTCGGCAAGGTGCCAGCGACCGGGGCCGCGACCGTCGTCGGACGCACACCAAAGTCGTACAGCAGCGGCGCGGCCGTGCGCTGCGTTGGCACAGCACAAGCCACCAGCCCCAGAATTAAGAAAAAAGCGCTCCCAGACCTTGCCACACGGGCACAGAAAGCTCCTGAAACCATAGCGTTTTTCACGGCTTGACTCCCTGCGCCGCGGTCGGCGCAACAAAACCCGGCTCCCCGGGACCGGGCAGAGGCGCTCCCGCGCCGAAGAACAAGGCCTGCGGGTTGTCCTGCAGGGTGTTCGCCACGCGGCCGACCTGGCGTGCGGCGCGGCTGGTCTCGTCCACCATGCGATTCAGGCGCGGCAAGGTGTCGGCCTGCAGGGTCTGGCCGCCGCCGGCCAGCGCACCCACGCCCTCGGCCAGCTGGTCCAGCGTGCCGCCGCTTTGCTGCATGCGCTGCGCCACCCGCCCATAGTCGGCCGAGGTCTGCTGCACCGCGTCGGCCGCACCGCGCAGGGAATGCAGCGCCGCACCCGCCTGCTGCATCACCGGCGGCAAGCTGGCGGCCGCCTCGCCGAAAGCGCGCACGCTTTGCACCAGGCTCTGCTGGTTCTCTGCTGCCAGCAACTGGTTGAGGCGCCGACTGGTTTCTTCGAGTTGGGTCAGGATGCGGCCGCTCTGCTCCGACAGCTGACCCACCAGCCCGAGCCGCATCGGAATGCGCGCCGGCTGCGCGGCGCTGGACGGCAGGCTCTCTTTCGACTCGCCATGGTCGTCCAGCTGCACAAAGGCGATGCCGGTCACGCCCTGGAAGCCGAGCATGGCGTAGGTAGAGCGCGTCACCGGCGTCTCCGCTGCCACCGAAATGCGCACCAGCACATTGCCCGGCAGTTGCGGGTCGAAGGCGATGCGCTCCACCTTGCCGACCTTCACGCCGCGAAAGCGCACCGAGGCCTGCTCCTGCAGCCCGGTCACCGGGTCGTCGGTGGAGATGTCGTAGTAGCGCTGGTCACCGTCCTCGCGCGTGAGCCAGACCGCCAGCGCGACCAGCAGCGCCGACAGCAGCAGCACGAACACGCCGGCGGCAATGGCATGGGCTTTGTTTTCCATAAGGATCCTTCGGTACAGCCTTTCTACACGGTCGGCGGCGGCTCTGGCAACAGAGCCACGGCGCGCTGGCCACGCTCGCCATGAAAGAAATGGTGGATGAACGGGTGCTCAAAAGCCATCACCTCGCGCGGCGTGCCGCTGACGATGACGCGCTGCTCGGCCAGCACCGCCACGCGCGTGCTGAGTTCGAACAGCGAGTCCAGATCATGCGTGACCATCACCACCGTCAGGCCCAGTTCGCGGTGCAGTGAGCGCAGCAAGGCGCACAGGGCGTCGGCGCTGTCAGGGCCCAGCCCGGCGGTGGGCTCGTCGAGCAGCAGCAGGGGCGGGTCCATCACCAGCGCACGCGCCAGCGCCACGCGCTTGATCATGCCGCCCGACAGATCAGCCGGCATCTTGTGCGCCTGCGAGGGATCGAGCCCGACCATCTGCAGTTTGACCAGTGCCACGTCGCGCACCAGGTCGGCGGGCAAGGTGCCGAGCTCGCGCAACGGAAAGGCGATGTTCTCCAGCACACTGAAGGCCGAGAACAGCGCGCCATGCTGGAACAGCATGCCAACGCGGCTGGCCGCACCCGGCGCACTCAAGGCCGCCGCCGGCTGGCCCATCACCGTCACCCGGCCGCTGCGCGGTGTCTCCAGCCCCAGCATCTGGCGCAGCAGCACCGTCTTGCCGCTGCCCGAGCCGCCGACGATGGACAGCAGCTCGCCGGGCTGGATGCGCAGGTCCAGATCGCGGTGCACCACAAACTCGCGCCCGGCCGTGCGGAAAGCCGAACACAGCTTGTCGATCTGCACCAGCGGGGCGTCAACGCGCGCCGTGCTCATATGCCGACATCCTTGAACACGACGGCAAACAGTGCATCGACCAGGATCACCACCGTGATCGACGTCACCACCGAGGCGGTGGTGCCCTGCCCCAGGCTCTCGGTGTTGGGCTTGACACGCAGGCCGTAGTGGCAGCCGATCAGTGCGATGGCAATGCCGAACACCACCGACTTGGCCACCGCCAGCGTGAGGTTGGACGCCTTGACCGCGCCCGGCAGGGCCGAGACGAAATACGAGGGCGTGATCCCCATCACCAGGTCCGAGGCCAGCATGCCGCCCAGCATGGCCGCCAAGGTGGTCCACACCGTCAGCAGCGGCATGGCCATGGCCATCGCCAGCACACGCGGCAGCACCAGGCGAAAGCCGCGGGCAATGCCGAGCACACGCATGGCATCGAGCTCCTCCGTCACCCGCATGACGCCGATCTGCGCCGTGATGGTCGAGCCGGAGCGCCCGGCAATCAGGATGGCCGCCAGCACCGGACCGAGCTCGCGGATGAGCGAGATGCCGAGGATGTTGACGATGAAGGGATCGGCGCCGAACAGGCGTAACTGTTGCGCGATCAGGTAGGCCAGCACGACACCGATCAGGAAGCCCACCAGCGCCGTGATGGGCAGCGCCGTGGCACCGATGTGGTACAGGTGGCCGGAGAAGTCGCGCCACGGGCCTTGGTGCGGATGGCGCAGCAGGCGCCCCGTGTCCAGCAGCAGTTGGCCGACCAGGCGCAGCCCCCCCATGGCATGGCCCAGCAGGCGCAGCATCAACTCGCCCAGGCTCAGGTAGGCAGCGCGCAGCGTGCGGGGCACGGGCGCCGGCGGCACCACGGTGTAGCGCGCCACCCGCTCCAGCATGGTGCGCTGCGCGGGCAAGACCTGCAACTGCGCCGGCCACTGACGGCCCCAGCTGTTCCACAGCAGTTGCGCGCCGGTGTGGTCCAGCCGCTCAATCTGGCGCAGGTCCCAGCCGAGCTGCGCCGTGCGCAGCGCCAGCAGCTCACGCTGCAGGCCCGCCCATACCGCGGGCTGCGCCAGCAGCGCGGCCGTCCAATGGCCCAGCAGCTGCGCGCACTCACCCTGCGACAGGATCTGTCGGCTCAGGCGCGGTGGGGTGTTCTGCATGCGGGGGAAGGCTCCGTGGGCATCGGTCCCGATGGTAGCGTGCAAAGACTGTGCCGGCGGCGTGGGGCCGGGCTTCAGGCGGCGCGCTGGTGTTTCGCCGCCACAATACGGGGCTGAACAGGCGCGGGGCACGCAGGCACCCGACCCACGACTTCTGGAGACCTCATGAGCGACACCTCTGCCAACGAATTGCTGATCGAACGGCGCGGCCCGGTGCTGTGGCTGACCATCAACCGCGAAGCGCGCCGCAATGCCGTCAGCCACGGCGTGCTGGCCGCGCTGGCGCAGGCCATCACGGCCGCGCAGGAGCAGCGTGAGGTGCGCGCCATCGTTCTCACCGGCGCGGGCGAGAAGGCCTTCTGCGCCGGCGCCGACCTGCAGGCCAGCCAGGCCTTCACCACCGACTACTCCGAGCCGCAAGGCCATGTGGCACGCGTGCTGCGCGCGGCCAAGGCCAGCAACGTGCCGCTGATCGCGCGCGTCAACGGCGCCTGCATGGCCGGCGGCATGGGCCTCTTGAGCATGTGCGACCTGGCGGTGGCGGCACGCCACGCCGTCTTCGGCCTGCCGGAGGTCAAGGTGGGCGTGTTCCCGGCGCAGGTATTGAGCGTGATGCAGCACCTGATCCCGCGCCGCAAGCTGGCCGAGATGTGCCTGACCGGCGAACCCATCAGCTCCGCCGAGGCGCTGGAATTGGGGCTGGTGAACTATGTCAACGACGACCTCGATGGCAAGCTGCAATGGCTGCTGGACCGATTGCTCGACAAATCGCCGGCCGCCATCCGCCGAGGCCTCTACACCATGAAGCGCATCGAGGCCATGGGCTTCGAGGAGAGCATGGCCTTCACCGAGAGCCAGATTGCACTCTTCACGCTGACCGAGGACGCGAAGGAAGGCCAGGCGGCCTTCAAGGAAAAGCGCGCCCCCCAATGGCCGGGACGCTGACGGGCCACACAGCACAAATTTGATACACATCAAGGCTGGTCGTGCCGGCCGGCGTAGCATGCCCTGCACCACAACGTCAGGGAGCACGCCATGTCATCCAGTCCTGCTGCGGCCGGCACGGCCAAACCAGCCAGCCATGAGGCCGTCAATCCACTTGGTCTGATCGCCGCGCTCGTCGCGCTGATTGCCGTCATGCTGCTGCCGCGGCCGGAGGCGCTGCCGGTGGCCGGGCAGATCATGCTGGCGCTGCTGCTGTTCTCCGTCATCCTGTGGGCCACCGAGGCCGTGGACTACGCCATCAGCGCCGTGCTGATCACCGCGCTGATGGCCTTCCTGCTCGGCATGGCGCCCAACGCCGCCAAACCCGAAGCCGTGCTGGGCACCGGGCCGGCCCTCACCTTGGCGCTGGGCGGCTTCGCCAACACCGCACTGGCTCTGGTGGCCGCGGCCTGCTTCCTGTCGGCGGCCATGACCATCACCGGGCTGGACAAGCGCATTGCGCTCTTCATCCTGTCCAAAGTGGGTACGCGCACCAACCGCGTGCTGATCGGTGCCATCCTGGTCGGCATCGTGCTGTCTTTCCTCGTGCCGTCCACCACGGCGCGCGTGGCCTGCCTGGTACCCATCATCATGGGCATCATCCTGGCCTTCGGCGTGGATCAGCGCTCGCGCTTTGCCGGCCTGCTGATGATCGCCACCGCGCAGGCAGCATCCATCTGGAACGTGGGCGTGAAGACCGCCGCGGCGCAGAACATGGTGGCCATCGGCTTCATCGAAAAGACCTTCAAGGAAACCATCACCTGGGGTGACTGGCTGGTGGCGGCAGCCCCTTGGTCCATCCTGATGTCGATCGCGCTGTACTTCGTGATGATCAAGATGATGCCGCCCGAGACCGACGAAATCGCCGGCGGCAAGGAAGCCATCCGCCAGGCGTTGCACGAGCTCGGGCCGATGAGCGGCGCCGAAAAGAAGCTGCTGCTCATCACGCTCACCCTGCTGGGCTTCTGGGCGACGGAGAAAGTACTGCACCCCTTCGACACCTCGTCCACCACCATCGCCGCCATCGCGCTGCTGTTCACGCCCGGCATCGGCGTCATGGGCTGGAAGCAGGCGCAGTCGAAGATTCCATGGGGCACCATCGTGCTGTTCGGCACCGGCATCAGCCTGGGCACGGCACTGCTGCAGACCAAGGCCGCCGCCTGGCTGGCCAATGTGATCGTGGCCAACCTCGGCTTGGCGGGCGCCTCGGCCTTCATGATCCTGGCATTGCTGTCGCTGTTCCTGATCGTGGTGCACTTGGGCTTTGCCAGCGCCACCGCCCTGGCCTCGGCCATGATCCCGATCATGATCAGCGTGCTGCAGCAGATCGCGGGCAGCCCGAATGCGGCGCCGATGAACCTGGTGGGCATGACCATGCTGCTGCAGTTCGTGGTCAGCTTCGGCTTCATCCTGCCGGTGAACGCGCCGCAGAACATGGTGGCCTTCGGCACCGACACCTTCACCGTGAAGGACTTCGTGCGCACCGGCCTGGTGCTGACGGTGATCGGCTATGCGCTGGTGCTGCTGCTGGGCGCCACTTATTGGCAGTGGATGGGCTACCTCGGCCGGTAGCCGGGTTCTAGCGCCATACCTGCGCCAGCGCCGTCCAGGCGCTGGCCACCACCGGCTCGTCGCGGCGCGCCTTCAGGCAGACGAAGCACAACCGGCAATCCAGGCTCACCTTGTCGGCGATCACCAGTCCGCGTGCCTGCGCCTCGGTCATGGCGATGGTGTCGCGCACCAGCGAGAGGCCGACGCCCGAGCGCACCAGGTCCAACATCGAGGCCTCCTGGTCCACCAGCGCCACCTGACGCGGCTGCAAACCCAACGGTGCATAGACGCTGGCCATCAGACGGTGGTGGGCCGATGCCGGCGGCGTGGCGATCCACGGCAACGCGGCCAATGCCTTCCAGTCGCGCCCCTGCACCTGCTCGCCCCAACCGGCCGGCGCCAGCACCCGGTAGGTGAAGTGCGACAGCACCTTGGCTTCAAACAAAGGTGCGTCCGGCGCTGACAGGATGCCAACCGCAGCCACTTTGGGCGCTGCATCGCCCGGCAAGCCTAGGTAGAAGCCCACATCCAGTTCGCCGCGTGCCATGCGCTCCAGCACCTCGCCGCTCATGCCCTGGCGCAGTTCGGTCTCGATCTGCGGCGCCGTCTCCACCAGTTCCTTGAGGAAGGCGCCCAGGCGGATGAACTCCGGGTCGAGGATGGTGCCGATGCGCAAGCGCCCGCGCACCGTGCTGTGCAGGCGCAGCGCCGCCTGGCTGAAATCGTTCAGCGCCGCCAATGCACGCTCGGCTTGCGGCAACAGCGCGGCGCCATCGGCGGTCAGCGCCAGCCCATGGGGCGTGCGGGTGAAGAGCATCAGACCCGTGGCTTCGGCCAAGGCCTTGAGTTGCAGGCTGACCGCCGGCTGGCTCAGGTGCAGACGCTCGGCCGCGCGCGAGACCTTGCCCTCACGCGCCACCGCCACGAAGGCGCGCAGAAGCTGGGGGTCGGTCAGGCCTGTCATATTTGTGAAATTTATATCACCGTTTTGACGAAATCATTGGTAAAGCGCCGACCTTTCCATGACACTATGGCCCTTCCGAGGATGACACACCATGAGCATTGCAAATATTGACCATTACATCGCCGGCCAAGTGGTCGCCGGCACCTCCGGCCGCCACCAGGACGTTTTCAACCCGGCCACCGGCGCCGTAACGGGCCGCACCTCACTGGCCAGCGCAACCGAAGTGCAGAAGGCGGTCGCCGCGGCGCAGGCCGCGTTTCCCGCCTGGGCCGACACCTCGCCACTGCGCCGCGCGCGTGTGATGTTCAAGTTCCTCGAGCTGCTGAACCACCACCGTGACGACCTGGCGCGCATGATCACCGCCGAGCACGGCAAGGTGTTCACCGACGCACAGGGCGAAGTGACGCGCGGCATTGAGATCGTCGAATTCGCCACCGGCATCCCGCAGTTGCTCAAGGGCGACTTCACCGAGCAGGTCTCCACCGGCATGGACAACTGGACCATGCGCCAGCCGCTGGGCGTGGTGGCCGGCATCACGCCGTTCAACTTCCCGGTCATGGTGCCGATGTGGATGTTCCCGGTGGCGATTGCCGCGGGCAACACCTTCGTGCTCAAGCCCAGCCCGATCGACCCCAGCCCCTCGCTCTTCATGGCCGAACTGCTGAAGAAGGCAGGCCTGCCCGACGGCGTGTTCAACGTGGTGCAAGGCGACAAGGAAGCCGTGGACGCGCTTCTCGTGCACCCGGACGTGAAGGCCGTAAGCTTCGTCGGCTCGACGCCGATTGCCAACTACATCTACGAGACCGGCGCCCACCACGGCAAGCGCGTGCAGGCCCTGGGCGGCGCCAAGAACCATATGGTGGTCATGCCCGATGCCGACCTGGACCAGGCGGTGGACGGCCTGATCGGCGCGGCCTATGGTTCGGCCGGCGAGCGTTGCATGGCGATCTCGGTTGGCGTGCTGGTGGGTGACGTGGCCGACAAGATCATGCCCAAGCTGATCGAGCGCACCAAGGCGCTCAAGGTCAAGAACGGCATGGAACTCGACGCCGAGATGGGCCCCATCGTCACCGGCATCGCGCACCAGCGCATCACGGGTTACATCGAGTCCGGCGTGAGCGAGGGCGCAAAACTGCTGGTGGACGGCCGCAGCTTCAAGGGCTCGGCGGCCGGCGCCGGCTGCGCGCACGGCTTCTGGCTTGGCGGCACGCTGTTCGACCACGTGACGCCGCAGATGAAGATCTACAAGGAAGAGATCTTCGGCCCGGTGCTGTCCTGCGTGCGCGTGCCGGACTTCGCCACGGCGGTGAAGCTGATCAACGACCACGAGTTCGGCAACGGTGTCTCCTGCTACACGCGCGACGGCCATGCGGCACGCGAGTTCGCCCGCCGCATCCAGGTCGGCATGGTGGGCATCAACGTGCCGATTCCGGTGCCCATGGCCTGGCACGGCTTCGGCGGCTGGAAGAAGTCGCTCTTCGGTGACATGCACGCCTACGGCGAAGAGGGTGTGCGCTTCTACACCAAGCAGAAATCGGTGATGCAGCGCTGGCCAGAAAGCATTGGCAAGGGCGCCGAGTTCGCCATGCCGACGTCGAAATAGGCGGCATGACGGAGGCTGAGCGCCTTGCCTGGATAGATCGGCTGGAGATCGAGGCGTTTGGACAAAAACGTCCCGATCTGGCCGAGTACCAGACCCTCTACAAGAAAGTCCACTTTCGCGTGGCACTTTGGGTCTGGGGCGGCTTGCCCATGGCGGGCTGCGCCGGAGTTGCTGCGCAAAGCTTCCTTCTTTTCGCCCTACTCTTTCTCACTCTCTACGTTGGTGGAGCGATGCTCGCCTACCTTCTCTCCGCACGTTCTGTGGTCTGGCGATGGTACTTCCTGGGGCATACATCCCTTGTGAAACTCAGCGCCATCCCACCGCTCGCAACCTGGAAGGCTCTTCAATCCGCTGCTTCGGGTAGCAATGACTCATCAATCCGGAGTCTTTGCGCGCGAACTTGGACCGACTATCAGACGGCGCTGGCGGCACTCGCGCGCCCGGTCCCCGCAGACGCCGAGCTTCGAAAGGGTTTCTCTGAGCTGGTCCCATCCGGCTTCTAAACGCAACTGGATCTCGAAATGAGCGACACCACTTTCGACTACATCATCATCGGTGCCGGCACGGCGGGTTGCCTGCTGGCCAACCGGCTCAGCATGGACGCGAGCAAACGCGTGCTGCTGATCGAAGCAGGGCGCAAGGATGACTACCACTGGATCCACATCCCGGTCGGCTACCTGCACTGCATCGGCAACCCCCGCACCGACTGGCTGTACCAGACCGAGCCGGACCCGGGGCTGAACGGTCGTGCGCTGCGCTACCCGCGCGGCAAGGTGCTGGGTGGCTGCTCCAGCATCAACGGCATGATCTACATGCGCGGCCAGTCGCGCGACTACGAGCAATGGGCACAGATCACCGGCGACGACAGCTGGCGCTGGGAACAGGTGCTGCCCTATTTCAAGCACCACGAGGACTATTACAAGGGCGCCGATGCGCTGCACGGCGCCAAGGGTGTGGCCACCGAGTTGCTGGCTCCCGACCAGCCCAAGGACCACTACCGCATGCTGATGCGCCACCACCAGACCGGCGGCGAATGGCGCATCGAGAAGCAGCGCCTGCGCTGGGACGTGCTCGACGCCTTCGCCCAGGCAGCCGTACAAGCCGGCATCCCCGCCAACGAGGACTTCAACCGCGGCAACAACGAAGGCGTGGGCTACTTCGAGGTCAACCAGAAGCAGGGCTGGCGCTGGAACACCGCCAGGGCCTTCCTGCGCCCGACCTGTTATGGGCGCCCCAACTTCGAGATGTGGACCTCGGCCCAGGTGGCCAGGCTGGTCGTCGAGACCGACGCCGACGGCGGCAAGCACTGCAGCGGCGTGCAGGTATGGGATGGCCAGCAGTTGGTCACCGCCACGGCCCGGCGCGAGGTGGTGCTGAGCGCAGGCAGCATCGGCTCGACGCAGATTCTGCAACTCTCCGGCATCGGCCCGGGCGAGCTGCTGCAACAGCATGGCGTGCCCGTGGTGCACGAGTTGCCGGGCGTGGGCGCCAACCTGCAGGACCACCTGCAGATCCGCTCGGTCTACAAGGTACAGGGTGTCAAGACGCTCAACACCATGGCTAACAGTCTGTGGGGCAAGGCCATGATCGGCCTGGAGTACGCCTTCAAACGCAGCGGCCCGATGAGCATGGCGCCTTCGCAACTGGGCGCGTTCACCAAGAGCGACCCGGCCCGGCCCTGGCCCAACATCGAGTACCACGTGCAGCCGCTGTCGCTCGATGCCTTTGGTGAGCCACTGCACAGCTTCAATGCCTTCACGGCCAGCGTCTGCAACCTCAACCCGACCAGCCGCGGCAGCATCCGCATCCGCAGCAACCGTTTCGAGGACGCGCCGGCCATCGCGCCCAACTACCTGAGCACCGCGGAAGACCGCAAGGTGGCGGCCGATTCGCTGCGCGTCACGCGCCGCATCGTGGCGCAGCCGGCGCTGGCGAAGTACCAGCCCGAGGAGTGGAAGCCGGGCACGCAGTACCAGAGCGACGAGGATCTGGCGCGGCTGGCCGGCGACATCGCCACCACCATCTTCCACCCGGTCGGCACCACGCGCATGGGCCGCGCCGATGATCCGATGGCGGTGGTCGATTCGCAGCTGCGCGTACGCGGCATCCGTGGCCTGCGGGTGGCCGATGCCGGTGTCATGCCCACCATCACCAGCGGCAACACCAACTCGCCGACGCTGATGATTGCCGAAAAGGCAGCACATTGGATCCTGCAAGACATAGACAAGTGATCTATTTGATAGAACCGAAAAACATGACAGACGGGAAAACCCGGTGGTCCAGCTTGGTGCATCCGCAGTAAACTGCGCCCACTCGCAAGCGGGCCTACGGCTACGCAAGAGAGGAGCCGAGGAAGACACGCACGAACTCGAATCACATTGACCCATCCAGAGCAGATGGAACTCGCAAGGCACCGGACACCCGGTGCCTTTTTTTATTTCCAAGCCGAATGGGCCTCTGTGCGGCATCCCGTATGCGCATGCCGCTCCTGATTCGATAGCGTTCCGCAGACCCGAGGTGGACTGCAGGTGGATGCGACAATGGCCGCATGGATCTTCTGCTGGTGTCGCTGGCCTCGCTGCTGGCCGGTTTTGTCGATGCGATCGTGGGCGGCGGCGGGCTGATTCTGCTGCCGGCGCTGTTTGCCACCTACCCCGGCGCCCACGCGGCCAGCCTGCTCGGCACCAACAAATCGGCCTCGGTCTGGGGCACGGCCTTCGCCTCGGTACAGTACGCGCGCCGGGTCGAGATGCGCTGGGGCGCGCTGCTGCCGGCCATCGCGCTGAGTTTCCTCGGCTCCTTCGCCGGTGCCTGGGTGGTGACGCTGGTATCGCCGCAGTACCTGCGCAAGCTGCTGCCGCTGATCCTGCTGGCGGTGCTGCTCTACACACTGGCCCGCAAGGAGCTGGGCCGCACCCACGCGCCACGCTTTGCCGGCCGGCAGGAACTGCTGGCCGCCGGCAGCGTGGGCCTGCTGATCGGCTTCTACGACGGCTTCTTCGGCCCCGGCACCGGCAGCTTCTTCGTCTTTCTGCTGGTGCGCTGGCTGGGCTACGACTTCCTGCACGCCTCGGCCGGCGCCAAGCTGCTGAACCTGGCGAGCAACGTGGCGGCCATCATCCTGTTCTCGCTCAAGGGTTATGTCTGGTGGCACTTCGCGCTGCCGCTGGCCGTGGCCAATGTGGTCGGCAGCCTGCTGGGCACACGGCTGGCACTCAAGCACGGCGCCGGTTTCGTGCGCGGCGTGTTCCTGGTGGTGGTGAGCGCGCTGATCCTGAAGACCGGCTTCGACGCCTTCGTGCGTCAGGGCTGAGCCGGTGGCGCCGGCACCGCTGCCGCCTGCGCCTGCGCGATCTGTGCCGCAAAGCGCTTGGGCGGCCAAGCCACCTCGGCGGCCGCACGTGGCTTGCCGATGGGCGCCGACGCACGGCCGAGCTTGACCGCGGCCAGATCTTCCTCGCTCGGGTACTGGCCGAGCAGCCAGTAGTCGAACACGCGGCGCGCAATCGGTGCCGCATGCTCGGCGCCGAAACCGGCGTTCTCCACCACCACGGCCAGCGCGATCTTGGGGTCGTCGGCCGGCGCGAAGGCCATGTACAGCGCATGGTCACGCTGGTGTTCCTCCAGCTTGGAGGCGTTGTACTTTTCCTTCTGGCCGATAGTCACCGCCTGCGCGGTGCCGGTCTTGCCGCCACTCAGATACCCGGCACCGGCAAACACCCTTGTCGAGGTGCCTTCCTGCGTCACGCCCACCAACGCGCGACGGATGACCTCTACGTGTTCGGGCTTGAAGCCCAGGTCCTGCGCCGGCTTGGGCGGTAAGGCGACGCGGGCATGGCTGACGGCATCCTGCGTGGCGATCACCAGCTGCGGCGTATGTTTGATGCCGCCATTGACCAACGTGGCCGTGGCCGAGGCCAGCTGCAGCATGGTGAAGGTGTTGTAGCCCTGGCCGATACCCAGGGAAATGGTCTCACCGGCGTACCACTTCTGCTGCTCGGGCTTCTTGTAGGTCTTGCGCTTCCAGGCCTGGCTGGGCAGCACACCGCGCACCTCACCCTGGATGTCGATGCCGGTGTACTGGCCGAAGCCCAGCGGCGCCATGAAGTCGTGGATGGCGTCAACGCCCAGCTCGTTGGCCAGCGAGTAGTAATAGACGTTACTCGACTTGACGATGCTGCGGTACATGTCCACCGGCCCCAGGCCATGGTCGCCATGGCTGCGGAAGACGTGACCGCCAAAGGTCCAGGAGCCGGCGTCGTTGATGATGGCACTGGGTGAGCGCTTGCCGGTCTGCAAGGCCGCCATCGCCATGAAGGGCTTGTAGGTCGAGCCAGGCGGGTAGGTGCCGCGCAGGGCGCGATTGAGCAAGGGCTTGTTGATCGATTCGTTGAGTTCCTGCCAGGAATCCGCATCGATGCCTTCGACGAACAGGTTGGGGTCGAAAGTCGGCTTGCTGACGAAGGCCAGCACCTCGCCCGTCTTGGGATCCAGCGCCACCAGAGCGCCGCGCCGCTCGCCGTACATCTCCTCGACCAGGTTCTGCAGCTTGATGTCGATCGACAGCTGCACCGTGTTGCCGGGCGTGGCCGGGTGGCTGGCCAGCTTGCGCACAGCCCGGCCGCCAGCCGAGGTCTCGACCTGCTCGACGCCGGTCAGGCCATGCAGCTCCTTCTCGAAGCTCTGCTCAACGCCGAGCTTGCCGATGTACTCGGTGCCGCGGTAGTTGCTCTGATCCTCGTCCGGCCATTCCTCGATGATCTTCTTCTCGGCCTGGTTGATCCGGCCGATGTAGCCAACCACATGGCTGGCCAGCTCGCCCCAGGGGTAGTTGCGGAACAGCCGCGCCTTGATCTCCACGCCGGGGAAGCGGAAGCGCTGCGCCGCAAACTTGGCCACTTCCTCATCGGTCAGGCGGGTGCGGATCGGCAGCGAGTCGATGCCCTTGGACTCCTCGCGCAGCTTCTTGAAGCGACGCCGGTCGCGCGACGTGATGTCCAGCACCTTGGACAGCTCCTCGATGGTCTGCTCGACGTTGGCCACCTTGGACGGGCTGATCTCCAGCGTGTAGGCAGAGTAATTGGTGGCCAGCACGATGCCGTTGCGGTCCAGGATCAGGCCGCGGTTGGGCACCACCGGCACGATGGCGGTACGGTTGGTCTCGGCCTGGGCATCGAGCTCGTCATGCCGGATCACCTGCAGGTAGATCAGCCGCATCGCCAGCAGGCCGAAGCACGCCAGCACGACGGCCGTGATCACCAGCACGCGGGCACGAAAGCGTGACAGGTCGGCTTCAACGTTGCGCAGTTCGGTCATCGCATCCAGTCAGAACCGCAAGCGGGCACGGCTCTCGATCTCACAGCGGCCGGTCGGCATCAGGGTCGGGCGCGCGCCGCTGCGGCAGCAGCAGCAGCACCGTGACCAGTGGCCACAGCAGCGCCTCGAGCACAGGCGCCAGCAGGATCATCGGCCCAGGAAAGGTGCCGCCCACCAGCATGCGCACCGCCAGCTCGATGGCGTGCGCCGCCGCCAGCAGCGGCAGCACCTGCAGGGCCTGCTGCGGCACGCTGAACCAGAGCAGGCGGCGGTGGATGGTGATGGCGAAGAAGCTCAGCACCGTGTAGGCCAGCGCATGCTGCCCCAGCACGCTGCCTTGGTGCACGTCCATGGCCAGGCCGAACAGGAAGGACACACCGACACCGATGCGCAGCGGCTGGTGCACGCCCCAGAACACCAGTGTCAACGCCAGCAGGTCCGGCGCCCAGGCCGCGCGACCCCACAGGCCGACGTTCTGCAGCATGTTGAGCAGGAGTGCCACGACCACACTGCTCCAGATGAACAGCGGATTGGCAGGCAGCAGCAACTGTTGACCGGGACGCATGATCATTTGTGCTTGCCTTTCTTGCCGGCGTCGACGGCCACCTCCGTCGCCGGCTTGTCGGGGATCTGGCTCGAGATCGGCTGCAACACCATCACATGGCTGGCGCCGGCCGCCAGTGCCACCGGCGTGCAGTAGATGCGCGCGAAGGCGGACTCGACGCGGCGCTCCACCTTCTCGACCCGCGCCACCGGTAGCCCCGGCGGGTAGACGCCATCGACGCCGCTGGTGGTCAGCAGATCGCCCACCTGGACGTCGGCATTGGCCGCCATGAAGCGCAGCTCCAGCGCACCGGCATGAGCCCCGGGATCACCGAAGGCCACGGCGCGGGCGCCCGTGCGGGTGTTCAGCACGGGAATGGCCTGGTCTCGGTCGGTCACCAGGGTCACCTCACTGAGCAGCGGGTAGACGCGCGTGACCTGGCCCAGCACGCCGGCTTCGTCGAGCACCGGCGAGCCGGCTGTCACGCCGTTCATCACGCCCTTGTCGATGATGACCTTGCGGGTGTAGGGATCGGCGGCGTCGTACAGCACCTGCGCGGCCTGGCCGCTGGTGGCGAAGCGTTCGCGCAGCGCCAGCAGCTTGCGCAGGCGGTCGTTTTCCAGCAGCAGCTGTTCCACCTGGTTGGCGCGCTGCGACTGCAGGCCGAGTTTGCGGCTCGCCGCCTCCCGTGCAGCCTGCGCCGACTGCAACGACTCGAAGTAGCTGCCGCCGGCCTCGGCCCACGCCACCGGCCGCATGACCAGCCACTGCACCGGATAGAGCGCCGTGGCCACCGCCATGCGCAGCGGCTGCGTGATCTGGAAGCGGGTGTCGGCCACCATCAGGAACAGCGCCAGCGCGCTGAACACCATGAGCTTGGACAGGGCCGACGTGCCCTGCCGGAAGAAGGGCGGTGGCGTCCTGTCCAGCGTACCGAGGGGCATCGCTGTACCTGTGGCTTATTCGCTGGTGAAGATGCTGCCCAGACGCTCCATGCGTTCCAGTGCGATGCCGCAACCGCGCACCACGCAGGTCAGCGGGTCCTCGGCCACCAGCACCGGCAGGCCGGTCTCCTCGGACAGCAGGCGATCCAGGTCGCGCAGCAGCGCGCCGCCGCCGGTAAGCATCATGCCGCGGTCGGCGATGTCAGCGCCCAGTTCAGGCGGCGTCTGCTCCAGCGCGTTCTTCACCGCCGAGACGATGCTGTTGAGCGGGTCGGTCAAGGCTTCCAGGATCTCGTTGGACGAGATGGTGAAGCTGCGCGGCACACCTTCGGACAGGTTGCGCCCGCGCACTTCCATTTCCTTCACCTCGGAGCCGGGGAAGGCGGAGCCGATCTGCTTCTTGATGGCTTCGGCGGTGGGCTCGCCGATCAGCACGCCGTAGTTGCGGCGGATGTAGTTGATGATGGCGTCGTCGAAGCGGTCGCCACCGACACGCACGCTGCCCTTGTAGACCATGCCGCCCAGCGAGATCACGCCCACCTCGGTGGTACCGCCACCGATGTCCACCACCATGGAGCCGGAGGCCTCGGACACCGGCAGGCCGGCGCCGATGGCGGCCGCCATCGGCTCCTCGATCAGGTAGACCTCAGAGGCACCGGCGCCGAGTGCCGACTCGCGGATGGCGCGGCGCTCGACCTGGGTCGAACCGCAGGGCACGCAAATGATGATGCGCGGGCTCGGCTTGAGCATGCCGCCCGGGTGCACCATCTTGATGAACTGCTTGAGCATCTGCTCGGTCACGGTGAAGTCGGCGATCACGCCGTCCTTCATCGGGCGGATGGCCTCGATGTTGCCGGGCACCTTGCCCAGCATGGCCTTGGCCTCGTGGCCGACGGCCTGGATGGTCTTCTTGCCCTGCGGGCCGCCTTCGTGGCGGATGGCGACGACGGAGGGTTCGTCGAGCACGATCCCCTTGTCGCGCACGAAAATCAGGGTGTTGGCGGTACCGAGGTCAATCGCCAGGTCGGTGGAAAAGTACCGACGGAAAGCTCCAAACATTACAGGTCCTCTCTGCAGCACGGCGGGCACTTCGGCCCGTCGTCGCCGGATTACGGTTCAAAATCGTCCCAAACGCCCTGTTTTCCTCGAAATTACAAGCAAGGCATCAAAGGCGGGATAATACTCCATCCCCTGTGAATAACCCGCTTGCGGCAGCCCGTCGTCCGGGCCGCTTTACACACGGTTTCAACCCCTGACCCGCCATGTCTCTGACGTCCGCCGATATCGCGCGCATCGCCAATCTCGCCCGCCTGGAACTCCAGCCTGCAGAAAGCGAGCGCATGCTCACCCAGATCAACGGTTTTTTTGACATCGTAGAGCAGATGCGCGCGGTCGACACCAGCGGCATCGAACCCCTGTCCCACCCGACCATGGCCGCCGCCTGTGGCGAGGCCGCGCTGCGCCTGCGCGAAGACAGCGTGAGCGAGCCGAACAACCGCGAAGCCAACCAGAAGAGCGCCCCCGCCGTCGAGCGCGGCCTGTTCCTGGTTCCGAAAGTGATCGAGTGATGTCCGATTTGCACCAACTCAGCGTGGCCGCGCTGGCCCAGCAACTGCGCGAGAAAAAAGTTTCCGCGGTCGAGACCGCGCAGCACTTCCTGGCGCGCGTACGCGCCCACGAAGCCCTCGGCGCTTTCGTCGACCTGAATGAAGAGGCCACGCTGGCCCAGGCGCGTGCAGCCGATGCGGCCCTGGCCGCTGGGACGGCAGGGCCGTTGGCCGGCGTGCCGATTGCGCACAAGGACATCTTCGTCACCCAGGATTTCGTCTCCACCGCCGGCTCGAAGATGCTGGCCGGCTACCGCTCGCCGTTTGACGCCACGGTGGTCACCCGTCTGGCGGAGCAAGGTGCCGTGACGCTGGGCAAGCTCAGTTGCGACGAGTTCGCCATGGGCTCGGCCAACGAGAACGTGGCGGTGCCGGCACTGGGCCACAGCGCCCCGGCGCCAGTGCGCAATCCCTGGGACACGAGCCGCATCCCGGGTGGCTCCTCCGGCGGCAGCGCCGCCGCCGTGGCTGCGCGTCTGGCCCCGGCCGCCAGCGGCACCGACACCGGCGGCTCGATCCGCCAGCCGGCCGCGTTCTGCGGCATCACCGGCATCAAGCCCACCTACGGCCGCGCCTCGCGCTACGGCATGATCGCCTACGCTTCCAGCCTGGACCAGGCAGGCCCGATGGCGCGCAGCGCCGAGGACTGCGCCCTGCTGCTATCAGCGATGTGCGGCCCCGACCTGGACCGCGACTCAACCTCGCTGGATGTACCGGCCGAGGATTTCACGCGCAAGCTGAACGACCCGCTCGAAGGCCTGCGCATCGGCCTGCCGAAGGAATTCTTCGGCGCCGGCTTGGCACCTGACGTGCGCGCCGCCATCGACGCCGCATTGAAGGAGTACGAGAAGCTGGGCGCCAAGCTGGTCGAGATCTCGCTGCCGCGTACCGAGCTGGCCATCCCGGTGTACTACATCATCGCGCCAGCCGAGGCCAGCTCCAACCTGTCGCGCTTCGACGGCGTAAAGTTCGGCCACCGCGCCAAGGACTACAGCGACCTGCTCGACATGTACAAGAAGACGCGTGCGCAAGGCTTCGGCGACGAGGTCAAGCGCCGCATCATGATCGGCACCTATGTGCTGAGCCACGGCTACTACGACGCCTACTACCTGCAGGCGCAGAAACTGCGCCGCATGATTGCCGACGACTTCCAGCAGGCCTACACGCAATGCGACGTGATCGCCGGCCCGGTCGCGCCCACGGTGGCCTGGAAGATCGGCGAGAAGGCCGATGACCCGGTGGCCAACTACCTGGCCGACATCTACACCCTGCCGGGCTCGCTGGCCGGCCTGCCCGGCATGAGCCTGCCGGTGGGCTTCGGCGCCGGCAACATGCCGGTCGGCCTGCAGCTGATCGGCAACTACCTGCAGGAAGCGCGCCTGCTGAACATGGCACACCGCTACCAGCACGTCACCGACTTCCACCTCCGCACCCCGGAGGGCTATTAATGAAACACCCCCAGGCTACGCGCACTGCGTGTCGCTACGCCCCCCCCCTCAAGGGGGCAACGCCAGTGGCCCGGCAGAGCCGGCTCCACGGCGTTCCCCGCTTAGATCGTTTCATGCGTGGCCATTCGGCTGCGTATTGGAGCAAGTGAAACATGAGCGCACCCAAACTCGTCCAGGGCTACGAAGTCGTGATCGGCTTCGAGACGCATGCCCAGCTCTCCACCCAGAGCAAGATCTTCAGCCGTGCTTCAGTCGCCTTCGGTGCCGAGCCCAACACCCAGGCCTGCGCCGTGGACCTGGCGCTGCCCGGCACGCTGCCGGTGATGAACCAGGGCGCGGTCGAACGCGCCATCCGCTTCGGCCTGGCCATCGGCTCACACATTGCGCCGAAGAGCATCTTCGCGCGCAAGAACTACTTCTACCCCGACCTACCCAAGGGCTACCAGATCAGCCAGTTCGAGATCCCGGTGGTGCAAGGCGGCGAGGTATCGTTCTTCCTCGGCGACGAGAAAAAAACCGTGCGCCTGGTGCGCGCCCACCTGGAAGAAGACGCCGGCAAATCCTTGCACGAGGACTTCATCGGTCAGTCCGGCATCGACCTGAATCGCGCCGGCACGCCACTGCTGGAGATCGTGACCGAGCCCGACATGCGCTCCAGTGAAGAAGCCGTGGCCTACGCCAAGGAACTGCACAAGATCGTGACCTGGATTGGCATCTGCGACGGCAACATGCAGGAAGGCAGTTTCCGCTGCGACGCCAACGTCTCGGTGCGCAAGCCGGGCCAACCACTGGGCACACGGCGCGAGATCAAGAACCTGAACAGCTTCAAGTTCATGCAGCAGGCCATCGACTTCGAAGTGCGCTGGCAGATCGAGCAGATCGAGGACGGTCACGAAATCCAGCAAGCCACCGTGCTGTTCGACCCCGACACCGGCGAAACGCGTGCCATGCGCACCAAGGAAGATGCGGCCGACTACCGCTACTTCCCCGACCCGGACCTGCCGCCGTTGGTCATCGCAGAGGAATGGATTGCGCGCGTGAAGGGCGAGATGCCGGAACTGCCGCGCGCCATGGCGGCGCGTTTCGTGACCGACTACGGCCTGCCCGAATACGATGCCACCACGCTGACGCAGAGCAAGGCCATGGGCGCCTACTTCGAAGCCGCGGCAAATGCCTGCGGCCAGCCGAAGATGGCCAGCAACTGGATCATGGGCGAAGTGTCACGCCGCCTGAATGCCGACGAGATCGGCATCGAACAGGCGCCGGTGAGCGCGGCGCAACTTGCAGCGCTGATCTTGCGCATCAGCGATGGCACCATCTCCAACAATGCGGCCCGACAGGTCTTCGATGCCCTGTGGACCGGCGACGGCCAGAACGTGGACACGATCATCGAGGCCAAGGGCCTCAAGCAGATGAACGACAGCGGCGCACTGGAGAAGATCATCGACGAGGTGATCGCCGCCAACACCGACAACGTGGCGCAGTTCAAGGCCGGCAAGGACAAGGCTTTCAATGCACTGGTCGGCCAGGTCATGAAGGCCAGCAAGGGCAAGGCCAACCCACAGCAGGTGAACGACCTGCTGCGCGCCAAGCTGCAGGGCTGAGCGCCAGCCTTCAGGTCGGGGCGGTCAGCAGGGGCGCCAGCGCCTCGATCGGCCCGGGGCGCCCGAAGTAATAGCCCTGGCAGGCGTGGCATCCCTGGCGTGCCAGGAAGTCGCGCTGCGCCGCCGTCTCCACACCCTCAGCGATCACAGCCAGCCCCAGGCTGCGCCCCAGCGCTACGACGGCCTGGATGATGGCGGCATCGTTCGGGTCGACCAGCGCGTCGCGTACGAAGCTGCCGTCGATCTTGAGCTGGTCCAGCGGCAGGCGCTTGAGGTAGCTCAGCGAGGAGTAGCCGGTACCGAAGTCGTCGAGCGAGAAGCCCACCCCGTGCGCCTTGAGCTCGCTCATCTTGGCGATGCAATCCTCCACGTTTTCCAGCAGCAGGCTCTCGGTCAGCTCCAGCTTGAGGCGCCCGGCCGGCGCGCCTGCGGCCTGCAGCAGCTGCAACACCTCGCGCACAAAATCGGCCTGGCGCAACTGACGCGCGCTGACGTTGACTGACAGCGTCAGGTGCGCCGTGCCCGGCTCGCTGGCCCAACGCGCCAGCTGCTGGCAGGCCTGCGCCAGCACCCAGCGCCCCAGCGGCAGGATCAGGCCGGTTTCTTCGGCCAAGGGAATGAACTGGGCCGGCGACACCAGGCCGCGCTGGGGGTGCTGCCAGCGCAGCAGCACCTCGGCGCCAGTCATCCGCCCCACGCCGTCGATCTGGGCCTGGTAGGCCAGCCAGAACTGCTCCTGCTGCAGACCCACGCGAAGGTCGGATTCCAGCGCCATGCGCGCCGTGACCGCCGCCTGCATCTCCGGGTCGAAGAAGCGCAGCGTATTGCGGCCGACCGATTTCGCCTGGTAGAGCGCCAGGTCGGCGCGCTTGAGCAGTTCCTCCAACGTCACGCCTTCGGCGCCGAACAGGGCGACCCCGATGCTGGCGCTGCTGTGGTAGGGCGTGCCGCCCAGGTCGTAAGGCTGGCGCAGCATGTCCAGCAGCTTGTCGCCGATGGCCTCCACCTCACGTGCAGCCTCCGGCAGCGCGGCGTTCAGGTCGTCGAGCATGACGACAAACTCGTCGCCCCCCAGCCGCGCCACGGTATCGCTGGTACGCACATGCTCGGACAGGCGCCGGCCCACCTGGCGCAGCAACTCGTCACCCTTGTCGTGGCCGAGCGTGTCGTTCAGGGCCTTGAAATTGTCCAGGTCGAGAAAGAGCAACGCACCATGCTGTTGTTTGCGCTGGCAGGCCGCCAGAGCCAGCTGCAAGCGGTCGAGCAGCAGGCGCCGGTTGGGCAGGCTGGTCAGCGGGTCGTAGAACGCCAGCCGCTCGATCTCGGCTTCGGCCAGCTTGCGCTGCGTGACATCGAAGAAGCCGGCCACATAGTGACTGATCACGCCGGCGCGGTCGCGCACCGCCGTCAGGCTGAGCCACTTGGGGTAGCGCGTGCCATCCTTGCGCCGGTTGTTGATCTCGCCTTGCCAGGTGCCGGTCTGAGCCACGCTGTGCCACATGGCCTCGAAGGTGGCCGGGTCCTCATCACCGGAGCGCAGGATGGCCGCCGGCTGGCCAATCACCTCGTCAGCGGCGAAGCCGGTGATCTCGGTGAAGGCGCGGTTGACGCGCAGGATGTGCCGGTCGGCATCCAGAATGTACATGCCCTGCTGCGATTCGAACGCGGTGGCGGCAATGCGCTGCCCCTCCTCCTGCCAGTGGCGCTCCATGGCCAAGCCGGCCAACTGTGCACTGCGCTCGATCAGCTGAACCTCGCCCTCGGAAGGTGCCCCGAGTTTGCGGCGCATCAACGTCAGCACCCCCAACACGCGGTATGCGCTGTCGCGCACGGGCTGCGACCAGCTGGAGCGCACGCCATGCGCATGCGCCAGCGCGCGCAGCGGTTCGCTGCCGGCGTCCTCTTCAATACTCAGCGTGACGACGCGCACGCCGAGTTTGGCAGCCACGCCGGCCGACGGTTGCCCGACGCCGACCGGCAGCCCGTTCAGCGCCGCACGCAGCGGGCGCGGGACCGAGGGTGCCGCCATCACCTGCAGCTGTCGGCCCTCACGATCCAGCATCGACACGACGCACAGCGTGCCGGCCGTCAGGTTCTCGATCTGCAGCGCCAGTTGTTCCAGCACCGCCGGCAGCGGCTCGCCCTGGCCAATACGCTGCAGCACCTGGTTGTACATGGCCAGTTCGGTGTTGCGTTGCGCCAGGTGCGCCTGCTGCGCCTCCAGCACGTCAAGCATGCGGTTGAAGTCGCGCGCCAGGCGGCCGATCTCGTCGCCGCCGGCCACCGGGGCGCGCAGGCTGCTGCCGCCCTCCACCACATCGCCCACAACGCGCACCAGTTGACCCAGCGGACGCGACAGGCGCCAGGCCAGCAGCTCCGCCACCACGGCGGCCACCACCGCGGCCACCACGGCAAAGACCAGCCCCACCCAGGTCAGGTGCCGAAGGTTCTCGTTCGCCGTCGCCTGGCTCATCTCGATGCGGGCCCAGCCCACATGACGCTGCCCGCTGCGGATCGGCACCGCCACGTCGATCAGGTCGTCCTGCGACACCAGCTCCAGCGGCTGCGGCGGCGCGCGCAACAAACGCAGGCTCACCTCGTCCGTGAAGTAGCGCCCCACCTGATCGGCCCGGGTCGACGCCAGCACTTCGCCCCGCCGGGAGACAACCGCTGCAAACTTCAGATCGTCCGTGTCGGCAAAGCCCTGCGTCACCTCCTGCAGTCCGGCGAGGTCGTTGGCCACCAGCCACGACGCGCTGCTCACTGCCAGTGACTGGGCCAGGTTACGCGCCTGGGCCGCGCCCTGCGCGTAGAGAAAGCTGCGCTGGTGCTGGTAGACGAACACGCCCGAAGCGAGCACCACCAGCAGCGACACCAGCGCAAACGACCAGGTCAGCTGGCGCCGGATGGAGCCGGCCCACAGGCGCTTGATGCGACGCAGCAGCTTGAGCGCCTGCATGCTCAGTGCTCGACCGGCCGGACCCGGCGGGAAAAGTCGGCCAGGAAACGCCGTACCGGTTCGTAGGAGCCGTCGTCCGCGGCCTCGAAGGCAGACACCGGCAGACGACGCAGCATCTGCCGCCCCTCATCACTGTCCTTGAGCGCCAGCAGCTCGGCGGTGAAGCGCCGCACCAACGGCTCCGGCACGTCCTTGCGGGCCACCCAGGCGTTGTTCTGCAGGGGCTCGGTCTGCCAACGCACTTCCAGTTGCGCCGCCAGCTGAGGATGCTCTTGGCTGAAGGCCTTCCATGGCAGCGGCCAGGTAGCGGCGGCGACCACATGACCGCGCTGCACGCTGAGGATGGATGATTCCTGCGAGCCGACATACAGGTTGCGGATATCACGGTTCACATCCAGCCCTTGTCGCTGCAGGAAGTACTGCGGCAGCAACGTGGCGGCCAGCGCCGTCGACGCCGGGTAGGCCACCGTCTGCCCCTTGAGGTCGGCCACGGTTTTCACCGGCCCGTCACGGCGCACCAGGATCAGGCCGCGGAAATCATCGTCGTCGGCCATCTTGGCGATCACGCGGTAGCCATGCTTGAGCGAGAGCACGGTCTGGTACGGGTTGGGCATGGCGAAGTCGTAATAGCCGGCGTAGAGCTTGCGTTCGTACTCTTCGTAGTTGCGCGACGCTTCCAGCCGGATATCCGCCTCGGGAATGACCGCGTTGAGGCGGTCAACGATGGGGCCATAGACCTCCATCAGCCGCTGCGGGTTATGCAGCGGGTGGATACCGACGCGCAGTTCACGCGCCGACTGCGCCGGCTCAGCCCCGAGCACCGGCACATAGGCATCCTCCGCTGGCCTCCCGCAGGCGGCCAGCAGCAAGGTAACCAGGCATCCCCATAGCAAGCGCATGCCATCTCCTCGTCGCCCGGGTCGAACCAGGCAGGGTAATGCGAACCCGACGGACCATCGTGCGGTCCGGCTCGCCGCGTGGGTCGCAACTATTGTGCACGGCCCGCCGGCTCGCCGCGCTGGAAAGCCCACAACCGGGTTAGCCTTTCCCGCTCGGCATCGAACCGCGCATTGACGCGGTCACGCTCGGCATCCCGCTCCGCCAGGAAGCGCTGCTGCGCCGCCTGGCTGCGGTTGTTCTCCTCAATCTGCCGCCGCAGCGCCAACGGTGCGCGGGCCGGGTCCTTGCGGTAAAACTCCATCTCGGCCTGCAGGCGTTCGCCCTGGCCCACCAGTTCAGCCAGGCGCGCTGCGCCGGCCTGACGCACCGCAGCCAGTTGCGCCAGTACTTCGGCCCGTTCCTTGTCGTGCGCCGCCGGATCGGGGTAGCGCAGCAGCAGGGCGCGCTCACGGCGCCGCTCCTCGCGCTGGCGCGCCTGCTGCTCGGCCTCGACGCGTTGGCGCTCTTCCTGCCGCGCACGCTCCTCGCCGCTCAGCGTCGGCGCGATGGTGGCACGCACCGTGCCGCTGGGGTTACGCAACTGCTGTTCACGGTCGGCACATTCAGGGATCGGGCGGTCGGCGGTGCGCTGGCGGCCGTGGCGATCGACGCAGGTGTAGATCTCTGCGGCGTGCGCCTGTAGAACCATCAGCGCGCTGATCGGCGCCAGCACCGTCGCCCTGATCATCTTCAGCCTTCGTTGACCCCGTAGCGTTGCCGGTAGGCCAGCACACGCTGGTGGTCGGCCGCCAGCCCGGCGCTGCTGTGCTGCTGCAGATACTGCAACAGGTCGGCCAACTTGGCAATGGCGGCCACCTGCAGGCCCAGGCGCTGGCGTACGTACTGCACCGCGCTGTAAGGTACGTCCTGGCCATTCTCGGTCGCCATCTCCTGCCGGTCCAGTGCGATCACCACCGCATGCGGTGTGGCGCCAGCCGCCTCGATCAGCGCGATCGACTCGCGCGCCGCGGTGCCGGCAGACATCACGTCATCGACGATCAGCACCCGGCCCTTGAGCGGCGCGCCGACCAGGGTGCCGCCCTCGCCGTGGTCCTTGGCTTCCTTGCGGTTGTAGGCAAAGGGCACGTTGCGGCCACGACGCGCCAGCTCCACCGCGAGCGCCGCGCCCAGCGGAATACCCTTGTAGGCCGGCCCGAAGATCATGTCGAACTCGATGCCGGACGCCAGGATGCGCCGGGCATAGAATTCGGCGAGCCGGCCGAGCTTGGCGCCGTCATCGAACAGCCCCGCGTTGAAGAAATAGGGGCTCATGCGCCCGGCCTTGGTCTTGAATTCACCAAAGCGCAGCACGCCGCAATCAACGGCAAACTGCACGAAATCCTGGGCCAGCTGGTCCTGCCCCGCTGTAGACGCCACACCTTCCGACATGGGAAATTCCTTGTTCAAATTAAGCAGCCTCAACCTCAATGGCATCCGTTCTGCCACCAGCAAGGGGCTTGAAGCCTGGCTCGACGCCACCAGACCGGATTGTATTTGCGTGCAAGAAGTGAAGGCCCAGGCGGCCGACGTGGCCGGACGCTTCGAACAGCTCTCGGGCCTGCAGGGTTACTTCCACTTCGCCGAGAAGAAAGGCTACTCCGGCGTCGGCATCTATACCCGCCATGAACCGAGCGAGGTGCGCATCGGTTACGGCTCGCCGGAGTTCGACGCCGAAGGTCGCTACGTCGAGCTGCGCTTCGACACGCCGAGCACCAAGCTCTCGCTCATCAGCTGCTACTTCCCCAGCGGCTCCTCGGGCGAGGAGCGCCAGCAGGCCAAGTTCCGCTTCCTCGACGAGATCTACCCGCACCTGCAGTCACTGCGGTCCGAGCGTGAGTTCATCCTCTGCGGCGACGTCAACATCGCGCACAAGGAGATGGACCTGAAGAACTGGAAGGGCAACCTGAAGAACTCCGGCTTCTTGCCCGAGGAGCGCGCCTGGATGACCAAGCTGCTGGACGAAGGCGGCCTGGTGGACGTCTACCGCCGCCTGCAGCCCGATGCCACCGATGCCGCCTACACCTGGTGGAGCAACCGCGGCCAGGCCTATGCCAAGAACGTGGGCTGGCGCATCGACTACCACCTGGCCACACCGGCGCTGGCCGAGCGGGCGCGCACCGAGGCGATCTACAAGGGCGAGAAATTCTCTGACCACGCCCCGGTGACCATCGACTACGAGCAGTTGCTCTGAGCCGCACCGCGTCTCAGGCGGCACCTCTCGTCAGCGGTACCTGCGCAGGTACAGCCCTTCGAACCAGCGCTTGGCCCAGTGCAGCAGGCGCATGGGCGGCAGGATGATGTTGCGCTCGGGCGTACGCCACACCAGCGTACCCTGGCTCAGCGCATCGATGATGCACAGCAGCTCCACCTTGAAGGTGGCTGTGGCCACCTGGCCGCGCAGGCCGGCCAGCAGGTTCTGCGCCGCGGCCGCGGCCTGCAGGTCGGCCATGTGGGCCTGCTTGGGCATCCAGTCCGGCCCGGGAAAGCTGCCGGAATCGCCCACCACGTAGACATGCTGTGTGCCTTCGACGCGGCAATGCGCATCGGCCTTCAGCAGCCCGCCCGGCGAGCGCGGCAGCTCGGTCTGGTCGAACCAGGCGTTGCCTGTCATGCCGGGCATAAAGAGAATCAGGTCGGCCGCAAACTCACCGCCCTCGGTCACCACCTTGTCGGCCTCGAAGCGCACCATCTTGTGGCCCAGGTGGGTGCGAATGTTGCGCCGCGACATCTCAACCAGCAGGTGTTGCACGGCCTTGGGGCCGAGGCGATTGCCCGGGTCCTTGGCCGGATTGAAGAACACCAACTCGAACTGGTCGCGCCGGCCTTCGCGCTTGAGCTGCTCGTCTAGGCCGAACAGGAACTCGAACATGGGCCCGCCGCGCACCGCGCTGGGCTCGTTCGGATTGCCGGCAAAACCCACCGCGATGGCACCGCCCTTCATGGCACGCACGCGGTCGCGGATCTGCTCGGCCACGGTGATGCCTTCACAGGGCGTGAGCGCATGCTCAATGCCCGGCAGCTTCTTGATGAAGCGCCCGCCGCTGGCGATCACCAGCGCATCGTTGCGCACTTCGCCGGCCGTGGTGTCAACCACGCGGCCGCCCTCGCGCAGGCCGGTGACCTCAGCCTGCACATGGCGCACCTTCATGCGCCGGAAAAAGTTGGCGAGCGGTACCACCAGCTGCTCGCGGGTGCGCAGCCCGGCCGGGATCCAGATGATGCCGGGCAGGTAGTGCAGCTCAGCGCGCGGCGCTACCAGGGTGATCTCGGCCTGGGCGTCGCGCCGGCGCAGCTCGCGCACGGTGGACAGCGCGCCGAAGCCGGCGCCAATGACGGTGATGCGGGCGGGAGTGTTCATGCAGCGGAACTGTGTGAGGAAACTGATAGGGTAGCCGACTCGTGGCCCAGTTCCTGGACCCGGGCCAGGAACTCGTCACGCGTCAGGCCGGCAAACCAGGGATGCCAGCGGCGCTGTTCCAGCACGGTGCTGACAGCCCGCGCCTGGCGCGCATGGCCGGCGAACAGCAAAGTCTCGTCGGGCAAGGTGTGGATGCGCCGCGTCACCGTGTCCCACAGCGCCTGCGGCAATGCTGGCACGGGCTGGTGCGGACAGGCATCCACGGCCAGCACGCCGCCGATGAACAGCCGGTCACGCCAGGCAAAACTCAGATCGTGGGCGGTATGCCCGGGCGTTGCCAGCACGCGCACCGACTCATAGCCGAAAGGCAACTGCTCGCCGTCAACCGCCGCGCGCACGCCGGCGCCGCCTTCGCCCTGCACCAGCGGCGCCCCCAGGGTGGCCAGCAGAACCCGTTCCTGCGGCTGCCGATGGTCGTGGTGATGGGTGCGCAGAATCCAGCGCAACTGCAGCGCATGCTCGGCCAGCAGCGCGCGCAGCAGCGGCAGATCACGACCGCGCGGATCCACCAGCACGGCATCGCCCGTGTCCAGATCGGCGAGCAGGTAGCTCAGCTCGCCGCTGGCCTCGTCGTACAGCATGCGGAAGTACACTTCAGCCCCCCCAGCGCAGCCCCGCGGCCAGCAGCAGGCCGGCCGCACAGGCCCAGCCCGAGAAGAGCAGACGCCAAGGCTGCCCGCGCGGCACGAAACCCACACCGCGCACGAAGCCGGCGCTCATGGCCCAGAACAAGGCGGTTGCCAGGCCGTGATCGGCGCGGCCATCGGCGGCTGCGAACAGCACCGGGTACACGCTGCCGCCGACCATGATGGCCAGCCCGACCAGCAGGCACGGCAGATGCATGCGGCCACCCACCGCCGGCACGCCGGCCTCGTCAGCACCAGGCGCGGGCAGTGGCGCCACGGGGTCGCTCACGACGCATCGCCCCGGCTCGCTGCGCGGGCCGCTTCGTTCTCGCCCCACATGGCGTTGAGGATGGCCAGCAGGACCGCGAAGCCCACCCCCAGGATCCAGGCGAAATACCACATGTTGTTCTCCTTGCGTTGCTGCGTCAGGCCGCGCCGCTTTCATCCTCGCCGATCAGCAGCTTGCTGTCGGCCAGGTAGCGGTGCGGCGGCACTTCGAGGTTGGTCGGTGCCGGCTTGTTCTTGAAGACGCGCCCGGCCAGGTCGAAGGTCGAGCCGTGGCAGGGGCAGAAGAACCCCCCGGGCCAGTCCGCGCCCACACTGGGGTTGGCCGTGCCCGCGGGCAGCGAGGTGGGCGAGCAACCCAGGTGGGTACAGATGCCCACCGCAACGAACACCTCAGGACGGATGGCGCGCTGCGGGTTGCGCGCATAGTCGGGCTGCTGCTCCTTCTTCGAAGCCGGATCGGCCAGTTCGGCGTCGTGCGCCGACAGCGCGGCGAGCATCTCCGGGGTGCGTCGCATGATCCACACCGGCTTGCCGCGCCACTCCACCGTCTTCATCTCACCCGGGCCGAGATCGCTGATGTCGACCTCCACACTGGCGCCCAGCGCCTTGGCACGCTCGCTCGGGGCCAGGCTGGAGACAAAGGGCACGGCGGTGGCCACGGCCGCGGCGCCGGCCGCGACGGCCGTGAGCCGCAGCATGCGGCGGCGTTCGTCGTCGTTCGTTGCCACCAGCGTGGTGCAGGCGGTACAGGGCAGGGACGGGTTCATGGTGTTCTCCAGGGCTGTCGGGAATAAGGTGGGCTCAATAGGCGCCGTGCTCGTTCTCGCGGATGTAGGCGGCCGTGACCTTGCCGCGCATGACGCGGTAGGCCCAGCCGGTGTAGAGCACGATCAGCGGCATGAAGACCACCGTGGCCCAGAACATGATGCCCAGCGTCAGGTGGCTGGAGACGCTGTCCCACACGGTCAAGCTGGCCTCGGGGTGGGTACTGGACGGCATGACGAACGGGAACATCGATGCACCGGCGGTGCCGATCACCCCGACCAGCGCCAGGGCCGACGCAACGAAGGCGGTCAAGGTACGCCGCGCCAGCAGCAGCGCGGCAGCGGCCAGCGCGCCGACGACACCGAGCGCGGGCAACAGCCACAGCAGCGGTACCCGGCCATAGTTGGCCATCCAGGCCCCGGCTTCGCGCACCACGGTCTTGGCCATCGGGTCTGGCAGTGCCGCCGGGTCGACGACTGAGGTAATGCGATAGCCGTCGATCGACTGCAGCCACACGCCAGCGGCGACGAAGGCCACGACCATGACAAGCGCCGCGGCGACGGCGCCTTTGACGGCACGCGTCTGGATCACGCCTTCCGTGCGGTGCGCCAGATAGGCGCCGCCATGCAGGGTGATCATGGCGCTGCTCACGACCCCGGCCAGCAAGGCAAAGGGATTAAGCAGCTGCCAGAAGCTGCCGGTGTAGGTGGAAACCAGATAGCCGTCGAACTGAAAGGGCACGCCCTGCAGCAGGTTGCCGAAGGCCACGCCGAAGATCAGCGGCGGCACGGCACCGCCAACGAACAGCCCCCAGTCCCAGGTACGTCGCCAGGTGGCGTGGTGGATCTTGCTGCGGTAGTCAAAACCCACCGGCCGGAAGAACAGCGCCCACAGCACGGCCAGCATGGCCCAGTAGAAGCCGCTGAAGGCGGTGGCATAGACCAGCGGCCACGCCGCGAAGATGGCGCCGCCGCCGGTGATGAACCAGACCTGATTGCCATCCCAGTGCGGCCCCACGGTGTTGATGACCACGCGGCGTTCCACGTCGTCGCGGCCGACGAAGGGCAGCAGCGTGCCCACGCCCATGTCATGGCCGTCCATGATGGCAAAGCCGATGAGCAACACGCCCACCAGCAGCCACCAGATGAGCTTGAGGGTCGGGTAGTCAATCATGATGATGCACCTCTTCGTGTTCAGGCGTGGGCCGGTTCGTTGCTGTAGCGACCTGTACCCAGGCTGCCCGGCCCCATGCGGGCAAACTTGACCATCAGGAACATCTCGACCACCAGCAGCACGGTGTAAAAGCCGATGAAGCCGGCCAGCGAGCCATACAGACTGTTGACACTGAGAGTCGACACGCTCAGGTGCGTGGGCAGCACGCCATAGATGGTCCAGGGCTGGCGGCCGTACTCGGCCACGAACCAGCCTAGTTCGCAGGCGATCCACGGCGCCGGCAGCATCCACAAGGCCCACCTGAGCAGCCACGGCTTCTGGGTGCAGGCCGTCTTGAGCGTGCTCCAGAACGCCAGGGCAAAGAGGGCCAGCATGGCAAAGCCCAGGCCGACCATGATGCGGAAGGACCAGAACATGGGGGTCACGCGCGGCACGGTGTCGTTCACCGCCCGCTCGATGATCTCGGGGGTGGCCTGATTCACGTCCGTCACGTACTTCTTGAGCAGCAGGCCAAAGCCCAGATCGGCCTTGTGCCGCTCAAACACTTTCAAGGCGACGGTGTCATCGCGCCGGGCGCGCAGCGCCTCCAGCGCGTTGACCGCCACAATGCCGCGCACAATGCGCTCCCGGTTCTTGGCCTTGATCTCGTGGATACCGGGGATCTCCTTGCTGATCGAGCGCGTGCCGATCAGGCCCATGACCCAGGGAATCTCGATCTCCCAGTCGTTCTTCTGCGCCGCCTCGTTGATGCCAGCCACCAGCGTCAGGCCGGCCGGCGCGGGCTTGGTCTCCCACATGGCTTCCAGCGCCGCCATCTTGGTCTGCTGCGCCTCGCCCACGGTGTAGCCGGACTCGTCGCCCAGCACGATCACGCTCAGCACCGAAGCCAGGCCGAAGGCCGCCGCCACGCGGAAGCTGCGCTTGGCAAATTCCACATCCCGGCGCTTGAGCAGGTACCAGGAGGAAATCGAGAGCACGAACATGGCACCGGTCACGTAGCCGGCCGACACGGTGTGCACAAACTTGGCCTGCGCATCGGGGTTGAACACCACGGCCCAGAAATCCACCATCTCCATGCGCATGGTCTGGTAGCTGAACTCGGCACCCACCGGGTTCTGCATCCAACCGTTGGCGATCAGTATCCAGAGCGCCGACAGATTGGTACCGATGGCCATGAGCAGCGTCACCATCAGGTGCTGCGTCCGGGACAAGCGGTCCCAGCCGAAGAAGAACAGGCCGATGAAAGTGGACTCCAGGAAGAAAGCCATCAGGCCTTCGATGGCCAGCGGCGCGCCGAAGATGTCGCCCACGTAGTGCGAGTAGTAGGCCCAGTTGGTGCCGAACTGGAACTCCAGCGTGATACCGGTGGTCACGCCCAGCGCGAAGTTGATGCCGAACAGCTTGCCCCAGAAGCGGGTCATGTCTTTCCAGACCACCTTGCCCGTCATCACGTAGACGCTCTCCATGATGACCAGCAGCCAGACCATGCCCAGCGTCAGCGGCACGAAGAGAAAGTGGTACATGGCCGTGGCCGCGAACTGCAGCCGCGACAGGTCCACCAGTTGTTCCGAGATCATGAAGTCACTCCTTGTCCTTGACCTGCGACGCCCCCAGCACGTGATCGGCGGCAGACATGCTGTCCACGTCCACCCGCTGTTCGCGGATGAAGCCCCACCACAGGGCCAGCAGAACCAGCAGCTTGATCACCACGGCGATCACCAGCTTGTGCACGAGGTTCTGGTCAGGCATGGGCATGGCGGAAGGGCGTTGCGAACTCACGGCCTGACTTCGCATAAACCGCGCCAACCCCGCCCAGCGAAGAAAACCTTTGTAGATCAATGGCTTGCGCTTTTCCCGCACCGCAATAGCCGACCAATGACTGCCATAAATGACAGTTATTGGCAGCATTTGGCAGTTATGCCCTACACTGCATCCGCATGAAGGAGGTCACGTCCCAACCGCTGCCAGAGCTGCTGTCCTACTTGGAAGGACTGACGGAGCCGCACATCCTGTTCGACCGCCACTACCGCATCCTGGGCGCCAACGCCGCCTACCGCCAGCAGTTCAGCCCCGGGCGCGGCGTGGTCGGGCGCACCTGCTACGAGGTCTCGCACCACTTCTCCGTGCCCTGCGACCAGGCGGGCGAATCCTGCCCGCTCGCGAAATCGCGCACCAGCGGCCAGCGCGAGCGCGTGCTGCACCTGCACCACACGCCCAAGGGCGAGGAGTACGTCAACATCGAGCTGACGCCGTTGCGCGACGCCAGCGGAGAGCAGGCTTATTTCGTGGAGAAGATGGCACCGCTGCCGATGGCCAACGGCCAGCCCCACGCGCAGAACCTGATCGGCCGCTCGACCGCCTTCCAGCGCATGCTGGCCCTGGTCGCCCGCGTGGCGCCATCGCAGGCCACGGTGCTGCTGCAGGGCGAGTCCGGCACCGGCAAGGAACTGGTGGCGCGCGCCGTGCATGAGGCCAGCACGCGCGCGGCGCGCCCGCTGGTGGCGGTGGACTGCTCCAGCCTGCCTGAGACGCTGTTCGAGTCCGAGCTGTTCGGCCATGAGCGCGGCGCCTACACCGGCGCCACCTCGGCCAAGGATGGCCTGGTGGCGGCGGCCAGCGGCGGCACGTTGTTTCTGGACGAGGTCGGCGACATCCCGCTGACCATGCAGGTCAAGCTGTTGCGCCTGCTGGAAAGCGGCACCTACCGGCGCGTGGGCAGCACCGAACTGCGCCATGCCGACATCCGCGTGGTGTCCGCCACGCACCGCAACCTGGACCGCATGGTGGCGGAAGGGCGCTTTCGCGAAGACCTGTATTACCGCCTGAGCACTTTCCCCATCCAGCTGCCGGCACTGCGCGAACGACGCGAAGACATTCCCCTGCTGGCCGAGTCGCTGCTGCAACGGGTGGCACCGGCGCGACCGTTGCGCCTGGCGCCCGACGCCCTGCGCCTGCTGCAGGCGCAGGCCTTCCCGGGCAATGTGCGTGAGCTGCGCAACCTTCTTGAACGCGCCACGCTGCTGTGCGATGGCGATGTACTGAGTGAGCAGGATATCCAGCAGGCGCTGGACTCCGGCCGCCGCCATGGGCCGGCATCGGCCGCCGCATCCACCGCGCACGGCCAGGGCCCATTGACGTCGCTGGCAGCGATGGAACGGGCGCTGCTGCAAGAGGCGGTGGCAACGCACCGCGGCAGCCGGGCCGAACTGGCCGCCAAGCTGGGGCTGAGCGAACGATCGCTCTACCGCAAGCTCAAATCACTGGAGGCCGGATAGGCCCACGGCATTGCCTGCGCGCTCTGCGCGCGCCCGCTCAGTCGCCCGCGTGCAGCCGGGCGTGGATGCGGCGCGTGGTGCGCCACACGCCCCACAGCACCAGCGGGATCAAGGCCCCGGTGGCAATCTCGACGTTCAGCGGCACACCGGCGGCCTTCACGGCCTTGACACCGTACAGCAGCAGGCTGACCACGTAGTAGGAAATGGCCGCGATCGACAGCCCTTCCACCGTGGTCTGCAGGCGCAGTTGCAGCGCCTGCCCGCGGGTGAGCTTTTCCAGCAGCTGCTGGTTCTGCACTTCGGTGGCGATGTCCACCCGCGTGCGTAGCAGCGCGCTGGTGCGCGACACCCGTTCCGACAAGGAGGCCAGGCGCTGCGCCGTTGCCGCCACAGTGGCGATGGCCGGTGACAGCCGTCGCTGCATGAACTCACCCAGAGTCTGCGTGCCCGGCACCGGTTTTTCGCGCAGCTCGGCCAGGCGCTGTTGCACCAGCGTGTCGTAGGCGCGGGTGGCGGAGAAGCGGTAATCGTGTTCAGCGGTGGCGCGCTCGATACGTGCCGCCAGCGACACCAGGGTGTCGAGCAGCTCCTGGTCGGAAGCGGTCTTGTGCTCCAGCCGGGCGGTGATGTCGGCCAGCTGGTTCTCGGCCGCCGCCAAAACAGGTCCCAGCGTCTTGGCCACCGGCAAGCCGCGCAAAGCCATGAGGCGGTAGGTTTCGAACTCCAGCAGCCGCTGCGAAATGCGACCGGCGCGGGTCTCCGACGTGCCGGGCGGCGCGATCACCAGCATGCGCTCGAAGCCGCTGTCGCGCAACATGAAGTCGGTCACCGCCCAGGAGTGGCCGTTGTTGCCCAGCACCGAGGCCACCACCGTGTGGTCGCCGAACCAGTGGCGCGCCTGCGCCATGGTCGCTTCGGGAGCATTCAGGTCGCCATGCACCATGGCGAGCTTGACGGCCGCAATGGTCCGCCCCGGAATGGCACGCAGCCACTCGGGCGCCACCACCAGCGCCGACAGCAGCTCGGGGTTGCCGGCGCCGAGCGCCGCACCGGCCGGCAATGGCTGCACGATGGAATAACGCGTGAACTCGGTATGGCGCTCCCATTTGACGGTGTATCCGTCGAAGCGCAGCCGCAGGAAGTTGCCCTGCATCTGTTCGACCGTCAGTGCCTGCTGGCCGGGCAGGCGGCACAGGTGCGCACACTCCTGCTCGCGCGTGACGCCCTCGTTGAGCACCGCCACATAGACCACCAGCGCCGGCAGGCGAACACGCGCCGACGGCCGGGCATGCACTTCGTTGTGCAGCATCTCGCGCTGCCCGTCGTCAGCGGGCAGCAGGCGGAAGGCGGTTTCGGCAGCGGTCAGGTTCATGGGTGCAATTGTGCGGGCTTTCGCCGTGCCTGGCGCTTATGGCAGGGCAGCCGCAAGCTGATGGGTCTTGCCTCAGCCGGACAGCGGTTCGCGCTGGCTGAACAGCGGCAGCTCGCTCAGTTCGCTGGCCGGGCAGGGGCGCGCGAAATGGTAGCCCTGCAGCACGTCGACACCGAGCCGGCGCAGCACTTCGGCTGTGCTCTCGTCCTCCACCCCCTCGGCCACCGTGCGCAGACGCAGCGCCTGCGCCAGACTGATGATGCCTTGCGTCATGCGCAGGCCTTCGGTGCTGTGCACCCGGCGGACGAAGGAGATGTCGATCTTGAGCTCGCCGATGGGCAGCTCATGCAGCTGCGACAACGAGGCGTAGCCGGTGCCGAAGTCGTCGATGGCCAGCGTAAAACCCGCCGCGGAGAGCTGGCGTAGCCGGTCTTCGGCGAACTCCACATCCATCAGCGCCACCGATTCGGTGACCTCCAGCACCACGGCGCGCGGATCCAGCCCGTAGTGCTCGATATCGGCCTGCAACATGTGCATGAAGTCGGACGCGAACAACTGGCGCTTGGAGATGTTGATGGCCAGCGTGAGCCCAGGATGGGTCTGGCGCCAGACGCGGAACTGCTCGAAGGCCTGGCGTCGCACCAGATGCCCGAGCTCGCCGATCAGGCCCAGGTTCTCGGCCATGGGAATGAAGCTGCCGGGCGAGATCCAGCCCAGGTCCGGGTCATGCCAACGCGCCAGCGCCTCCACCCCCACCAGCCGCGGCCGGCCATCGGCCTGCAGTTGCGCCGCCACCAGGGGCTGGAACCAGACAGCGATGCGCTGTTCGCGGATGGCCTGGGCCAGCCGGGTCTGGATGTAGAGCTCTTTCTTGCCCAGTCCCTTGCTGGACATGTCGGCAAACAGCTGGAAGTTGTTGCGCCCCTGCGATTTGGCATAGAACATGGCGCGGTCGGCCTGGGCCAGCAGACCGTCGATATCGCCACTGCTCTCGTCGTCGGGGTAGACGGCAATACCCATGCTGAAGGTGGCGTTGATGGCCAGGTCGTCGAGCATCAGGGTCTGCCGCATGGCTTCCACCATCTTCTGCGCCACCTGGCGCACGGAATCGGCGGAGGTCAGGTCCGGCAGCAGCACCACGAACTCATCGCCGCCCCAGCGCGCCAGCGTGTCGCCGTCGCGCAGGCAGTTCTTGAGCAGCTGCGACAGCGACAGCAGCAGGGCGTCGCCGGCCTTGTGGCCGTAGGCGTCATTGATGTTCTTGAAGTGGTCGAGGTCGATGAAGCACACGCCCACGCGGTTGCCGGTGCGCGCCGCCTGCTGGATGGCCTGACGGATGCGGTCTTCCAGCAGCACGCGGTTGGGCAGGCTGGTCAGCGCGTCGTGCAGCGCCATGTAGGTGATGTGGCGCTCCTGCAGGTAACTCTTGGTGATGTCGCGCAGCACGCCGCGCGCCCCGATCACCTCGCCGTCGTCGTCACGCTCGACCACGAAGCGGCACTCCATCCACTGCTCGGCACGGGCCTGGGTCTGGATGCGGTAGCGGCCGCGGAACTCGTCCTTCTGCCCCGAGAACAACCCGATCAGGTGCAGCTCAAAGGCGCTGCGGTCCTCATCGTGCAACTGCGCCAGCAGGCTGGTGTCGGGCGTGGGCACCGTGCCCAGCAGCATCCACCAGCCGCTGTTGGCGCTGATGATGCGGCCGCGCCGGTCCAGCTCCAGCACCGCCTCCTCCAGCAGGTCGAGCGTGCGCACAAAGGAATGCTGCTCGGCCGAGCGCTGCCGCTCCTGCCCCAGCGCGGTGTGCAGCGCCTCGAAAGGCAGGCGCACGCTGTCGACGAACACCGCACGGTAGATGAAGTAGTAGCCGACGATCTTGTAGACATGGCCGCTGGCATTGATCAGGTCGGTGACGCGCGTGTAGCGGGTGAAGAACACCTCGGCCAGCGCCGCAATGGCGGCGGCGGCAAACAGGTCATAGGCCTTGCCCTGTTGCCGCGCCTGACGATAGAACAGCCAGGCCGCGACGCCGTAGACGGCCACCAGCACGAACTCCAGCCGCACTTTGAGGTCGGTCAGCCCCTGCCCCGGCACGAAAAACGCCGGCACGGCCTGCGGGCGGAACAGAATCAGCCAGTACACCAGCGCCACGTACAGCAGCACGCCGCTCATGAGCGCATGTCGCGTCTGCGGACGCTTCAGGGGCTGCCAGGCGCGCAGCGCGATCACCAGCAGGCCAAGAGCCATCAACCACCGGGCCGCCAACCAGAACGCGATGGACTTCTGCGGGCTGGATGGTGTCACCAGGTCGGGCATGCCGGCATAGGAGAGCGTGTGACCGAAATCGATCAGGCCGGTGCCGAACAGCACCGCGCCCAGCAGCACGATGTTGCCGGGCCGCTCGGCCGAATAGGCATGCCACGCGATGCCGAAGCCCAGCATGGCCACCATGATGGAGGCCACCTCCAGCGTGGTGTGCAGCGGCAGAAAATGCTGGGCCGGGAGGTCGACGTCCAACAGTCCGGTCCACAGCAGCAGACTCAGCACCATCATGACGAATACGCCGCCGACGGCCAGCTTGCGCTGCTTGTCCTGCTCCTCCAACGGACCCAACGTCTGGGCAGACTGCATCAAAACTCCCCGCGTATGCTTGAACTTGCCGGCCACTGCAGGCATGGGCACGCAGTCAACCCGGGCACGGCCGGACCGCCTGCGGGCCCGGCACAGCACCCCTACGGCTATGGAATGTATAGTGCTTTGATCCGCGGGTAAACCCCAGACCGTATCACCATGCTGCGCTACGCCACCATCCCCGTCACCGCCTTCCAACAGAACTGCTCCATCGTCTGGTGTGACGAAACCATGAAAGCCGCCGTCATCGACCCGGGCGGCGACCTTGATCTGCTGCTGGCTGCCGTCAAGCGCCTGGGCGTCACGCTGGAACAGATCTGGCTCACCCATGCCCACATCGACCACGCGGGCGGTACGGCGGAACTGTCACAACAGTTGGACCTGCCCATCATCGGCCCGCACCCGGGCGACCAGTTCTGGATCGACGGCCTGCCCATGCAGGGCCAGCGCTTCGGCCTGCCGCATGCCGAACCGTTCACGCCGACGCGCTGGCTGCACGACGGCGACACCGTCAGCATCGGTCATTGCACGCTCAACGTGCGCCACTGCCCGGGCCACACCCCGGGGCATGTGGTGTTCCACTCGCCCGAGGCCAAACGCGCCTTTGTCGGCGACGTGCTGTTTGCCGGCTCGATCGGCCGCACCGACTTCCCGCAGGGCAACCACCAGCAGCTGCTCGACAGCATCACCCAGCGCCTGTGGCCCATGGGTGACGACACCGTATTCATCCCGGGCCACGGCCCCGAAAGCACCTTCGGCCGCGAACGCCAGACCAACCCCTTCGTTGGTGGAACGTAGGCGTATTACTTCTTCGCCCGCTCGTACAAGGGCAAGACCTTGGGCAGGCTGGCCTCGATCTCGGCAATGCGCGTCTTGCTCGACGGATGGGTGGATAGCCATTGCGGCGGCCCGCCCTGACTGACGACCCCCATCTTCTGCCACAGGCTGATGCCGGCGCGTGGGTCATAACCAGCACGCGCGGCCAGTTCCATGCCCACGAGATCGGCCTCGGACTCGTCTTCGCGGCTGAACTCCAGCGTCAACAGGTTGGCGCCGCCGCGCGCCAGCGTGTCGGTCAGCCGCGGATCGATCCCCAGCAACCCGGCCGCCAGCACACCGCCGATGCGCGCAGCACCATGGGTGACGGCACTCTTGCCCATGCGCTCGCGCGCATGCTCGCGCAACGCGTGCGCCACCTCGTGGCCCATGACCATGGCCACTTCGTCGTCGCTGAGCTGCAGCTTGTCCAGAATGCCGGTGTAGAACACGATCTTGCCGCCCGGCATGCAGAAGGCATTGACCTGAGGCGAGCCGATCAGGTTGACCTCCCAGCGCCAGTCGCGCGCCCGTGGGTTCCAGGCCAGCGCATGCGGAATGATCTTGCGCGCGATGGCGCGCAGGCGCTGGAGTTGCGGATGGTCGGGCGGCGCCAACGCCTTCTTGGCGCGGGCCTGTGCCAGCAGCTGCTCGTACTGCTGGGCTGCACTGTGCTCCACCTCCGCAGCCGGCACCAGCTGGCTGAAGGCCGAGTTCTTGCCGACTTCCACGCCTTCGCGTGCCTGCAAAGGCAATGCCAGCACGCCCAGCACAAGGCCCCACGCCAGCCAGCGGCGCGGATACAACGTCGAGGTGTCGCGAATGACGGGGCGTGTGTCCATGGTCCAAATGAAACAGGGCTGCGCTTATTATTCCTGCATGTCCTCAAGTGCCACCGAACCTGACCAAATCAAGAGCTCCTGGCTCGCCACCCTGCGCGTCTACCTGGAGCCACCCACGCTGCGCATGCTGGCCCTGGGCTTTGCCGCCGGCCTGCCGCTGCTGCTGGTGCTGGGCACACTGAGCTTCCGGCTGCGCGAGGCCGGCGTCGACCGCAGCACCATCGGCCACCTGAGCTGGGTCGGCCTGGCCTATGCCTTCAAGTGGGCGTGGGCGCCACTGGTGGACCGTCTGCCGCTGCCGGGTCTGACGCACTGGCTCGGCCGCCGGCGCAGCTGGCTGCTGCTGTCGCAAGCCGTCATCATGGCGGGCCTGGTCGGCATGGCGGTGAGCGATCCGCAACAGGGGCTGCAGCCGCTGGTGTGGTGCGCGCTGCTGGTGGCCTTCGGCTCGGCCACACAGGACATTGCACTGGACGCCTTTCGCATCGAGTCGGCCGGCAGCGAACGCCAGGCAGCGCTGGCGGCGGCCTACCAGACCGGCTACCGCCTGGCCATGATCTGGGCCGGCGCCGGTGTGCTGTGGCTGGCGGCGCGCGCCGAGGTCGACGCCACGGGCTACCAGAACGCCGCCTGGCAGACTGCCTACCTGGTGATGGCCGCCAGCATGTTGCCGGGGGTGTTGACGGTGCTGCTGAGTGCCGAGCCGGCCCGCCGCGAACTGCCACCGGCGCGCAACCTGGGCGAATGGCTGCGCGGCGCGCTGGTCGAGCCCTTCACCGATTTCCTGCAACGCTACCGCTGGCACGCGGCGCTGATCCTGGCGCTGATCGCGGTCTACCGCATCAGCGACGTGGTGATGGGCATCATGGCCAACCCTTTCTACGTCGACATGGGCTACACCAAGGACGAAGTGGCGGCGGTGACCAAGATTTACGGCGTCATCATGACGCTGGTCGGCGCCTTCGTCGGCGGCGCGCTGGCGATGCGGCTGGGCGTGATGCGCGTGCTCATGCTGGGCGCCGCCCTGAGTGCGGCCAGCAACCTGCTGTTTGCCTGGCTGGCCGGGCACGGCCACGATGTGACGGCACTGATCGCCATCATCTCAGCCGACAACCTGGCCGGCGGCATCGCCTCGGCCGCCTTCATTGCCTACCTGTCCAGCCTGACCAACATCAGCTACTCGGCCACGCAGTACGCGCTGTTCAGCTCCATGATGCTGTTGCTGCCCAAGTTCGTGGCCGGCTTTTCCGGCGACTACGTGAACGCCTTCGGCTACACCCACTTCTTCACCGCCACCGCCCTGCTCGGGCTGCCGGTGCTGCTGCTGGTCTGGCTGGCTTCACGCGTCAAATCGGCATGAAGACCTTATGGGGAAAGCGCTGCAAGCTATGTTTTTGATAGCATTTGGCCCATCGGGTTTACCTATCTTTACCGCCGCTTCAAGCGCAGGCGATGCACAGCCGGCATGATCAAGGCCCGCTGTCCTGGATGTCCCGCATGAATCCGCACCTCCTGATGATCGAAGACGACGCCCGCCTGGCCGCCATGGTGGGCGAGTACCTGGCGCAGTCAGGTTTCACCGTCAGCCACGCGCCGGACGCCACCGCCGGCCTGGCGCGGCTGCAGGGCGCCGAGGGACCGCCGCAACTCGTCATCCTCGACCTGATGCTGCCCGACATGGACGGGTTGGAAGTCTGCCGCCGCGTGCGCGCCCTGCCGGGCAGCCTGGCGCAGACCCCGATCCTGATGCTGACGGCCAAGGGCGATCCGATGGACCGCATCATCGGCCTGGAAATGGGCGCTGACGACTACCTGCCCAAACCGTTCGAGCCGCGCGAGCTGCTGGCACGCATCCGCGCCATCTTGCGCCGGCGCAGCGACAACGGCACGCCGGCCGGCCAGCAGCTGCGCTTCGGCTCGCTGGCCATCGACCGCGATGCGCGCACCGTCACCGTGAACGGCCAGCCCTGCGAACTCACCTCCTACCAGTTCGACCTGCTGGTGGCACTGGCCGAGCGCGCCGGGCGCGTGCTGACACGCGACCAGATCATGGAAGCGGTGCGCGGCCGCGAGCTGGAAGCCTTCGACCGCTCGATCGACGTCCACATGGGCCGCATCCGCGCCGCCATCGAGGCCGACCCCAAAAACCCGAAGCGCATCCTGACGGTGCGCGGCGTCGGCTACGTCTTTGCGCGCCAGCAAGACTGATATGAAACACCCCCAGGCTACGCAAAGGGCGTGTCGCTTCGCCACCCTCCTCAAGGGGGCAACGCCAGTGGCCGGGCAAAGCCCGTTCCACGGCGTTCCCCGCTTAGACCGTTTCATGCGTATTGGGTCACGCGGTGCGCGGCAGATCAAAACTGAGAAGCGGACCCCATGAGCACGCCGCTGACACAGCGCCTCTACCTGCGCATCTGGCTGGCCGTGGTGGCGGCCGTGGTGCTGCTGACCCTGTTGTTCGGCTGGCTCTGGCGCATGGACGCCGAGCGCGAACGCGCCCAGCGCCCCGGGCGCGAGATCGTGCTGCGTAACGCGCAGGGCGAGATCATCGGCCAGGCCGTGACGCGCGCGGAGCGTATGCGCGGGCAGCAGGGCATCGAGTTCGAGGTGCCCACGCGCGATGGCCAGACGCTCTATGTGCAGCTGCCGCGCCCGGGCTACCGGCCCGGCGGCATGCACGGCAGCGGCCCACCGCCGCCGCCCTCGCCCTGGAGCCCGCCGCTGGACATCGTCTGGCTGTTCGGCCTGGTGGCGGTGGCGGTAGCCCTGGGCGCCTACCCCATCGTGCGGCGCCTGACCAAGCGGCTGGAGACGCTGCAGCAGGGCGTGGAACGCTGGGGCGCAGGCGACCTGGCGCGCCGGCTGCCGGAAGATGGCCAGGATGAAGTGGCCTTCCTGGCAAGGCGTTTCAACATCGCCGCCGGCCGTGTGCAGGCGCTGCTGCTGTCGCACAAAGCCCTGCTGGCCAATGCCTCGCACGAGTTGCGCACGCCGCTGACCCGCATCCGCATGGGCCTGGAACTGATGGGTGAACACCCCAGCGCCGCCGCCCGAGAGGAAATTGCGCGCAACATCCAGGAACTGGACCAGCTGATCGAGGAAATCCTGCTGGCCAGCCGACTGGATGCCAGCACGGTCGATATCGGCACGCGCGAACCGGTGGACCTGGTCGGCCTGTGCGCCGAGGAATGTGCCCAGACCGGCGCCGAACTCGACGTGCCGCCCGGCTGCAGCAGCCTGGTGGTGCCGGGCGTGGGCCGGCTGCTGCGACGCGTGGTGCGCAACCTGCTGGAAAACGCCCGCCGCCACGCGGCCGGCGAAGTCCGTCTGGCGCTGACGCAGACCGACAGCCTGGCCGTCCTGCGCGTCTGCGACCGTGGCCCCGGTGTGCCGCCGGCGCAGCGCGAGCGCATCTTCGAGCCCTTCTTCCGCCTGCCCGGTGCCTCTGAGCGCGATGGCGGCGTCGGCCTGGGGCTGGCGTTGGTCAAATCCATCGTCACCCGCCATGGCGGCAGTGTGCGCTGCGAGGACCACCCGGGCGGCGGCGCCTGCTTCGTGGTGGAACTGCCCCTGGCCGGTTGAGTCCGGGCTGACCCAGCCCCCGCTGCCACCCCCGCCCATGGGCGGCTAAATGTCATCTGGCGGACAAAAAACGCGGCGATATCCCCCATTTGTGGGATAGGCGCGGAGCCTCGGGATCGCTACAGTTCTTCCAACTGCTGTCACAGTCAAGAAGAGGCCGGTCGATCCTGCCGCCAGCAGAGTGGGCAGATCGACGCGGCATCACAGAATCCCAACGACGTCCTTTCGAGGACTTTCAAAGCCACCCTTACCGGTGGCTTTTTTTTATGCGTGCGGCTGCAGGGCCTGCAGCACGCGTTGCGGCGTGATGTCGTTCAGGCAGCGCAGATGACCCAGCGGGCACACGCGCTCGAAACACGGCGCGCAGTCGAGTGCCGGCTGGTAGGCGGGGTCGTCCTTGAGCCAGATCACCTGGGCGCGGTCGCTCAGCGGTGGCGTGTGCTCCGGGCTGCTGGAGCCGAACAGCGCCACCTGCGGCACGTCCAGCGCCGCCGCCACGTGCATCAGGCCGGTGTCATTGGTGACCACGCGCCGCGCCGCGGCAATCAGGGCAAAGGCCTCGGTGAGTGTGGTGGCGCCGGCGAGGTTGCGGCAGTCGGCACCACGGGCCAGCGCAGCGATCTCGGCGCCCAGCGCAGCCTCCTTGCCGGCACCGAGCAGCAGCACCGGGGCATCGAGTTGCTGCGCCAGTTCGGCAAAACGCGACGCCGGCCAGCGCTTGGCCGAGCCGTATTCGGCGCCCGGCACGGCCACGTAGTAGCCACCGCGCACCAGCCCCTGCTGTTGCAGCACGGTGTCGATCGCCGCAGCCTCCAGCTGCAGGCGCGGCCGGTCGATCTCGATACCGGCCTCGCCGCTGAGCGCCGAGTAGAAGGCGACCATGGGCGGGCGTTGGGCCTTCGGGGGATTCTTCAGCCGGTGCGTCAACAGGCCGACACGCGCTTCGCCCAGATAGCCCACGCGTTTGGGGATGCTGGCCAGGAAGGGCAGCAGCGCGCTCTTGAGCGAATTGGGGCAGACATAGGCCACGTCGAAGCGGCCCGCCAGTTCGCGCGCCAGCACACGCCGCGCCTTGAGCTGCAAGCCGCCATGGGCAAAGGGGAATTCGATCACCTCGGCCACCTGCGGCATGGCGCGGTAGACCGGCGCCACCCAAGGCAGCGCGCCGACCGTCAGCCGTTCACCGCGCGCGGCCAAGCGGCGCAGCAGCGGCTCGGTCATGACCGCGTCGCCGATCCACTGCGGCGCAATGAGGAGTGAGGAGGTCACGCGACGATCAGTGATGTTGCGGAAGCTGCCGCGGAACCGGCTTGGCCGGACCGCTGGCAGCGCCCCCTGGAGGGGGAGGCGACCACAGGTCGACTCGGGGGTGGCTCAATGTCCGGCAGCGAAATGCTCACCCGCCTTGAGCTTGTAGACCGTACCGCAGTAAGGACACTTGGCCTCGCCGGTACGCGCCACATCCAGGTAGACCTTGGGGTGGCTGTTCCAGAGCTTCATATCGGCCTGCGGATTGGGGCAGTAGACACCGCCCTGGTGGTTCAGGTCCTTGGCCAGCAATTCAACCGTCTGCTTGCTCATCTTCTTGCCCTCAAACTTTCGTGAGCCAGTGGGAATACTTGGGATTGCGGCCGTTGACGATGTCGAAGAAGGCGTTCTGGATCTTCTCCGTGATCGGGCCGCGCGAACCGATGCCGATCTCCACGCGGTCGAGTTCGCGGATCGGCGTCACTTCAGCAGCGGTACCGGTGAAGAAGGCCTCGTCGGCGATATAGACCTCGTCGCGCGTGATGCGCTTTTGCACGATCTCCAGGCCCAGGTCCTTGGCGATATGGAAGATGGTGTTGCGGGTGATGCCGTTGAGGGCACCGGCCGACAGGTCGGGCGTGTAGATGACGCCGTTCTTGATGATGAAGATGTTCTCGCCCGCGCCTTCGGAAACGAAACCGGACGAATCGAGCAGCAGCGCCTCGTCGTAGCCGTCATCGGTGGCTTCCATGTTGGCCAGGATGGAATTGCTGTAGTTGCTCACCGCCTTGGCCTGCGTCATGGTGATGTTGACGTGGTGGCGGGTGTAGCTGGAGGTCTTGACACGGATGCCGCGCTTCAGCCCTTCCTCGCCCAGGTAGGCACCCCAGGCCCAGGCGGCGACCATCAGATGGATGGTGTTGCCCTTCGGGCTCACGCCCAGCTTCTTGTCGCCGATCCAGGTCAGCGGGCGCAGGTAGCAACTCTCCAGCTTGTTCTCGCGCACCACGGCCTTCTGCGCCTCGTTGACCTGCTCCATGGTGAACGGAATCTTCATGCGCAGAATCTTGGCGCTGTTGAACAGGCGCTCGGTGTGCTCCTGCAGGCGGAAGATGGCCGTGCCGTCGAAGGTGTTGTAGGCCCGCACGCCCTCGAAGGCGCCGCAGCCGTAGTGCAGGGTATGGGTCAGCACGTGGATCTTGGCGTCACGCCAGTCCACCATCTGGCCGTCCATCCAGATTTTGCCGTCACGGTCGGACATCGAGGGGGTCAGGGAGCTCATCGGTTCATTCCTTGCAGGGCTTGCGCAGGCAAAAGCCTGCCGGCGGGTAAAAGCCTGATTTTACGGGGCCGGCGTGGCCGGGACGCCGTCGGCCTCGGCTGGGGCCGGGCGTTGCAGATCCCAGCGCACCAGCTTGCCGCCCAGGAACTCGCAGGTCACCGAAGAGTTCGAGCCGTCGGTCCAGCGGAACAACTCGGGCTGGCTGTCTTTCGGGCTGGTGAGTACACCCAGCGCACGCGTCATGGCCACCACGTGCAGCAGCGTCATGCCGGGCTTGAGCCTGGCATTGAGCATGACCGCGCTGTCGACAAAGCCCAGCGGCCGGTCGGCAGCACGCTTGAGCACCTGCAGCATGCGAGTGAAATGCAGCAGCAGCCACATGACCAGCGCGCCGGTGGCGACCGCCACACCGGCCCAGCCGTAGGCGCGGTAAGCCGCGATCACCAGCGCCAGGCTCAGCAACGGTACAAGGATTTTCTGGATTTGCATGCCGCGATTTTGACGCACGGCAGGCCTTGGTCACCTGTCAAGGATTTGCGTCAGGCCCGCTTGTCGGCGGTCGGTCACCATCAGCCGCCCTGTCACGCTGTGTTGCCGCCAGCGGCCGGTCGCTGTGCGAGACGGTGTAGCTGTCGGCGGCATAGGCCGGGCCTTTCATCACCATCACGATGACACAGCCGATGGCGGCCGTGACCACCAGCGACCAGTGGAACAGCACCAGCCCGAACACGATGTAGTCAGCCACCTGCAGCCGACGCAGACCGGCCGACGTGGAGTCATCCACCAGCCAGTGCAGCGCCGCCAGCGCCAGCAGCGGCAAGGCCGTGCCCACCAGCCAGATCAGCGGCAGCTTGCGCCACAACGTCCACTCCCATCCCGTCGCGGCACGACGCGAGCCGGGAAGTTTGCGCAGCCAGTTCATGGGAAGGTTCCGAGGCGTTGAGGGCAGGGGGATTACCGACGATTTTGCGCCTAAGCCCTGCCGACTGGTTGATGCATGTCAAGACAGCCACGTCGCCCGCTTGGTGCGGCGTGCCGGCAACGCTATTCTTGGCCCTGAATTGCATCAACACGGGAGTTTCCATGCAACGATCCATTCTGTTTCTGGCCGGCGCCCTGGCGCTGGGCACCCTGTCCCACGTGGCCGTCGCCCAGACGGCCGAGGCCAAGGCCCAGTACACGGCAGACACCAAGGCCGCCAAGACCCGCTATGACAGCGACCTCAAGCTGTGTGCGGAAGAGTCTTCTTCCAGCGCCCGCCTGCAATGCCGGCGCGACGCCAAGACCGAGTACGACAAGGCACTGGCCGAGGCCAAGACACGCATGACTGCCAGCAGCACCGCCACCCGCGCGGCGCCGGCCGCCACCACGGCAACGCCTGCGCCCACCCAGGTGACCTGCCCCGACTGCGGCAAAGTGGTTTCGGTCAACGTGGTGGAGAAACAGGGTGAGGGTGGCGCCATCGGCATCATCGGCGGTGGTGCCGCGGGTGCGCTGCTGGGCCAGCAGATCGGTCAGGGCAGCGGCAAGGATCTGGCCACGATTGCCGGCGCCATCGGCGGTGCCTACGCCGGCAAGAAGATCGAGGAGAAGGTGCGTACCCACAAGGTCTGGCACGTGACGGTGCAGTACAACGACGGCAACCGCCGCAGCTTCGAGTTTGCGCAGGACCCGGGGCTGATTGTCGGTGACAAGGTGCGCAACGCGGGCGACACCATCGTGCGCGACTGACGCCGCAACTGCAATAGCTGCGCTGGCCTCAGGCCAGCGCGCGCACCACCTCCAGCGCCTGCTCCACCCGCTCGACAGCGTGGATGGTCAGGCCCTCGATGGCTTTCTTCGGCGCGTTGGCCTTGGGCACCACGGCCACGCTGAAGCCCAGCTTGGCGGCTTCCTTCAGCCGCTCCTGACCACGCGGCGCCGGCCGCACCTCGCCCGCCAGCCCCACTTCACCGAAGGCGATGAAGCCCTTGGGCAGCGCCTTGCCGCGCAAGGACGAGGTGATGGCCAGCATCACCGCCAGGTCAGCCGCCGGCTCGCTGATGCGCACGCCGCCCACGGCGTTGACGAACACGTCCTGGTCCATGCAGGCCACCCCCGCATGGCGGTGCAGCACGGCCAGCAGCATGGCCAGCCGGTCACGCTCCAGGCCGACCGATAGGCGCCGGGGCGACGGGCCGCCGCTGTCGACCAGCGCCTGGATCTCCACCAGCATCGGCCGCGTGCCCTCCAGCGTGACCATGACGCAGCTGCCCGGCACCGGCTCGGCGTGCTGGCTCAGGAAAATGGCGCTCGGGTTGGTCACGCCCTTGAGACCTTTTTCCGTCATGGCAAAAACACCGATCTCGTTGACGGCGCCGAAGCGGTTCTTGATGGCACGGATGAGACGAAAGCTCGAATGCGTGTCGCCCTCGAAGTAAAGCACCGTATCCACCATGTGTTCCAGCACGCGCGGGCCGGCCAGCGCACCCTCTTTGGTGACATGCCCCACCAGCACGATCGCCGTGCCGCCGGCCTTGGCCGCGCGCGTCAGGTGCGCCGCACATTCGCGCACCTGGGCCACCGAGCCCGGCGCCGAGGTGAGTTGGTCCGAATAGACGGTCTGGATCGAGTCGATCACCGCAATCGCGGGTTGCGTGGTCTCGATGGTGGCCAGAATCTTCTCCAGCTGGATCTCGGCCAGCACCTGCACTTGCGAACCATCCAACCCCAGACGCCTTGCGCGCAGCGCGACCTGGGCACCGCTTTCCTCACCCGTCACGTACAAAGTTTTCTGGCCGGCCCGTTGCAGCGCGTCCAGCGCCTGCAGCAGCAAGGTGGACTTGCCGATGCCGGGGTCACCGCCAATCAGCACCACGCCACCTTCGACGATGCCGCCACCGAGCACGCGGTCCAGTTCGTCCTGGCCGGTCGGCGTGCGATCGACGTCGGTGGCCTCGATGTCGGCCAGCGCGGTCACCTCGGCCGTCTTGGCCAGGGCGGCAAAGCGGTTCTTGGCCGGCGCCGCACTCTCGGCCACGGATTCGATCAAGGTGTTCCAGGCATTGCAGTGCGGGCACTTGCCCAGCCAACGCGGGCTGGTGCCGCCGCACTCGTTGCAGGTGTAGATGGTTTTTTCCTTGGCCATGCGACGCATGATACTGTATACAATCACAGTTAGCGAGGGTGCTGAACGCTTTCAATCGCGGTAGAGTGCCAGCACACTCGACCACCTTGCGCCCATGAACACGCCACTGAATCCCTTCAAACAGTCGCTGCTGCAGCGCCAGGCCCAGATCGGCCTGTGGGTCGGCCTGGCCCACGCCTACAGCACCGAAATCTGCGCCGGTGCCGGTTTCGACTGGCTGCTGCTCGACGGCGAGCACGCCCCGAACGACTTGAGCAGCCTGCTGGCACAGCTGCAGGCCGTGGCCGGCTACCCCGCCACGCACCCGATCGCCCGCGTGCCCTTCGGCCACGGGGACGCGGGCGCGGCGTTGATCAAGCAGTACCTCGACCTGGGCGTACAGACCCTGCTGGTGCCCATGGTCGATACGCCGGAGCAGGCCGCCGCCTTGGTGCGCGCCACGCGTTACCCGCAGGACGACGGCTTGGGCGGCATCCGCGGCATGGCCGGCGCACGTGCCTCGCGCTGGGGCCGCTACCCCAACTACGCCAAGGAGGCCAACGCACAGGTTTGTCTGCTAGTCCAGGCCGAGTCGCGCACTGCGCTGGACCACTTGGAGGCCATCGCTGCCACGCCCGGGGTCGACGGCGTCTTCATCGGCCCGGCCGACCTGTCGGCCTCGCTCGGTCATGTCGGCAACGCGGCGCACCCCGAGGTGCAGCAGGCCATCGACGACGCCATCCGGCGCATCGTCAGCAGCGGCAAGGCCGCCGGCATTCTGACCAGCGACGAATCACTGGCGCGCCACTATCTGGCGCTGGGCGCCACCTTCGTCGCCGTCGGGCTCGACACGCAGATCCTGGCGCGCCAGACCAGTGCGCTGGCTTCGGTCTTCAAGGCGGCGGGCAGCCGCTTGCCCGCCGCCAGCCGGTCTGCCGATCTCGCATGAAGGCGCCTCGGCCGGTCTGCCTCATCACCGGTGCCGCCACCGGTATCGGCGCCGCCTGCGCGCGTGAGTTCGCGGCGCACGGCTGGGACCTGGCCTTGAGCTGGCTGGACGACGCCAACCGCGTCGCCTTGGTCGACGTGGCCACCGAATGCGAAGCGGTTGGCGTCAGCCCCTTGCTGCGCCACCTGGACGTGAGCGACGACGCCAGTTGCGCGGCCTTCGTCGCCGGTGCCTTGAAACAATTCGGCCGCATCGACGCCCTCATCAACTGCGCCGGCACCACGCGTTTCATCCCGCACGCCGACCTGGACGCGCTCGACCCCGCCGAGTTCCTCCGCACCTACGACGTCAACACCGTAGGCCTGTACCGCATGACACGCGCCTGCGCTGCGGCGCTCAAGGCCTCGGGCCGCGGCAGTGTGGTCAACATCTCGTCCATTGGGGGGCTGATCGGCCGCGGCTCGTCCATGGCCTACGCGGCCTCCAAGGGCGCGGTCAACACGCTCACCCTGTCGCTGGCGCGCGCGCTGGGCCCGGAGATCCGCGTCAATGCCATCGCGCCGGGTTTCGTCGACGGCGGCCTGCCCAGCCGCGTGCTGGATGCCACGCGCCATGCGCAGGTGCTGCAGGCGCAGCTGGAAAGCGCGCCGCTCCGACGGATTTCGCAACCCGAGGAAGTGGCTGCGCTGGCCTGTTTCCTCACCGAACGCGCGCCGGGCATGACCGGCACCGTGATCCCCATGGACAACGGCCTGCACCTCAATGCCGGCTGAACGCAGGATGAACGCAGGATGAACGCATGACCGAGACGAAGAAGTTCCGCTCCGCCACCATCTATGAAGGCACCATCCGCGCTACCACGCGCAGCTTCCTGCACGCGCTGGGCCAGGACGAGGACGACATCGCGCGCCCGCACATCGGCGTCTTCCACACCGGCGGCGAGATGAGCCCCTGCAACCTCAACCTGCGGGACCAAGCCCAGCACGCCAAGACTGGCATCTACGCCGGCGGCGGCACGCCGCACGAGTGTCCGGTGGTCTCGGTCTCCGACGGCCTGACCATGGCGCATTCAGGCATGCGCTTTTCGCTGATCTCGCGCGAGCTGATCGCCGACAGCGTGGAGGCCTCGGTGCGCGGCCACCAGTGGGACGGCATTTTCGGCATCGGCGCCTGCGACAAGAACCTGCCCGGCCTGATGATGGGCATGGTGCGCTGCAATGTGCCCAGCGTCTTCGTGCACGGCGGCTCGGCGCTGCCGGGGCAGATGCCGGGCGTGGACGGACGCGACCTCAATGTCGTCGACACCTATGAAACCATCGGCAAGGTGCTGGCCGGCGACGCCACGCAGGAAGAACTAGCCGCCATCAGCCGCGCCTGCCTGCCCACCGCCGGTGCCTGCGCCGGCCAGTTCACCGCCAACACCATGGGCATGGTGTCCGAGGCGCTGGGCCTGGCACCCATCGGCTCCAGCATGGTGCCCGCGGTGTTCAGCGAGCGAGCGCCGCTGATGCGTCGTGCGGCCAAACAGCTCATGAAAGCCGTGATGGGGGAGGCGCCGCTGCCGCGTGACGTCGTCACGCGCAATGCACTGGAGAACGCCTGCGCCATCGTCTCGGCCACCGGCGGCTCGACCAACGCCGCGCTGCACATCCCCGCCATCGCGCACGAGGCCGGCATCCGTTTCCACCTCGACGACGTGGCCGAGGTCTTCGCGCGCACGCCGCTGATTGCCGACTTGCGCCCGGGCGGCAAATACCTGGCGCGCGACGTCTATTACATCGGCGGCACCGCCGTGATCCTGCGCGAGCTGCTGAAGAGCGGCCACCTGCACGGCGGCACGCTGACCTGGACCGGCCGCACCCTGGCCGAGGAGATCGCCGGCGCCAACGACCCGGACGGGAAAGTGGTGCGCCGCTTTGAGGACGCGCTGTCGAAGGACGGGGGGCTCGCCGTGCTCAAGGGCAATCTGTGCCCGGACGGTGCGCTGCTGAAGACCGCCGGCCTCAAGACCCTGGTGCACCGCGGTCCAGCCCGCGTCTTTGAATCCGAAGAAGAAGCCCAGGCGGCCGTGCAGGCCATGCGCTACCAGCCGGGTGACGTGATCGTGATCCGCAACGAAGGTCCCAAAGGCAGCCCCGGGATGCGCGAGATGCTGGGCATCACCGCCCTGCTCTACGGCCAGGGCATGGGCGACAAGGTGGCGCTGCTGACCGACGGACGATTTTCCGGCGCCACGCGCGGCCTGTGCATCGGCTATGCCGGGCCGGAGGCGGCCGACAAGGGCCCGATCGCGGCGCTGCGCGACGGCGACATGATCGCCATCGACGCCCGCGCGCCTGCGCGCAGCATCACCGTGGAACTCGACGCGGCGGAACTTGCCCGCCGCCTGGCCGATGTCAAGGTAAACACGGGGGTGGCCCGCGGCGGCCTGCTGGAAAAATACGCTCTCACCGTGCGTCCCAGCCATCAGGGCGCGGTCACCCACTCGGGTGCCGTGACCTGGTTGCGCGACGAATCCTGATTCACCACCCAAGGAGACACCATGAGCCTCACCCGTCGTCACGTGATCCACACCGCCGGGGCCTCTGCCCTGCTCGCCGCCGTGGGCCGCCAGGCCTGGGCCCAGAGCCTGGAATCGGTCAAGTTCGTCACCGGCTTCGCGCCCGGCGGCACGTCCGACACCATCTGCCGCCGCGTCGCCGACAAACTGCGCGGCGCTTACGCCAAGAGCTCGGTGGTCGAGAACAAGACCGGTGCCGGTGGCCAGATCGCCATCCAGTTCATGAAGGGACAGCCAGCCGATGGCTCCATCGTGCTGCAGACGCCGATGTCCATGCTCGGCATCTACCCGCACATCTACAAGAAGCTGCCCTACGACCCGGTGGCCGACGTGCTGCCGGTGTCGCTGGGCTGCACTTTCGATTTCGGCTTTGCCGTCGGTCCGGCGGTACCCGCGTCAGTGAAGACGGTGCCCGAGTTCCTCGCCTGGTGCAAGGCCAACCCGAACCAGGCCAACTACGGTTCGCCGGCCGCCGGCTCGGTGCCGCACTTCATCGGCGCGCTGCTGGGCCGCCAGGGCGGTGTGGACCTGAAGCACGTACCCTACCGCGGCACGCAGCCGGCCATCCTGGACATGATCGGCGGCCAGCTGCCGGCTGTTTCGGGCCCCGTCGGCGAGTTCACCCAGCACGTGGCCGCCGGCAAGTGCCGCCTGATCGGCACCTCGGGCGCCAAACGCAGCAAGTTCGCCCCCACCGTCGCCACGCTGACCGAGCAGGGCTTCAAGGACATGGCCTTCAACGAGTGGTTCGGCTTCTACCTGCCGGCCGGCGCCTCGGCGGCCACGGTACAGCGCCTCAATGCCGCACTGCGCAGCGCGCTGGCCGCGCCCGACGTGGTGGAAGGCCTGGCCGCCATGGGACTGGAAGCCGCCTCGTCCACGCCGGCCGAGTTGGCAGCGCTGCTGAAGAGCGACACCGAACGCTGGGGTCCGCTGGTCAAGACCATCGGCTTCACGGCCGACGCCTGAGCCCGTCCGACCCAACCGCCGCCCGACGGCCCGGCATGTGCCGGGCCAGGCCGGACACCCGCCACGGCCTTCAGCGGCAGGCCGTGGCATCATTCATTTGCTATCAGAACAAGAGCGCTCTGCGCAACACCCACAAGCCTCAAAGGCCTGAATCATGCCCAAGAACTTCAGCAAGGTCTGCATCTACGGCGCCGGCGCCATTGGCGGCTGGATCGGCGCGCGCCTGGGCGGCGCCGGCTGCCATGTGAACGTGGTGGCGCGCGGCGCCACGCTGGACGCGCTCAAGCGCCACGGCCTGCGCTGCCAGCACGGCGCGGTGGAGACCACCGTCACCGTACGTGCCAGCAGCGAGCCGGCCGAGCTCGGCGTGCAGGACCTGGTGGTGATTGCCGTCAAGGCGCCGGCGCTGCCGGAGGTGGCGCGCCGCATCGCGCCACTGCTGGGGCCGCGCACTGTGGTGCTGACCGCCATGAACGGCGTGCCCTGGTGGTTCCTGCAGGGCTTCGGCGGCACCTATGCCGGCACGGCGCTCAAGACCGTCGACCCGCAGGGCGAGGTTGCGGCGGCCATTCCCACGGCGCATGTCATCGGCGGCGTGGTACACGCCAGCTGCTCGATCAAGCTGCCGGGTTATGTGCAGCACCACTTCGGCAACCGGCTCATCATCGGCGAACCCGCCGGCGGTGACAGCGAGCGCGTGCAGCAACTGGCAGAACTGCTGACGCAGGCCAGCTTTGACGTGGAGGTGTCGCCCCAGATCCAGAAAGATATCTGGTTCAAGCTCTGGGGCAACATGACGGTCAACCCGATCAGCGCGCTGACCGGCGCCACCACCGACAAGATCATGAACGACGACCTGGTGCGCGGCTTCATCTCCAGCGTCATGCTGGAGGCCAAGGAGATCGGTGCACGCCTGGGCATTGCCATCGAGCAGGAGCCGGAAGACCGGCATGCGGTGACACGCAAGCTCGGTGCCTTCAAGACCTCGATGCTGCAGGACGTGGAAGCCGGCCGCGAAGTCGAACTCGACGCGCTGGTCACGGTGGTGCACGAGCTCGGCGCGCTGACCGGTGTGGCCACGCCCTACACCGACGCGCTGCTCGGCCTGGCGCGCCTGCACGCGCGCGAGCGCGAGCTGTATTGATGGCCGCGCTCAAGCGCTCGGCCTTCGTCACGCTGCTGCTGCTGGCCTGCCTGTTCGGCGCCAACCACGTGGCGGCACGGCTGGCCTTCAACCACGGGCTGGACGTGGCCACCGCCGTCACCGTGCGCAGCCTGATCACGGCTGCGGTGGTGGCGCTACTGGTGCTATGGCAAGGCGTACCGCGTCGGCTTGAGCCACGTCAGCGCCGCTTCTTGCTGCTCATCGGCGTGCTGGTGGCGGTGCAGAGCCTGTGCCTGTACGCCGCGGTGGCGCGTCTGCCGGTAGCCCTGGCGCTGCTGACCTTCAACACCTACCCGCTGTGGACGGCCGGCTTTGCCTGGCTGCTATACCACCACCAGCCAGAGCGCGCGGTGCTGATCGCCATGCCGGTGCTGCTGGCCGGACTGGCGCTGGCGCTCGACGTGCTGGGCGCCGCCTCGGGCCTGGGTGCCGCCGGGCAATGGAGTCGAATTGGCGCCGGCGTGGCCTTTGCGCTCACCGCCGCCGCAGTATTTGGCGCAGCGCTGGTGCTGACCCAGCACGAAGTGGCCGCGGTGGACGGCCGCGTGCGCACCGCCGTCACCATGGGCCTGGTCGGGCTGCTGGCGCTCGGTGGTGTGGCGCTGCAAGGCGGCTTTCACCTGCCCACGGCCGCGGCCGGCTGGTGGGGCCTGGCGCTGCTGACCTTCTTCTACGGCACCGCCTTCACCATCATGTTCACGCTGTTGCCCAAGCTCGGCGTGGTGGGCAGCTCGCCCATCATGAACGTGGAGCCGGTGGCGGCGCTGGTGCTGGCCTGGGCCTTCCTGGGCCAGGCGATTGCGCCGGTGCAGGTGGTGGGCGCGCTCGTCGTCGTGGGTGCGGTGATGGCGCTGGGGTTAAGGAAACACCCCCAGGCTCCGCGCTCTGCGCGCGCTGCGCCACCCCCCTGAAGGGGGCAACGCCAGTGGCCCGGCTAAGCCGGTTCCACGGCGTTTCGCGGTTGGTTCACTTCACGCAACCCACCTCGCGCTTGAATAAGCAAAATGACGACATGACGGCAGAAGTGATGGCGGCGGCGCTCAAGCTGACCTGAGCGCTATCAGGCCACCGCTACCGGCACCCGCGGTGCCAGGGCGCACATCAGCTCGTAGCCCACGGTGCCGCCGGCCTGCGCCACTTCATCGATCGGCAGCACCGTGCCAATGGCCGCCTGCCCCCACAGCGTGACCTCGCTGCCGAAGCCGGCCTCGGGCGCGGGCGTGAGGTCCACGGTGATCAGGTCCATGCTGACGCGGCCCACGGTGCGGGTGCGCACCCCGTCCACCAGCACCGGTGTGCCCTGCGCCGCGGTGCCCGGGCTGGCGCGCATGTAGCCATCGGCATAGCCGCAGGCCACCACGCCGATGCGCATGGCGTGCGGCGCGGTGAAGATGGAGCCGTAGCCCACGGTGTCGCCGGCCTGCAGCTGCTGCACGCCGATGATGCGCGAGCGCAGGCTCATGGTCGGCTGCAGCGACCAGTGGGCCGCGCTGTGTTCGGGAAAGTCGGGCGCGCTGCCGTAGAGCACGATGCCGGGGCGGATCCAGTCCGACACCAGCCCGGGCGTCGGCCGCCCGCCCATGTGGCGCAGCACGGCCGCACTGTTGCTCAGGGAGCGTTCGCCCGGCAGGTCCTGCGTGGCGGCGCTGAACGCGGCCACCTGATGGGTGATGCCCTGCGGGCCGTCGGCGTCGCTGAAGTGCGTCATGAGCGAGATCTCGTCCACCTGCGGCAGCGCGTTCAGTCGCGTCCAGGCGGCGCGGTACTGCGCGGGCGTGAAGCCCAGGCGGTTCATGCCGCTGTTCATCTTGAGGAAGACGCGGTGCGGTACATGGGTCTTGTGCACTGCCAGCATGTCGATCTGCTCCTGGCAGTGCACCACATGCCACAGGTCCAGGCGCGAGCACAACTCCAGGTCGCGCTGCTCGAACACGCCTTCGAGCAGCAGGATGGGGCCGCGCCAACCCAGGGCGCGCACGCGTGATGCCTCATCGAGATCCAACAGGGCAAAGCCGTCGGCAGCACGCAGGCCCTCGTACACACGCTCGATGCCGTGGCCGTAGGCGTTGGCCTTAACGACTGCCCAGGCCTTGGCGTCCGGGGCGCTCTGGCGCGCGCGCGCCAGGTTGTGACGCAGGGCTTCGGTGTGGATGGTGGCGGAAATGGGGCGCGACATGTGGGGATTTTGACATTGCCCGCCGTGCTATAACCCGCTGTCGTTCGGATCTGCACCACCGCCACCTACACACCCGACCAGAGTCGCCCAGGCAGCCCCAGCCCATGAAACGCGGTTTCTACACCATCATGTCAGCGCAGTTCTTCAGCTCGCTGGCCGACAACGCCCTGTTCGTGGGGGCCGTGCAGTTGCTGAGAAGCTCCGCCGCACCGGAATGGCAGCAGGCCGCCCTGGTGCCGATGTTCGCCCTGTTCTACGTGATCCTGGCGCCCTTCGTGGGCGCCTTTGCCGACGCCCTGCCCAAGGGCAAGGTCATGCTGATCAGCAACACCATCAAGATCGTGGGCTGCCTGATGATGCTGTTCGGCGTGCATCCGTTGTTGGCTTACGCCATCGTGGGCCTGGGTGCGGCGGCCTACTCACCGGCCAAGTACGGCATCCTCACCGAGCTGCTGCCGGCCTCGCAGCTGGTCAAGGCCAATGGCTGGATCGAGGGCCTCACCATTGCCTCCATCATCCTGGGCGTGCTGCTGGGCGGCCAGCTGGTCGGCCCGGCCGTGTCGTCGGCGCTGCTGTCGTTCGACCTGCCCGTCATCAACACCGGCATCGATACCGCGCCCGAGGCGGCCATCGCGATCCTGATCCTCGTCTACCTGCTGGCGGCCTGGTTCAACACCCGCATCCCGCACACCGGTGTGGAGATGCGGCCCATGCCCGCCAACCCGCTGTCGCTCATCCCCGACTTCTGGACCTGCAACGCCCGCCTGTGGCGCGACAAGCTGGGCCAGATCTCGCTGGCCACCACCACGCTGTTCTGGGGCGTCAGCGGCAACCTGCGCTACATCGTGCTGGCCTGGGCTGCCGCCGCTTTAGGCTACAGCGTGACGCAAGCGTCTTCGCTGGTGGGCGTGGTGGCCATCGGCACCGCCGTGGGCGCCGTGATCGCTTCCGTACGCATGAAGCTGGAGCATGCCACCAGCGTCATGCCGCTGGGCATTGCCATGGGCCTGCTGGTGATCCTGCTCAACTTCATTGACAACGTCTGGCTGGCCGCGCCCTTCCTGGTGCTGCTGGGCGGCCTGGGTGGCTTCCTGGTGGTGCCGATGAACGCGCTGCTGCAGCACCGCGGCCATAACCTGATGGGCGCCGGTCGCTCGATTGCCGTGCAGAACTTCAACGAGCAGGCCTGCATCCTGGGCCTGGGTTTCCTCTACAGCTTCTCCACCGGCATGGGCCTGTCGGCCTTCGGCGCCATTGCCGGCTTCGGCCTCCTTGTGGCCGGCTTCATGTGGATCATCCAGCGCTGGCACAAGCGCAACTGCCGCGAGCATGCGGAGGAAGTCGAGCACCTGCTCGACATCGCCCGCAACGACCATCTGCACGGCTAGGTGGCTACTGCGCAGGCGCATGGCCGCGTTGCAGGGGCCCTTCCGATGATCCTCACGTACCCGCAAGTACGTTCCGGTCATCGGCACCCTGCGCCTTGCCCTGCACCTGCTCGCGACGCCACGGTCCGCCACGCATGACACACCCGCTCGCCGCCTGGGGCCTGGTGCTCAACGCCTTCGTCTGGGGCGTCTCCTGGTACCCGTTCCGCCTGCTGGAAGCCGAGGGCCTGCACCCGCTGTGGTCCACCGCCATCATCTACGGGCTGGCCCTGCTGGCGCTGCTGGTCTGGCGCCCGGGCAGCTGGCGTGCGCTGCTGCGCCACCCGCTGCTGTGGCTGCTGTTGCTGGCTTCGGGGCTCACCAACGTCGGCTTCAACTGGGCCGTGACGGTGGGCGACGTGGTGCGCGCGGTACTGCTGTTTTACCTGATGCCCGCGTGGTCGGTTCTGCTGGCCTGGGCCCTGCTGGGTGAACGGCCGCGCGTCGCCGCGCTGCTGCGCCTGCTGCTGGCGCTCATCGGCGTGGTGGTCGTGCTCAAGACGCCAGCCTCGCCCTGGCCGGTGCCCCACACCCTGCCCGACTGGCTGGCCCTGATGGGCGGCCTCAGCTTTGCGCTGACCAACGTGCTGCTGCGCAAGCTGCGCGACACGCCGGACGACGCGCGCATGGTGGCCATGTTCGCCGGCGGCACCCTGCTGGCGCTGCTCACCGCGCTAGGCGGCCAGCCCTCTGGCCTGGTGTCGCCGTTGCCTGCGCTGGCCAACGGGTGGCTGTGGCTGGTGCTGGCCACCAGCCTGGCGTTCCTGGCCGCCAACCTCGGCCTGCAGTTCGGCGCCGCACGCCTGCCGGCGGCGACTACTGCACTGGTGATGCTGACCGAGGTGGTGTTCGCCAGTGTGTCGTCGGTGTTGATGGGGGCGGCGGCGTTGCAGACGCGCACGCTGCTGGGCGGGGCGTTGATCTTGCTAGCAGCGCTGTGGGCGGCTTGGCCAACACGAGCGGCTCATGTCGCCTCATGATTGACGACGTTCTTCACATCAGTCTATTTGTGATCTGACACTGTCCCCGGCGGGAGCGAATGCTCGACGTTCAAGCGAAATTAACCACAGAGAACAGGCGGTTTGTCTAACTTAATGCATGCGCATTTAAATGAAGCTAGTCGCTTGCTTGATACAAGTTATAAGCACGCTGTTGCTTGCTGATAGGCGCTTTTCCTCGAATCTGGCCGTTGGCGGCGAAACCAATGCGAGAGTGCAATACTCGCGCAGTGCGCACCTTTCCGCCTGGACTTACCCACTCGACTTCGACCCCGATGTAATGCGAATACAACTCAGGCCAAGGATCACCCTTCTTACCGCGTTGAGCGAAGTCGGCACCAAATGGCTCAAGAAACGAAGCTCGGAACTCCGTGATCTTGCCAGCCTCGATTAAGTCAGCCTTACCAGGCTCACCTCCATCGATAGACATGGCAGGGTAGAAGCGAGAACCTCGCGGATTGGTCTCGAAGTAAATAAGCAATTGCGTGACAAGGAGATCTTTCTTGCCTCCGTTTGCCAGCGCGAAAACTGGTCCATCGAAACTGCCAACGCGGGCCAGTGGCACAAGAGTAAGACTCAGAGCTTCTCGAACGTGCGTCCACCAAAAAGTGAAGATGCTCAAGCCCAAGGCTGCAGCCGAAACCACGAATGACAACGAAACGTCCATCAGTCACCTCATGAATTTAGACTCAAGGATGCTGTCGCAGCGCACCATCTGCACAACCCTGAACAAGGAATTAGATGATTGGTTTGCGCATGCCCATACCCATGCGCCCAATAGTCATTGGTAAATCACATAAACCACAACATTTGCGCGGGGGAATAGAACCTCAACTGGCCAACGCCTCATCCAGCAGCTCCACCCAGTGCTTCACCGGCGTACCCGTGCCGCTTTGCAGATGCGTGATGCAGCCGATATTGGCAGAGACGATCTGTTCCGGCTGCATCTCGCCCAGGTTCTTGAGCTTGCGGTCGCGCAGCTCGTAGGCCAGCTGGGGATTGAGCACCGAGTAGGTACCGGCAGAACCACAGCACAGGTGCGGTTCGACACGGCAGGTGGTGATCTTGAAGCCGAGTTCGCCCATGCACTGCTCCACGCCGCCGCGCAACTTCTGGCCGTGCTGCAGGGTGCAGGGCGGGTGGAAGGCAATCTGGCCGGCCTTGGCGGCCACCTTGTTGCGCAGGGGGTCCACCAGCTGCGGCAGCAGCTCGCTCAGGTCCTTGGTCAGCTCACTGATGCGCTGGGCCTTGGCGGCATAGGCCGGGTCGTCATGCAGGAGGTGGCCGTAGTCCTTGACGGTGACGCCGCAGCCGGAGGCGTTCATGACGATGGCTTCCACACCGGCTTCCACATGGGGCCACCAGGCGTCGATGTTGGTCCGCATCTCCGCCTTGCCACCTTCCTGGTCATTCAGGTGAAACTTCACCGCGCCGCAGCAACCCGCCTTGGGAGCCACCACGGTCTGGATGCCGGCGGCATCAAGCACACGGGCGGTAGCGCTGTTGATGTTGGGCATCATGGCCGGCTGCACGCAGCCCGCCAGCATCAGAACCTTGCGCGCATGGGTGCGCCTGGGCCAGACACCGGCGTTCTGCGCCGCGGGCACCTTGGCCTTGAGGGTGTCGGGCAGCAGTCCGCGCACCAGCTGGCCCATTTTCATGGCCGGGCCAAACAGCGGCGAGGTGAGGCCCTCTTTCAGCGCCCAGCGCACGAAGCGTTCCCCGCTGGGGCGCGGCACCTTCTCTTCCACGATCTTGCGGCCGATGTCCACCAGCTGGCCGTACTGCACGCCGCTGGGGCAGGTGCTCTCGCAGTTGCGGCAGGTGAGGCAGCGGTCCAGGTGCATTTGCGTCTTGCGCGTCGGTGCCTCGCCTTCGAGCACCTGCTTGATGAGGTAGATGCGGCCGCGCGGGCCGTCGAGTTCGTCACCCAACAGCTGGTAGGTGGGGCAAGTGGCGGTGCAGAAGCCGCAGTGCACGCACTTGCGCAGGATGGCCTCGGCCGCCAGGCCATCGGGCGTGTTCTTGAATTCGGGCGCGAGAGTGGTTTGCATGGGAGATTCGCCAGTCCGGCTCAGAAATCGGGGTACATGCGACCGCGGTTGAAGATGCCGGCCGGGTCGAACTGCTGCTTCAGTTCGCGGTGGATGCGGTCCAGCGGCGCGGGCAGCGGCGAGAAGACGCCAGCGCTCTTGTCCTGGGTGCGGAACAGCGTGGAGTGGCCGGGCGTGTTGGCCAGCAGGCTGCCGAGATCGGGGCGCTGCGAAAGTGGCAGCTTGACCCAGCGCTGCGCGCCGCCCCATTCAATGAGCGTCGGGCCCAGGCCCAGCGGCGGCGCGGTATCGGGCACGCTCAGGCGCAGCAGCGACTCGCCCTCGGCCAACTGGAAGAACGGCGCGGTCTGTTCGCGCAGCGCCTGCCAGAGCTGGGTGGCCTGCCCCTCTTCCATGACGGTGCCCCCCATGGTCTTGTGCGCCGCGGCCACAGCGGCACGGGCGCCACGCAGGCGCACCATCAGCGCACCACCGAACCAGCAGGAAGCATTGAGGGGCAGCGGCTGGCCACCCCAGCGGTTGAGCTGAGCCAGGGCCTGCGCTTCGTCCAGTTCGAACACCAGCGTGCTCTCGGCCACCGCCTTGGGCAGCACCTTGATGGAGGCTTCCACGATCAGGCTCAGCGTTCCGAGCGAGCCGGCCATCAGACGCGAGACGTCGTAGCCGGCCACGTTCTTCATGACCTGGCCGCCGAAGGTCAGCAATTCCGCCTTGCCGTTGAGCAGCTGCACACCCAGCATGTAGTCGCGCACCGCGCCCACGCTGGCGCGGGCCGGGCCATTGAGGCCGGCCGCCACCATGCCACCGACGGTGGCCACGGCACCGCCCTGCGCAAAGTGCGGCGGCTCGAACGGCAGCGCCTGGCCCTTGTCGGCCAGTGCGGCTTCCAGCTCAGCCAGCGGCGTGCCGGCACGCACCGTGACCACCAGCTCGCTGGGCTCGTAGCTGACGATGCCGCTCAGGGGCCGGGTGTCGAGCACCTCGCCGTGCAGCGACTGGCCGTAGAAGTCCTTGCTGCCGCCGCCGCGGATGCGCAGCGGGGTAGCGTCGGCGGCCGCGGCGCGCACGCGCTCGACGATGTGATGCAGTGCTGAATCCATAGCCGGCAATGGTAACGGTTGGGCTGGTTTGGACTGCTGCCGGTCGGCGTCAAACAGCTTCGACCCCGATGGCCATAGTCGCCGTCATCGATTCGCCGGGCAGCAGCACCTTCAGGCCCAGCGCCTCGGCGGTCATGCCTTCCTGCCCCAGCAGGTTGACGGCATTGTTGACGTGGCTGACCGGCTCGATGGCCACCGTGTCGCGCGCGGGGTGGGTGAACACCACCAGCCGAGTCAGGCTGGAGGCCAGCCGGATGCGCAAGGCGCCGTCATTCAGCTCGGCGTCGCCGCGCCAGCCGTCGAAGCAGTGGTCCACGTCGAGAGCGGCGCAATCGGTGTCCAGCCCGGGCGAGGGCAGGCGTTGCGTGGGCAGCTTGTCTTCGCCCATCTCCCAGCGGCCACTGGCAGCGAAGTGCAGGTGCGCGTCGGCGCGCTTCACGAAGTACGGGTGCCAGCCCAGCCCCACCGGGGCGGCCTGGGTGGACTGGTTGGTGATGCTCAGCGTCAGCTCCAGCTGCGTGTCGCGCAGGCGGAAGGCCTGCGAGGTGTCGAAAGCGAAGGGCCAGGCTGCATCGGGCGTGTGTTCATACGAGAGCAGGGCGAACTGCGCGTCGGCCTCCAGCACCTGCCAGGGCCGCTGCCAGCCCACGCCGTGGATGGCATGGGGTTCCGCGGCATTGTTCTGCACCAGCGGATGACTGGTGCCGGCCCATTTGAGCCGGGCCTGCCCCACGCGGTTGGAGAAGGGCACCAGCGGGTAGCTGCCGGACTGGCGCACGCTGGTCAGCGCCTCGGCGGCGGTCGAACGCAGCACCGGCAGTTCGCCCCACCACAGGCCAGCCACGCAGCCGCCCAGATCGGGCCGGATATCGCAACGCAGCGGGCCGCTGCGCAAATGCAGAGATGTGCTCATGCCGGGGTCTCCTCGGCAGCCATTGTGCACCGGCCTCGCATGAAAAAACCCGCCGGGGCCGAAGCCCGGGCGGGTGGAAGAACCAGAGGAGACTCTCGTTTGCTCTGGGTGCGGCAGCCGGCGGTACCGGCTGCCGTCCATTGCTCTTTGCTTAACGGTTGTAGGCCGTTTCGCCGTGGGAGGTGATGTCCAGACCCTGGCGCTCGTCTTCTTCGCTGACGCGCAGGCCGATGGTCAGGTCCACGATCTTGTAGGCGATGAAGGAAACCACGCCGGACCAGACCAGGGTGAAGACCACGCTCTTGAACTGGATCCAGACCTGGGCACCCATGGCGAAGGTGTCGGGCGTCAGGCCGCCGTTGCCACCCAGGCTCTGGGCAGCGAACACGCCGGTCAGGATCGCACCAAGAATGCCGCCCACGCCGTGCACGCCGAACACGTCGAACGCGTCGTCGGCACCCAGCATCTTCTTCAGGCCGGACACGCCCCACAGGCAGGCCAGACCGGCGATGAGGCCGATGATGATGGAGCCCATCGGGCCGACGAAGCCGGCAGCCGGGGTGACCGCCACCAGGCCGGCCACAGCGCCGGAGGCAGCGCCCAGCATCGAGGCCTTGCCCTTGCCCAGCGCTTCACCGGTGATCCAGGACAGCGTGGCCGCGGCAGTTGCCAGCACGGTGTTGATGAAGGCCAGGCCAGCTTGGGCGTTGGCAGCACCGGCAGAGCCGGCGTTGAAGCCGAACCAGCCCACCCACAGCAGGGAGGCACCCACCATGGTCAGTGTCAGGCTGTGCGGGGCCATCGACTCCTTGCCGTAGCCGATGCGCTTGCCCACCAGGTAGGCGCCCACCAGGCCGGCGACAGCGGCGTTGATGTGCACCACGGTACCGCCGGCGAAGTCCAGCGCGCCGTCCGCCGCCAGCAGGCCGCCGCCCCACACGATGTGGGCCATGGGCACGTAGCTGAAGGTGAACCACAGCGCGGAGAAGAACAGCACAGCGCCGAACTTGATGCGCTCGGCAAAGGAGCCGACGATCAGCGCCACGGTGATGGCGGCAAACGTGCCCTGGAAGGCGACGAAGACGAACTCGGGGATGGTGATCAGGGCCCCGAAGGTCTCCTGGGTCACGCCCTTGAGGAAGATCTTGTCGAAGGAGCCGAAGAACTTGCCTTCACCGGCGAACGCCAGGCTGTAACCGTAGATGGCCCACAGCAGGCTGATCAGCGAGAAGATCACGAAGACCTGCATCAGCACCGACAGCATGTTCTTGCTGCGGCCGAGACCGCCGTAGAACAGGGCCAGGCCGGGGATGGTCATGAGAATGACCAGCATGGTGGAGGTCAGCATCCAGGCGGTGTCGCCGGAGTCGACCTTGGGCGTGGGCGCCGCGGGCGCAGCCGGGGCGGCAGCCTCGGCGGCGGCGGGGGCCGGTGCAGCCGCGGGGGCCGCAGCCGCGTCAGCGGGTTTGGCGTCGGCGGCCGCCTCGACGGCGGGTTTGGCGTCAGCCGGGGCGGTCTGGGCCCAGGCGGCCGTGCCACCGGCCAGCAGGCTCAAACCCAGTGCGAAGGAGACAAGTAGTTTTTTCATGTCAGTGTTCTCTCGGTGGTATGAGCCTCAGAGCGCTTCCTTGCCGGTTTCACCGGTGCGGATACGCACGACCTGCTCGAGGTTGTACACAAAGATCTTGCCGTCGCCGATCTTGCCGGTACGGGCCGAGCCTTCGATCGCCTCGATGACGCGATCGACCAGTTCGTCGGCCACAGCCGCTTCGATCTTGACCTTGGGCAGGAAATCGACCACGTATTCCGCGCCGCGGTACAGCTCGGTGTGGCCCTTCTGGCGGCCGAAGCCCTTGACCTCGGTGACGGTGATGCCTTGCACCCCGATCGCCGAGAGACCTTCGCGCACCTCATCGAGCTTGAAGGGTTTGATGATGGCGGTAACGAGTTTCATGGGTTCTCCTCTGGTGTTGAGTTGAATCAGAAGTTGTATTTCAGGCCCAGCACCACGGTGTCCTGACCGTAGAAGCGCGAGTTGTTGAAGGTGCTGGTGTAGAAGCTGCGCTTGGCATCGGTGCCGACGGCCGCCAGCGAGATCACCACGCCGTTGCCCATGTCCTTGGCCAGCGTCAGCGCGTAGTCGCTGTAGTTGGCGGTGTTGGCAGTGTTGGAGGTAGAGTTGGTCGGCAGGGTCTGCCAGCCGACGTGCGGCGTCAGGGTAAAGCCGTTGCCCAGGTCGAAGGTGGCGCTCAGGTCCCAGTAGCGGCTGCCATTGGTGTCCCGGTTGCCCAGGAAGTCACCAAAGCTCTGGTAGTACTTCAGCGTCGCAACGGAGTAGCTCACGCCGATGTAGCCCTCGGTGGTGTCGGCCTTGGTGTAGTTGGTGGCGCCACCGGGCGAGCCAGCAGCACCAGAATTGTTGTCAGGGTACTGGTAGGTGATCACGCCCACGTCATAACCCAGACCGAAGGCCTGGCCCTTGTAGCCGCCATACAGGTCGACTTCCCAGTCGCCCTTGTTGGCGCCGTTGAAATCCTTGATCCACTTGATGTTGTTCGCCACGAAGGTACCGGCGTAGAGGCCGCTCTTGTGGGCGAAGTCGATGCTACCTTGCATCGAGGGCATGCCCGCAGACTGCTCCAGACCGCGGAAGCGGTAGTCGCTCACCGCGCCAATACTGAAGCTCAGGGTGTAATCCGGCTCAGCCTTGGCTTGGGCAAAGGCCGAGGTGCCAGCGATCAGGGCCAAGACGGCGAGGGCGGTTTTGGATTTCAGCTTCATGGTTCACTCCATTGTTGAGTTAAAGGGACGAACCAGCTAAGCACGGACCATGCCAAGACAATTTTCGTATCAGTGCACACATTTTGTCCACGAATGTTCTGGGGATACGTTAGGATGACTGTACGAATAAACAGTATGCACCTGTTCGGTGCATCATGGCGGCAAAACCGCCCCGGGTACGCACTATTCTGTGGAGGAAACGCGTATGAGCCTGTCTTTGGTGCAAAGCCGCGCCCTGCTGGGGCTGGAAGCGGCGGCGGTGACAGTGGAAGTGCATCTGGCCAACGGCCTGCCCAGCTTCACCCTGGTCGGCTTGGCAGACACCGAGGTGAAGGAAGCGCGCGAACGCGTGCGCTCCGCCATCCAAAACGCCGGGCTGGTGTTCCCGCACAACAAGCGCATCACCGTCAACCTGGCGCCGGCCGACCTGCCCAAGGACTCCGGCCGCTTCGACCTGCCCATCGCCCTGGGCATCCTGGCCGCCAGCGGCCAGATCGACGCGGCGCGCTTGGCCGGCCACGAGTTTGCCGGTGAGCTGTCGCTGTCGGGCGAACTGCGCCCGGTCCGCGGCGCGCTGGCCATGGCACTGGCCCTGCAGCAGCAACAGTTCAGCACCTGTCTGGTGCTGCCGCCCGACAGTGCCGAAGAGGCCGCCTTGGTGCCCGAAACCCGGGTTTTCCGCGCGCGCCACCTGCTTGATGTGGTGCAGCAGTTCCTGCCGGCAGGCGATCTGGCGGCCGCGGCATCCGGCTGGGCGCGCGTGGAGGCCGCGCTGCCCGGCATGGCAACCACCGCGCCGGATCTGGCCGACGTCAAGGGCCAGGCCGGGCCAAAACGCGCGCTGGAGATTGCCGCCGCCGGCGGGCACAGCCTGCTGCTCAGCGGCCCGCCGGGCTCCGGCAAGTCCATGCTGGCGCAGCGCTTTGCCGGCCTGCTGCCACCGCTGTCCACTGAGCAGGCCCTGCAAAGCGCGG
>Ga0114939_10000074_pt1 | contig 80339 bp, 66 predicted proteins | sample AshMeaCrysSpring_FD_87196 | JGI IMG/M metagenome (GOLD analysis project Ga0114939, IMG submission 87196) | Groundwater microbial communities from Big Spring, Nevada to study Microbial Dark Matter (Phase II) - Ash Meadows Crystal Spring | ecosystem: Environmental > Aquatic > Deep subsurface >...
ACGCACCCAGACATCCAATTCATTCCAGGTGCTCTGGGAGTGGAATTTCATGGGGATGCCGCTATCCGTTCCAATCAGCAGCACAACGCCGGATTTCTGCAGCTGTTTGAATTTTGTTTCGAGCGTTGGCTTGCGCGAAGGGGTGAGCTGGAAATAGGAGATTTCACCAGGCTTGGAAATGGATTGTTTGATATCCCGGACCACGGAGTCCGGCAACCCACGATGCCAGGAATCATCGTCCAGTTTTTCCGGGTTGTCCCGGAGTTCTTCAAAATTATAGAGACCTTCCACGGTTGGAGTCCAGAAAAGAGGTCCCATATTCATTTTGGCGGTTCTCTCCGCGATAGCCTTGACAATGTCATCCGGGTATGCGGGCGCCGAGGAAAGTCCGGTGTGTTCAAAATTATCCACGCCCGCTTCCAGTCCAATACGGATTTCGTTGGGCCGATGGGAATGCCCCACCACTTTCAGTTTGTGTTTATGCGCTTCGTCTACGATGGCAAAGACTTCTTCGCGGGTCATCTCATCCTGGTCGATCAGCTTGATGCAATCCACCCCCGCTTTGGCCAGGGTCTGTACTTTTTCCCGGGCGTCCTTCTCGCCGTAAATACCCCAGCGAAACTGCTCGGTGCCGGGATAGGGGCGATGCTGTAGAAAAGGACCACTGACATACATGGTGGCACCGGGGATTTTTCCCTGGTTGATGGCGTCTCTCACAGCTATGCTTTCCCGTAAGGGACCACCCAGGTCGCGCGCGCTGGTCACGCCGGCCAGCAGCAATTGATGGGCGGAAGCGGGCATAATCACCTTTTCAAACAACGGGGGATATTTTTTATCCCAGTATGCGTAGTCAGAGTGACCGTTGATCATCATATGCACATGCATGTCCCAGAGACCGGGAAGGACGGACATACCCTCGGTGGAAATGATCTCCGCGCCTGATGGAATGGCCAGCTCTCCGATTCTGCCCACCTTCCGGATGGTTTCACCTTCAATAATGATGATGCTGTTCTGGATGGGCTTACCGCCATATCCGTCAATGAGCGTACCTCCCACCAGTGCTTTGACTTGCGCCTGTAATACCTGCCCGGAGAACAGGCAGATGAGGAAGAAAAACCATAGTCTTTTCATGTATTTAAAGATAATGGTTGCTATCGATAATTGATTTTTCCCTCCTGGTTTTACCGGGATGGCCTGATGTCTTACCTTCGCAGCAAAGTTTGCTTCATGGCTGAAATCGTTCTGGAACTGAAAAATGCCAATATATACCAGGGAAAATCCCTTGTGCTGCAGGATGTCAATATCAAAGTGGAGAAAGGGGAGTTCGTGTACCTGGTGGGAAAAACAGGTACGGGAAAGTCAAGCCTGCTGAAAACGCTCTACGGGGAACTTCCCCTGACAGAGGGAGAAGGTGAGGTCACGGGGCACAACCTGAAAGACCTGACCTGGAAGACCGTTCCATTTCTGCGCAGAACCATCGGCATCGTTTTCCAGGATTTTCAGTTGCTGACGGACAGGAATATCCAGGAGAATCTCCGCTTTGTGCTGCAGGCAACCGGTTGGAAAGACCAGAAGCTGATGGATGAAAAAATCAGTGATGTGCTGGATAAAGTGGGACTGAAGACCAAAGGGTTCAAGTATCCTTTTGAACTGTCCGGTGGAGAACAACAACGCGTGGACATAGCCCGGGCCTTGCTGAATTCACCCAAGCTGATCCTGGCAGACGAGCCAACCGGCAACCTTGACCCCGAAACAACGGATGAAATCATGAACCTCCTGATCCAGATATCAAAGGACTACGGCACTTCGGTGGTGATGGCTACGCACGACTATGCCGTGTTTCAAAAATATCCCTCACGCATGATCAAAACGGAGAAGGGTAGGGTGATTGACAACGCTACCATATCCATTGCATGAGTTTCCGGGCATTCTCCCGGTTGTTGTAATAATGGTGAAGCAGGTTTTCCCGGAGCCGGATTTCTTCGTCGTCAAATGGTTTTCTGTATAGCTGCACCAGGATGCTCTTGAATGCATCCGCATTAGATGCAATATGACACGCAGGCTCTAAATGAGTCCCGGTAGCCATGATATCGTTGACCACCGCATGCCTGCCGCAGAAAACGGCATTCAACAATTTGAATTTAATCCCGCTGTCCGTGAACGAAGGAAGGATGTTCACCTGTGCTTTCTGGATGAGATCCTGCATTTCCTTTTCGGAAGGATTGGCCACGAGGCAGGTATGCTGCTGTGCATGGGCCAGTTTTTCCAGCCTTGGGCTGGGATTTTTACCAGCTACCACCAGCGGCAGATTCAGGTCATTGAATACTTTCTGGAGAAGCCAGGAAGCGGCTTCCTCATTCTCTGAAACGGATAGGTTGCCATGATAGAGACAGAAGCTTCCAACCCCTTCTTTGCAGAGCGGGAAATTCCAGCCTACAAAAGAGGGCAGAAACCGCACATCCCTGGCACCCAGTGCGGACCGGTATTTTTCGGTTTCCTGCTCTGAAATGGCCAAAAACGTGGCATGGGGCGCAAGATTCGCTTCGTACTTTTTCAGGAGCCTGCTTTCGTTCCGGTAGTACAATTTTTTCCAGAGAGAGCGACTCTGCTTCGCCATATGGTGGTAATAGTCGTGCTCCACATTGTGCAACCTGACCAGCACTTTCCGATTGTCCAAAAGGCCGGTTGACAGAAAATAAGTTGTGTGCACACCCTCCAGCAGTATCGGGAAACCGTCTTTCTGAAGGTTCTCAAGCAATTTCGGATTGGCCCTGGAAGAAACGATATAGGGCAATTTCATGGACATGCCCTTGTGGCCGCGCATGCGTTCATAATAATGAACTGAACTGCACCATTCGTTCAATGCAGGCTGCTCTCCGCGGCCGTATTCAAAACAATGAAGGTGAATCCTGACCCCTTCTTCATGAAGCGCCTTGATTTTGAAAAGCATTTCAAATGCCCCACCGTAATCTGCCGGATATGGCACATCCAGGCATACAATATGCAGATGCTTTTCCAATTTAAGGTAACAGGTTTTTATAAAGACTGATCAAAGACTTCGATTCCTGTTCCCAGGTCCAGGTACGAGCGGCTTCCATACATGCAGATCTCATCTGTTGGTACAAAACCGCATTCTCGAGTAAATTGTTCAAAGCGGCTGAAATCCGTTCCACCCCTGGCTCGATCAGGAAAGCCACAAGGTATTCATTGTTTAAACTTTGATAGGTGGGGAAGTCGCTGCATACCTGGGGGACGCCCGCCTGAACGTAATCAAAAAATCGGTTGGCAAGGGAGTGGAAATTACTGAGTCCATGCGGCTCAAAAAGGGTGATGCCTACCCTGGCTTGGGGCGTGATCCTTGCCAGTTCCGCTGGTTTCAATCGCCCTAATAGAAAAATCTTTTTTTCAAGTTGGTGAGTGGCCACCAATTTTTTCACCTGGTCCATGAAATTCCCATCGCCATAGATATGCAGGGTGCCTTGCACGGTTTTCATGGCAGGGATCAGGTATTCAAAACAGCGCCCCTCATTGACCGCGCCCTGGTATAGGATCATTCCTTCTTTGCCCTCTGCAACAGGCCAGGGTCTGGATAGTGGCATATTGCGGACCAGCGCATAATCCAATCCATAGGTTTTTTTGAAGTATTGGGCGATGGGTTCACTCACGGTATAGCCCAAGGGAAATTTGGGCACCAGCCAACGCTCCAATGCGAGCCAGGCCCAACGGATCGGTGGCCTGCTCACCACTTCCTTCATTTCCGTAAACCATTCATGTGCATCGTACACGCGCGGAATTCTTTTAATGCTGGAAACCAGGTAAACCGGAAGGATGGTGTCCAGGTCCACCGCGCAGATCAGGTCCATGCTCCGGAAGAGCAGGTAAATGCATAGCCGGAAATTGTATTCCGCATAAAAGACCTTGCCTTTTTGGAAGAAGCAATGCAGGCGGACCTGTTTAAATACCTGGGTGTCCAGGGAAGCGGAATCCCTGTGACATACCCCAACCAATGTGACCTCGTAGCCCGCTTCCTGCAGGGTTCCGCAGATGCGCTGCATGCGCTGGTCATAGACCAGTTCATTGGTGACCGTACAAAAAATCCGTCTCTTCATTCAAGGACGAAGATAGCCTGCGTTTTTGCATAAAGCTTCCGGGATACGCGGATGGGTTTTCCAGATTCGTCAAAATTGGCTAGTTTCCTGTTTAAAAAAATACTGATGGAACCAAGCACTCCCGCCTCGGTAAAACGTCCCGGATTTCTGACCGCTCTGTGCATTTTATCCTTTATTGGCAGCAGCTATTTCATCTTCAACGGCATCACCACCTATATGAACGCGGACGCCAGTTCCCGGATGATCAGCTCCGCGCTGGACTCGGCCCGGGTGGAAGTGCAAAAAGAAGTGGGTACGAACGATAAAGCCGGACAGATGGCAGATAAAATGCTCGCTGGTGTGAGTAAGATGTCAGATCCGAAACTGATGAAACAGAATGCCCTTTATATGATCCTGGCCAATATCCTGACCCTGGGCGGAGCCTACCTGATGTTCCAGCAACGTAAATTGGGTTTCTGGATCTACCTGATTGGGACCGGTATTTTTATCCTCTCCCCGGTCGTTGTATTTGGTGCAACAAATTTTATGAGCCTGGGCATGACCCTTTTATACGGCCTGGTGGGGCTGGTCTTTGCCTTGCTTTATGCCATGAACCTCAGGCACATGCGTTAAAATGACTATTTTTCATACCAGAAGCCCGGAATTCGGAATCCGGGCTTTTTTGTAATGCGAAATTCCGTACCTTTGCACCCCTATAATGAGATGTTACTGGATGCCTAAAAAAAATTGAGATGTCAAGCATTACAACCGAAAAGAAGTCAAGAATTTTCGCTGAGTATGGCGGAAACGCCAAAAACACTGGTTCAATCGAGGGCCAGGTAGCCCTGCTGACGGAGCGGATCAATCACATTTCCCAGCACCTGCAGGCCAACAAAAAAGATTTTTCTACCCACCGAGGCCTGATGAAACTCGTTGGACAGCGTAAGCGCCTGCTTACCTACCTGAGCAAGCACAACCTCACGAGCTATCGTGCGTTAATCGAAAAACTCGGTCTCCGGAAATAAATATTAAACCATCAAAAACATTCCCAACTTTCCGGTTGGGAATCGTTTTTTTTGGCACCCTCAAAAATCTGATATATGCTTCAGCAACCGATACAAAGTACGATCGACCTCGGCAATGGCCGGGTCATCACCATTGAGACTGGTCGGCTTGCCCGCCAGGCTGATGGTTCCGTTACTGTTCGCCAGGGCAATTGCATCATTCTTGCTACTGTCTGTGCTAACAAGGAGCCTAGGGAAGGACAGGACTTTTTCCCGCTTTCCGTAGACTACCAGGAGAAATTTGCTTCTGCGGGTCGCATTCCCGGATCCTTCTTCAAAAGGGAAGCCCGGTTGAATGATTATGAGATCCTGACGTCAAGGCTGGTGGACCGTGCATTGCGTCCGCTATTCCCGGAAGATTATTTCTGCGATGTGCAGGTGATTATCACCCTGGTGTCTTCAGATCCTGAAGTGATGCCGGATGCCCTGGCCTGCCTGGCTGCGTCTGCCGCACTGGCAGTGTCCGATATTCCCATCAAGGAGATTATTTCTGAAGTGCGCATCGGCAGGGTACAGGGTGAATTCATTGTGAATCCAACCCGCACCCAGTTGGCAGAAGCAGACATGGATTTCATGATTGCCGCCACAGAAAAAAACCTGATGATGGTGGAAGGGGAATCCAAGCAGTGCGCCGAAGCGGATTTCATCAAAGCGCTGGAAATGGGACATGCAGCCATCCGCGCGCAAATCAAAGCCCAGGAAGAACTCCGTGCGAAAGTTGGGGTTACGGGTAAACGCGATTATGCCAAGCCGGTAGTCAATGAAGTCCTGCTCTCCGGGGTGAAGGCCTTTGCGGGAGACCGGATCAAATCCATCGCTCGCTCTGCCAGCAATAAAAATGAACGCAGCGCAGCTTTCGATACCCTGAAGCAGGAATTGGTTGCGCACCTGGGAGAGGATGTATCCGACGACGATAAAAAACTGGCCAAGAAATATTTCGAGGACCTGAAATGGGAACTGGTGCGTGATATGATCATTGATGATCGGATCCGGCTGGACGGCAGGAAACTGGATGAAGTCCGCCCGCTGAACATGGAGATCGACGTGCTGCCCACGCCGCACGGCTCTGCACTGTTTACACGTGGTGAAACCCAATCACTTACCACTATTACTTTAGGAACTCCTTTAGATGAATTGCTGGTAGAAAGTGCCGCAAAATCTGAGTACAGCAAATTTATCCTGCACTATAATTTCCCGCCATTCTCTACGGGTGAAGTGAAAATGCTACGTGGTCAGAGTCGCCGCGAAGTAGGCCATGGCAACCTGGCACAGCGCTCGTTGAGGCAGATGATGCCGGGAAGCGACTACCCCTACACCGTCAGGGTGGTGAGCGATATCCTGGAATCAAACGGGTCTTCTTCGATGGCTACGGTTTGTGCGGGTTCGCTGGCTCTTATGGATGCCGGTGTACCCTTGGGCAAGCACGTAGGTGGTGTGGCCATGGGCCTCATTACGCGGGCGGATGGCAAGTATGCGATCCTGACGGATATACTGGGGGATGAAGATCACCTGGGTGATATGGACTTCAAAGTCACCGGAACAAGGGACGGAATCTGTGGCATCCAAATGGATATCAAAATCGACGGATTGAGCATGGAAACCATGCGCGAAGCCCTTGAACAGGCGCGCAAGGGAAGGTTGCATATCCTGGACGCGATGTATGAATGTACACCGGCCGCCAGGGAAGATGTGAAGCCGCATGCACCAAGGATGGTGAAGCTGTTTATCGACAAGGAATTTATTGGAGCCGTGATTGGGCCGCAGGGTAAGATTATCCAGGAAATTCAACGTGAGACCGGCGCTACCATCAATATTGAAGAAGTAGGCAACCAGGGTGAAGTCAGCATATTCAGCCCTGCCAAAGAAGGACTGGACAAGGCTGTTGCCTGGATCCGCGGCATCGTATCCGTTCCGGAAGAAGGAGAGGAGTATGAAGCAAAGGTCAAGTCCATCATGCCTTATGGTGCTTTCGTGGAGTTTATGCCCGGCAAGCAGGGACTGCTCCATATCAGCGAAGTGAGCTGGAAGCGGTTGGAAAACCTGGATGGTGTCCTGAAAGAAGGGGATACCCTGAAAGTGAAATTGATTGGCGTTGATCATAAGACCGGTAAATTCAAGCTGAGCAGAAAAGCACTGATGCCCAAGCCGGATGCCGGACCGAGGGATGAAGGCAGTCGCCCTACCATCAGTCGCCCATCATAATGGAAAAGACAGTATCTTGGAAGCCATCCATCCGGATGGCTTTTTTTATGTCCAGGGAATACATAGCCATCAGCTTCGAAAAAACAGACGCGCAGCAGCGGGATTTGTTGACCGGTCTATTATCTCAGATCGGATATGAAGGTTTTGAGGAAGAACAAGATGACTTGCGGGCTTTTATTCCGGCAAGTCACTTTGAGGAAGAGCCCCTTCAGGACCTTGCCCGCAGTATGGATCTTGCTTGGAAAAAAACCAGGGTGCAGGAGGAGAACTGGAACGCCATCTGGGAGTCTTCCTTTGAACCCGTGATCATTCCTGGAAAAGTGGCAGTCCGGGCGGATTTTCATGAGCCGGTGAAGGACGTCCCATATGAAATTGTGATTACGCCCAAGATGAGCTTTGGCACGGGACACCATGCCACCACCTGGCTGATGATGAATATCATGACCGGCTTTGATTTCAAGGGGAAGACCGTTCTCGACTTCGGAACGGGCACGGGAATCCTGGCCATCCTTGCGGAAATGCTGGGGGCGGCGCGGGTGGAGGCAATCGACAATGATCCCTGGTGCATTGAAAATGCGGCGGAGAACCTGAATAAAAATCATTGCACCAAAACGGAGGTGAGGCTGGGAAGTGAATTGCCGCAAGGGGAGCCTTTTGACCTTTTGCTGGCCAATATCAACAGGAATTTCCTCCTGGAGTATGGGGTAAAACTGGTGGAATTGGTGAAGTCCGGTGGGAAACTGATCATCAGCGGATTGTTAAAGGAGGATCGGGAACAGGTGGAAAATGCCTATTTTCCCCTGATTGGAGCACCTTTGGTTCGGGCAGAAAGAAATAATTGGATTGCTTTGGCGTTTGGGAAGGGGGAGCCAATTTAACGGTCTTTCAAGGTCTTATCTTACCTATTTACCCTATCTTTGAACCGATTTCAACCGTCTTAGGAATACATGAACGAAGTTTTATTAGTTATCCTCGCCTACATGCTGGGGTCCATACCTACCGCGGTATGGATTAGTCGCAGCCAGTTTAATATTGATATCCGCGATTACGGCAGTGGTAATGCCGGTGCTACCAACACTTTCCGTGTTCTGGGTCCCAAATGGGGCACCGCGGTCATGATGATTGATATGTTGAAAGGTTTGCTGGCAGTTAAGCTCGCACTCATGCTTCCTTATTATGTGCAGAACGATTTTGCCCGGACCAATTTCCAGATTGGCCTTGGACTGGCTGCCGTCCTGGGGCATATTTTCCCATTATGGGCGGAGTTCAGAGGTGGAAAAGGAGTGGCTACACTGTTTGGCCTGGTCCTTGGTATTTCTCCCCTGACGGCTCTCGGTTGCATTGTAGTCTTTACACTTGTGCTTTTCCTGACCCGGTTTGTTTCCCTGAGTTCCATCCTGGCCAGCCTCGCATTCCCGGTTTTCATTATCATCATCTTCAATGTAGACAATGAAGCCTACCGGATCTTTGCCATTGCAGTGGCTTTGCTGGTGATACTGACGCACCAGAAGAATATCACGCGACTTTTACGTGGGGTGGAGAGCAAGGCGCCGATTTTCAAAAACCGGGACCGGCGAAGAGGCAGGTAGTCGAGCGGGTAGGCTGTTTTCATTCTTAACAATATTTCTGTAAACGAATTCCAATTTGGTATGTCTATTGCTCGCAATAGCATCTAAACCTTCGTCCTATGCACAGACTTCTCCTGGCGGTGGCCCTTGTTGCCACGGCGTTCTCCTGCCAGAAAAATACCGTCACGGGTAGAAAACAACTCATCCTGATCAATGAGTCTGAACTGCAGCAAATGTCCGGTTCAGAGTACCGGCAGTTTCTGACCAAGAACAAAGTGGTGGCAAACGGTGCCAGCAAAGAGCAGGAAATGGTGGACCGGGTGGGTAGAAGGATTGCCGCTGCAGTAGGAGAATTTGTCAAAAGCCAGGGCAAGCCCGAACTGCTCAATGGGTATAAATGGGAATTTAACCTGGTAGATTCGAAAGAGATCAATGCCTGGTGTATGCCAGGGGGAAAAGTAGTGGTATATACCGGTCTCTTACCCATCGCAAAAGATGAATCGGGACTTGCTGTGGTCATGGGACATGAAATTGCCCACGCGGTGGCTAAGCACGGCAATGAACGCATGAGCCAGGGATTGCTTCAACAAATGGGCGGGGTGGCACTTTCTGTCGCGGTTTCCAGTAAACCTGCCATGACGCAGCAATTATTCATGGATGCGTACGGAGTGGGATCGGCAGTTGGAGGAACCCTCCCTTTTTCGAGGAAACATGAATTGGAAGCAGACCGCTTCGGGCTGATTTTTGCTGCTCGCGCCGGCTATGATCCCAGGGAGGCTGTCCCTTTCTGGAGCAGGATGGCAGCTGCCGGCGGCGGAGCCAAACCCGCTGAGTTGTTCAGCACGCATCCCTCGGATGAAACCCGTATAGCCAAAGTTAATGAGTATGCCAAGGAGGCAATTAAATACTACAAACAAACTGGTAATCAAGTAACTGTGAAGTAGGTTGCTATTTTTAGTAAAAGTAATTTTGGGCTGATTTAGTGGTTGGAATGGGAATTTTCCCGATCTTCATTAAGAATTCCTTAACTTTGCACCTCATCCCTTAATTAAACGTTGAAGCATGATGCAAACGATGTTTGAGAAACTTCAACTTCATGAAGAAAAGAATCTCCTGATTCAAGGGCTGCCCTCCTCCATCGAAAAACAATTTGTAAAGCTTTCCTTCGCGAAAAACGTGACGCCTCTGTTACGGTCGCGCAAGATTGATTTTGCATTGATTTTCGCGGTCAATCAGCAACAGCTGACGTCCATCCTGGAAGATGTCATTCCTGCCTTGCATGAAGAAGCCAAACTGTGGATCGCCTATCCCAAGGCTGCGTCCAAGATTGTGAGCGACCTGAACCGGGAATGCAGTTGGAACTGCATTCGGGGAAAGGGGTACGACCAAATTTTTGAAACCTGTTTGGACCATGTTTGGTCTGCCATTCGTTTCCAGAGACAGGGAATTCCCATCCGGGGTTTTGCGGTTGAAGCGGAGACGGCCGACTGCCTGGAGCAGGATCAGCCGGAAACCATCGGTCGCGTTACCATCAGACCCACCCGCAGCGTTGGTAAAATGGCAGCCGCCAGCAGGATTTGATTCATCTCCGATAAGTTTATCAACATATATGCCTCCCTCATGGAGGCATTTTTTTGCCAATCGTCCGAAGTCTTCTTTGTCTATTTTTGAAGATGTCCAGATTCGACTTCCTACTATACGGCGCCAACGGCTATACCGGCGAATTGATTGCACGCTTCTGCAGTGAATACCAACTCAAGCCCTTGATGGCCGGCCGTAATGAAACCGCGCTAAAACAGCTCGAGGAAAGGTTTGGGTATGAATACCGCGTTTTCCCTCTGGAAAGCCCGGATCTGCTTGACCAGGCCGTCCGCGAAGTTCCCCTGGTCTTGCACGCAGCCGGTCCTTTCAGGCACACGGCAAAACCCATGATGCAGTCATGCCTGCGCAATAAAGTACACTATACGGATATCACGGGGGAGATCCCTGTTTTTGAACTATGTCATGGCATGGATCAGATGGCAAGGGAGGCCGGGATCATGATGATGTCCGGCGTTGGCTTTGATGTGGTGCCTACGGATTGCCTTGCACTTTTCCTAAAAGAGCAAATGCCTGATGCAGTTTCCCTCCAACTGGCATTCACCGGTACGGGTGGTCGGCCATCGCGGGGTACGGCAACCACGATGGCGGAAGGTGCGGGTATGCCCGGCGCAAAAAGGGAGGGGGGGAAAATCATTCCGGTGCCGCTGGGGCATAAAGGCATGTGGGTCGATTTTGGCGAGAAGAAACGTTTTGTCATGGCCATTCCCTGGGGAGATGTCTCAACGGCCTACTACACTACGGGCATCCCGGAGATCGAGACGTTCACGGCAGTCTCGCCCAAAACCCATCAACGGGTCAAATACCTGAAATATTTAAACTGGCTCCTGAAAACTTCGTTTGTGCGCAACCGTATGATCCGGACAATCCGGTCGGGTCCCGCCGGCCCCTCCGATGCGGAGCGCCTCAACAATCGTAGTCTTGTCTGGGGCGAAGTGCGCAATCAACATGGATCCCAGTTGCAAGCCAGGCTGAGCGGTCCGGAGGGCTATACCCTGACGGCGCACGCTTCGCTGATCATTGCCCGGAAAATCAAAGAGGGTAAGTGGAAACCTGGCTATCAGACGCCGGCAGGCTGTTTCGGCTCCGGGCTGGTGTTGGAAATACCGGGCGTTTCCAGGGAATTGGTGAAGCCCGGTTCACGGTAGGCTGGCCTTGGATATCTGTAAAATCCTTCCCCGGATTTGATGCCGAGTTTACCCTGGTCAACGTATGATTTCAGGAGGGCGGCAAATTTCTGGCTCTTGGAGTCCGGCAGGTTTTTCGTCACATGCCAGGCGGTATCCAGGCCAATCGCATCCAGGATGCCAAAGGGCCCCTGTTGCATTTTGAAGTTTCCAATCCAGCTCCTGTCCACATCTTCCACGGAAGCCAGTTCCCCGGTTACCAGTGCACCGGCAGCGCCGATGAGCGCCACCAGCATGGCGTTGAATATATAGCCAGGAGATTCTTTCTGCACATAGACAGGCGTTTGTTTCAGTTTCCGTCCCATCTCCATAAGCAGCGGGATCATCGCTGGATCCGTTCCGGGATGCGGCATCACATCCACCACGTTGGCCTGGAACACATCGTGAAAATGGAAGGCACAAAAACGCGCGGGCCTTCCGGTTTCCGCCGCCATCCATGAGGGCAGGAGATAGGAAGTGTTGGTGGTGAACAGGGTGTGCTCCGGGCATAGTTGACCGAATTTTGTCCAGACTTCTTTTTTGATGCCCAGGTCTTCCGTGACCGATTCACTCACGAAATCAGCTTCCCGGGCGGCTTCCGAAGCATCATCCGTAAACCGGATAAGGTTCCGGACTGCTTCGCCCTGTCCAGGTAAAAGAGTATGGTTCTCCGTTAGTTGCTTCAGGATCTGTTCCTGGAATTTCCGGGCGGTATCGAATGCCTCTGGATGGATATCATAGATGGTTGTATCAAAGCCGCTTAAAGCGGCCTGGAGCCCAACCCGGAGACCCAGCGTGCCACTGCCCAAAACCAGGAAGCGTTGAATGGCCGAAAGGGGAGGTATCATAAAAAGGTATTTAAGATTCGAGGTTGCTGATGCGTTGTTTCTGAATAGCCATTGCAGCGTTTCTTGCGCAGGCTTTCACCACGTAGTGCAGGTTGGCAAAACGCGCATCGGTGGTCAGGCCCTTTTGGTAGCGCGCGTAAATCTGCTGGACAATGACCGCAATTTTATAGGATCCGAATACAAAATAAAAAACCATATCCGGTGGCGAAATGCCTCTTTGCCGGGCATATAAGCTGACCACATCCGCGCGGTTCAGGTTCCCGGGCAGCCAGGTCAGGTTGAAAGGCTTCAGCACCGGGCCATCCGAGGCTTCCGCCCAATACGCAAGGGTAGTGCCCAGGTCCATCAGGGGATCGCCCACCGTTGCCATTTCCCAATCCAGCACCGCTTTGATCTCCCTGAGATTCCCGGGGTTGAGTACGAGGTTATCGTATTTATAGTCGTTGTGGATGAACGCAGGCTTCCCATCCACGGGCTGGTGGGTTTTCATCCATTCGCCCGCCCGTTCCATATCCGGCACCAGATCTGTTTGTGCTTTTTGATACCGGGATATCCAGCCCTCTACCTGCCTCCTTACATATCCCTCCGGTTTCCCAAGGGAAAAGAGTTTGCTTTCTATCAGTTCCACATCATGCAGCCTTGCCAGGTTCTCAATGGCGGAACTGGAAATTGCCTGCATGTCAGAAGGCGAAAGGTTCAGGCCCTCCGGTAATTTGTTCCGCAGGATGATTCCTTCCAGTTTCTCCATCAGGTAGAATGGCCTGCCCATGACCGAGCTGTCTGCGCAGTACAAGACAGGCGCAGGCACGAGGGGGTAAACCGGTTTCAGCAGGCTCAAGACATTGAACTCCCTACCCATATCGTGTGCGGATTTGATATCCGCACCATTGGGCGGCATGCGCAGGATCCAGCTTTGGATTCCGCTGGTCAGCTCAAATGTCAGGTTTGAATAACCCCCGGGGAATTGGCGGAGTATCATGGACTCCCTGTCAACGGGCAGCCTTTCTGAAATCCAGGACAGCAAGGCATCCCGGTCCGGAAGATCGCTTTCCCTGACCTCCGAAGGTCTGTCTATAAACTGCGCCGGGTTTGCCATGATCAGGATTTCTGTTGCTGCTGGAATTTCCGGAGCAGGGACCGGGCCACGCTGACCTTATGTACTTCATCCGGGCCGTCATAGATCCGTGCAGCACGTTCATGACGGTACCAGAAGGAGAGCGGTGTTTCCTCGGTCAGCCCGCGGGCTCCCTGGACCTGGATGGCCCTGTCCAGCACCGTGCCCAGCATGCCGGCCACGTGGAATTTGATCAGGGAGATATCTTCCCTGGCTGCCTTTGCACCCTCCGAATCCAGTTTCAAAGCGGTATGCAGGACCATCCACCTGGCCGCGTTGATGGCAGCCCTGGATTCGGCTATCCATGACTGTATGGTTTGTTTATCCGCCAACGAGGTTCCATCTCCCATGTCCCGTTGCAGGGCACGTTCCATCATCAGTTCAAGCGATCTTTCGGCAATACCGATCCAGCGCATGCAATGGTGAATCCTGCCAGGTCCCAGCCTTTCCTGGGCCAGTCTGAACCCTTCTCCCTCAGGGCCAAGCAGGGCCGATAGCGGAACCCTGCAATCCCTGTATTCGATTTCTCCATGACTCAGCCAGCCGCCGCCGGATTCGCCCATGATGGGAATATTGCGCAATAATTTGAAGCCTGGTGTACCCGTGGGTACCATCAGCATGCTGGCCCTTTTATGCGGTTCCGCATCCGGGTTGGTGATGGCCATGACCACTGCAAATGCGGATCCATCGGCCCCGGTGGTAAACCATTTTCTTCCGTTGATGACATACCCGTCTCCTTCGCGTTTAGCGGTGGTATCCATCAGGACAGGATTGGATCCTGCGCGGTCCGGTTCCGTCATGGAAAAGCAGCTTCTGATCTTTCCTTCCATCAGCGGTTGCAGGTAGGAGGCTTTCTGCGCAGGGGTTGCATGCAGATGAAGCAGTTCGATATTGCCGATGTCCGGCGCCTGGCAGTTGAAGATATAATGTCCCAGCGGTGTAAGGGCCATCAGTTCACTGACCTGGGCAAATTCAACCATGGACAATCCCAGTCCGCCGGCGGAGGGGGGCAGGTAAGGAGCCCACAGGCCCAGATTTTTTGCTTCCGCTCTTTTTGATTCCAGCAGGGGCCAAAGCTGGTCCAGGGGCATGTGCAGCCAGTCCATCTCGGATGGGATCACGGAGTCCCTGATAAACTGCCGGTACACCGGAAGCCATTGCTGCAATCGTTCTGTAAAGAATACCTGCATGGTCAAATGGTATAGCCTCCGTCCGCGGTAAAAATTCCACCCGTGCAAAAAGATGCCGCGGGTGATGCCAGGAAGAGGGCAAGACCAGCGATATCTTCAGGCATGGCCACCTGCGGGAGGGCCTGAGCGCGCATTACGGTAGCCAGGATTTTTTCGTTGGAAGTCAGGGCTTCACTGAATTTGGTTTTGACCAGTCCTGGACAAATGATATTGACCCTGATCCTGTCTGGTCCCCATTCCTTTGCCTGAACCTTGCCGAGGGCGATCAGCGTGGATTTGCTGATGCTGTAAAGGCCCAGTCCCTGCCCGGGTCTGAGTCCTTCGATGCTGCTGATATGGATGATGGATCCGCCGCCTCTTTCCTTCATCAGGGGATGGGCGATCCTGCTGAGTTCCATCGGCCCCTTCACATTTACCTCCATGATTTTGTCGTATGTCTTCAGATCCGTCTGCAGCAAAGGGCCGAAGACGGGGTTGATGGCGGCATTGTTGACAATGATGTCTACCCCGCCAAATGCCTCCACCGTTTTCTCCAGGAGTTGATGGACCTGATCCATATCACCCATATGGGCGGCGATGCCTTTTGCCTCCAGGCCATGATTGGTGAAGTCTTGAGCGAGTGCGTCTACCGCTTCCTGTTTCCTGCTGCTGACCACCACGCGGGCTCCCTGCTGAGCCAGTCCGCGGGCAATTGCCTCCCCGATGCCTTTGCTGGCCCCGGTGACAATGGCCACTTTTCCGTCCAGCCTGAATGATTGAGCGATGTCCATATAATTATTTGATGATGACCGTCCCGATCATGCGCGTGAGTTCCACTTCAAGTGCCTTCAGATGCTGATGCGTTTGCAGCAAAGTCACCAGGTCTTCCGCACCTTTTTCCATGTCCTGCTGGTTCTCCAGGATCATGCGTTTGATTTTCCGGAGTTTAAGATAAGTAAAACAGGAATGCACTTCCTGCTTGTACAATTCGTCGCGTCCCGGAAGCGGTCCATCATAAAAGTCTTTCCAGCGTGGACTGATTTCATAGCTCGTATCCATGAGCGAAACCGCGAGTCTGCTGACTTCGGGTTTTTCGTGGTAGAGAAAATCCCTGGCCTGGGGTTCTTTTCCATCGTGATACCATTTGCGATAGGTCTCGATGATATCCACGAGCTGTTTGTTATCGAAAAGGTCTTCCAACCCGTTTTCATCCATATCCTCAAAGACATGTTCTGCCACGGTTTTTTCCTCATCCCAGGTGCGCAGACCAAACTCAAGCAGGGCCCGCACGGCCGCTCTTTCCTGCTGTTCATCTTTGAAAATCAGGTCCAGGGTTTCGTCGGGCGTCTCCGGGGTGGAAACTTCTGACGTTGCATTTTCCTGGTATTCCTGTCTCATCTGCCGCTTCTCTTCCTTGCTGACGCGCTCACGGATGAACTTATTCACCAGGGTGGTCAATCCCTGTTCATCAATCTTCATGATATCCGCACAACGGTGGATATAGTCCTGTTGGCGCGTAAAGTCCTCCGCCTTGTTGAGCCTGGAGATGGAGTCAGCGATCTGGTTGACCAGGGCGGCTTTTTTCTGGGAATCGCTTCCCGCCTCCTGCATGGACACTTCCACCTGGAAGAGGATGACGTCTTTTTTGTTATGTGCGATGAAATCCCTGAAAGCAGTTGCACCCACTTTATGGACATAGCTGTCCGGGTCTTCCTTGTCCGGAATCAGTACCAGTTGTACCTGCAAGCCCTCTTCCAGGGCCAGGTCCAGCCCGCGCATGGCGGCTTTAACACCGGCCGTGTCTCCGTCGTATATGATGGTCAGGTTGGGCGTGTACTTTTTTATCAGCCTCAGTTGGTCCGTGGTCAGGGAAGTGCCACCGGAAGCCACCACATTTTCGATGCCGGCCTGATGCAGGGAAACCACGTCCGTGTAGCCTTCCACCAGCAGGCACTCATTTTGTCTGTCGATGGCATGCCGGGCGAAATAGGATCCGTAGAGGATCTTGCTTTTCACATAGATCTCGTTTTCCGGCGTGTTGATGTATTTGGGCGATTTATCCGCTTTCCCGATCACCCTGGCGCCAAAACCGAGCACCTTCCCACTTTGGTTGTGGATGGGGAATATGATGCGGCCCCGGTAATTATCGGCCAATCCCCCGTCTCGCTCCGTGACAAGCCCGCTTTTTTTCAGCAGGTCCGGGTTGTATTGCCGTTGCAGGGCCGTCCGGGCAAATTGATCTCGACCCGCAGGGTTGTATCCAATCTGAAATTTCCGGATAATGTCCCTGCTGAAACCGCGTTCGTACAGGTAGGTGAGGGCAACGTCCTTCCCTTCCTCCGATTCGTGCAACTGGTCCTCGAAGAACTGGCGCGCGAAATTATTGAGGATGAAAAGGCTGTCCGCCACCTGTTGCAGCTGTTTGAATTCCGCGCTTGTTTCTGTCTCTTCGATGGGAACCTGGTATCGGTTGGCCAGCCATCTGAGCGACTCCACATAGGAATACTTTTCATGCTCCATCAGGAAACTGATCGTATTCCCGCTGCGCCCGCAGCCGAAGCATTTATAGATTTCCTTGGAAGGGGAGACGGTAAAGGAGGGGGTCTTTTCGTTGTGGAAAGGACAAAGGCCGAGGTAATTGGTACCCCTCCTTTTCAATTTTACAAATTCTCCCACCACGTCAATGATGTCGATATGGGACAGGATCTGTTGTATGGACAGTTGCGTAATCACTTGAAAGCGAAGGGCAAAATACAAAACATTCCCCTTGCTCATTCAATAAAAAATACCCGGTTTCGTTTCAGATTAGGGATCTGTTTTTTCCATTGACATATTACAATTAAATGTATCCTGCGAGCAAGGACTCGCTGATAATGAATAGCTTAGCGGTATTGGATTGATTTCATGAATGGATTGTTCAACCATAAGGGCCTTCCCAGATTCTTCAAGTTTCTGACGGATTACGTGTTCCTCCTGCTGATGCTGGTGGGCATTGCCGTCAATTATTACTTTGAAATGAAGGTGAACAGGGCCATCAAAAGGTATACGGCCAACCAGGAACAGATCGTTCGCTTCCAGCAATACAGCGGCCAGCTCAGCCAGTTGAACAAAAGAATCGGTTCCCTGGAAAGCAGTGTGCGCAATTTCGGTATCACCGGCAACGAAGAATTTGTCCGGAACCACGGACGGGAAAGTGAAGCGGTGATCCGCGAGTCCGTCCTGATTGCGGAAAACCTTAGACCGCTGGCCACGGCCCAGATGCTGGATGCATTTAAAAAATCGGTTCGGGAAAAAACGGCTTTCGAGAGCAAGTTGATTTATCATTTCCGGGAATCAGGCGGTGAAGCTTCCAGGACCCTTCTGGAAACACCGGAGTCGATTCTCTCCAGTGAGCGTTTCAACCTTAATAGTTCTGTGCTGGCTGCCAGGGTGAACCGGGAAATCCTCGCGCTGAACAAAACCCAGGACCGGGAGAAACTGGATATCATCTCGCTCGACTATGCGATGCCGCACCTGACGTCCTTTATTTTTTTCGTCATCGCATTGTTCGTTCTGTATAAGATCCTGCAAGTTTACAGGCTTAACAAGGACCTCAACACAGCCGTGCACAGCGAGCAGCAGGCGCAATTGATCAAGGATCAGTTCATGGACAATATGACCCATGAACTGCGGAGCCCATTGAATTCGGTGCTGGGGTATACCGCACTGCTGTTAAAGAGTCCCCTGAAGGAAGACCAGCAGAAATTTGTCAAAGCAATCCGGACCTCGGGTGAACTGCTGTTGAACGTCATCAACGAAGTGCTGGACTATTCGAAAATCAAGTCAGGTTACATTCATTTTGCAGATGAACCATTCAGCCTGCACAACCAGTTCAATGCCCTGGCCGATATTGTCAATGACAAGCTCCAGGAAAAACAGTTGTATTTCGAGACCTTCATCGATCCCACCATTCCTCCCACCTTGCGCGGGGACGGCAGCAAATTGCTGCAGGTGCTGCTGAACCTGACGTTCAACGCCATCAAGTTTACCAGCCAGGGGCGCATCTCCGTGATGGCGGACAATATGCATCAAATGCCTGACAGAACCTGGATTCGTTTTACTGTGTCAGATACGGGCATTGGCATACCCCAGGAGAAACTGCCCCATATTTTTGAACGATTTTACCAGGTGCAGGATGGCGTGCGTTCCAAGTACGGCGGCACCGGGCTTGGGCTTTCCATTACGAAACAGATTGTGACCCTGCAGGGTGGGCAGATCCGCGCGGAGAGCGAACCCGGCAAAGGCACTTCCATCATTTTTGAACTGGCTTTCCTGCATTCCCAAGAGCCCTTGCAAACAGATGGTAAAGATCAGGGGCTGGAACCCATGCCTTCTGTGGATCCGGTGTTCCGCAAAAGGCTTCCGGCCAGCATGCGCATTCTGGTGGTGGACGACAATGCCTTGAACCGGGAACTCGCCAGCTTCATGCTGAAAGACATGGGGGTGCAGTTCAAGACTGTCAATAGCGGGCAGGAAGCGCTGGAAATACTCCAGACAGAGATCTTTGAAGTAATATTGATGGACGTTCAAATGCCCGTCATGGACGGAAGGGATACCGCAAAGCGTATCCGCCAACAAGGTTTTAATGTGCCCATCATTGCACTCACTGCCTATTCCCAGGAGAAGGAAAAAAAGCGCTGCGCGGATGCAGGCATGAATGGCTACCTCTCCAAGCCATTCAAAGAGAAAGACCTCTTTGACATACTAGAACCTTATGCGCTGGATGAGATCGTGCTGGAAAAAGAGGGAGCGGTTGATGTACAACATCTGAAAAACATCGCAAGGGACAACCAGGAATTTATTGATACGGTGATCTTGCGCATCGCGGAAACCTTACCGGAAGAAATTGCCGCCTTACGAAAAGCCGTGATGGAAAAAAAACATGAGCGGGTGAACCAGCTTTCCCATGATATGAAAACGACATTTGCCGTGCTGGGCATGACCAACGGTATCCAGGAATCCTTGCACTACCTGGAGTCCTGGACAGGCAATCATCGAAGCGAGGCTAAAGTGCTCAGGATGCTCCAGGTGGTGGAATCCGCAGGCGCCGAGGCTACCATCCAGATACTCGAAAATTTCTCCGCGCATCCAGGCGCAAACTAGCTTGCCTTACGCTTGCTTATTGCAGAAAAATCTCGTCCAGGAATACCCACGCTTTTTCATTTTTACCGCTGTGCCAGGAGGGAAGTTTCTGGACTGGCTCGATGCTTAGTTCGAGGTATTTCCAGGCTCCGGACTTCAGGTTGATGATATAAGGCTGGTTGGCAACAGGCCCATAGTTGGCGGGCTGTGCAGGCCTCAGCTGTTCCGTGTGCAGCCATTTTCCTTTCTCCAAGCCATATCTGACTGTGATTCGCTGAGGCGGGAATACGTATGCATAGTGATTGATGGCCGTGCTCAGGATGAGTTGCCGAATGGTTTTCTTTCCATCTGTGATCACCATAGCCTGGCAATAATTTTCGCGGAACCCCAGCCAGTTCACGAGCAGGTTGCCTGCATCTCCTTTCTGATTATCCACCAGGCTGGGACCGCCATTCAGCAGGTACTTTGGATTTGGCCGGGTCAACAACACCACGGAATCCGGCATGATGCCCCGGGCATAGACAGAAAATATTTTCGGATCACTGGCCATCCAGCCATCCAACACCGCGCGTGCCAGGATATTCATGGGACGATCTACGGCAATTCCCTGCTTGTATTCATTTCCCTGGAGGGTATCCGGGTCTGAACCGTCCGTGGTAAACAGGATCCGGGCTCCCCTGAGCGGATGTTTGAGTTGAAGCATTTCGCCGCTGTTGAAAATCATCTTGTCCGGATCCGAGGGTTGCGGCATGGTCAGTTTGAGCCTTTCCATTTCATCCATCCTCGTACCAAAATCCCATTCAATATGCGGCATCGCTTTTTTCAACAGGATCCAGTCCGCGGAGTCGACTGCCGTATTCCAAATCCAGACTTTTTTAAGCGATGGGATTCCCTTCAGGCTGCGCAATTCCTCCAGTCCCACACGGGTCTGCGTAAGGCTGAGGTACTCCAGCATACTGAGTGGTTTCAATTCGCCCAGCGTTTTTCCCTGGATTTCAGTGCCGGAAAGATCCATTCGTTCCAGGTTGGTGAACATGGCCAATTCCTTCACATCCGGATCCTGGAGTGGCATCTTTGCCAGGGTCAGAGAAACCACCTGTGCCGCCACCGGCTTGCATTCCCGGATCATATTGAGTTGAAATGCGCCTTTCAGAAAAAAGGAAAGCTGTAGCGCCGGTCCCTGCTGGTACAAAGGGCGCAGGGTGCGATAAGGTGATTGCAATTTCTCGATGGCGGCAGTGCCTGCTTCCGGGAAACCATAGGATCGTGCGACCTTGATGGAGGAGGGAGAAGCACCCGCCATGGCCATTGCCAGGATCCGTAGGCTATCGGTTTCCAGGAGGGCAGAAATTTTCTGGTTCAGATCAGCTCCGCGATGCACCCAGTATTCAATCTGGTTAATCTCCACCGCCGTCAGCTGTGGCTTGCCCCTGGGAGGCATGTGCTTTTTATCAGCCGGATCCAGCAGGATCCTTTGCACCATCAGGCTTTGAAGCGGGTCACCTGGAATCCATGGCGCGCCCGACTTACCCCCTTTGAGCAATCCCTCCAGGCTGCTCAGGTCAAGCTGACCTTTGGCCTTTTTTGGGTTGTGGCAGCCGGTGCAGCGACTGTCCAGGACTGATTGAACCAGGGCCTCGTAGACGGTGCTGTTTGCTGTGAGCGGCGGACGCTTGCGTTCCGTTGTTTCTTCAGCGTCTGGGAAAAGATAATCCTCTCCATGCGTCAGGCTACCGCCGAAATGACTTCCAAGTACAATCGCGGAAAGGGAAATTCCAAATAACACCGTGAAAGGTCTGGTATCCCTTGCGGTCCCGCGTCCCGGGTAAAAAACCCAGAGCAGGTAACTAAGCAGGGCAGTGAAGGTGCCCAGGTTCCGATGCCTGCCCAGGAGTTCAGGATCATAGTCGCCCTTGTGAGACAATACGTAGCCGGACAGGCAGGTCACGGTGGCAAGAAAAGAGGCGAGGAGCAGCACGCTTCGAAAGGCCAGATCACTGAACAATGCATCGCCCAAACCCTTCCGGATAAACCAGGCAATGGCGAGCATGCTTAAGAGGACAATGGGAAAATGCAGCAAAATGGGGTGCAATCGCCCCCCTGATAACGCCCAGTCCGGCAACAACAGCTTCTCATGAAAAGGCCAGAGCAACAGGAGCAGCACCTGCAACACCAGCAGGACACTGGAAAATACATTTTCGGCTATGCGCCAACGTTGGTCAGTTGTATTCATGGGATCGCTGGATTCATGCCATTATTCCTGGTACTAGAGAGCCTTCCACGTCCGTGAGCCGGTACCTTCTTCCGAGGTGACGGAATGTGAGTTGTTCATGATCCAATCCCAGCAGGTGGAGCAGGGTGGCATGCAGGTCATGCACGCTGACCGGGTCTTTTACGATGTTATATCCAAACTCATCGGTTTCCCCGTATACGACGCCGGGCTTGATGCCGCCACCTGCCATCCAGATGCTGAAGCATTTGGGATGATGGTCCCTGCCGTAGTTATTGCGGCCGAGGTCTCCCTGGCAGTAGTTGGTTCTGCCAAATTCGCCGCCCCAGATCACCAGCGTTTCATCCAGCAGTCCGCGCTGTTTGAGGTCCCTGACCAGGGCCGCAGATGCACGGTCCACATCCTGCGCCTGCAGCGGCATTTCTCCCACGAGGTTACCATGCTGGTCCCAGCCCTGGTGATACAATTGCACAAAGCGAACGCCGGCTTCGGAAAGCTTCCTCGCCAACAGGCAGTTGGAAGCAAAACTGCCGGGCACCAGGCAATCAGGCCCGTACATCTTGATGATATGGTCTGGCTCCTTGCTGAGATCCGTCAATTCCGGCACAGCTGTCTGCATCCGGTAACTCATTTCGTACTGAGCAATGCGCGCCTGGATTTCAGGATCTCCGGTATGCGCAAAAGATCCCTGGTTGAAGGCTGCGATTTCGTCCAGCATGGCCCTGCGGGAAAGGGAATCATGCCCAACTGGGTTGTTCAGGTATAGAACCGGGTCCGGCCCACTGCTGAATACCACGCCCTGGTGGATGCTGTCCAGGAACCCATTGGTCCAGAGTTTGGAATATACACCCTGGCCATTTCCCCGGCCGCGACTAAGCAGCACGGTGAACGCAGGCAGGTTCTGATTCTCACTGCCCAGCCCGTAGCTGAGCCAGGCGCCCATGCTGGGGCGGTTGCCCTGTTGTGCCCCTGTTTGAAAGAAAGTCAGTGCCGGGTCGTGGTTGATGGCATCCGTATGGATGGTCTTCACAATGCAGATATCATCCACGATGGAAGCAATGCCCGGGAACATATCGGAGACCCAGGCGCCCGACTGCCCATATTGTTTAAATCCGAACGCAGAACCCACCAGTGGAAATTTTTCCTGGTTGGATGTCATCCCGGTGAGGCGCTGACCCATCCGGACCGATGCCGGCAAATCCTGTCCCTGCATTTTATTCAACAGGGGTTTGTAATCGAAGGATTCCAATTGTGAAGGCGCACCGTTCTGAAAAAGATAAATGATTCTTTTTGCCTTGGGCGCAAAATGGGGGAGGCCAACCGGCATGGAAAGTATCTCCTCTTCTTTTTTTCTGAACAGGCCCGGCATCATCAGGGACCCCAGGGCCAGTCCGCCCAGCCCAAGCATGCTCTTGGCCAGGAAGTGGCGGCGGGTAAACTGTAAACGGTATCGTTGAAGGTCATTCATGGGTCAGGGCTTTACGCTGGCTTCCTCCAGGTTATACATCATATGAATCACCTGCATGAGTGCAGCCACTTCTCGCTGGTCCAGGCCGGTCTTCGAAGGAAATTCCCCTACGTGGACAAAGGCGTTTGCACGGGCCGTCTCCTGTGAAAAACGTTTCTTTTCTGCCTGGTAATACTGCAGGATGCGTTCCCTTTCCCTGGGGAGGATCTTTCTGCTGAGGATTCTATGGAAGGCCTTCTCTATCTGCGTTTCCGGTTTGCCGCCTTCACTGACCAGCGTTTCCGCAAGTACCCTGGATGCTTCCAGGACCATGGGATCATTCATCAAAACCAGCGCCTGGATGGGTGTATTGGTCCTAAGCCTTTTAACCTCGCACTGATCCCTGCCCACTGCGTCAAATACCAGCATCGAAGGTGGAGGAGCCGTGCGCTTGATAAAGGTATACATGCCCCTTCGGTAAAGTTTATCGCCATGATCCTGTACATAGCGCGCCAGTTCCCCCCGGCCGGACGTGGTGGATTCCCATACGCCTTTTGGCTGGTAGGGTTTGACACTGGGCCCTCCGATCTCGCGCACGAGCAAGCCACTGGAAGCAAGTACGTGATCCCGGAGCAATTCTGCGCTTAGCCTTAGCCGTTGGCTATAGCTATAATATATGTTTTCCGGATCCTGCTGTTGTTTTTTGGGAGATCGCACGGCACTCTGCCGGTAGGTTGCGGACCCGGTGATCTGTCTCACCAGTCTTTTCACATCCCATCCATGTTCCATAAAATCCACGGCCAGCCAGTCGAGCAACTGCGGATGCGTAGGCAGGTCGCCCTGCATGCCAAAATCGCCCGATGACTTGACCAGCCCCCTGCCAAAAAATTCCTGCCAGATCCGGTTCACAAAAACGCGGGCGGTCAGGGGATGTGCGGGATCCGTCAGCCATTGGGCCAGCCCAAGCCTGTTCTTTATAAACTTCGTTGTGTCAAAAGGCAGGACGGCAGCAGGCGTCAGCATGTCCACGGTATCCCCAGGCTGATCATAAACACCCCGTTTCAGGAGCCGCGTAATGCGTGGCTTGCTGCTGTCTTTCATGACCATCGCCACCACGGGAGCGCTGTCTTTCTTATTGATAAAGCGCAAAGTATTGCGGATCTCTTCAGAACTGATTTGTATGACCGGCGGATCTCCGGGTGATGCCAGGGTGATATCGCCCACCAATCCTTTTTCATTCACCTGGTTGAAAAATGCAAAACTGCTGTAATACTCTTTTTGTGAAATAGGATCATATTTGTGGTCATGGCATTTGGCACATTCATAAGTTAGGGCCAGAAATGCTTTACCAAAAGTATTGGTGCGGTCTGTCACATATTCTATCCGGTACTCTTCATCAATCACCCCGCCTTCCTGCGTAATCTTGTGGTTCCGGTTGAAGCCCGTGGCCAGGATCTGTTCACGGCTTGGGTTGGGCAGTTGGTCTCCCGCAATTTGCCAGGTGATAAACTGGTCATAGGACAGGTTCTCATTGAAGGCATGGATCACCCAATCCCGCCAGGGCCACATCGTCCGCATCCCGTCGTCCTGGTAACCATGGCTGTCAGCGTACCTGGCAAGGTCCAGCCAGGGGATGGCCATTCGTTCTCCGTAGTGAGCGCTGGACAGCAGGCTTTCCGTATGCTTTTCCCATTTTCCGGGGTCCTTGCTTTTCAACACTTCGTCCAGTGCAGATGGTGAAGGCGGCAGGCCGGTGAGGTCAACACACAGTCGTCTCAGCAGGCTGGCCGGGTCCGCCTCGTCGTTGGGCGCCAGGCCCTGCGCTTCCATGGCATGAAGGATAAAATAGTCGATTTCGTTCCTTGGCCAATTTTTTTTCTTTACACCGGGCAGGGGTGGTTTTTTGGGGGCGATGAAAGCCCAGTGTTTCTGGTAAGGTGCTCCCTGTTGGATCCATCGGCGGATCAGTTCGATTTCTTTCGCGGAGAGCGATAAATGGGAGGACGGTGGCGGCATCAGCAAGGAAGTGTCCGGGCTGCTGATCCGTTGAAAGAGTTCGGAACGGAGCGGATCACCCTTAACGATCACGTGTTTTGCAGGATCGTCCTGAAGGGCCTGGAACGCGCCTTCTTCGGTGTCCAGCCTGAGATTCGCCTCCCGTGATTTCCCGTCCGGCCCATGGCATTTAAAGCAGCGATCGCTCAGGATTGGCCGGACATGCAGGTTGAAGTTGACCGTCTCCGGTACATCCTCCGGGCCGGATGAAGAGCAGGCAAGGGTCCAACAAAGCAGGGTTGCCAATGCCAGGAAGGGCATGGCCATCATCAGGCTTCCAGTGCTGGCGTTTGGGGTTCGTTCGATTTTTCCAGGAGTCATCAGGCCTTAATTTAGGAAAATTCATGAGGTTAAACGTTGCCAACTAGGAAAAAGGGGCGATAAAAAACATGATTTTTATCCTTTTCGGGAATGACGGCGGGTGGAAAAAACGAACGGGAATTCGTAGAAAATTGTATTACATTTAAAACAATGGATCCCGGATCCGTTAGCTCTTACACTTTTATTCATTAAAACTTTCTCCCATGGTTCAGACAGATCTCTCACAGCTAAGCAGGGAGTGCAACTCCTGGAAAGAAACCCTCCGCAGCTATCGTTCTGAATTTACCGATTTCCGTCTGCAGTTGCAGGACATGATTTCCCGGGGTGCAGTTCCTAAAAACGCCCTTCCCCAGGTAGAACACTATTCCAACCAGTTTGACATCCAGCTTGCCAATATCAATCACCTCAAACATGCCATCAAGGAGCATGAGAAAATGGCTTCCTGGGATAAGAACGGAACGAACACCGAGGTCAATGAAATACTAGGGTCCACGCATGAAAACCTGCAGGATCAATATGCCAGCCTCGAACATACCCTGTCCGGACTTAAACAGGAATTCCAGGCTTTCAGCGGCCAGACCGCCTGACAATCCATTCATCAGGGGCTGATGGATCCCTGCAAAAGGGAAGGGGATTCTTTTGCCCGGAGAAAACCGATTGCTTTCCCTGACTAAAATCTATGTTATGGCTGAATTTGATACCTCGCATGTAAAGAATATTGTCTTGCTGGGCCACGCCGGTTCAGGCAAGACCACTTTAGCGGAGTGCATGCTATTTGAAGCCGGAATCATTAACCGGCGTGGCTCCGTTGAGGAGCGCACTACGGTAGGCGACTACCACGAACTGGAGCAGGAAAGGGGAAATTCGATTTTCTCCAAACTCATGCATACCAAATGGAAGGGATATAAAATCAATATCATTGACACCCCCGGATATGATGATTTCAATGGCGAAGTCATTGCAGCGCTTCGGGTAGCCGATACCGGTGTACTCCTGCTCAACGCAACCATGGGCGTGGAAGTGGGTGCAGACCTGATCTGGGAATACACGGAAAAATTCCGTACTCCCATGATCATCGCCATCAATAAGCTGGATGATGATCAGGCGGATTATGAAAAGACGCTCCGGGCGGCCAGGGATCATTTTGGATCCAAGGTAATCCCGGTGCAGTACCCGGTTGAAGCCGGCCCGGGATTCAACGGAATCATCGACGTCCTGAAAATGCATTGCTACAAGTTTCCGGCTTCTGGCGGCAAGCCGGAGAAACTGCCCATCCCGGATACCGAGAAAGAAAGGGCGGAAAAGCTGCACAAGGAACTCGTGGAAGCGGTTGCCGTCAACGACGAAACCCTGATGGACCACTACCTGGACAAAGGGGAACTGGATGAGGACGAAATGCGCGAAGGATTGAAAAAGTCCCTGATCAACCATGACATCTTCCCCGTATTTTGTCTTTCTGCGGGAAGGGATATGGGTAGCGGCCGACTGATGGGTTTTATTGACAATGTCTGTCCAAGCGCCAATGAGATGCCTCCGCAGGTGACCCGCGGTGGCGAGAAAATTTCCTGCGATGCCAATGGTCCCGCCTTGCTATTCGTGTACAAGACGGTGAGTGAACCTCACGTGGGGGAACTCTCGTTTTTCAAAGTTTATTCCGGGACCATCAAGGCCGGTATGGAACTGGTCAATGAAAACAACGGCGTGTCCGAAAAAATCAACCAGTTGTTCGTGGTGGAAGGCAACAAACGCACACCGGTGAACGAGTTGGTGGCCGGAGACATCGGCGCAACCCTGAAACTTAAGAATACCCATGTCAACAATACCCTCCATCAGCGGGGCAGAAACATTGAGTTGACACCCATAGCGTTTCCGGGCCATAATATGACGGTGGCGATTGAGCCGTTGAAAAAAGGGGAGGAGGACAGGTTGTCCCAGGCCCTGCACGCCCTGCGCGAAGAAGATCCTACCGTGCGGGTGGAAGTGTCTTCGGAACTGAGGCAAACCCTGATTCATTGCCAGGGGGATATGCACCTCGCGGTGGTGAAATGGAAAATCGAACACCTCCATCGCGTGGAGGTCAAGTTCTCGCGGCCTCGCATCCCATACCGCGAAACGATCCGCAGGGAATCAGAGGCCAACTATCGCCACAAAAAACAATCAGGGGGAGCCGGGCAGTTTGGAGAAGTCTTTATGCGGATTGAACCTTTTTATGAGGGCATGCCTGACCCGCATGGGCTTAATGTGCGGGGAAGGGATGAGTATCCGCTCGACTGGGGAGGAAAGCTCGTGTACTACAACTGCATCGTTGGAGGTGCCATTGACAGTCGCTTCATGCCCTCCATCCTGAAAGGGGTCATGGAGAAAATGCACCAGGGTCCTTTGACGGGATCTTATGTACGGGATGTACGGGTCAGTGTATATGACGGGAAGATGCATGCCGTAGACAGCAATGACATATCCTTTAAGATTGCCGGCATGATGGCCTTTAAGCAGGCGTTTCAGCAGGCGGATCCTCAGTTGCTGGAGCCCATCTGGCAGGTGGAGGCGCTTTGCCCGGATGAATTGACCGGCGCTGTGATGGGCGATCTTCAGACGCGAAGGGCGATCGTGGAAGGCATCGATACGGAAGGACATTTTCAGAAGATCACGGCCAAAGTTCCGCTGGCGGAAATGGACGGATATTCATCTTCGTTGCGTTCCATCACGCAGGGTAGAGCCCGTTTTCATATGAAATTCGATCATTATGCGCCGGTGCCGATTGACCTGCAGCGCCGGTTGGTGGATGAGTACCACAAACATGCCGTGCTGGAAGAAGCGGTTTAAATAGAAAAGACCCTGGTTTCCCGGGTTTTCCCGGCCTTTGTTCAAGGTCAGGAGGCGGCGAAACCAAGGTCTCTTTTTTTCTGCTCCTATTCTACCCGGAAAGAAAGATTGCAGATCACACCCCAGGAGATGATCTTGTTGCCTTTGACGTGGGCTTTGATGTCTTTTACATACACGGAGTCTATGTTCCGAACTGTTTTTGAAACTTCCTTGACCCCGTTTTTAATGGCGTCTTCAATGCTCTTTTCAGAAGAAGCAATGACTTCAATCACTTTTACAATAGGCATGGCAATCGTTTTTGAGGTGAAAAATGGATATCAAGTTAAGCAATTAATCAATCCAGAATCTCGTGTATGGCCAGGCTGATGTTCTCGGAAATTTTTTGCAAAGGCAGATCGTTTGAATCGCCTCCAAAAGGTTCTTCAATTTCTTCTGCAATGACTTCGATGCTGGTCAGTACATACATGATAAAGACCACAACAGGTACCACATAGTATCCGAGGGAGAAAACGAATCCAAGCGGAAGGGTCATCACATAGAAAAAGACGAATTTCTTGATGAAAAGCGAATAAGAAATCGGGATGGGTGTATTCCGGATCCGTTCACAGGCGCCGCAGATATCTGTGAAGGATTGCAGTTCCGTCTGCAGGGAAAGCATTTCAATGTCTTTGAGCACGGCATCCCGGTGGAGGTGGCTGACGCGCTGCATCATCAGGCCGGCAACCTGATTGGGCAGGTGTTTCCCGCTGCCAATGACTTTGAGTTCCGGGTGCGCTGTTTCGTCCAGGGACAACCTTACTTTTTCGGATTGCAAATGCGCCTTGAGTACCTGGGCGTAAAGCGGGATGATCCGGGCAAAAAAGGCACGGTCTGATTTACGGTCGGGTCCCAGGTAGGCAGAGATTTTCAGCGCCAGGTTCCTGCTCGTATTCACCAGACTCCCCCAGAGTTTTCGGCCTTCCCACCAGCGTTCATAAGCTGTGTTTGTCCTGAACACCAGCAGCAGCGAAATCACAAAGCCCAGGAGGCTGTGCAGGATCGTCAGGTTTTTCAACTGGTCCCGGTAGCTCAGTTTGAGATAATTCAGCTCGATGTAGGCTACAAGCCAGGAATACAGGGCAACGGCGATCATCAGCGGAAACAATCGCCGCACCGTGTCCATTTTATAAACACGAAAAATAAAGGTGAACCAGTCTTTTGGGTTATAGGCAATCATAATAGCTTCTTGTGCTTTGCGTGAAAGTATCTAAAGTCCGGCTTCTTCAGCTGTCGCCGGGGTAGATCCAGGGTCCCCGGTAATCCCTGCGCAGGAGGGCTGTTGCAGCCGGGTCGTTGACAAATGATTCGGTGTCAGGGTTCCACTCCACGCTGCGGCCCAGCTTCCAGGACAACATGCCCAGGAGGCTCATGGTGGTGGACCGATGCCCTTTCAGGATATCGGAAACGGGTAACCGCTTTTCATCGATGCAGGTGATAAAATTGGCCCATAGTTCCCGGATATTGTGTTTGTCGTCTGTATTCAGTTCCGGTTCATGATGGATGATGGATTTGTTTTTGTCCGATGGGTAAAAGGTCCAGCCGTCCAGCCATCCCATATGAAAGGTTCCTTCGGTGCCATAGAAGTAGCAGCCGATATTGCTTTTTTCCGCCTCGTTGGCGCCATAGAGGCGGTGTTCCCAGGTAGCGATAAATTGTTCGAATTGATAGTTCACCACCTGCGTGTCCGGTGCGTCCGTGGAGTCCTGTTTAATAAAGCGACTAGCAGTAGAGTAGATTTTCCGCGGACCTTTTTCTTCCGTCCACCAAAGAATCTGGTCGAGCCAGTGAATACCCCAATCGCCCAACTGCCCATTGGCAAAATCCAGGTGTTGCCGGAATCCACGCGGATGAATGCCCGGACGATAAGGGACCAGCGGCGCCGGACCACACCAGAAATTCCAGTCGAGTCCCTGGGGTACTTCCGCAATTGGCTGCTTCTCACCCGGACCACCGCCGTAGTGCACAAATGCCCGAACCATGCCCACCTCACCCAATTTACCGGACTTGAGAAAAGCCATGCCACTCAGGTTGTGGGGGGAAACCCTACGGTGGGTACCCACCTGCACCACCCGATCCTGCGCCCGGGCGGCTTTCAGGATGGCTTTGCCTTCATTGATGGTATGCCCCACCGGTTTTTCCAGGTAGACATGGGATCCGATCCGGATGGCTTCGATGGCCGTCAGCGCATGCCAGTGATCCGGCGTGGCCACAATGGTCACTTGGGGTTTCTCCTTCAGCAGCATCTCCCGGTAATCCGCATAGATCCTTGGCCTGCTGCCCGTCAGCTGAAACACTTTGACGGCAGCTGCTTCCAGGAATCGCTGGTCCACATCGCAGAGCGCCACCACATTGGAACGCCCACCCAATATGGCTTCCTGCAGAATGTTCATACCCCACCACCCGGATCCAATCAACGCAGTGCTATACCGGGCCGGCGGCCGATGGTAATAAAATCCGGGTATGCCAGCCGTTGCCAGGGCTGCAGACGACTGACGAAGAAAGGTTCTGCGCTGCATACCGGAAGTTAATGAAAAACAGCTTTCCCGGAATTCTCCGCGTACCAAGGCACTCATTCCGGAAAACAATGGTAAATTATGGTATGATTGACAGGGAATTCACAGGAACGGAGATGCGTACCCGAAACTTCGCCTGGTGGGTCATCATCCTGCTGGGGGGTGGCATGTTGCTTTACCTGGGGAGACCCCTTTTTATCCCGCTTGCCTTTGCCATGCTCATCAGTTTTGTCCTATACCCCATGTGCCGTTGGCTGGAGGGAAAAGGTGTGAACAGGGTTTGGGCGATTGTGCTGATGATCCTCTTACTGACCCTGCTTCTTTTCGCCGTTGTCAGCCTCCTGGTCTTCCAGTTCAAATCCTTTGGAACGGAATGGCCGCTGCTGAGGGAGAAGCTGGAAGAGAGTTACAGGCAGGCTGGGGTCTACCTGGAAAGGGAGTGGTCCGTTTCCGCTCAAGCCCGGGATGCATGGATTCAGAAATTCCTGAATGATTCGTCTGCGCAATTGATCGACCTCATTCAGACCACCATCACATCATCCATGGTATCCCTGGTACTGCTGGCCCTGATACCGATCTACACATTCCTGATTCTTTTGTACAGGCACCGGCTGGTGGTTTCGCTGGAACTGTTATTTCCCAAAGTGCCCAGGCAACAGATCATCCAGATCCTTCAGCTCACCATCCATACTTATTACGCGTTTATTAAAGGTATGGCGATTGTATACCTGATAGTGGGAATCCTGAACAGTACCGGTTTGCTCTTGCTGGGCGTACCGCATGCTTTTCTTTTCGGTTTCATCGCGTCCATCCTGACCTTCATTCCTTATGTAGGCATTATGGTTGCTTCCCTGCTTCCCATCACCATTGCGTGGGTGACCTTTGGGAGCATCTGGTATCCGCTGGGCGTAATTGCCATATTCGGGTTCGTTCAGTACCTGGAAGCCAATGTCATCTTTCCTTGGGCCGTCAGCCAGAAGCTGAACCTCAATACGCTCTTCACCATCGTAGCGATTATCCTGGGGGGCATTGTCTGGGGAGCAGCCGGCATGATCCTCTTTGTACCCTTTGCCGCAATTGTCAAACTGATTGCAGAAAAAACAAGTGGCGGAGAAACCATTTCCCATATCCTGGGAAATGATGATGGTCATTCATAAAACCATTCCTCATCAGGAAATTTCTACGCTCGAAATGAAAAAAAAGTTTTGTGTATTTATTACACAAATAAGATTGCACAGAAGAAAATTCTCTGGGAATCTGTGTCTATATTCGGGTCAGATAGGGGAAACAGAACGAATCCGCTTCCTGTCCGTTTTCCTGGCTAAGCAGACAATCTTCAAGAATAAAATGATCATATTATGAGCGGCTATCAACAGAATTTCAAACACAAGCACCTGCATCAGTTTGTGAGTGACATGCAACATTTGTGCACACCTGATTCCGTGTATTGGTGCGATGGTTCAGATGAAGAGTACCAGAAGTTTTGCGATAAACTGGTGCAGAAAGGAACCTTCATCAAACTGGACGAAAAGAAATGGCCCAACAGCTTTGCCTGTTTTTCAGATCCAAGCGATGTGGCCCGGGTGGAGGACAGAACCTATATCTGTTCCCGGCGCAAGGAAGACGCGGGCCCTACCAACAACTGGGTGGATCCACGGGAGATGAAAACTGCGATGCGTGAATTGTTCAAGGGATGCATGAAAGGAAGGACCATGTATGTGATTCCTTTTTGCATGGGTCCCATAGGTTCTCCGCTTTCCAAAATTGGTGTAGAGATAACGGATTCAGAATATGTAGTGGTCAATATGAAGATCATGACCAGGATGGGCAGGAAAGTGGTGGAGGCCCTGGGAACGGACGGAGAGTATATCCAATGTCTGCATTCCGTGGGAGCGCCATTGGAGCCGGGTGAAAAAGACGTGAAGTGGCCCTGCAATCCCACCACCAAATATATTGTGCACTATCCGGAAGACAGGGCGATCGTGTCATATGGTTCCGGATATGGAGGGAACGCTCTGCTGGGAAAAAAATGCCTGGCGCTGCGCATCGCGTCCGTGATGGCCGAGGAAGAAGGATGGCTGGCAGAACATATGCTGATCCTTGGCGTGGAAGATCCCAAAGGGGAGAAGTCCTATGTTGCGGCCGCATTTCCGAGTGCCTGCGGAAAAACAAATTTCGCCATGCTCATTCCTCCCAAAGAAATGAACGGGTGGAAGGTGACAACCGTGGGCGATGACATCGCCTGGATCAAACCCGGACCGGATGGCAGGTTATATGCCATCAATCCCGAATACGGGTATTTTGGCGTGGCTCCGGGCACCAATATGAAAACCAATCCCAACGCGATGGCGGCCCTTTCCAAGAATGCGATTTTTACCAACGTGGGCGTCACCGATGATGGAGATATCTGGTGGGAGGGCATGAGTAAGGAGGCTCCGGCTGGCATCACCAATTGGCAGGGCAAAAAACATGATCCTTTAAGTGGCAAACCTGTGGCACATGCAAACGCCCGTTTTACTGCACCTGCTTCACAGGCCCCTTGCATCGATCCCAATTGGGAAAGCCCGCAGGGCGTGCCCATCAAGGCATTCATCTTCGGTGGTCGCCGCTCCACCACCGTGCCGCTGCTCTACCAGGCCTTTAACTGGAACTTCGGCGTCTACCTGGCTTCCACCATGGGTTCCGAAACTACCGCTGCCGCATTTGGTGAGTTAGGTAAAGTGCGCAGGGACCCCTTCGCGATGCTTCCCTTCTGCGGATATCACATCGCTGACTATTTCAACCACTGGCTGCAGTTTGGTCGCAACCTGCCCAACCCTCCCCGGATTTTCAGCGTCAACTGGTTCCGCAAGGATGAAAACGGCAATTTCCTGTGGCCCGGTTTTGGAGACAATATGCGGGTACTGAAATGGATTATCCAGCGCTCCCACGGTGAAGTGTCCGCCATCGAAAGCCCCATTGGGTGGATGCCAAAATATGACGATATAGACTGGAGTGGACTCGACTTCAGCGAAACGGAGTATGAACGCATCATGGAGGTGGACCGGGAAGCCTGGAAAAATGAGATCCTGGCGCATGAAGAACTCTTCTCCAAGATGTTTGACAAGCTGCCCAAAGAATATTTCTTTATGCGGGAACTCCTCCTGTCTGCGCTCTGGAGATCTCCGGAACACTGGCATATGGCTCCAGAGACCATCTAAACGTCCTTCAACGATTCCTGATGAAAATAAGCCTCGGCATCCTGTTCATAATTGCGTTCATGGCTATACGTGCTCAAATACCCGACTATGACGCTTACCCTGTCTATGAAGGGAAAGACCTGGGCATGTCTTATCAAAACTCCCATACGGCCTTTCGTATCTGGGCGCCTACTGCTGAAAAAGTGCAATTGCGCCTCTATGCGAAATGCCTGGGCGGGACTGCCCTGCAAACCGTTGACCTGAGGAAGGCGGAGGCCGGCACATGGACCGCGAGCATCGGCGGGGACCAGCAGGGTAAGTACTACACATTCCGTGTGCAGATTGGCGGGGTGTGGGGCGATGAGGTTCCGGACCCCTATGCACGCTTCGTGGGAACCAACGGGAAGCGGGGTATGATCGCAGACCCGGCCAAATCCCATCCGCAGGGATGGGCGGGGGATCAATCCCCGGATTTTGGCACCCGCCAAGATGCAGGTGGTAAATGGGTCCGCAACCAGAAAACGGATGCGGTCATCTATGAACTGCACGTACGCGATGCCAGCATTCACGGGTCGTCCGGCATCCGTCAAAAAGGCAAATTCCTGGGACTAACGGAAACGGGTACCCAAAATACTGCCGGCCTTTCCACGGGACTGGACCACCTGGCCGAGCTTGGCGTGACCCATATTCACCTGCTTCCTTCCTATGATTTTTTTACGGTGGACGAATCAAAGCTGGATAGTCCCCAATACAACTGGGGGTATGATCCGCTCAATTACAACACGCCGGAAGGTTCCTATTCCTCCAACCCGGAAGATGGACTGACCAGGGTGCGGGAATTCAAACAGCTCATCAAGACTTTTCACGATCGTGGTTTGCGGGTAGTCATGGACGTGGTCTATAACCATACCATGTTCCTGAAAGAGTCTTCCTTTCAGCAGTTGGTACCCGGCTACTACTACCGGCAGAAGAAAGATGGCAGTTTTTCAGATGCCACGGCCTGCGGAAACGAGACCGCCAGCGAACGTCCCATGATGCGGAAGTTCATCCTCGAGTCTGTAGCGTACTGGGTGAAGGAATTTCACGTGGATGGTTTCAGATTCGACCTTATGGGCGTGCATGACATCGTCACCATGAACCAGATTTCCCGTTCCCTGCATGCCATCAAACCGGATATTCTCCTGTACGGGGAAGGATGGACGGCCGGGGCTTCGCCATTACCGGATACATTGAGGGCCTTGAAGAAAAATGCACACCTGCTGGACCGCATAGCTGTTTTTAGCGATGATATCCGGGATGGGCTCAAGGGCTCCGTTTTCGTGCATGACGAGAAAGGGTTCGCCTCCGGCAAAACGGGCATGGAAGAAAGCATTCGCTTTGGCATCGCTGCCTCCTGTCCACACCCCCAGGTGGACTACGCCAAGGTGAATTACAGCAAAGCTCCCTATGCCCATCAGCCCTGGCAAACCGTATCCTATTGCGAATGCCACGATAATCATGTGCTTTGGGACAAACTCCGGATTTCAGCAGGCGCATATTCAGACGCACAGCGGAAGGAGATGCACAAACTGGCGTTGACAACCGTGCTCACGTCACAGGGTATTGCCTTTCTTCATGCCGGTACGGAATTTCTCAGGACCAAATTTGAAGTGGAGAATTCCTTTAACGCGGGTGATTCCGTTAATGCCATTCGCTGGGACCTGAAAACACAACACCGGGATGTCTATGACTATATCCGTGCGATGATCACCCTGCGGCGCAAACATCCGGCTTTCCGCATGACCCATGCGGAGGAAATCAAGCGTAACCTGCTTTTCATGGACGGAATGCCTGCTCAGGTGATTGCATATACGCTCAATGGCTCAGCCCTGGGTGATTCATGGAAAAAAATCCTGGTGCTGCTCAACGGGAACACAAAAGCACAGGAACTGATGCTCCCGGATAAGCTCCGGTGGAAAGTATTCAGCAGGGACAACAAGGTTGCGGGGACATCCGCCCGGGTGCAAGGCAAGTTGACGCTGGCTGCATCTTCCGCAACCATTCTCTATCGGGACTAGGGCTCAGTGAGGCCAACGAAAAATCCTTTTGTCGGTTTGACCTGAAATACCGATCTTCGTGTTCCTATTAGTTATTTCTCCACGCGTTGTCTCCTTTCCATTTACAATCAGTGCAGGGTTAACGTAAGGCAGGTAGAGTGTCTTGCTTTTGCAGACAGCCTTACCAATCACATTTAAAAACATACCATGAATTTCAGAGATTTACAGCTCATTGAGCCTGTATTACAGGCTTTACATGAGGAAGGATATACCAATCCTACACCCATCCAGAAACAGGCCATACCGCCCCTGCTTCAGCACCGCGACCTGCTGGGTTGCGCGCAGACCGGCACCGGTAAGACCGCCGCTTTTGCCATTCCTATCCTGCAACTGATGAGTCAGCTTGAATTGGAGCCGCACGGTAAGCGACCCATTCGCGCCTTGGTGCTGACTCCTACCAGGGAGTTAGCCATCCAGATAGAAGAAAGTTTCCGTGCCTATGGCAGACACCTCAAACTAAGACCCCTGGTCATCTTTGGCGGCGTATCCCAGGTGCCCCAGGTTCAACAGCTCCACCGGGGCGTGGACATCCTGATTGCAACGCCTGGCCGTTTACTGGACCTGCTCAATCAGAAACAATTGACCCTCGAACAGATCCGGTTTTTCGTGCTGGACGAGGCAGATCGCATGCTGGACATGGGTTTTGTGCATGATGTCCGGCGCGTAATTGCAAAACTGCCCACCAGGAGGCAGACCCTGTTTTTTTCCGCCACAATGCCTGCGGAAATCCAGCAGCTGGCGGATAAGATCCTGCATGAACCAGTGCGGGTGGAAGTAGCGCCTGTCTCTTCAACGGCGGATACCGTACAACAATACATCTACCAGGTAGATAAAACGAATAAAGTGCCCCTGCTGGTGCACATCATGAAAGATCCGGCCATCCGGACAGCCCTGGTTTTTTCCCGGACCAAACATGGAGCGGATCGGATTGCAAAAAGCCTGAATCGGGAAGGAATCCGGGCTGCGGCAATTCACGGCGATAAATCCCAGGGTGCCCGTCAAACGGCGCTCAGCGATTTCAAAGCCGGTAAGTTGCGCATCCTTGTGGCTACCGACATAGCGGCCAGGGGAATCGATATCGATGAGTTGGGACATGTCATCAACTACGACCTGCCCAATGTTCCGGAAACCTATGTACACCGGATTGGACGCACCGGACGCGCAGGCGCCAGCGGCAAAGCTTTTTCATTCTGCGATGCGGAGGAAAAAGCCTACCTGCGGGACATCGAGAAACTGATCCGCAAAAAAGTACCCCTGGTGGAAGACCATCCTTATCCGATGCAGCAAATGCAGGAAACGAGGTCCACCGCATCAACTCAGGGAAATCAGCGAAATTTTTCCGGTACTTCCCGTCCTCAAAATGCCGGAAACCGAAACCAACCAGTCAATGGCAATCGCAGGGGATATGGGAATGGCGCCGGCAGACAGGAGGGTAGTCGCAACCAGGGTAGTCCGGCGAACCCCGCCAGGGGTCATCGCCAGGGACATACCCAACGGACCGGGACAGCCTGATCAGGATTTATCCTTGCGCACGGAACGGTCGATCGCGCGACCGAAAAAATATCCAAGACCAATCCCTGCCAGGAGCCCGACCATGCTCCATAGAACGGAACGGTCTCCGGTAAAATAACCAAAAGAAATACCAAACAAACCGCCGATGCCTGCCATAAACAGGGCGGCGGTTATTTTTTTCCTTGGACCTGCCGGATGATGGTTGGTATGGTGATGTTTGGGTTTGTGTCGTTGATGTGAGGTAGGCATGGCTAATTGAGTTTTATGATGAAAATCGGAGTCCTGTTTCATCTGTAAAGGCAGCCCTCTTCCCAAAACTAAAAATATGGGCAATTAATGTCAAGAAGGATCATCGGGGAATATATCCTTCCATATTTTTACCATCAGAATATTTACCATGAAGTGTCCCGGACCGTTTAAAATCGCGCTGATCATTTTTTCATGCAGCCTGGTGACGTGCAGCAGGCTCAGCAATGAGGAAGTAAAAAACATCAAAGACCTGGATGACAATATGATCGACCTCCGGATGTACCATGAAAACCTGGGGGACGCGATTGTTCAGAAAGATCAGGATGAAGCATTGTGGCTATATGCTGGAATGGATAGCGTTTTGAATATCGTGGCGGATAAATTTGATGCGCATCGAAAACTTGCCAGGCCTTTCAGGGATTCTTATGAGCGCGACCTTAAACCTCCGATTGAACAATTGGGGATTGCTTTGCAGGAATCAAAATGGGAAGCCAGCAGAGAAGCTTATACCATGTTGACAAGAAAATGCAACGGATGTCACAAGGACCGTGATGTAGACAAGGAAGTCCAAAATTGGCTGGAGCGAAAAACTGATTAGTACTTGCGTGGACCGCGGTCGCCATCCCGGCGATTATACCCGCCTCCTCCTCCGCTTCCACCGGGGCGATAGCCACCACCCCCCGGAGGACGAGAACCGCCACCGGGCCGATAACCACCTCCACCGCTGGAGCGGTCTTCGGCCTGCTTGACCACCAGTGGTTTTTTCCCCAGGGAGATATCGTTGAGCATTTCGATGGCTTCCTTTCCATGCACGTCCTCCACCATTTCCACAAAACCGAAGCCCTTACTCTTGCCGGTTTCCCGGTCCATGGCAACTTTGGCCGACTTAACGGGTCCGAACTTCTCAAAAATTTCCATCAGTTCGGCATCATCTAGGTCATAGGGCAGACCGGCTACAAACAAGGTCATGGCGGGAATATTTCCGTAAATATAGATAATTCCTTTAATCTCCGGACGGTCAATGCTTTTTCGGGAGGTTCAGGCTAATCATTAAAGATAAGGCTTGATTGTGACTATTTTGCCTTCTTCGGTGTACTCGAGGATTGTATACTTCATGCAGCGTAAATGAGTAACCCCGTTGGACAAACTGGAGTCATGGTAAAACAGATACCACTGCTCACCAAATTTGCAAATAGAGTGATGTGAGGTCCAGCCTACAACCGGTTCCAGAATCCTTCCCTGGTATGTGAATGGTCCGTACGGGCTATCGCCTGTTGCGTAGCAGATATAATGGGTATCTCCGGTTGAATAAGAAAAATAGTACTTACCAAGGTGATAGTGCATCCAACTGGCTTCAAAAAAACGACGTTCAACATCACCGGCCAAAAGGAGGTTTCCATCGTAGTCAAGGATATTGATTTCACGGACTGGTTCCGCCAGGGACTTCATGTCGGCACTCAAACGCGCAACCCTTGGCCCAAGTGCAGGCTCATCGCGGCCTGGTTCCTTATGTTCCGGTTTGAATTGATGTTGGCGATATGATTGCAGCTGCCCACCCCAGATACCTCCAAAATACAAATAGTAATATCCGTCTGCATCTTTAAATACAGCTGGATCTATCGAGTAGGTTCCCTCAATGGGCAAAAGCTCGGGCACAAATGGGCCTTCAGGTTGCTCTCCAATGGCTACACCAATCTGGAAGCGGCCTTCCTTGTTTTTTGCCGGGAAATACAGATAATAGCGACCATCTTTTTCCGCTGCATCCGGTGCCCAAAGTTGCCTTGAAGCCCAGGGGACATCTTTGATGTGAAGGGCGATGCCATGATCTCTCACCTCGCTGCCCGGACTGTTCATGGAGAATACGTGATAATCCTCCATGGCAAAATGACTCCCAAGATCGTCAAATGGAATACCCGCATCCACATCGTGTGAGGGATAGATATATATCTTACCACTGAAGACATGTGCCGAAGGATCTGCTGTAAACAGATGACTGACCATGGGCTGTGATATGGCTCTCTGCTTTAATTGCCCGAAATCGATATGATCTATGGAATCTTCAGGCATAACCGGATTTAAAAGTTGATTGATTTTCTTCTCTGGGCGAGTTCTTGTTCAATCCGGCCTTCCATCGGTTTATCAATTTCATACAAGAAAAGCAGGAAGGCGCCGGCAATAAAAATCAGCCCCGGATAAATGCTGATGGAAAGCAGGATGCCCCGGATGGCTGCTGGCTCTTGAGTGGGTGCCTCCGCAACATAACCATTTGAGGAAAGGATGCCGGCAACCAATGAGCCCCCAAGGCTGAGCCCGATTTTGAGTCCGAAGATCATGGCGGAAAAAATAATGGCCGTTGCCCTGCGATGGTTTTTCCATTCGCTAAAGTCAGCCACATCCGCAATCATCGCCCATAGGAGGGGAATGGTGATCCCGTAGAAAAAGCCATGCAATAATTGGGTGGTGAAAACCAAAGCAATAGAAGTTTTGGAATAGAAGACAAACATCAGAAGACAGATGGCGGAGAGCACCAGGAAAATGCCAAAAATATTTCGCTTGCCAAACTTGTCGGCCAACAATTTGGAGAAAAATATCCCAAGAATCATCATGATTATGCCGCCTGCATTAAAAAGACTGAAAGCGGATGTAGGCGAATCCTCCGGCCAATGAAATGAGGTCAATCCAAGACCTAGCAATAGTTGGTTCAATCCGTTTATGAAACCGTTGAAGCCAATTGTTCTCAAAAAAGTACTAAGGCTTTCCGGTTCCAGAAAGTATTTGAAGTAGTATATGTACATCCCGCCTTTCAGTGCCAGTGTGACAAAAACAAGGATGGTCAGGAGCAGCATGATGGTCCAGGGTCGGTTTCTGCCCAGATCTTTCAGGTCTTGTTGAATGCTCTGCTGCTGCTCCTTCTCTGGTACAATTCTTTCCTTCGTGGTCAGGAATGTGATCAGGAAAAAGACAATACCAGTACAGGAAAAGATCAGCATGGTCTTCCGAAATCCTTCCTGCTGGTCTCCGTTGCCAAGAATCAACACAAGGGGCAAGAGAAGCGCCTGGATGATGAACTGGGCAATCATGACAGCCACAAATCGATAGGCAGATAAACTGTTCCGCTCTTTCATGTCACCTGTAATGACACCACTCAGCGCTGCATACGGGAGGTTATTGGCCGAGTAGATGATCACAAGCAGGACATAGGTGGAGAATGCATAGATCAGCTTGCCCGTTGGGCCAAATGCTGGAGTGGAAAAGGCGAGGAGGGCGATGATGCCGAAGGGAACCGAGGTCCATAGAATCCATGGGCGAAACTTACCCCACCGGGTATTCGTTCTGTCTGCGATGATGCCCATCAGGATATTGAAAAATGCACCGGCAACGCCTCCAATGAATATAATGACGCTGGCCTTACCCGCGGGAATCCCATATACATCAGTATAGAAAAATGCCAGAAAGGTCATCAGGGTTTGGAAAATAAGATTGGCGGCAAGGTCGCCCAGGCTATATCCGATTTTTTCAGATGCGGAAAGCTTTTGATTCATCATGGCGTCATTCTGGTTTCAAACTGGTGACAGAAAACAACGCAGGTTTTGCCTTACCAAGGCGATCAAACAACAAAGGATAATTCGTTCTCCCTTTGATGGGCCAGCCGTTCAGCCAGGAAGCGCCGTCATGTACGCCCCAGAAAGTGACCCGGGAGATTTTGTCCTTGTGTTTGATCAGCAACCTGAAAAGATCGGTATAGGCGTTGGTGAGTTTGGTTTGTATGGAATCCGGCAAGCCCCGGACATATGGATTCATGGTTGGGTTACCTTCAAATTTTTGATCAACGGCCGCACCCTGCAGGTCCCATGGATTGGGGAGCACGGAAATATCCAGTTCCGTGATCATTACTTTGACGCCCAGCGCATGAAATGCCAGGATGCTCTCTTCCAGGTTTTTGAGGGGTAATGCCTGGATATTCCAATGACCCTGTATTCCCACGCCATCGATCCTTAAGCCTTTTGCCTGGATCGCTTTGATGATGGCCAGGGCACCTGCTCTTTTTACAGGTTGTTCAATATTATAATCGTTGTAGTAGAGTTCCGTACCAGGAGCCGATCGTTGCGCGATTTCGAAGGCGCGCAGAATGTAGTCAGGTCCAATCAACTTATAGAAGATGCTTTCCCGCAATGTGCCATCCTCGTTCAGGGCCTCATTGACCACGTCCCAGCCCTTGACCTTGCCTTCGTATCGTGATGCAACCGTTTGAATGTGCGAATCAAAAAAGACGCGGAAAGAATCGCTGTCCTTCATGTTTTCCGCAAAAGGGGAGAGTTGGGAATGCCAGACCAGGCAATGTCCAACCAGCTCCAACTGGTGCCTCCTTGCATAGTTGACAAGCCTGTCTGCCGCTGCAAATGCATACTGATCCGGCCCCGGGTGAATCAGGGCGGATTTCATGATATTCTCCGGGGTGACCGAATTGAAGTGGTAAGGGATCAGTGCAGTTGATATGCCTTCTTTTTCATCAATCTGGGCCAGGTTCAGCGCTGCGCCAATCGTGAATGATCCTTCAAAGGTCTTTTTAAGCGAAGGCGCGGTTTGCGCCAGGCTTTTGAAAGCTACCACAGTCAGCAGACTGAGTACATATAATTTTTTCATGCAATTGGTTGGGGCTATTGATTTGCTCAAAGTACCCAAAAGAAGTTTTCCCTATGAATATCGCAGTACAGTTTTTTTTAGTGTACTTTTCCTTATAAATCCTGCACATGCGAATATTCCTGGTATTTATCACCCTTTTGACTGCATTTTTCGCTGCTACATCTTATAAAGCATCTGCCCAGGGCGCTACCAGGGCGGAGTTGATGGAAAAGCAACAAGCCCGGATGGTTTATCCTTTTGTCAGGGGGAGTATCATGACAGGCGTACTGCCTGTTCCGGATATCACCTTCCCCATCGAAGCCAACAAAACCTATAAACTGGTCTTCGATTTTGCTTCCGGCAATATGCCCCTTTACAGGGAGGGAAAAGTAAATCCCGGGCTTGAAGAGATTTGTCGCATTCTGAACCTGCACAGCGCCGCCGGCGTGGCAGACCGGAACCTGGATGTGGTGGTTGTACTGCATGGCCCGGCCCTGATGACATTTACAAGCAGGGAAGAATATCAGAAAAGATTCCAGCAGGCAAATGCCAATATCAACCTGGTGGAAGCATTGCAAAAAAAAGGCGTACGATTCGTAGTCTGCGGACAAAGCCTTCAACTAAGGGAAATGAAACGGAACCAGTTGATGCCAGGCATCCTCGAATCATTCTCGGCGCGTACGGCCATCTCCACGTTGATTCAGCAGGGGTACGTGTTGTTCCCGATCGAAGAAGGGAATTGATCCACTGCGATCCTTGCCCATTCAGACAGGCCATTTACGCTTTCTGTGTGAATGATTACCTTTATGTGCCGGTACAGAAGCCGGCAAACGCCATATGAAAGAAGTCTATATCATCGCCGCCGTCAGGACACCCATGGGCTCCTTTGGCGGATCCCTGAAAGATATTTCCGCCACGCAGCTGGGCGCCGTTGCCATAAGGGGCGCCATTGAAAAAGCGGGTATTGATCCCCGTGAGATACAGGATGTGTTGATGGGATCCGTGATCCAGGCCAACCTGGGGCAGGCGCCGGCGCGACAAAGCGCTAAATTCGCCGGTCTCCCTGATTCCGTCAACTGTACCACGGTCAACAAGGTCTGTGCTTCCGGGATGAAAGCCATCGCCCAGGCAGCCCAGTCGATTTTGCTGGGTGACGCTGAGGTTGTAGTGGCGGGTGGCATGGAGTCCATGAGCCGGGTTCCTTTTTATGTGGAACAGATGCGCTGGGGCAACAAGTATGGAAATGTGCAGATGATCGACGGCCTTTCCAGGGACGGGCTGACGGATGTTTATGACGGGAAGGCCATGGGCAATGCAGCGGAATTGTGCGCAAAGGAATGTGGCATCAGCAGGGAGGAGCAGGACGCGTTTGCCATCGAAAGCTACAAACGCAGCCAGGCTGCCTGGGAAGCCGGTCATTTCAACCAGGAGGTTATCCCGGTGCCCATTCCGCAACGCAAGGGAGATCCCGTGTTGTTTCAAAAAGACGAGGAGCCATTCAATGTTAAGTTTGATAAGATCCCATCCCTCAGTCCCGCCTTCCAGAAAGAAGGCACGGTTACGGCAGCAAATGCTTCCACGATGAACGACGGTGCGGCAGCGCTGGTTCTGATGAGTCGGGAAAAAGCGGAAGCCCTTGGGATCAAACCCATTGCCCGGATACTGTCCTATGCAGACGCCGAACAATCGCCCGAATGGTTCACTACCACTCCCTCCCTGGCCGTTCCCAAAGCGGTTGAGAAAGCAGGGTTGAAAATGAGCGATATCGAATACTGGGAACTCAACGAAGCCTTCTCCGTGGTAGGCATCGAAAACAGCAGGCGCATGCACCTGGATCCGGCTCGGGTAAACGTGCATGGGGGAGCGGTTTCCCTGGGACACCCCCTGGGCTGCAGCGGGGCGCGGATCATCGTGACCCTGATCAATGTGTTGCGTGTAAAAAACGCCCGGTACGGAGCGGCTGGCATCTGCAATGGGGGGGGAGGGGCCAGTGCGATGGTAATTGAATACATGGGATAATTCCGAATTGCGGATTCCGGATTAGCCGCAGGGTGACCACAGCGAAGCGAGGACAACTGTATTTGCCGCAGGGTGACCACAGCGAAGCGAGGACACCCTGCGGGCATTGAACTGATTAACAGGGGTTTTCCTTAGAACTGCCTCCCGGTGAAAAAAAACTTGAGCACATACACAATAATTTAGTGGCCGTGGTTTCTTGCGTTTCAGAAGGGGATTGGGTAAATTGGTATATCCAACCCTACTAAACCAAAACCTTTGCCATGAAAAAACCAAACAACCGCTGGTTGATCTTCACCGGCATGATCCTGTTCATCGCCCTCAGTTTTTCCATCCAGGGCTTCCGGATCAAACAAATCGCACATTTTTCCGGAGACAACTGGGAAAAGCTCGGTGAGCACAAAGTGACACTCGAAGTCCAGCACGATGAAATTGCTTTTCCGGCGGACGGGCCTGTGCTGAGCGCCATCAAAATCAAATCCAAAAAAGGAGCGCTGAACCTGCAACGATGCGTCATACACTTTGCCAATGGCGAGCGTAAGTCGATCGAATTGCGCAATGATATCCCGGCCGGCGGCGAGAGCCGGGTTATCAACCTCATCGGCAACAAATCTTCCATGACCAAATTCGTTTTCTGGTACGGCAGTTCACAGTCGGGCGCCGAAAAAGCCGAAATCGAAATCTGGGGCCGGGTCTAGAGTCCGCTTGCAATCGACCCACCTCATCTGCGCCCGGAGCGGGTTTAAACGATATTTGCAGAAATCCCCCGCTTCCGGTAATTTTGCCCACTCAAAAAAGGGCAACATATGGCAGTACGTCAGATCCAGTTTCGTGAAGCCTTACGGGAAGCCATGAGCGAAGAAATGCGCCGGGATCCCAATGTCTTCCTCATGGGGGAAGAGGTGGCCGAGTACAATGGCGCCTATAAGGTCAGCCAGGGCATGCTGGATGAGTTTGGACCGAAGCGTGTGATCGACACCCCCATTGCGGAACTGGGCTTCACGGCCGTGGCCGTAGGTGCTGCCCAGAACGGCCTGCGCCCCATCGTGGAATTCATGACCTGGAACTTTGCCGTCCTGGCCCTGGACCAGATCCTTAATACCGCCTCCAAAATGCTGGCTATGAGCGGCGGGCAGGTGGGTTGCCCCATCGTATTCAGGGGACCCAACGGTTCTGCCGGTCAGCTGGGTGCACAGCACTCTACGGCTTTTGAAAGCATGTATGCCAATATTCCCGGCCTCAAGGTGATTTCAGTCTCCAACCCATATGACGCTAAAGGACTGCTGAAAAGCGCGATACGCGACGAGGACCCGGTGTGTTTTATGGAAAGCGAAGTGATGTACGGTGATAAGGGTGAAGTGCCGGAAGAAGAATACCTGATCCCGATTGGAAAATCAGATGTCAAAAAACAGGGCAGAGACGTGACCATCGTGTCCTTCAATAAAATGATGAAAGTGGCGCTGGGCGCGGCGGATGAACTGGAGAAGGAAGGTATCAGCGCAGAAGTGATTGACCTCCGCACGATCCGTCCGCTGGACTGGATGACCATCCTCGAGAGTGTGAAGAAAACGAACCGTCTCGTCATCGTGGAAGAGCAATGGCCTTTTGCGTCCGTTTCTTCTGAAGTGGCTTACCGCATTCAGAAAGAGGGATTCGACTACCTGGATGCACCCGTGCGACGGATTGCCAGCCAGGACGCGCCGATGCACTACGCACCCAACCTGGTGGCCCAGTATAACCCGGACATCACCCGTACGGTGAAGCTGGTGAAGGATGTCCTCTATATGAAGAAATAAAATCTTCCCGGATATTTGAATCCGCCGGGTAAAAGCAGGGGGATTTTTTGGGGCGATGCCTGCCCGGTATGTCCCGGGAACGCTCGGTGGCATATTTTCCGTAAATTATCCTGCAAAAAGACTTCATGCGCATCCTTGTCCTGGTCTTCACGTATTGTATCACTTCCCATTTTTCGTTGGCGCAATTGCAGGTCAGTTCAAATGGAAGATACCTGGTTGGACCAGATGGAAAGCCCTTTTTCTGGTTGGGCGATACCGCCTGGGAACTCTTTCACCGGCTTAACCGGGAAGACGCCGTTTATTATCTTAAAGACAGGGCTTCCAAGGGCTTCAATATGATACAGGCTGTTGCGCTCGCAGAACTGGATGGGCTGGATTCGCCCAATCCTTACGGTCACCTTCCGCTCAAGGATCATGATCCAATGCAGCCGCAGGAAGCATATTTCAGTCATGTGGATTTTATCATTGATGAGGCAGCCAAATTGGGCATCTACATTGGCTTCCTGCCTGCATGGGGAGATAAGATTTACAAAGACAGCTGGGGCAAGGGCCCCGAGATATTCAATCCTGCCAATGCCCGGGGCTATGGCAAATGGCTGGGACAGCGGTATGCAAACAGGAAGAATATTGTGTGGATTCTGGGAGGCGACCGCAACCCGCGGGGAGACCAGGACCTGGCCATCTGGCGGGCCATGGCAGCGGGCATCGAAGAGGGAACCGGCGGATCCAATAAAGCCCTGATGACTTTTCATCCTCAACCCAACGACCTTGCGGATGGAGGTTCATCCAAATGGTTTCACAATGATGCGTGGCTGGATTTTAACATGTTTCAAACCGGTCATTGCAGGGAAAACAATGTCTGGGACAGGATCACGGTGGCGTATAACCGCATACCCGTGAAGCCTGTATTGGACGGGGAGACCATTTACGAAGATCATCCCGTCTGTTTCAATGCAAAAGACCTGGGCATCTCAAGTGCTTATGATGTGCGCAAGAATGCATGGTTCTCCGTCTTCGCCGGATCTTTTGGACATACCTACGGATGCCATGATATCTGGCAGATGTACGCGCCGGGCCGCGAGCCGGTCAACGGTCCGCACTATTCCTGGAAGGAGGCCCTGGAACTGCCCGCAGCCGGCCAGATGAGGTTCCTGCGTCACCTGATGGAATCCAGGCCAATGGAAAGCAGGGGTCCTGCTCAGGGTCTGTTGGTGCAAAACGGCCAGGTGAATGACCATATTCAATGTACCGTGGGAAAAGGATACGTGATGGCCTACAGTTCACAGGGCAGGCCCATTGTTTTGCGCATGCTGCCCGCAATGCAAAGTCAATCCTGGATTGCCTGGTGGTATGATCCGCGCACGGGCAAGAGCAGGAAAGCTGAAATACCGGAAGGACTTGAGCAGAAAACCTTTCGCCCGCCAGGCAGTGGTTACGGCCAGGACTGGGTGCTGGTGCTGGATGATGCCTCCGCCGGCTATACGGATCCGGGCTGGAAACAATAAAGCGCCGATATTTACGTCCTGATATCCTCCTGAAACCATGAACCTGCTGAATTCATTTGCTTTTTGCGCACTTTTTTTTCCGGCCTTCCTGGCTGCACAGGATCGTTCCGCCGATTCCGTTTCACAACTGCAAACAGTATCCATTAAGGGCTACGAGACCGGTCGCGCCGCCCTTCAGCTACCCGCCTCCGTTTCCTTAGTCCGGCAGCAGGACCTGCAACGCTATGCCAATATCAACCTGGTACCTGTCCTGAGTTCCATTCCCGGCGTCCGCATGGAAGAGCGATCTCCCGGCAGTTATCGGTTATCCATTCGCGGTAGCCTGCTGCGTTCGCCTTTTGGCATCCGGAATATCAAGGTCTACCAGGACGATTTCATCCTTACGGATGCTGGTGGAAATACCTACCTGAACCTGCTCGATTTCAATGCGGTGGGCTCGGTGGAAATTATCCGCGGTCCTGCCAGCAGCCTCTATGGAACGGGTACGGGAGGAGCGGTCCAGGTAGGCGCTCCTGTTGTTCAGGTTCCGGACAACCGGAAAAGGCAGCTGGGACTGCAATTGACGGCGGGATCCTACGGCCAGTTCTCTGAAGCCCTGCGCTGGCAGGAAAAAGGAAAGAAACTGCAGTGGCAACTCAACCAGGGGCATTTTCAAAGCAACGGATACCGGGAGAACAGTCGGATGCGCCGGGACGCCCTGCAGTGGAATGGCGGCATGCAAACGGGAAAGCGTAACCGAATCGATGGATTGTTCCTGTTTTCCAACCTGAACTATCGTACGCCCGGGGGACTCACCCAGGCACAGGCGGAAGCCAATCCGCGGCAGGCTCGTCCGGCTACAGCCACCTTACCCGGCGCTGCAGAGCAGCAAGCCGGCATCATGAATACATCTGTCCTGGCCGGACTTTCAGACCGGTTCCGGTTCTCTGAACATTGGACCTGGACCAGCGCGGTTACCGGGATGTTCACGGATTTTGAAAATCCCTTCATCACCAACTACGAGACGCGCCGGGAGTGGAATCTGGGCATACGCTCCAAACTGGAGTACCAGGGAATGCTGGGCAGCATGCCCTTCAAGTGGACCAGCGGATTGGAGTGGCAGTCTGGGTACTACACCATAGACAGCACGGGAAACCGCGGCGGAGCGCCTTCCGGGCCGGTTGTGCAGGACAGGGTACTGGCCCGTCAACAGTTTGCTTTTACACAGTTTGAATGGGAGCCCTTCCGCAATTTCATCGTGCAGGCGGGGGTTTCCATCAATGATTTCAGGTATACCCTGGAAAGAACGCAAGGAAATCCCCAGACCGGCAAGGTTCTCCTCGACTTCAATGCGGTGTGGGCCCCTCGTTTTGCCATCCTCTATCAATTCCTGGATGGGCTCAGCGCATTTGCCTCCGTTTCCCGTGGATTTTCACCTCCTTCCATCGCAGAAGTCAGGCCTTCGGCCGGTGGTTTCAACACGGACCTGCAGGCGGAGAAAGGCTGGAGCCGGGAATTCGGATTGAAGGCTTCGGTCTGGAGAGGCCGCTTGCAAGGAACCATTTCCGCTTTCAACTTTGACCTGGAAGATGCCATCGTGCGCCGCACGGATGCCTCAGGCGCAGAATTTTTCATCAACGCGGGCGGAACGAAGCAGCGTGGTATTGAAACCTCGCTGGAAGCCCTCCTGCTTCCATTGGAAAAATCCGGCTGGTTCAACCAGCTGCGGATATGGGGAAGCCTGACCCTGAACGATTTTCATTTCGATGAATATAAAACTGGGAGTAACGATTTTTCCGGGAACGCGCTTACCGGTGTGCCGGACAAGGGATTTGTGGGCGGCGCAGACCTGACCCTCTTTCGCACCCTGCATTTTATGGGGAGTTTTCAGTATACGGATCCCATTCCGCTCAACGACGCCAATGACGCGTATGCACAGGCATGGAGGCTTTGGACCCTGCGTGCAGAATGGAGGCCCAAATTGTTTGCCCGGGACTTTACCTTTTTTGCAGGGATCGAAAACATTGGGGACATGCCGTACAGCCTGGGGAACGATCTCAATGCGTTTGGTCGCCGCTACTTCAACCCCGCTGCGGAGCGAAACTATTTCGGCGGGTTGCGTGTGCGGTTCTAAACCGATCAATGGAGGGTTTGGACGGGTTGCGCATAATCGGTTATTTTTACAGGGATAAGGAGATGCGCGCCAGTGGGCGATCCGTAAAATAAACTGTTAAGATACATGTCGAATATCCTGATCATTGACGACGAAAAAGCAATCCGGAAAACCCTTTCAGAAATCCTTTCTTACGAGGGATACAAGATTGATGAAGCCGGAGACGGAGAAGAAGGACTCAAGAAATTCACGGAGAAGGCATATGACGTAGTGCTCTGTGATATCAAAATGCCCCGCATGGATGGCATGGAATTTCTCAGTCGGGCTGCGGCAGCCAATCCAGATGTGCCCGTCATCATGATCTCCGGCCACGGTACCATCGAGACGGCGGTGGAGGCCGTGAAAAAGGGTGCGTACGATTACATCGCGAAGCCACCGGACCTGAACCGGCTGCTCATCACCATCCGCAATGCCATGGACAAGACAAACCTGGTTACGGAAACCAAGGTCCTGCGCAGGAAAGTGGGCAGAGTGGAGGAGATGATTGGAGATTCGGCGGCCATTCTCAAAATCAAGGATACGATCGACAAAGTTGCCCCCACCGACGCACGGGTGCTGATCACCGGTGAAAATGGATCCGGCAAGGAGCTTGTGGCCAGGTGGCTGCATGAAAAAAGCAATCGCGCCAAATCTCCCATCGTGGAAGTCAACTGCGCAGCCATCCCCAGCGAGCTGATCGAGAGTGAACTCTTTGGACATGAAAAGGGATCTTTCACCTCAGCCGTCAAGCAGCGGATTGGAAAATTTGAGCAGGCCCATGGGGGCACCCTGTTCCTGGACGAAATCGGGGATATGAGCCTGAGTGCACAGGCCAAGGTTTTGCGCGCCCTGCAGGAAGGAAAAATCACCCGGGTTGGTGGAGATAAGGACATCAGCGTGGACGTCAGGGTGATCTCTGCCACCAACAAGGACCTCCTGAAGGAAGTGGAAGATAAGCAGTTTCGCCTCGACCTGTACCATCGTCTGAGCGTGATCATCATTCACGTTCCTTCGTTGAATGATCGAAAGGAAGACATTCCTCAGCTGGTGAATAAATTCCTCGAGGATATCTGCCAGGACTATGGGGTTGCCAAAAAAGACATCGACGCAGACGCCGTGGATGCACTCAAACAACATAACTGGACCGGCAATATCCGCGAACTCAGGAACGTGGTGGAAAGGCTGATTATCCTCTCCGGCAAATCCATTTCCCTGGGTGACGTCAATAGTTATGTATTCCCGGGCTGATCCGAAGCGTTCGGTTTTAGATTTTTAACTTCCAGGATGGAATGAAGCAGGTGCAGACCAGGGGGAGATACATTGAGTTCCCTGGCTACCGGTCCCGACACATAAATACGCTTGCCAGGGAATTGGTTGGCCAGGCTGTTGACGTATTCATCTGGTCTGAGATCCGTAAAATTAGTCAGGAGGTGCATGTATAAACCCGAAAATGCCTGTTTTTGCTGGTATTCCAAGAGTGCTTCCATGTCCACATTGACGCCAAAATATGCCACCCTGAAGCCGGCTTTACGCAGGAAATTTGTGATGAGCAGTAGTGGGATTTCATGGAATTCTCCTTTGGGCGCAAAAACGAGCAGATGTTCCGCATGCTCGGCTGGCCGGACCGTGATCCTGGCTGTATCCAGCATGATTTGTCTCCGAACCAGCTGACTGGAAAAATGCTCCTGTGCCGGCAGAAGATTGCCCGTCATCCAAAGCATGCCAATTTTCTCCAGGTAGGGGTAAACCACCTGCATCATGCCCCGGTCGAATCCCAGGTGCAGGAAAAGGCCCTTGAACACCTCGTCAAAACGCTCCTCATCCAGATCAAGCGCAGCTTCCACAAACTGATTGATAAACACTTCATAGCTGGTATTCCCGGAATACTCCAGGCTCTGGCTGTTGATCTGCTCGGGGCTCATGCGGGCAATGGAGGAAATCTTATATCCGTGATGATAGAGATAAGAAATGCGCAGGATTTGTTTCAGGTCTTCATTGGAATAGAGCCTGTGCCTGCTCTCTTTACGGGCTGGCATGATGAGCTTGTAACGCTGTTCCCAGATCCTCAGCGTATGCGCCTTGATGCCGCTCAGATTTTCAATATCCCGTATGGAAAAAGTCTGCATAGGTGGTAGACTGAAACCCTCGTCAAAGTACGGAATTGCCCATGTTTTACCAATTGCGGATCAACCCGTTCGCGGATGGCCACGTGTTTTTGGGAAAAAACACCCTGCCAGGTGTAACAATTGAAGCCCCCCGGTGACCAATAGACGAGTCTTTACGCTATTTTTGCGGTTCAATTAAAATTTCCTTCATGAGCTGGGGATGGATCATTTTTATTCTGGCAACAATCGGGTTTCACATCGGGCTGTACGGCATGTTCAAAAAGGCTGGCATTGCCCCCTGGAAAGCATTCGTCCCATTTTATAACACCTGGGAAATGGTGGAAAAAATGCAGTTGAAAAAATACTGGTTTTTCCTGCAGTTCATTCCCGTTGTTGGCCAGTTCATCACAATCTGGATCTTCATTCTGTTCGTGGAACATTTTGGACGATTCTCCCTGCTGCACCATGCCGCAGCGGTTTTTCTGCCCTTTCTCTATTTTCCATACCTAGGATTCTCGAAGAATGAACGATACGCCGGCGGGGATATCGTTAAAAACAACCGGAAATCAGCCACACGCGAGTGGGTGGACGCGGCGGTCTTTGCCGTGGTGGCGGCCACTATCATACGTACCTTCGTTTTTGAAGCCTATACCATTCCCACGGGGTCCATGGAGAAAACCCTGTTGGTGAACGACTTCCTGTTTGTCAGCAAGACAGGCTATGGCCCGCGACAGCCCATGACGCCGCTGTCATTCCCGTTTGTCCATCATACCCTGCCTTTTACCGGCGGCAAGTCCTATCTGGAATGGATCAAGCTCCCCTATAAGCGATTTTTTGAGCGCCCTGTACTCAGGAATGACGTGGTGGTTTTCAACTATCCCGTAGGGGATACGGTCATCGGGGAATACCAAAGCGAAGTCAATTACTACGATTACCTGCGCATCTACGAAGCGCGCGGCGGTACCCGGGAACAACTCCTCGCAGAGCGTGATGATATCCTGGTACGGCCCGTGGACAAAAGGGAAAATTTTATCAAGCGATGTGTGGCCGTGCCGGGAGATACCCTGCAGATCCGTGATGGCATCCTGTATATCAACGGTCGCGTTAGTGAAGCCCCGCCGATGGCAGAGGCGCCGTATTATGTAACCACAGATGGAAGAACACCTTTTCCGGACGAGTTCCTGACCAAAGAACTGAATGTGTCCCTGGACGATGCAGATCAGCGGGATTTTGTGCAGGTGCCGGACAGGCCCAATACGTTCCGTCTGAACATGACGGAGGAGCAGGCAAAGAAGGTGCAGGCCTTCCCATTTGTCGTTCCCGGATCTGTTGTAAGGGAACTGAACACAGCGGGCTTCGGAAATACGTTTCCATTTGATACTGCCCACTATAAATGGTCTGAAGATAATTTTGGACCGCTCTGGGTTCCAGGCAAAGGTTCAGTGCTGGTCCTTACGCCGCAGTCCATCGCCCCATACCGGAGAATCATCCAGGTATATGAAGGCAATAGCCTTGAAGAACGAGACGGAAAATTCTTCATCAACGGCGCGGCAGCCGATCGCTATACCTTTAAGATGAATTATTTCTGGATGATGGGAGATAACCGACACAATTCCCAGGACTCCCGTTTCTGGGGCTTTGTACCTGAAGATCATGTGGTGGGTAAAGCTTCCTTGATCTGGTTCAGCTGGCAGAACGGACCTCGCTGGAACCGGATCTTCCGGAGCATTCACTAAATTGAACTCCATGAAGTACCAGGATTTGCAGATTCGATACACCGTATACGATCAGATCCTGGATCTCCCTGCTTCAGACCAAAAGTTGCTGCGCAAGGCCATCGAAGCTACTGGTCTGGCCTATGCGCCTTATTCCGGCTTCCAGGTGGGAGCAGTGGCGCTTTTGACAGGAGGGTCGGTTGTGCCTGGCGCCAACCAGGAAAATGCTTCTTTTCCTGCAGGCATTTGTGCAGAGAGGGTATTGCTTTCAGCCTTAGCTTCCCAACACCCGGGAGTTACCATAGAGGCCTTGGCCATCAGTTACCGCTTTAATGGAAATCCGGGAGATCATCCCGTTGCACCCTGTGGCATCTGCAGGCAATCTCTGGCAGAGTTCGAAGAGCGGAATAAACGCCCTATCCGATTGATCCTTGGATCAGAAAAGGGAGAAGTATGGGTGTTTGAAAATTGCAAGGGCATCCTGCCCTTTTATTTTTCGCGCGAAGAACTGGATCAGTAATCTCCCAGTTCTCCTGCCAGGAAGTGGATCGTGGTCTCCGCCAGCTTGGCCCTGAATGACGCGTTAATCAGCCTGTCCTGCGCTTCAATCAGGGATAACTGGGCCTGCCTGAGTTCAATGGAATTGCCCTGCAGTTTTTTGAAGCGTTCACTGGAAATGAAATTGTTCTCTTCCGCCAGTTTTACATTTTTCTTCTCAATCTCCACGATGTTCAACGCATTCTGATATTCCTGGTAAGCAATCTGCATGTCTCTTTCGATCTCGGTTTTCAAAAGATCCACCCTGACCTGTTGCTGCTTTTGCTGCACGGCATTGGCCCGGAGTTGCGTCTTGAAAATATTGCTGTTGTAAATTGGCACGCCAAGGCTGAGCCCGATATTGGGACCATAAGTCTGGTTGGTCAGGAAGAGACCGGCACTGGCCACGTTGCGGTTGTAGCTGGAAGTGCTATTGAGCGATAAAACAGGGAGTCTCTGTGAATTGATGATGCGTCTGTCCTGTACCAGGATGTTGCGCTGACGCTGTGCCAGAAGCAGTTGGTAATTCTGTGTATCGATCTTTTGTTTGTACTGATAGAAATCAATTGTCCGGATCGAGAAACCCGTATCTGAAGGGGTCAGCGGCGTAGCAGGATCCCGTCTGAGGAGGTTATTCAGGGTGGCCTTCGTATTTTTCATCTGAACCAGCAGGTTTTGGAGCGCCACCTGTTGCGCATTCAAATCGATGGAGGCCTGCAGCATATCTGTCTTGGGTGCGCTTCCTACGTTGAACCGGGTCTCCGCGATGTTGAACCGCTCGCGGGATAAATCAATAATGGCATTGATGGCCCGCACCTGTTGTTGCAGCCGCTCCAGATTGTAATAAGCAATCAGCACATCATATCCAACCCGGGTGATTTCGTCCTTCAACGCGATGTCCCCGATTTTTTCCAACTCTTCAAATCGCTCCTTGGTAGCCCGGACCCTCATGCCGTTATAAATGCGCCAGCCTGCCACGATATTGGCGTTGACGATATTGTTGGTAGCACCATTGCGCGAAATTTCCGTTCCATTGGAAAGCTTTTGGTTAAGGTTGGTCAGGGCCTCAGTCATCGAAACATTCCCATTGACCGTTGGCCACCTCCCCGCATTACCCCAGTTATTGTTGATCTCCGCGATCTCCCTGTCATCACGGGCGATCTCAATGCGCAGGTTCTCGCGGATGGCAATCTCCACTGCTTCACGCGCGGAAAGCAAAGTGTCAATAGCAGACACCCGGGTATACAGTGAGTCCGTCCGATTATTCCACTGCAGGCTGTCCCGCTGTGCATGCAGGCTCATAAAAACAAAAAGGAATATCGTCAGAAAACTAAATCTCATGATGGGTATTTCTTTTACGGGAAATAAAGCTGTACAGGGCCGGCACAACAAAGAGGGTGAGGACCAGCGCAAATAGCATGCCGCCCACGATGACTACACCCAGGGGAATGCGACTTTTACCCGCTGATCCAAAAGCCAATGCAATGGGCAGCGCCCCCAGCGTAGTGGCCAGGGTAGTCATCAGGATCGGCCGCAGACGGGCTACCGCAGCGTCCACGGATGCCCTGAATTTGTCCACACCCTGCTCCCGTTTCTGGTTGGCAAATTCCACAATCAGGATGCCGTTCTTCGTGACCAGTCCAATCAGCATGATGATGCCTATCTGTGAGAAAATATTGAGCGATTGTCCAAATGCATTCAGGCTCAAAACCGCACCGGCCAGGGCAAGTGGCACCGTAATCATGATGATGAACGGATCCGTAAAACTTTCAAACTGCGCGGCCAGCACCAGGTAGATCAGCACCAGCGCCAGGATGAATGCGAACTGTGTATTGGACGAGCTCTCCGCGAAGTCCCTGGATGTACCGCTCAGAGATGTGGAAAAGGTTTCGTCCAGGGTTTCGTCTGCAATGCGTTCCATTTCCTTTATGCCCTCGCCGAGTGTTCTTCCCTGGGCCAGACCCGCGGAAATGGTGGCGCTCTTCAACCGGTTATAGTGATAGATTGTGGGCGGATTGGCGGCTTCCCGGATAATGACCACATTGTCCAACTGGATGAGTTCTCCATTGCGGTTCCTGACATAGAAAGACTTCAGGTCCAACGGAGCATCCCTGTCCACCCTGTCCACCTGCCCAATGACCTGGTATTGTTTGCCGTTCCGGATAAAATATCCAAACCGGCGGCCACTCAGCGCTAACTGCAGCGTATTGGTGATATCCAGGATGGATACGCCCAGTTCACTGGCTTTGAGGCGATCGATGGTAATCTGCAGCTCCGGCTTGTTGAACTTCAGGTTCACGTCGAACCCCTGGAAAACAGGGCTCTTGGCCACTTTCTCCATAAAGGGCGGAACCTTTTCTTTCAGCTTGTCGAAGTTGAGGTTCTGCACCACAAACTGCACGGGCAGTGCACCCCGGGAGCCAAGCCCCACAGATATCGTCTGCTCCTGAAGCGTAAGCACCCGCACATTGGTGTAGTCCTTATACATGCGCTGCAGTTGCTGCGCGATGTCATTCTGCGATCTTTCCCTGGTACCAGCATCCTGCAGGCCGATGCTGACAAAGGCTGAGTTGACACCACCCGAACCTCCAAAACTGGGGGCGAAGCTCAGCACGATATATCTTTCCGGAACGGAATCAATGACTTTCTGGGTGACATCCATGACCACCCGGTCCATATAGTCAAAATCCGTACCCTCTGGCGCCAGCACGCTCAGGCGCAACCTGTTCCGGTCTTCCATGGGCGCCAGCTCAGAAGGAAGCGATTTGCCCACAAAATAAATGATGCCTCCGCAAATGGCAACGATCAGTAGGGCCATCCAACGGTGACGCATAAACGCATTGAGTGCCGCGCGGTATCCGTTTTCCAGCCCCTGGAAAAAAGGTTCCGTTTTCCGGTAAAACCAGGAATGGTTATGAATGCCCTTGCGGGTGAGGTAGATATTCAGTACGGGCGTCAGGGTCAGGGATACAAAAGCGGAGATCAAAACGGCGCCGGCCACTACGATGCCAAACTCCCGGAACAGCCTGCCTACAAAACCCTGGAGGAAAATGATGGGAAGGAACACGATGGCCAGCGTAAGGGAAGTTGCGATGACCGCGAAGTAAATCTCTTTGGATCCTTCTTTTGCGGCTTTCCATTTGTCCATGCCCTGTTCCATCTTCTTGAAGATGTTCTCCGTCACCACGATGCCATCATCCACCACCAGTCCCGTGGCAAGCACCAGCGAGAGCAGGGTCAGCACGTTGATGGAGAAGCCGGCGAGGTACATGATAAAGAAGGCACCAATCAGGGAAACCGGAATATCAATCAGCGGTCGGAAGGCAATGGACCATTCCCTGAAAAACAGATAGATGATGATGACCACCAGGCCGATGGCTATGAACAGGGTCTCTTTGACCTCGTCGATGGCTTTGCGGACAAACTGGGAGCGGTCGAATCCAATCTCCAGCATCATGTCCTCCGGCAGTTCTTTTTTGATGGTCTCGAGCCGCTTGTAGAGCTCATCCGCAATGGCCACCTGGTTGGAACCGGGCATGGCCACCACAGCCAGGTTTACGGAACGAAAATTATTTTTGCGGGTGGCGCTTTCTTCGTTTTCCGGCCCGAGGGTGGCATAACCCACATCCTTGAGGCGGATGATACGTCCCGCTTCCTGCACGATGATCAGGTTATTGAAATCTTCTTCCGAAGTCAGTTTGCCATAAGCTTTCACCGTCATCTCCGTATTGCTGCCCCGCACTTTGCCCCCGGGCAATTCGATGTTTTCCCTGTCCAGCGCATTGCGCACGTCCTGGATGGTCAGTTTATAGGCCGCCAGCCTGGCCGGATCAAACCAGATGCGCATGGCAAAACGCTGACCGAAAACATTCACGGAACTCACGCCGTTGATGGTCTGCAACCGCTCCTGCACCACGTTCTCCGCATAGTCCGTTAACTCCAGCAGGGTGCGCTTGTTGCTCTGCATCTGCATGAAGACGATGGGATCAGAATCGGAATCCTGCTTGGCCACGGAAGGGGGTGCGTCAATATCCTGGGGCAGGTTGCCGGTGGCCTGGGATACCTTCTCGCGCACGTCATTGGCCGCTTTTTCCAGGTCCACGCCCAATTCGAATTCCACCGTGATATTGCTGCTGCCCTGGGCGCTGGAGGAAGTAATGAAGCGAACGCCCTCCACGCCATTGACGGCTTTCTCCAATGGCTCCGTGATCTGCTGTTCGATGATTTCCGCGTTGGCTCCCAGGTAGGAGGTGCGGACGTTGACCACGGGTGGGTCGATGGCGGGATATTCACGCACACCCAGGTAGGTGTAGCCGATGGCTCCGAAGATGATGATGACAATGGAGCAAACCACCGCCAGGACCGGTCTCCGTATGCTGAGTTCTGATAGGTTCATGGTTTCCGCTTTGGGTTTACTGGACCGTTGTTACCTTAAGTTTGGAATCTGGGCGTATAAACAACAAACCGGTGGTGATGAGGGTATCGCCTGACTTTAACCCCTCGGTGACCTGAACCATCGTGGAGTCCCGCAGGCCGGTGGTGATATTGGTGAACAGGGGTTTTCCGTCTTTAAGCACCACCACCTGTTTTCCCCTTGCCACGGGGATGACGGACATGGAAGGAATCATGATGGCGTTCTCGTTCCGGCCCATGATGATGCTGACCTTGGCAAAATTACCCGGCGTCAGGTAGGCATCGGGGTTTTTGATGATCGCTCGAATCCGGAGGTTCCGCGTATTTTCTTCCACGGAACTTTCCGTGGCGGAAATGGCGGCCCGGTAAGTGTTAGGGGATCCTTCAAGCTGGAAATCCACGTCCATGCCTTTTCGGATCTGGGCGCTGTATTTTTCCGGGATGCTGAAATCAATCTTCAGTTGCCCCACCTGGCTGATGGTGGTGAGGATGTTGGTTGGTGTTACAAAGGCGCCCGGACTCACATTTTTCAAACCCAGTTTGCCGGCATAAGGAGCCCTGATTTCGGTTTTGCCGATGTTTACCCGGGTCAGCTCGATGTCCGCATTGAGGTTATTCACGGAAAGCACAGACAGATCGTAGTCCTGCTGGCTGATGCCGCCGATCTTTACGAGTTCCCGCTGGCGTTCTTCCGTCTTGACGGCAATGGCCAGCTGAACCTGGAGTTTCTTGAGCTGGGCCTGCAGATCGCCATCAAAGATCTTGGCCAGCAGCTGTCCCTTGCCCACCGTGGCGCCCTCCTGGATATTCAGGGTCACCAGCCTGCCCGAAATTTCCGGGCGGATCTCCGTGGATTCAAAAGGCTGAATGGTGCCCGTCACTTCCACGGTTTCGCTGATGGTGCTGGTACGGATCAGCCTGGCTTCTACCGGAAGGGGCCCCGTATTGGAAGGACCACCAGCCATCCCTCCGGGCTTTTTTTCTTCTTTACAGGACAGGGCAAAAACGACGGCAACCAGGACCGCTATGCTATTTTTTCTCATGACAGTGTGAAATTAAACCTTCCGGGGCATACCCATCAGCCAGTGATTCCGAAATAGGATAGGCGGCGGGTTGCCAATTGGATGCCGTTGGGGTGAAATTCTTGCATCCTACCTTAATTATTTCAATCCGTTTTGGAGGACACTAGCCAATTTTCCCGCCATTCCGGACCCCCTGATCCGGACCCAGCAAGACCACTTCACCCTCCGGGGTGTACACCCCAAGGACCAGGCACTCACTCACGAAGGGGCCGATCTGCTTGGGTGGGAAATTGACAACGGCAATGACCTGCCGGCCCGTCAATGCTTCCGGCTCGTAAAAGGCGGTGATTTGGGCCGATGATTTTTTGATGCCCATCGGCCCGAAATCGATCTTGAGTTTATACGCCGGGTTGCGGGCCTCGGGGAAATCGGTGGCTTCGAGGATAGTACCGGCACGGATATCCACTTTTTCAAAATCGCTCCAGGATATGGTCATTGCTCCCTATATTTAATCCAATGTAATATTTTCATCCCAACCAACTGTTTTCCCATGGCATCTTCTTCGAGGCGACAATTTATCCGTGATGCTGCACTTACCGGCGCAGGCTTTGTGATCGTTCCCCGTCATGTGCTCGGCAAAGGATTCCGTGCGCCGAGCGATAAACTGAACATCGCCGCCATCGGTGTCGGCGGCAAGGCGGAAGTGAATATTCCCTATGCCTGGAACAAGGGCGCGGAGAACATTGTCAGCCTCTGCGATGTAGACGACCGGATGGCGGCGGACATGCGCAAACTATTTCCCAAAGCCTCCTATTACCGGGATTACCGCACCATGCTGGAGAAGGAGCATAAGTCGATCGATGCCGTGATCGTCACCACGCCCGATCACATGCACTATGTGCAGACCATCGCCGCAATGGAACTCGGCAAGCATGTGTACACCGAGAAACCCCTCACGCACGATATCGCAGAAGCGCGCATGCTGACCGAAGCCGAACAGAAATACAAGGTAGTGACCCAGATGGGCAACCAGGGCAGCAGCGGCGACGATACCCGCAACGTGGAAACCTGGATACAGGAGGGCGTGATCGGCGATGTGCATACCGTGCATGTCTGGACCAACCGGCCCACCTGGCCACAGGGCATTGCCGCTCCGAAGGATACAGAGCCCGTTCCAACCGAACTCGACTGGAACCTCTGGCTGGGCACGGCGCCCGATCGTCCTTATCATAAAATCTTCCTCCCCGCCAACTGGCGTGGATGGTGGGATTACGGCACCGGCGCGCTGGGCGATATGGGCTGCCATTTCATGGACGTGCCGTTCCGCGCCTTGCGACTCGGTTATCCCACGGCGGTAGAGTGCAGCGTGGGATCGGTCTACACTGGCTTCTTCCAGGAAGCCTATTACCCGGATAGCTGCCCGCCATCGGCAAAAATTCATATCCAGTTCCCCGCGCGGGGTTCGATGAAACCGGTGGAAGTCATCTGGTATGATGGCGGCATACTGCCGAAGCGCCCGGAGGAATTGCTACCCGATGAGCCCATGGCGGAGTGGGATGGGGGCATCATCTTCGAAGGGACGAAAGGTAAACTCATGGCCGGGCTTTTTGGTCGTAACCCAACACTATTACCCACAGCGAAAATGAAACAGGTGACCCTGCCCAAGGCAAAACAGGCTTTTGTGCCCGGCGGCCCCGAAGGCCACCAGAACCAGTGGACGGCCGCCTGCAAGAAAGGGTGGGGGGCTTACACCAGCTCGCCCTTCTCGCTGGCCGGCCCGCTTACGGAGACTGTGCTCATGGGCAACCTCGCCACCCGCAGTTTCCTCTACCGGCAATCTTCGGGTAATGGTTTCCGTTACCCTGGCCGGAAAAAACTCCTCTGGGACGGCCAGGCAATGCGGATCACGAATTTCGAGCCGGCGAACCGGTTTGTACGGAGGGAGTATCGGAAGTTTTAAACCTCTTTTCGTTTGCGATGGCAAAGAGATGACTGCTGGATCATGCTATTCCGCAACAGGCCGCTTTGCTTACTCATAAAGAAACCGCCCCGGATTAATCGGGGCGGTTTTAATCTTTTCAGGGAATCGGCGGACGGAGCTATTTATCCAAAAGGATATCGCCCAGGCCCAGCAGTTCATCCTGTTTGTACCGGTTGCGTTCATCCTCAAAACATTTTGCATATTCTTCCAACAGGAATCGGATGATGCGCCGGTTGCTCATGGGTTTAAAGTAGGAGGGGGCTGCGGGCACGGATATGCGTGAAAAATAGTTCTCCACGTCCTTCTGCGTATAAACCTGTCCGGAGACGGGATCGATGTAGAAAAGGATCTTATGGGGCGTGGGGTTGGCGTTGAAATAATCGGGGCTTTGGTCAAAGTAGGCCAGGATAAACTGGCGGGGAATATTGATGGCCCGTACGGGGATGTCCAGCATCTGGCAGACGCTCTGGTACAGGATCCCGTTGGCAATGGAATTTCCGCGCTTGCTCTCCAGGACCTTATTCACCAGGAATTCCTCCTGGTTCTGGTAGGAGATTTCCACGCCTTTGTGTTTATGAAAGGAGAAGAAAATCTTGTTGACTACATTGATCTGTTCCAGCGGGGTCAGGTAGCTGTTGAGTTCCAGCCAGATATTTTTCCGGATCCGCTCCATTTCCTGGTTGCAGGCGGAGGCGTGGAGGTCGGGGAACTTATAGCGGGCAACCAGGTAGGCGCCATCCATCAGTTCCGGGAAATCCTTCCGGGCCCAGTCTGTAAAAGCAGTCCGGAGGTCCTGGAAATGAATCCGGTGGATAAGCATTTCAATCCTTTCCTGTACCTCTTCCTGGGGCGTATTCTCCCAAAGATCTTCCAGGTTGGGGATGATTTCCTTGCCAAGGCTGATGATGCGGTCGCTCACGGTAGTGAAGACTTCCACATCCGGATCATCGATCAGGGTAAACAGGGCCGATATTTCTCTGTTTGGTTCCATTGGATCAGGGGATTTCATCTAATACGTTCCTCCTAACGGATTTATTGTGAGTTCATTAGGAAATAAATGTCGGCCTCCCGGCGTTTGGAACCGCCGCCTAGTTTTCCACAGCACCTTGATAAGCATAAAAAAAGCGGCTCCATTAAATGGCCGCTTCACCCAAATAGGCTATGGGTCTACGTTAGCTTCATCATTGTGGATAAACTTACACGCCGATGAAATTTTCCACATCGGCCTGACATCAATCAATTTCCTGGTGCAACGCTTATTTCTTCTTGCCGCCTCTTTTCTTCGGCGGATTGGCAATGGCGTGTTCAATCAGCTGTTGAACTTCCTCGATACTGAGGTTGACCGCCTCTTCCTGCTTCTCTTTTGGGATGGGAAAATTGCGGAGTCCTTTTTTGATATAGGGACCATAGGGGCCGCGCAGCAATTGTATTTTTTCTTTTTCGAAGACCTTGATTGTCCTTTCTTCCTTGGCCTTTCTTTTCTCCAAGATCATGGGTGCAGCTTCATCCAGCCCAATCTCATAGGGATCATGGTCCTTGCCCAGGGAATAGAATTTTCCATCGTGCGCGATGTAGGGTCCAAAGCGGCCGATATTCACCTGCACTTCCTTGTCTTCGAAAGTTCCCAACACCCGTGGTAGCCGGAACAATTCCATCGCTTCATCGTAGCTGATGGTTTCGATGCTCTGGGTGTTCTTCAGTTTCGCAAAACGGGGCTTCTCTTCATCGCTCACATCACCTATCTGCACCATCGGCCCATATCTTCCCATCCTGGCCACCACGCGCTTTCCGCTGACGGGATCGATGCCCAGTTCTTTCTCGCCCTTGATCCGCTCCGCCGTTTCCATCGTGTTGTCCACGTCTTTCTTGAAAGGGAGGTAGAAATCATCCAGCATTTTATTCCACTGCATCTTGCCCAGGGCAATCTCGTCGAACTCGCTTTCAATGCGTGCCGTGAAGCCATAATCCATCACATCATCAAAATACTGCACCAGGAAATCCGTCACCACCAGTCCCAGGTCGGTTGGAAAAAGTTTGGATTTCTCCGCACCGGTATTTTCCTGTTCCGTAGTCGTGGTCACCTGGTCTCCCTTGAGCACCAGTACCCGGTAATTCCGCTTCACGCCTTCTTTGTCGCGCTTCTCCACATAACCCCTTTTCAGGATCGTGGAAATGGTAGGCGCGTAGGTAGACGGCCTTCCTATGCCCAGTTCTTCCAGTTTCTTCACCAGCGAGGCTTCCGTATATCTTGGCTGCGGCCTGCTGAACCGCTCCGTGGCTTTCATTTCCCGGAGTTCCAGCACCTGGCCAAGAGTCAGTGGCGGCAGCATGCTCTCCGCGTCTTCTGCTTCTTCTTCTGTTTCTTCATCGTCGCGTCCCTCCATATACACTTTCAGGAAGCCGTCGAATTTCAGCACTTCTCCCTGTGCGGTCAGCAGTTCCCGGTTGGTGGATATCTCAATTTTGGCGACGGTCTTTTCCAGTTCCGCATCGGCCATTTGGCTGGCCATGGTCCTCTTCCAGATCAGTTCATATAAGCGCTGCGCATCGGCGATGTCCACTTTCATCCTTTCCATGGACGTGGGGCGGATGGCTTCGTGGGCTTCCTGGGCGCTCTCATTTTTGTTTCGGTATTGACGCGACTGGACATATTGCTTGCCGTAGCTTGCACCGATTTGTCCATGGATATCCGTCAGGGCGGTTTCACTCAGGTTGACCGAGTCTGTCCGCATATAACTGATATAGCCGGATTCGTAGAGCTTCTGCGCCAGGAGCATGGTCTTGCTTACGCCGTAGCCCAGCTTCCTGCTGGCTTCCTGCTGCAGGGTGGAGGTGGTGAAGGGAGCCGCAGGTGATTTGCGGGCGGGTTTGACCTGTATATCCTGAACCTTGTATTGTGCACCTGCGCAGGATTCCAGAAACTTCGCGGCGTCTTCCGCGGTATTGTATTTAGCACCCTCCGCCCGGAAACTCACTTTCTTTTTTTGGAGATCGGGGGCCAGGAAATAAGCATCCAGCTTGAACTGGCTGACGGAGTTGAAGGCGTTGATGGCCCTTTCCCTTTCCGCAATCAGCCTGACCGCCACGCTCTGCACCCTGCCGGCGCTGAGGTTGCCGCGCATGCTCATCTTGCGCCAGAGCACGGGTGACAATTCAAAGCCCACGATCCGGTCCAGTATGCGCCTGGCCTGCTGGGCATTGACCAGGTTCATATCCACCGTCCGCGGGTTCTTGACCGCTTTCTGAATGGCCGGCTTGGTGATTTCATGGAAAACAATCCGCTTGGTGGTGCCGGGATCCAGGCCCAGGACCTCGCACAGGTGCCAGGAAATGGCTTCCCCTTCGCGGTCCTCATCCGTTGCCAGCCATACTTCTTCTGATTTCTTCGCCTGCTGCTTGAGTTCTTTCACCACTTTTTCCTTCTCTTCCGGGACGATATACCGGGGGCGATAGTCTTTCTTGACATCGATCCCCATGGCGTCTTTTTCAAGGTCGCGTATATGACCAAAACAGCTCTTTACCTCGAAATCCTCCCCCAGGATCTTCTCGATGGTCTTAGCCTTTGCCGGGCTCTCCACAATCAGTAAGTTCTTTGCCATTCGTTGATTCCAAAGGTTTTATGCGGTGTTGTTTCATATGAACGGGAGGTGTTAACTTCCCGGTACGCCACCCTGGTGAGGGTGGTAAAATGGTTGCAATAATAAGCTAATGTGCCAATACCAAAAAACTATGCCATCCCCGGCTTATTGTGTTCCCCATGGTCCGCGAAGAAGTCGATCACCGATTTGCTCACCTGGTTATCCCGGTAGATTCGTCTGTGTCCCAGGCCCTTGGTCACCAGAAACCGGATATGCGGAAGCTGCAATTGCTGCACTTTTTCCGCGTCCCGCCAGGGGGTCATATCGTCTCCTTCATCGTGTGCCCAGAGGATTTCGGCCTTCAGTTTGGGCGCCACCCGGGAAACCGAAAAATGGGCGGGTTTAAAGCCTGTCTTTGCTTCCACCTGTTTCTGGAACTCCGCCCGGACGGCATCGTTCAGTTGAAGCATGTTGAAAAAGGATTGCATGGCCGTAGTGGTTTCCGTGGCTGGCGCTATCATCGCCAGCCTGGTTTTGATCTTCGGGGGATGCTTTTCCAGGAAGAGGCTGGCGGCCAGCCCGCCAAAGGAATGCCCCATGATGGCTTCGAAGGGACCAAACCGTTCAACACTCTCTTCGATCATTTGGATATACTGGATCAGGTTGATGGTCTTCCCCTCGCTTCTGCCGTGGGCCGGCGCATCCATCGCCACCACTTCATACCCTTTTTTGATCATGGGCTTCACGTAGCGGTCGAAGTTAAAGGCCGATGATTCAAACCCATGCAGGATGAGGAATTTATGGGGCGATGGGTGGTTCCACCGGTAGCCGAACACTTTTTTCCGGTTCATCGTAAAGCCAATGCCCTCGGCTTTCTCAAAAATGGGCGGGACTTTCTTTTTGACCTTGCGGTAGGGCGTAGAAAAAATCTCCAGGGCCAGCTCCGCTGCTTTGCGCGTGGAAACCGCCGCCAGCAGGTTGAGCTTCGCCCGCATATAGCCCAATGCAATTTTCTGTGCCAATGCCATCGCTTGCCGCTGTTGGTGAAAAATCCTTTTCTTTACCCAGCAAAGATAAAGGCGTGCTCCCTTCCATACAGGATATCATTATTATAGGTACCGGAAATGCCGCCCATGTGCTGGGCAGGCTGCTGGTCCGTGAAGGATACAAGGTGGTCCAGGTCTTTGGCAGGAGGGCGGACGCCGCTGCCGCATTGGCCATGGAACTGCAGGCCGATGCCGTCACGGAACCGCAGTTGCTCTCCGCCTCGGCCCAACTCTGCATCGTAGCGGTTTCGGACAGCGCCCTTCAGCAGATCGGAAGCTGGCTGCCGCCGTTACACTGCCCGGTGGCGCATACGGCGGGTTCCTTGTCGGCGGACCTGCTGAAACCACTCAACCCCCAGACCGGCGTGTTCTATCCGCTGCAAACCCTGCGGGCCAACGACCCCCATATCCCCAGGATTCCTTTCCTGGTGGAGGCTTCCGGAAAGGAACTCGAGGGCGCATTGCTGGCCCTGGGCCATCGCCTGTCCGGGATGTCCATGGTAATGAACGGGGAAAACAGGCGAAGGATGCACCTGGCGGCAGTGACCACCCAGAACTTTTTCAACCACCTCTGCGCGTTGAGCTTCCAGTTTCTCCATCGCCATCAACTGGATCCCCAACTCCTCATGCCCCTGCTGGATGAAACCCTCAGGCGCATGCAGTGGATAGATCCCGCCCAAATGCAGACTGGTCCGGCCATCCGTGGGGATTCAGCCACCGTGGCCATCCACGAGGACATGCTGGCCCATGACCCGCTCCTGCAGAAACTCTACCCGCTGATCAGCGAAAGCATCCGGCTTTTTCACCAAATTCAACCAGATCCGGGATCAGATGCCGTTTCCTGAAAGGTTCAAACTATTTTTACCGCATGAATCTCCTCGCAGCTTTTGGAAAAATCAAAGCCTTCGTGTTTGACATGGATGGAGTCCTGACGGACGGAACCGTTCTGGTAATGCCCGATGGGGAATGGGTGCGGCGGATGCATATCCGCGATGGATATGCCCTGCAGCTGGCCGTTAAAAAAGGATACCTCGTATGCGTGATTTCGGGTTCGTCTTCAGAGCCGGTGCGCGGGCGACTGGCAAAGCTGGGCGTCACGGACGTGTTTATGCATGTGGGCGATAAATCCGCCTGTCTGCAGCAATTCATGCAAGCCAACAACCTGCAGGCCATGGAGGTGCTGTATATGGGCGATGATATGCCCGACTTAGAAGTGAGCCAGCTTGCCGGCCTTTCCTGCTGTCCCGCGGATGCCTGTGCCGATATCCGGGAGAAGGCGCACTATATTTCACCTTTCACCGGCGGCATGGGTTGCGTGCGTGACGTATTGGAGAAAGTCATGCAGGTGCAGGGCAATTGGCAGCGCGACGCCAGTCTCCGGAGTATCTGAATTTCTTGGTTATCTTCACACCATGAACCTGTTGCAGGCATTTTACCGGTTGATCCGATTTCCCAACCTGGTCTTCATCGCCTGCACCCAGATCGCATTCTATCATGGCATCATCCTGCCCACCTGGCAGGCAAATCCCGGATCCGAATATTCCCTTCATTACCCGCTTTTTGGATGGCTGGTCCTGGCCTCGGTTTGCATCGCCGCGGGTGGCTATATCATCAATGATTATTTCGATCTGAACATCGACCGGGTGAACCGACCGGACAACCTGGTGATCGACCGCATCATCCGCCGTCGCTGGGCCATCGTTTGGCATATCCTCTTCTCCCTTACCGGCCTCGCCATCAGCTATTACATCGGTTTCAGGCTGGGGAACCCCTTTGTAGGCATCCTCAATACGGTTGCCGTGCTGCTGCTCTGGTTTTATTCCACCAGTTTCAAGAAACAACTGCTGGTGGGCAATGTGGTCATTTCCCTGCTCACCGCCTGGGTGGTGCTTATCCTCTATGTCTGTGAATCCAAACTGAGCCTGCACGCACTCACCGATGCACAATCGGCCTACCTCTCCACGCTCTTTAAGATGGCGGTGCTCTACGGAGCATTCGCCTTCATCACCTCCCTGATCCGGGAAGTGGTTAAGGACATGGAAGACATACAGGGCGATGGGAAGTATCAATGCAGAACCATGCCCATCGTATGGGGCGTCGAAGTCTCGAAGATTTTCGTGTATATATGGATGTTAGTACTCACCGCCGCGGTCCTGATTTTTTCCGTATATGCACTCCAGATCAAATGGTGGGGACTGTCGGCCTACCTCGTCTTCCTGGTCCTGGTTCCGCTGGTGATGCTCTTTCCGAGGCTGAAAAAATCTGTGACTACAAAGGATTTCGCACTGGACAGCAGGTTCATCAAATGGATCATGCTGACCGGTATTCTTTCCATGTTATGCTTTAAATGGTATCTCTGATGGCTAAAATCGTACTTGCATCCGCATCGCCGCGCAGGAAGTTGCTCCTTGAATGGGCGGATATGGAATTCGACATCCTGGTCCGCGAGACGGACGAAACCTATCCGGAGGGGCTCAGCCCGGAGGAGGTCGCTGTGTACATCGCCCGGGGGAAGGCCCTGGCCACGCTGGAAAATAAATTGTATGAACGTTATGAACCGAATGTGCCCATCCTGGCAGCAGATACCCTGGTGATCCTGGACGGAATAATCATCGGCAAGCCACTGAGCAGGGAACAGGCCATCGAAACCCTGGAAGCCCTGTCCGGGAAAAAGCACCTGGTCATCACGGGCGTGGTGCTGATGACGAAAGAGAAAGAGGTTTCTTTCTGCGCCCAGACGGAAGTGGTGTTCAACAGTTTTTCGAGGGATGATATTGAGTATTACGTAGACAAATACAAACCGTACGACAAAGCAGGCGCTTATGCCATCCAGGAATGGATTGGCGTAATCGGGATCCGAGAAATTCACGGCGATTTTTACAATGTCATGGGATTGCCGGTGAGCAAAGTCATTGCCAAACTCGCGGAACATTTCTGAGTTTTTCCCCTTTAAGCCCGTTGGTATCAACTTGTTTCCGGCATTGCATAAGCACTATTATGCATGAAAAATACCCATGCGGGAAAGCCTGCTGCAATTTGTCTGGAAACACGGTTACTTTAACCAACAGGACCTTTGCCTCGTTTCCGGCGAGCCCGTTGAAATCCTCTATCCGGGAAAACAGAACCTGAACCAGGGCCCTGATTTTGAGCTGGCCCTTATCCGCATGGGAGAAACCACCCTGGCTGGGAATATTGAACTGCACGTGGACACGGCACACTGGTACCAGCATCACCATGATGGAGATCCACGCTATCAGAACCTCATCCTGCATGTGGTGTGGAGACATGTAGGGATAGCACCCGGCAATATCCCGGTCCTGGAACTGGAGGGGAGGGTCCCGCATGCACTCTGGAAGACCTATGCGCTATGGATGAATCAACCTGTACAGATTCCCTGCAGCGGGTTTCTGTCCGCATTTCCATTTGACGCAGCGGATGCCTGGTTGAGTTCCCTGATCCGGGATCGGCTGGAGGAAAAAGCCAACCGATGGCTGGCGTACCTGGACGAGCTCAACGGTCACTGGGAAGCCCTATGCTGGCATAAGCTGAGTCGCAACTTCGGGCATCATGTCAATGCAGATGCCTTTGAAACGGTTGCCAAGAGCCTATCCCTTAACCTGCTCGCGCGCCACAAACCACAGGTCATTCAACTGGAATCCCTGCTCCTGGGGCAGGCGGGCTTGCTTAACGGAGATTACGTAGACCCATACCCGAAAATGCTGCGGCGCGAACACCAATTTCTTGCGCGGAAATATGGGCTCAGTGTCCCTCTGTTGCGCATGGAATTCCTGCGGATGCGTCCGTCCAATTTTCCGGGACTGCGACTGGCGCAGCTGGCCATGCTCCTGCACCGGCATGATCATCTATTCCGCCATTTCCTCGATGCAGGTTCATGGAGGGAAGTATTCCCGCTCTTTGATGTGACGGCAAACGACTTCTGGCATTATCACTATCATTTCCACCGGAAGTCTTCCTATTGTCCCAAAAAATTGGGTGCATCCACCATCCGGAATATCCTGGTCAATACGGTCATTCCGCTGCGTTATGCATACGGTAAACGAATGGGTGATGAGACCCTCCAAAAATCCTCCCTGCGCTGGCTGGAAGAATTGCCTCCGGATTCGGATCACCATACGGCTTTGTTCAGAAAAGAGGGATTCCGGATTCGTCATGCTTCAGACGTTCAGAACCTTCACCAACTGAAAGCGCATTATTGTGATCATAAAAAGTGCATGTCCTGCGGCATCGGCCAGGTCCTCCTGGACGGTTCCATGGTCATCAATCATGGAAATCCTTCGCAAATGGGAAAATGAGCACAGGATGGTTACCCTGCCTAAGACAGCATGGGCTTAGTCCTCAAAAAGCTCATAGCGGGATTTGGGTCTGCGGTCGTACTGCCAGCTGAAATTGCGGAGCTGTTTACGGTCTTCAGGGATCTGCTTGAAAGGGTAGGTGGTGCCCTCTACGCCATTTACCCAGGCCACCCGTTTCAGCTCTTTCTGCACGAAGTACATGGTGATGGCGTCTGCGCGGGCATAGTTCATCCCAATATAGGCGCTGTCCTTATCCTGCAGGTAATAGACGCTTTCCGCATTTCCTTTGGCGCGCATATAATCGATGTTGCCATCGACAAAATGACCATTCAGCCGGTTTCCGCGAATCTGGTTGAAATAGGATTCAGGAGTCCGGCTGATGGAAAATCCATTCTCAAAAACCAGGATCTGGTCAGGCTTTTTGTTTTTGGTAAACATGTAAATGGTATCCCCGGTAACCTGGGCCTCCGTTGCCCAAAGCACGGGTTCTTTAAAAAAACGGAAGACGGAATCCTTCGAAGAATAAGAAAGGGAATCACAGACGCCCTGCACCGAGTCCGAGAAAATCCGCACGTGGCGGTAAGCCAGGAACAAGCGGATGCTATCCGTTTCCGCCAGGTCCAATGTCTTTGTGCCGGTGATGCTGTCCGTTGCAACAAGCCCGGTTATTTTTATGCCGGTACTATCCTTCGTTGCAGGATTGATCGGTATCCCTGCAGAAAGGCTGTCTGTTATGGAACGGGGATCTGTTGCACCGGTCAGCGCTGCGCTGTCCAATCCTGCCGGCGGTTTTTTTTGCGTGGTGTCCGGCGGCGCATTCACGGTCATGACAGACAGGAGGGTATCCGCCGCGATGAAAATGGAATCATTGTCCTGTTTGAGGATCATCAGGGGCTTGCGGGTGGCCATGACCTTCTTGGCATTGCTGTTGAAATTGGTGATGCCGGCCAGGATGGTCACGCCTTGTGCCGTGTCCCGGTAGAGCACATTACCCTCCGCCAGTCCTTCGCCGCTGGCCTTATCGTAGTCGATTTTCTCCGCGATGATCTGCTGCGTGCTGTCTTCAATGACGGGCCGGTTGCCTAATGAAGCTTTGCCGTTTTTCAGATCGTAGAATCCGCTCCTGGTGCGGATCGTGGACTTTCCATCGTTGATGGTGGTGGCCGCCATAAAGGTGGCCGTTTCCGTGTCTATCGAATACAGGAGGGTATCCGTGGCCATGGTATATTCGGGGTCCGTCAGTTTCACGTCTTGCTTGAAAAAGACCTCGCGCGTATCCGCATAATAATACCCTTCTTTGCTGGTGAGGACACTCTTCTGATTCACCACTTTTCCGCCGTTGAGATAGGTGCCCATTTTTGCATTCAGATCATATTCCAACTCCTCGGTTGTCAGCACGCCTTTCCCATCCGTCAGTTTTACTTTCTTGGTGAGCCGCGCAATCCGGCTATTGCCATCGTACCGCAGGTACTGCGCATAGGTATGCACGCTATCGGCATCATTGATATGGATATTCCCAAAAGCCTGCACTTCGTTGGTGATATTGTCCTTCACCGCACTATCACAATAGAACAGGGTTTTGCCCTGCTGCATGATGACTTTACCTACAATGATTTCCTTATTGGTGGCGCTGTCTGACCTGTCGAACGTGATCTTCTCGGCATTCCGGATATGCACATACTTTGCGGTATCCTGCGTGGCGGGGGCCGAAACACCGGAAGGACTGATCTGTGCGGACAAGCCGCCCATGGACAAGAGAAAGAAGAGCCACAAAAGGCCGGGGCGCTTTGCCATCATTTACCGGGAGCTTTGGTGGCCGTATCACTCAACGGCTGCATCAACGGGCTCGATTTATCCTTTTTCCCAAATACCGAGACATTGATGTATCGCTTTGGATGCAGGCGCAGGTCCTGGAGCAATACGTTCAGGCTATTGGAAGTGGAATTGAGGTTATTGTAGAGTTTTGGATCGTTCATCAGCAAAGCCATGGTGCCATTTCCCTGGTTGACCTTTTTCAAGGTGTTGTTCAGGTTGTCTACCGCTGCTTCCAGCTTTGTTAAAGTCTGTTGCAGGTCCAGCTGGGAAAATTTGCGGGAGAGGGTTTCCACGTTCCCAATGATCTGGTTGATGGAATCATTGTTCCGCTTCAGATTGCCGGTAAAGGCGCTGGCATTGTTCAGCGTAGCTGCCAGGGCCCCGTTCTGCGTGTTCAACAGCGTATTGAGCGATGCACTGGCCGTAGACAGATTGGATACCAGGGCCTGCAGGTTGTTCTTCGTTTTTGGATCAAAGACGGTACCTACCTGTTCCATCAGGGAGTCGAGCGACTTCAACGTCCCGTTGACCTGCAACATCGTCGGGTTCAGGCTTCCCCTCAATTCATCCAGGATACCGGAAGATGGATTGGTCTGAAGCGTATCCCCGTCGTTTAAAAAAGGTTCTCCAGTTCCCATCACAATATTCACCACGGTTGAACCCAGTGGATTGGCATTGATCACGGCATATGAGTTCCTGGGGATATTGACATTTTTGGTGATATGGATGCCCACAAGGATGCCCGTAAGGTTTTCATCCAATTCTTCGATATCAGAAACGATACCCACCTGAAGTCCATTCACTTTGACGGCATCGGAGGTACTGAGCGATTCCACTTTTTTGAATACCGCGTACACCGTATCCTTTTTCTCCAGCAGGTTCCTGCCTTTCAGAAAATTGAAGCCCAGGATCAGCAGGGTGATGGCGATGGCGGCCAGCACGCCCACCTTGGTTTCATTCGAAATTTTCATGGTTTAAAGATACAAGGCTTGGGTGAAGAATACCACTCACTTCTTTTTGGTAACCGCCGGCATGACGGCCACGGGTTTCTGAGTGGTTTTGGGTTTGGCAGGCGGGGCGGGGGGCTCTTTCCGGCTGGTGGCGGTACTGTCTGAACGCGTTGTAGTCCGGCTATCCACCTGTTCCTTATATTTCAGGACCCCGTTCGCGATCGATCTGACCAACTCGTTTTGCCCTTCCTCGGAATTCAGATACTTTTCCTCCTCCTCGTCCGTAATAAAGCCGGTTTCAATCAGGACGGCAGGCATATTGGTGGCCTGCAACACCCAGATGCCTTTGTGGTTCCTTTGCAGGACACCCATGCTTTTCCGGCCAATCTTCACAAACTCATCTTCAATCAGGGAACCCAACTTCACACTGTTTTTGAAAAATTTCTGGCTCCATAACCTTGCCATAATAATGGCCTCGGGGCTTTTGGGATCCGGGACATCTACCAGTTCCGCGTCACTCTCATACCGGTCCTCATCCAGCAGGCCGCTGGCCTTCTCGTCTGCCCTGTCTGCCGCAAAGACGTAGGTACTGGTTCCATGCATCGGGTTGGGCGTAGTCCAATACCGGTACACGGGCTCTTTACGCGTGTACTTTTTCCTGCTCTTACCTTTTCCTTTGTAATAGGTTACAGTCTTATACTTAAGCAATTCTTTATGCTTGATATCCGGTGCCGCATTGACATGAATGCAGACAAAAAGATCCCCGTTCTGCTGGTTGGCGATGTCCGCTTTCTCCCGGACATTATGGAAAATATCCGTCCTCCGGGTCATCACGATCCTGGTATCCGGTAATTCTTTTTTGAGGACTTCTTCCAGCTTCAGGGACATTTCCAGTGTCAGCTGGGCTTCCGTAGAAATCTTTCCCCGCGCGCCCTGGTCAGTTCCCCCATGACCCGCATCCACAATTATGGTCTTGATTTTGGAACCACTCCGGGTGGATTGGGCATAGCCATGACTGTTCGGCAGAAGATGAGCTACGAAACATAGGATGAGGACTTGAAGGAAATGACGCATCTACAATTGCAACGTTTAATGGGTTAGTTTAAATGTTGAATCTTCACAATTTCTTACCAGGATAATGGCTATTTTTGCCCGCCTGCTATGACGAACAATCGACGCGAATTTAGGCTAAATAATCATTCCCGCCGATACCTTGGCCTGTTCATTGTAGCGATATTAACGATTTGCGCCACTGCCGGCATTCCCTCCCGGTCTACAATTCACAAAGGTTTAACGAGTTCATGCCAGGATACATTGCCTGCACCGCGTGCGGCCATCCGTACTTTTGGAGACAGCCTAGGCAAACGCTTACGGGATACCTTACCCGCATCCGGTTTGCCCAGGGATTCCAATTCCTTCCGGAACAGGCTGGACACCATCAACCTGAAATTATCCGCTGATAGCCTCACGGCCCCGGTGGACTACAAGGCACAGGACTCCATGGTGCTGGAAGTGGACACCAAGAAAATCCTGCTTTATGGTAAAACGGAAGTGAATTATACCGATGTAACCCTATCGGCCCCTTTTCTCGTATTCGACCAAAGCTCGCAGGTGGTGACCGCCAGGATGGGCAAGGACAGCAACGGAACGGTGCTGGGACTTGCCAAACTCAAGCAGGCGGAGACCACGACGGTGAGCGACAGCATCCGGTTTAATTTCAAAACCCAGAAGGGCCTTACATACAGTTCTTTCTTCCAGCAGGACGAGATCTACAATTTTGCGGAAAAAGTGAAGAAGGTGGACGCCCGGACTTTCTATGCATATCGCGGTCGCTTCACTACCTGTAACCTGGACACTCCGCATTTCGCCTTCCGTTTCAAAAAGGCTAAATTCGTGAATCAGACCGTTGCGGTCACCGGCCCCGTGCATCCGGAATTTGAGGACGTACCCGTTCCGCTCTGGCTGCCCTTTGGCATCTTCCCGCTGGCCAGCGGAAGGCATTCCGGTTTCATACCGCCACAGTTCACCATCACGGAACAATTTGGCGTGGGCCTGGAAGGACTTGGGTATTACAAGGTGTTCAACGATTACCTGGATGCCAAGGTATGGGCCGATGTGTATTCCTACGGAAGCTGGCGCGTGAACCTTTCGCCTTCATACCGTAAGCGTTACCGTTATACCGGCAATTTTTTACTGAGTTACCAGAACACCAAGTTCGGGTTTGAGGGCGACCCTGATTATTCGCAGAACAAGACTTTTTTCGTGACCTGGAACCATAGCATGGACAGCAAAGCCAGGCCCGGCGTCACGTTCAGCGGGAGCGTCAACGCGGGCAGCAGCAAGTATCTTTCCCAGGTACCCAATGGCGCCCTGGTTAATCCGGGCACCGGCGTCTCCGGTGGCGGCGGCAACTACCTGCAACCCATCAACTTCACCAACCAGCTGACCTCATCCATCTCCTGGCAGAAAGCATGGCAGGGCAGGCCATTCAATCTTTCCGTCAACCTGAACCACGATCAGAACACCTCCACCCGCGTGGTCAACCTGAACCTCCCGGACATCGCATTCGTCATGAATACGGTCTATCCCTTCCAGCCAAAGGAGTTCGTGGGTGAAGGAAAATGGTATCATAAATTGGGCATTGGCTACAACACCAATGTCAAGGGAAGGACTTCTTTCTATGATACTGCATTCCAGTTTCAACAGGTCATTGATACTTTTCAGTGGGGTGCTGCCCACGATATTCCCATCATCCTGAGCCTTCCTCCGGCGGGCCCGATTCAGATTGCACCCAGTTTTTCATACCGCGAAAGATGGTATGCTCAGAAATTCCTCCGCACCTGGAACCCGGCCACGGAAAAACTGGACACATCCATCCAGAAAGGCTTCTTTACGGCCCGCGAAATGAGTGTAGGCCTTGCTTTAAACACCGCCTTTTTTGGCACCTTTCTGGCCAAATCAAAAGACGCGCGTATGCAGGCATTAAGGCTCGTATCCAGGCCATCGGTGAGTGTCAACTACAAGCCGGACCTGATGAAGCCGTACTATTACAGGGAGCAGGTAGATACCTCAGGCAGGGAATTGCTTTTCTCCGTATTCGACGGCAGTATCTTTGGTCCCTTCGCGCCGGGGCGCAACGGGGGCATTGGTTTCGGTCTGGACAATAACCTTGAGATGAAACTCCGGTCACGCAAAGACACGGGAGAAAGAGCCATAAAAAAAGTGAAACTGATTGACGGTTTTGGCATAACGGGATCCTACAATTTCCTGGCAGACTCCTTCAAACTCTCCACATTCAATCTCTATGCCCGAAGCTTTCTGTTTGATAAAATCAATATCACCGCCAATGCCACCCTCGATCCATACCAGGTGGACGAAACAACCGGCACCCGCATCAACCGCTATGTCTGGCAGGACGGAAATTTTTCTTTGGGGCGATTGGTATCCGGTTCCATGAATATCTCCACCACGCTGCAGAGCAAGAGAAAAGATGAGAATAAGGAAACGCTGGAGGAAGCAATGGAGAAGAATTTTGATGATATCTCCCCGGACCAGATGATGCAACAACTGGACTACGTCAGGCGCAACCCGGCGGAGTTTACGGACTTCAATATTCCGTGGAGTCTGAACCTTGGATTTAACCTGAGTTTTGCGCGGGTGCTGACACCCGACTATAATTTCCGTACGGACATCGCGTCCAGTTTCAATTTCAGCGGAGACTTCAACATTACACCCAAATGGAAAGTTGGCGCCACCGGCTTCTATGATCTCCGTACCGCTCAACTGCAATCGCTCACCACCTTTATCACGCGCGACCTGCACTGCTGGCAGATGTCGATCAATATCACCCCCGTGGGACTCTATCGCTTCTTCAACATCACCATCAATCCCAAATCAGGACTGCTCCGGGATCTGCGCATCAATCGCACCCGGTATTTTTATACGCAATAGCGTTTCCCGCTGCAGTAAAATCATGTAAGCCCAGGCTATTGAATGAGTAGCCCGCAATGCAAAAAGTAGATGGAAATCGGACACCCAACCCTTCATTTCCACTATATCCCTATCTAAACCTGGCTTCGTGGGCAGCATTGTAATCCCACATCACCTGGAAGACACGATCCTTCAGTGCCGATGCGGATTCTCCCGGAATGACGGGCATCGCCGGCAGGAAATGCATTTCCAGTTTACCCGGCCTGAAATACCATGCCCTGTTTGCGGGCAGCATGCGGGAAGTGCCAAATATCAGGCAGGGCATGACGGGCTTGCCCGTGTCCACAGCCAGCCTGAAAGCGCCTTCGTGAAATTCTTTCAAAGGCTTGCCTGTCTTGTTTCGCGTGCCTTCCGGGTAAATGCACATATGCATGCCCATCGCCAACACATCCTTCATCTTTTGGTAGCTCTCACGCCTGCTCTGATCGCTTTTCCGGTCAACGAGGATCGAACCGCGCTTATAGATGATGTTAAAGATTGGGATCCGCGCCATTTCAATTTTGGCGATGGTCTTATTGGCGCCCGGAATCCCCGGGCTGGTCAGGGGGACGTCCATCATCGAATTATGGTTGGAGACGATGATATAGTTTTCTCCGGCTTTGAAATGCTCCCTGCCGCGGATGGTGAGGCGGATGCCGGTGAACAAAAAGAAAACGGACATCCATGCCCGGGCCAGTTTGATGAGGGAGTCCGTGCGTTTGGGTTCCGGTTGAAAACCCGTGACCCATATAGGCGGGATAAAGATCAGCATGGTGGAAATGAACACCAGGCCCGCCCAGATGGTAGCCAGAAAGCCGAGTATGGATGAAATCATGTTTGTGGTTTGGATGATTAGCCGCTCCGGTAGATCAGGGTTATATGTTTAGCGTTCAGGGCAGTTGCCAATCAATGGGATCCGCGCCCTGACTGACGAGGTATGCATTGGCCCTGGAAAAATGCCTGCAGCCAAAAAATCCTTTGTCGGCTGAAAAAGGCGAGGGATGCGCCGCCTTCAGCACCAGGTGCCTGCTGCCGTCAATCAAAGCCTGTTTTTCCTGGGCAAACTTACCCCAAAGCATGAATACGAGATGAGATTTCTCCCGGGACAGGATGCGGATCACTGCATCCGTAAAGCGTATCCAGCCTATGCCCGCATGGCTGCCCGGCAGGTTGGCCCGGACCGTGAGCGAGGCGTTGAGCAGGAGCATACCCTGCTGGGCCCAATAGCTGAGGTTGCCCGTTCCATCGGGCATGGTAATACCCAGGTCTGATTTGATTTCCTTGAAGATATTGACCAGCGAGGGCGGGGGTTTGACCCCATCCGGCACGGAGAAACTCAGCCCATGTGCCTGGCCCGGCCCGTGGTAGGGGTCCTGGCCAATCAGCACCAGTTTGACCCGGTCGAAGGGGGTAGTGTTGAACGCATTGAATATTTGAGATCCGGGCGGGTAAAGCACCTGACCGGATTGTTTCTCTGTTTTCAGCAGTTTGACAATCTCTTTGAAATAATCCGCATTGAATTCCGCCTGTAGGGCTTCTTTCCATCCGGCCTCGATCTGAACATCCATGCGGGCGCTGATTTCGGCGCAAGCTAAAATAAATTATCTTTGCTCCCGCATGGGGCCTGCTTTTCAGTGGCCCTGTCATTCCAGGTCCGGTAGCTCAGTTGGATAGAGCGGCAGCCTTCTAAGCTGTAGGTCATTGGTTCGAATCCAATCCGGATCACCTGCTTCTCAGCAATATGGTGCATGATTAACCTCCATGGATCCGTCATGGGGCCTTCACCACAATCCCTGTTGCCCACGATCCAATGGATCCCGTTAGCGGGATCGCGTCTTTGTTTTTCCAGTAGATGGCGGCAAATTGATTCGGGCCATTGTTGTATCCCGCCACGTAGACATCGCCCTTAAAAAAGGATATTGCTTTGGCATATCCTGTGCCGGGCAGGCTGGAAACCGCGGTAGCCTGTCCGTTTTTCCAAAACTTTGCCACAGAGTTGTAAAACCCGCCTTCATAACCCGCCACATAGACGTCATTTCCATTGACGGAAATGGAAGTGGCGACGGCCCATTGTTGACCATCCGTAATAGCCACAGCCTGGCCGTTTTTCCAATATTTGGCAATCATATTGGAACCACCCGCTTCAGCGCCCGCCACGTAGACGTCCCCGTTGACAACCGCGATGCCGTGGGTCAGGCTTTGGTTAACCCCGTTGGTCAAGGCAATGGGGGTTCCGTTTTTCCAGTATTTGGCCACGCCATTTTCGTGGCCGGAAATATAGACATCGGTTCCCACTACCGCGATGCCCGTGGCTTCGGCATTGACCGAACCATCTGTCAGGGCAGTCTTCACACCATTTTTCCAATATACGGCCGTCAGGTTAGCGCCCTTGTATTCCCAACCGGACACAAATACATCTCC